>Ga0070734_10000587_pt1 | contig 71347 bp, 55 predicted proteins | sample Coa_R1_8_FD_66444 | JGI IMG/M metagenome (GOLD analysis project Ga0070734, IMG submission 66444) | Surface soil microbial communities from Centralia Pennsylvania, which are recovering from an underground coalmine fire - Coalmine... | ecosystem: Environmental > Terrestrial > Soil > Unclassified ...
CACGGCATCCTGGCAGATCACTTCGCCGGGTTGTCCGCCGTGGCCGAGAGCCATGAAGCCTTGTTCATGGGTTTTGCTGCGCTCGAGGCGCCAGCAATCGTTGGCGATCAGTTGAGCGATAGACTGCTCCATGGCATTCGCGGGTTTCCAGTAGTCCAGGATTTGTTTGCAGAACCGGACGTAGACCTGCGGATCGTCGTTCGGCAAGAGCACAGTGCGGGCACAAAGCCCGTGTTTTAAACCATTTAGGGAGGAACGGGCGCGGCCCGCAGGGGTGCGAGGTCCTCCCCCGTGGCGCGGAGGATTGGCTGGGGCGGATTGGATTTCAGGGGAAACTTGTTCGGTCATAAGACACCTTTCAAATGAAAAAACGCGGCGAGCGCCGCGTTTTTGGAGGAAAGAACCTTCTTCCCTGATTTCGTTGTAACATGCCGGAATGGGCGTAGGTCCGACGGGGGAGCGGAAGTGGTTGATTTCGTTGACACGATTTCGGCTCATGAGCGGTGAACGCATACTCAATTGGGCCGCAGATGAACGCCGATCAACGCAGATTGAGGCGTCAACTTGGAGAGATCGGCTAAACTGAAGTTCTCTTCGAACATGCCCCTTGCACCCGGCACAAAAATTGGGCCCTACGATGTCATTGGGATGCTGGGCGCCGGCGGGATGGGTGAAGTCTATCGCGCTCGCGATTCCCGATTGAAACGGGAAGTTGCCTTAAAGGTCCTGCCCGAGGAGTTGGCGAATGACCCGGAGCGCATGGCGCGATTCGAGCGCGAGGCTCAACTGCTTGCGTCCCTGAACCACCCCAACATCGCTTCCATTTACGGTCTGGAAGAATCCAGCGAGATCCGCGCGTTCGTCATGGAACTCGTCGAGGGGCCCACATTGGCCGAGCGAATCGCGCGAAGGCCCCTTCCGCTCAGGGAAGCCCTCTCCATTGCGCGGCAGATCGCGGAGGCTCTCGAATACGCACATGACCGTGGCATCATTCATCGCGACCTGAAGCCCGCCAACATCAAGCTCACAGGCGACGATTCCGTGAAGGTTCTCGATTTCGGCCTCGCCAAGGCTCTCTCCCCGGATCTTCCCTCGGCCGGCAATTCGAACGTGCCGACACTTACTGCCGGGGCTACTGCGGCCGGGGTCATCCTCGGCACGGTCAGCTACATGTCTCCGGAACAAGCCCGCGGTCAAGCCGTGGACCAACGCACGGACATATGGGCATTCGGATGCGTCTTGTTCGAGATGGTGACCGGGCGAGTACCATTCCCCGGCGAAACCACGACCGACCAATTAGCCGCCATCCTGACGAAGGAACCGGATCTGGATGCATTGCGCGATTCGACTCCGGCCTGTATCCGGACCCTCATCGGCAGATGTTTACAAAAGCGGACCAAGGCACGACTGCAAGCGATTGGAGACGCACGCATCGAGATTGAAGAATGTCTGGCGGGCAGTACCGAACCAATGGCGGCCTCTCCGGCAGAGATTGTTGGCACGCGGGAGAGGAAGAGCCGGATCACGTGGCGGGCCGTAATCGCGGCAGGCCTCCTGTTGACAGCCAGCGCCGCTTTGCTGGGCTGGCGGATCGGAGAGCAGCCAGGCGTAGAATGGGCGGCCGACATGATCAACGGTCCCGCCGCCTCCATGGGTGCGCGCATCTCTCCCGATGGCCGCACGCTCGCCTTTCAGGCTCTGGTGGATAACCTGACCCAGGTCGCCGTCTCGAACCCGAGCACCGGGAACTGGACGTTACTGACGCACGACCGGCAGCACGGCTTCGTCAATGAGATCACTTGGGCGCCCGACGGCTCCAAACTGTATTACGACCGAATCGTGGGAGTGCCCGCGGGTATCTACAGCGTACCCGCGCTCGGGGGCGCCGAACGCCTCGTCCTGGAGCATGCCGGCAGCCCGGAAGCGCTACCCGATGGCAGCCTTTTGCTGATTCGCGAAGATGCCGGCGCGCGCTGGCGCATCTACCACTTTCTGCCCGATTCGCAGCGCCTGGAGCCGTTACCGGGATGGATACCGATCGGCACCACAACGCCATTGCGCGTCTTCCCTGACGGCAAGGAAGCCGTCTTCAATGGAATGTCGAGCCCGACTGATCCCTCCTCCCACCTTTACATCACCAATATCGCGACCGGCAAGACTCGCCGGCTCGCTCCCGATTTGCCCGAACGGAACAACAACGAAAGTTACCCCATCGCCACCACCGCAGACAATCGCGGTGTTCTATTGGATATCCCGGCGGGTGACTTGCACCGCCTCGTGTTCGTGCCTCGTGAGGGCAAGGGCAAGATTCAAACGGTGATGACACTGACCAAGCCAACGTGGTTTTTGGAGTCCGCCCGCGACGGGGTTTTGTACTTGGATCAAGCGGATCGTCCCCACGAGATTCTACGCTTTCCGGCTACGGGAGGACGTCCGGAAATTCTGGCTTCCTCCGACACGTATGTGCCGGCGGGCCAATACATGGAGCCCGTGGAAACAGCCACCGGCCGGTTTTTGCTGGATACGCAGTTTTCCGGCCGTGGACGGCTCCTCGTTGGCAAGCCCGGCCAGGATTTTCTTGCCCTGTTGGACACCGCGGAGGAGACTTCATCGCCGGCAACCGCGCTGGGCGGTGATGAGGTCGCGCTGGTGTTAGGAAACGGCAGCCGTCAGAGGGTTGTGATCGCGTCCGCCGCCGACGGCCGCGTGCTCCGAACGCTGGAGGGGGCAAAGGGGCGGCCGATTACTTCCCTGGCCGCCTCTCCCGATTGGAAGACGATCTACTTTGGAGCCGATGGGGCCATCTGGTCGATGCCCGCGGCGGATGGTCCCGCGCGCAAGATCGCCGCGGGCGAGAACGTAAGCGTCGATCCGAACGGCAGGTACCTGGTGATCACGAAGGACGTACGGTTCAAGCCCACTCTGACCCGACTCACCCTCGACACCGGCAAGATCGAAGACATTCCGCTCGCCAACGATCAGGAAATCGCTCCCGTGCCGACCGGCGCCCGTTCTATCAATCGCGAGGGCAAAATGCTGATCACCACAGCCCCTTCGGATTCGTGGTTTTATCGAGTGGCGGTGCTGGACCTGGCGACGCGCCAGATCACTCCCATTCCGGTCAACTACGCGGGAGACACCTTGTCCGCTAACTGGACGCCGGATGGGAGCGTGGTGTCAGTGGGCCTGCCTCTCAAGATTCGTATCTGGCGGTTTCGGCCGGGCTCGAAGTAAGGATTCCTCAAACGCCGTGACCCATTTCTTTGGCCGGGAGCATTTTACATGATGCAAGCTGGCCAGTCTCCCCGGTTCCGGCGCGAGAAATGCCGTGGGGCCGTCTATTCGAAATTTAGATAAGTCCACGGGACGAAAGCCTGCCGTATAATTGAGCCGGTGCGCCGAAAACCGCCCTCGTGGTTTCAGATCCGCTTTGGCTCCTGGCGGTTCTACGCCGTCGTGGTACTGGCTGCTTTCCTCATCCACGGAATCGGCGCGCTGGTCAACTCCGTGCAAGATGTGCAGCCCATCAGCTCATCTCTGTCCGACGAGTACAAGAAGAAGCAGCTGGATATCTGGGCCGAGATGAACAAGTTGCTGATTACGCTGGCCACCGTAGTAATTGGCGGGATCGGCGGCTTCGTTCTGAAGGGCAGTGCCCCTCACACACTCGAGCCGCGCCAGATGCGCCGCGCTGCCGCCGGATGGGTTTTCTGCGCCCTCTCGCTATACTTCGGGTACCTGGCTTATCAAGAGGCGAGCATCATGCTGAGTAATGGGATATTCGATGCGAAGAGCGCCCGGCTGTTCTGGCCCACGCGCGGCCAGTTCTGGAGTTTCCTGATTTCCGTCCTTGTCTTTGCCGACCTTGCCTATGGCGCGAACCGGGCGCGGGAGGACTCATGAGTTGGGAGCGCACCGCCGCGGTCATTGTCTGCCTATTCCCAGGCGTCGCCGCGGCGCAGAGTCTGGGCGTGGAGGTCCGCAGCCACAATGGCCTGGAGAGCGCCTATTTCCGCCTCACACAGGGAATGATCCAATTGGACCTTCCCAGCGATATGTCGGCGGGCGACCGGGTAGAGGGAACCATCCACTTTTTCCCGACGGGCGCTGACCAGAAGCAGATTAGCCGTGACGCCGACCAGCTTGCGGAATACACCCTCGATCTTCCGGGCAACGCCAGATTTGAGCGGAGTACCGTGGCATCGGGCGACTCGCTGCGCGTCTCGTGGACGATTCCCGCTAACCTAGGGCCGGGCGACAAAACCGTGCGGTTGCGCGACGGGCGCCGCGGCATCGTAGCCGAGGGCGAGCTGGCTATCATTCCCACCCCCGCCGACCGTCCCGATGACTCCCACCCAGTCGATCTCCTTCTCCCCTTGGAAGCCACCGCGGGTGGGCTGGTGTCTATTTGGGGCGGATTCCCGCTGTCCACGACGGTCACTGCATCGATCGGCGGCAAACCGGCTGTGCTGGTCGCGCAGTCTCCCAGGAAGGCGGTATTTCTGAGCCCGGGAGATGTTGCCGGCCCGACCACCATTGAAGTACAAGCGGGCCCGATTTCCGCCCGCGGGCCGTTCCAAAGCATCCGCCTGGCACTGACCATGAATAGAACTCTACTCGTACGTGGTCAGAGTGCCGAATTGAATGCGGTAGTCTGGGGGCTGCAGAGTCTCTCAGGGCGGGAGGAGCGCCTGCAGTTAGTGTTGGCCAATAAGGCTCCAGAGATTGCCTCCCTCTCGGGAGGGGCTGTTCAGAGGATCTCGATCGGCGCGCACGATCTTGCCTCCGATGGTAGCTTTCACTTCAAGCGCAAGGTGACTGCTCTGAAAGCCGGCAGGTTCGACATCGTCCTGGTTCCGCAACTGCCGCTTGCCGCAATGGCACAGTTGATCGTTTCCCGGTGGTCGCGCCTCAGTAATATCGCGGTAGCCGATCCGGCGCGGACCCTGATCGCCGGAGGCACCGCGCAGGCGCGCGCCGTATTGGATGAGATCTTCGGATCGCAAGCCGCCTTCGATGCTGATCCCGGCGATCTGGTGGATTCCCTGGTGCGCGAATACTGTTTCGATCTCCGCAACCGCAAACTCCGTGCCGCGTTCGCATTCGAACCGCCGGATCCGGGGCGGCGCGTGGCGCGATTTGCCGCGGGCTTCCAGCCGCCGGCGGCCTCTGCCCGGACGCCGGTTGAAATCGACTCTCCGGCCGTCCAGAGCCGGACCTTCCTTCAGTTCATTGGGGGCCTTCTGGGGCGCCTCAGTCCCACCAATCCTTGGGGCCGGATCCTGGTTACCTCCACTCCCGCGAGTCAAAGCTTCCAAGTGGATCGAACTTCCGGTTTCGAATACATAACGAACCAGACCATGAACGCCACGGTCGGAACCCATACCGTCGCGGTTGGCTCTTGCATCCGCCAGGTGGAGGTACGGCCCAACCAGGTTTCGGCGGTGGACTGCGTGGTGCAGAGATAAGACTCCGATGCTTCAGGCGACCGGGACCGGCGGCAAGACCGCCTAGGCTACTGCGTTGCATTCCGGAACGGAAACATATGATACTGGCATTCGGCGCGCAGACGAGGGGGTCTGCCCCACCTGGAGGAGAGATGTCCGAGATGAAGATGGCAGCGACACGGAGGGAATGGTTGGCGGCGGGAGCGGCGGCGTTGGCCGTTCCGGTGGGGCGGGCGCAGACGAGCGAAGAGCCCGCGTGGAAAAAGCTCTTTCCCGCCGGGTTCCGCAATGAGCGGATCCAAACGTCAGGGGCCGAGATCAATGCGGTGATTGGCGGATCGGGGCCTCCCGTCCTCCTGTTCCACGGCGCGCCGCAATCGCTGATCACGTGGCGGATCATCGCGCCGGACCTGGCGAAGGACTACACCCTGGTGATGTGCGACCTGCGCGGGTATGGCGATTCCAGCAAGCCGCCGGACGGTGAAAACCACGCGAACTACTCCAAGCGGGCAATGGCGCAGGACGGGATCGACGTGATGAAGCACCTGGGGCACCAGCAGTTCTTCATGGTGGGGCACGACCGCGGCGGGCGCGTCGGCCGGCGCATGGCGCTCGATCATCCCGACGCCGTGCAAAAGCTCGCGGTGCTGGACATCGTGCCGGCACACTATTTGTATTCGCATGTGACGATCGAGTTCGTGCAAGCTTATTTTCACTGGTTCAACTATCTGCGCCCGGCGCCCGGTCCGGAGAAGGAACTGGATGAGGGGATCAAAGCCCAATTGGCACGAGCGCGGGACGATGTGCAGCGCGAGTACCTGCGGACGCGTACGCCGGAAGCGAACCACGCGATGTGCGAGGATTACCGGGCTTCGGCGTCGATCGATCTCGGCTACGATGCGGCGGATATCAAGTCCGGCAAAAAGATCCAATGCCCGCTGCTGACGCTGTGGGCCGCGAATGGGGCGATGGGGAAGCTCTACGACGTGCTCAAGATCTGGAAGGATGAGGGCGTCAACGTGAGCGGCAAGGGATTGCCGGGGAACCATTCGCTGCAGGAGAGCGCGCCCAAAGAAACGCTGGCGGAACTGCAGGCGTTTTTGAAGGGGTAAGCGACGGCTCCCTGGCGGTCGAGCTGCCAGCAGCGGCTCAGTAAAGCCGCCGGCACACTGAAGAGCTTCTTGAAAAAAGCAGAAAACCAACTGGCCGCCGATGAACGCAGATCAACGCAGATTGCAAACAGAAGAGTTATCCGCGTCGATCCGCTTTATCGGCGGCCCTAATTTGTTTTTCAACAACCTCTCAAGTCTGCCCCAGCATTGCAGGCATCAAAGTGATGGATTGTAAATAATCAGATGCTCAAGGATAAGACTGCCCTGGTCACTGGCGCGAGCCGGGGGATTGGGAAGGCGATCGCGCAGGCGTTCGTGCGCGAAGGCGCGCGCGTGGCAATCTGCGGGCGGAACGCGGAGACGCTCGGGGATGTGGCGCGCGGACTTGGGACGGCCGCGCTGCCGGTGGTGTGTCATGTGGGGCGAGCCGATCAGATCCAGGCGATGGTCGATACGGTCACGCGGGAGTTCGGACGCATCGACATCCTGGTGAACAACGCGGCGACGAACGTGGCGCAGGCGCCGTGCCTCACGCTGGACGATGGCATGTTCGACAAGATGATCGAGGTGAACTTGAAGAGCGCGTTCCGGCTGACGCAGTTGGTGGCGCCGGGAATGTGCGAGCGGGGCAGCGGGTCGATTGTGAACATCTCGTCGATCTCGGGAATCCGGCCGCAATTCGAGGGGATGTTGTACAGCATGACGAAGGCGGCGCTGAACATGATGACGCAATCGTACGCGCTGGAATTAGGGCCGAAGGGTGTGCGGGTCAATGCGATTGCGCCGGGGCTGATCGAGACGGTGCTGAGCGAGTATTACTGGAAAGACGAAGCGCGGCGGGAGCAGCGCATTGCGGGCCAGCCGATCCGGCACCTGGGGCAACCGGAAGAGATCGCCGAAGTGGCGGTGCTGCTGGCCAGCGACCGCGCGGGGTTCGTGACGGGCCAGACGTGGGTGGTGGACGGCGGGCGGCTGCTGCGCGCGCTGTAGCAGGCCGTCGAAGGTCCGTCAGACGCGTTCCGATTCGCAGGCGAAACCGCCGGCGCCACCAGAGAATCAGACGGCGACGACCAGTTTGCCGACGAAATCGCAGGAAGCGAGGCGGCGGAAGGCTTCGGGGGCGTCGTTGAAGGGGAAGACCGTATCGAGGACGGGCTGAATGCGGTTGATTTCGATGGCGCGGTTCAAGGCTTCGAACATAGCGGTGCTGCCCACGCCAATGCCCTGCAGACTGCCGCTTTTCAGCATGAGGGAGACCGGATTATTCTGGGCAGCCGCGCCCGCGAGGAAGCCGATCAGGGCGATTTTGGCGCCGAAGGCCGCGGCCTGGTAGGAGCGATCGAGGGTGCCGGCGCCGCCGATTTCGATGATGTGGTCGGCGCCGCAGCCGCTGGTGAGGCGGTCGACTTCTTTTTCCCAATCGGGGTGGCGCTGGTAATTGATGCCATCGGACGCGCCGAGCGCGCAGGCGCGCTGGAGTTTTTCGTCGCTCGATGAGGTGACGATCACGCGCGCGCCGGCAGCCTTGGCGATCTGAAGGGCGAGCATGGAGACGCCGCCGGTGCCGAGGCACAGGACGGTGTCGCCGGGTTTGACGGGCTTCCCGCCCGCGACCATGAGGGCGTTCCAGGCGGTGACCCCGGCGCAGGGCAGGGTAGCGGCCTGCTCGAAAGAGAGGCTCGGCGGGATCGCGACGACGCCATCCTCGTGAAGCGCGATGTATTCGGCAAGCGTGCCATCGAGGGGGACGCCAAGGGCGGGGTGGCGCTTCACGGGAGGGCCATCGGACCACACCTGGAAGAAGGCGCCGGCCACGCGATCGCCCGTGCGGAAGCGGGTTACGCCGGGGCCGGTGGCGGCGACTTCGCCCGCTCCGTCGGAAAGCGGGATGGTGGGGCGGGTCAGGGGCGTGAAGTAGCGGCCGGTAACGATCATGTGATCGCGATAGTTGAGGGATGCGGCGCGGATGCGGATGAGGACTTCGCGCGGGCCGGGCCGCGAGTCGGGGCGCTCGGCGCGGCGTAGTCCGTCGAGAGTGGCGGAGCCGGGATGCAGTTCGTAGGCTTGCATGGATCTTCATTGTATCGGCGGCCGAACAGTGTGCGATGCTGTCAGGTTCGGAGGCCGCATGCCGCTACAGAACCGGGTCGATCCGTTCGGCACTCTTTTTCGCACGCCGGCGCGCGGCACGTTTATGGGCAACCGGGGCGGCGCGCTGCATAACGGAAATCGCGAAATCGTGCGGCCGTACTTGAGCCGCCGGTGGATCACGTGCGTGCTGGAGTTCAAGGGGCGGCACCGGACGGTGATGGCGCCGAACCGCTACACGGAACTGTTCTTTCTGGACGAGGCGGTGGCCTTTGCCGCCGGACACAGACCGTGTGCCGAGTGCCGGCGGGAGAAATTCAACGAGTTCAAGGCGGCCTGGAGAAGATGGAAGGGGATGGCGCCGGAAGCGCCACTGAGCGCGGACGAGATGGATCTGGAATTGCACCCGGCGCGGACGGAGCGGGGCCGGAAAGTGATTTACGAAGCGAGGCTGGACTCGTTGCCGGACGGCTGCTTCGTGGAGATGGAGCAAACGCCATGGCTGGTGCGGGGGGACGGGCTGTTTTTGTGGACTCCGGAGGGGTACAGGCAGAAGCGGGCGCGGCCGCGGCGTTTGGCGGTGAAGGTGTTGACGCCGCGGCCGATGGTGGAGTGCTTCCGGCGGGGGTACGAGCCGGAGATTCATGGGTCGTGGCGGGAGTGTGAGGTTAGCGCGGACGCTCCCTGACGGTCGCGGCTCTGTTCGCGGCGCACATCGGGGCCACGACGAGGCTGCGAGGAACGCGGCTGTCGCCGCGCGTCCTGTGTCACCTTTTGGCGCGAACTGCATCTTCTCGGGTGTATGGAAGTTACGATCAAACATCTCGGAAATGTGCAGTTCGAAGCGGGCGCGCGGGGACATCGCGTGGTTTGCGACCAACCGGCCGAAAACGGCGGTTCTGATAGGGGTATGAACCCGCCCGAATTCCTTCTGGCCGCTTTGGGTACTTGTGCGGGGTTTTATGCGGTGCAGTATTTGAAGGCGCGGTCGCTGGAGTGTCCGGAGCTGGAAATTAAGGTTTCGGCCGAAAAGGCGGCGCAGCCGGCACGGTTGGGGGTGTTTCGGATTGAGGTGTTCGCCCCGACCCTCGACGCCAAACACGAGGCCGGCCTGCTCCGGGCGGTCGATAAGTGCTTGATTCGGAATACGCTCCTACAAGCGCCGGTCGTTGAGACGGTGGTGCATCCGGCTTCCCTCGCGCACGCGTGAGAAGGTGCGCAGACGGCAAGACCGTCCGCGCCACTCGGGGGGCTGGTGGTGATAGGCTGCTAGGCATGTATTCCCGACGGGATTTCGCGAAGATTGCGTTGGCGGGGGCGCCGCTTTCTGTGGCGCTGGCCAAGATTAATTCCAAGATCGACGGCGTGCAACTGGGGGTGCAGAGCTACAGCTTTCGCGACCGGCCTCTGGACGCGGCGCTGCAAGCTATGGTGGAAATCGGTCTGGGAGAATGCGAATTGTATGCGCCGCACGTGGAGCCGCGACAAGGGCGCGAGGCGCTGCGCGCTTGGCGGCTTTCGGTTCCGCTGGATTTTTTCACAGCGGTGCGCAAGAAATTCGAGGATGCGGGAGTGGGACTGTACGCGTACAACCTGAGCTTCCGAGACGATTTCAGCGATGAAGAGATGGATCGCGGGTTTCTGATGGCCCAGGCGCTCGGGGTCAATATCGTCACCGCGTCTTCGACGGTAAGCTGCGCGCAGCGGCTGGTATCCTTCGCGGAGAAACACAAGATGACAGTGGCGTTTCACGGGCACTCGGATGTCAACCGGGCGAATGAGTTCGCCAAACCGGAGAGCTTTGCGCAGGCGCTGTCGATGTCCAAGCGATTCGCGGTGAACCTCGATATCGGGCACTTTACGGCGGCCGGGTACGATCCGGTGGAGTATATCCAGCAACATCACGATCGGATCGTGATTTTGCATCTCAAGGATCGGAAGAAGAACCAGGGCGAAAACGTCCCATGGGGGGAAGGCGACACGGCGATAAAGCCAGTGCTGCGGCTTCTGAAGGAGAAGAAGTACCCGATCCGCGCATATATAGAGTACGAATACAAGGGCGGAGACTCGGTGGCGGAAGTGAAGAAGTGCTTCGAATATTGCAAGGCAGCACTGGCATAAGCGCTACAATGCGGTTTGGAGCCGCCATCCGAGGTGGAACTCGCGCGGGCGTTGGCCGCGGGCGAGCCACTGGCGTTCGAGCGCTTCGTCGAACATTTTCGGTCGAAAATCTTTCACTATAGCTGGCTGATGTGCGGGCAGCGCGATGACGCCGAAGAGGTGGCGCAGGAAACGCTGCTCAAGGTATTCGAAAGCTTCGAGCAGTTACGGGAACCCGAGCGCGTGCGTGCCTGGGTGTTCCGGATTGCCAAGAATGCCTGCCTGATGCAGCGGCGCAAGAGCGTGTTTGCGCCGAAGCGAGAGATTCCGGTGGAGGACCTGCCGCCGAGTTCCGAGATTGTGGACGCCGGTGTCCGTCCGGATGACCTGCTGCAGAATTCCGAAGTGCGGGCCGTGCTCGACCAGGTAATTGGGGAGTTGCCGGCGGAGTATCGCGCGGTGGTGCTGCTGCGCGATCTCGAAGAGCTTTCCACGGAAGAAACGGCGCAGATCCTGGAGTTGAGCACCGATGCCGTGAAGACGCGGCTGCACCGGGCACGGGTAGCGATGCGGCAGAAGCTGGATTGCTACTTGAACAGCCGGTGCATCGAGGTGGAACCGATTGCCAGCCCGGCGCCGTTGAGCGAGCGCGCCTGGGACGATCTGCGAACTGCCTGGCGCGCGAATGAGTCGGCGCACCCATAGGCGCGGCTGTCGCCGCGCGACCCATTCAGAAGGGCAGTTCGGTGGGGCTGAACTGCAGGTCGCGATCGAGGATCATCTCCAGGGTGGTTCCTTGCGGCAGGACGACATCCGGGCGCTTGCTATGTAAGACGGAGGCCAGGCCGGCGGCTGCTCCCACCGCAGCGCCGACTCCAGCGCCTCCCAGCGGGTGGCCTGCGGCGGCTCCGGCGATTCCACCCACCGATGCGCCAATCCCCGTGCCCAGAGCGATCATGGGCGCATCGCCGGAGCCATCGCGCTCGCCGGTGATTTTGCCTTCCTTGGAATCCACTTTGCCGCGCGTGGTGGAATCGGCCGATCCGAGGCGTGAGCGGAAATCGCGCGTAACGCCATTGGGCAGCGTGAGCGAGTCGAACCGCAAGAACAACTGTCCTTTGCTGTTGACGCCGTGGGCCGGCTTGGCCTGCGTGATGGTTCCATTCACGTAACTGCCCACAGGGATGACGATCCGATTATTGACAGCCACGGGAGCGATGGTCTGGAGATAGACATGGTCGCCCTCATGCGAGTGTTTCGTATCTACCGGGTTGCGGAGGCTCATGGCGATGCGGGTACCGGCGTGGACGACGAGATTCGGCGAGGCGGCGGGAGAGGGGCCTGCGAGGGCAGCCTCCAACGATTCGGGTGTAGCGAAGGCAGGCGGAGGAGCGGGCGCGTTTCGAACGCTGAGCTGTCCTTCGCGCCGGTAGACGAGGACCTCTTCGGTGGTGCCGCTGCGCTGCACAATCTGGCGGTTGATGGTGAGGGTTGAACGGTCGCGCGACAGCTTCCAGCGGTCCATGACGGTGTAGTCGGCGGTCCCGGAGACCTGAGTGTCGATGAGCAGGGCAGCGCCCTCCCATTTGGCCACGCTGCTGCGAGTATCGCCGCCGAGACGGGAGCGCGTTTCGGTGCCATCGAGAAGGTACGACCAGCGGCTGGTGGAACCATCGGGGGCAGGGGCGGAGCAGCGGAGGGCCGCATCCTCCTGGGTTACGGTCAGGGCCGGATCGGGCTGGAGCGGTACGGGCGGCTTGTTGTTCGCGGGCTCGAGAATCCAGTTGCCGGAGAAATCCCGTTCCGGGTCGATGGCGAAAAGAGTGGAGGCCAGGACGCAAGTAAGGGCCGTCGCGCACAGGACCCGTGGTATCCCCGTCATGCTTGCAGGTTACCACCGCGGGTATGCGCGCTCAATGCGCGGCGCGGGTGGGGCGCTCGGCTTCCGCCTTCCACAGCGCCCAGGAGCGCTCGTAGCCATCCTGGGGCGCGGCCTTGCGGGCCTCTTCAGTCTCCAGGTACGTGACCTTGCCACCGCCCAATTGCAGCGCCTGCGACTGGATGCGCGCATTGAGCGTCATGTAATAAGCGCGTCCCGCGAGGACGTGCAGATTGGGGGCCACCACCACTGCGCCATGACCGCGGAGGAGCGCGGCGGGCTTCTTGCCAAGGGTTTCGGCGAGTGCCTGGCCGAGCGCGGCGTTACGAATCAGCATGTCCGTGACACCGCCCGCTTTGCGGATTTCGAAGACCGGGACGCCTTCGCCGAGAAAGGCCGCCATGTGGAAGACCGGCTGGAGGGGAACATTGGTTATGCCGAAGGGAATCACCTCGGGCGCGTGGAAGTGGACGACGGCCATAACGTCGGGGCGCGCCTTGTAGATGGCGCCGTGGATGAAGCGTTCGGTGTAGCCGGCCGATTCGGAGGCGCGCACCGGCTTGCTGTCGAAATCGTATTCGATGATGTCATCCGGCGTGACCAGGCCGGCCGCCATGTGGCGGGCCAGGAGGTAGTGGTTCGGATTGCGGTCGTCGCGCACACTCACGTGGCCATAGGCATCCAGCACGCCGGTGTTCGCCAGGATGTGGTTGGCGAGCACCAATTCCTCGACAAGCGCGCGTTTGGCGGGCTGGGCCTGCGCCGCCAGCATGCCGCAAATGAGGGCGGCGATTCCGGCCAGGCGCCCCAAATGAATTCCCATCGATCCCTCCCGAATCCGTGTTATATCACTGTGGAAGATGCGGCTGGAAGAATCGCGCGCGGACTGGCTGCCGCGGTTGGTGTTTCAGAGGGGGCTGGCGCTGGTCTATCTCATCGCGTACCTGGTGGCGGTGGACCAATTCCGGCCGCTGCTGGGCGAGCACGGCTTGCTGCCCGTGCCGCTGTTTGTAAAACAGGTCCCGTTCCATAATGCGCCCAGCCTTTTCTTTCTGTTTCCGAATGACGTGGCGTTTGCAATCGCGAGTTGGCTGGGCCTGGTGCTTTCGTGCGCTGTTTTAAGCGGTATTTCCGAACGCTTTGGTTTCGGTGTTTCGGCCGCGATTTGGGGCGTGCTCTGGGTGGTATATCTGTCGTTCGTCAATGGGGGGCAGACGTTCTACGCGTTCGGCTGGGAGTCCATGACCCTGGAAGCGGGCTTCTATGCCATGTTTCTGGGCGACCGGCGCACGATTCCGTTGCGCGCTCCCATCTGGATGCTGCGGTGGATGCTGTTTCGCGTGATGTTCGGCGCGGGGCTGATCAAGCTGCGGGGCGACACCTGCTGGAAAGACCTCACGTGCCTGGATTACCACTACGCGACACAGCCTATGCCGAATCCGGTGAGCTGGTATTTCCACTGGATGCCGGCCTGGATGCACCACGGCGGCGTCCTGTTCAACCACTTTATCGAACTGATCGTGCCGTTCGGATTCTTCGCTCCGCAGCCGTTCGCGACGATCGCCGGCTTGCTCACGATACTCTTTCAATTGCTGCTGCTGGTGAGCGGTAACCTTTCCTTTTTAAACCTGCTCACGATCGTGCTGGCTGTTTCTACGCTGGACGCGCGCCTTTTGCGGAAATTCGTGCCGGTGCGAGTGCCGGAGTTGCGGGAGCCGGGGCGCGTGGCGCGCTATGCAACGGCGGGATTGGCTGGTTTGGTGGTGCTGCTGAGCATTCCGCCCGCGCTCAACATGCTCTCGTCGGGCCAACTCATGAATTACTCCTACAATCCGCTGCAACTGGTGAATACATACGGTGCGTTCGGCAGCATCGGAAAGATGCGCTACCAGGTGATTGTGGAGGGCACGGCGGACGCGACATTGACGCCGGCGACTCAGTGGCGCGAGTACGAATTCAAAGGACAACCGGGCGACTTGCGGCGCACGCCTCCGCAGATCGCGCCGTATCATCTACGGCTGGACTGGCTGATGTGGTTTGCCTCCATGGCCCAATTCAACGAGGAGCCCTGGTTCGTAAACTTCATGGCCAAGTTGCTGGAAGGGGACCGCGCCGTGCTGGGTTTGCTGGCACGCGATCCATTTTCCGGGCAGCCGCCGCGGTACATACGGGCACGACTGTTCCTGTACCGGTTCACCACCCCGCGGGAGAGGCGGCAGAGCGGCGACTGGTGGAAGCGGGATTTTGTGGCGGACTATTTCCCGGAGGTGTCGCTCGAGACGCCGGGGTTTCGGCGGGTGTTGGAGGAGCAGGGGTGGCTGCCGACGGACCGCTGAAGGCGGTTAGTTTCGGTGACAGTCTACGAAACTCCGAAACGCGCCCGATTTCGCCGGCAGGGCGGTCCAAAGAACCCGTTTATTTTCAGCGATAAGTTTCGGGGACACCCAGGTCTGTCACCGAAACAGTTTAGGGATTATGTAGACTGTCACCGAAACAGTTTGGGGGTTTCGTAGACTGTCACCGAAATGGTTACAGGGCGGCGTCGCCTTCCAGGCTTCGCCAAAGGTACCAGCTCGCTACCGAACAATATGGGTGCCAGCGTTCCGCAAGGGCTTCCACTTCGGCGGCCTTGGGCAAGTCTGGCAATCCGTAGGCCTTGCGGATTGCGGAACGCACGCCGAGGTCACCTACGGGGAGCACGTTGGGGCGGCGCAGCGCGAAGATCAAAAACATGTGAGCGGTCCATACACCGATACCCTTCACAACGGTGAGGCGCTCGATCACCTCTTCGTCGGTGAGCCCCTGTAATTCCTCAAACACCACTTGCCCGTCGCGAGTGTGGCGCGCCAAGTCGCGGATGTATGCCGTCTTTTGTGCGGACAGACCCGCCGCGCGCATGCGGGTGGGGCGCAGCTTGAGGATGTTCGCCGGCGTGATCGCGCCACCGGCAGCCTGGGCCAGCCGTCCAAAGATCACGGAAGCTACTTTGCCGCTGAGCTGCTGGTACACAATCGACCGGACCAGACTCTCAAACGACGGTTCGCGGAATTCGATACGATAGTCCCCGACGCGGTTGATAATTGCGCCGAGCACGGGGTCGGTTCGCCGGAGGTGGGTGATGGCTTCCTTCATATTGAAACACGGGCGCGGGCAAATGCGTCATCATTATTGTATCGGGATGCGACCGCTAATCGTAGTTTGCCTGAGCACTGCGCTATTGGCGCAGGCCCCCAAGAGTGGACCTTCGAAGACGGCGCCCCCGCCGGACGATCAGCCGGCGGCCATCTCTGTGGATGTGGATGTCGTCAGCGTTTTGGCGTCTGTGCGAGATAAACGCGGCGGGTTGGTTGCCAACCTGGAAAAGAACGATTTCACCATTCTCGAAGATGGCAAGCCGCAGGAAATCAAGTACTTCACCCGCGAAACCGACCTGCCGCTCACGATCGGCTTGCTGGTCGACGTGAGTCGCAGCCAAGAAAATCTGATCGGCATCGAGCGCAGCGCGGCCACGGCGTTTTTTTCCAAAGTGCTGCGCAAAAAAGACGAAGCTTTCCTCATCAGTTTCGGCGAGGAATCCGAGCTGCTGCAGGACTACACCAGCAGCGTGCGGCTGTTGGAGGATGGCCTGAATCAATTGCGCGTCAGTGGCGGCGTTGGCGGCCTGCATCCCGGTCCCGTGCCGACTGCTGGCCAGCCCCGCGGCACAGTGTTGTATGATGCCGTCTACCTGGCGGCCACCGAAAAATTGCGTGGAGAGGTTGGCCGCAAGGTCATCGTGCTGATCACCGATGGGGTCGATGAGGGAAGCAAGCTCACCCGCAACCAAGCCGTGGAAGCGGCGCAGAAAGCGGATGCCGTGATCTACAGCATCTTCTATCAGGATGCCGGGTTCTATGGGCCGTTCAGCTTCGGTGGGAATGGGGAAGCCGAATTGCACAAAATGTCCGACGAAACCGGCGGGCGCGTCTTTAAAGTTGACCGCAAACATCCGCTGGAGGAGGCGTTCCAGGAACTGCAGGATGAAATGCGCAGCCAATACTCCATCGGCTACACTCCCACCAACGATGTGAAGGACGGGTCTTACCGCAAGGTGGATATTCGCCTGGCGAATAAAGATCTGAAAGCTCAGGCGCGCAAGGGCTACTACGCTATCAAGCCGGGGAGCCGGTAGCCAAGGCAAGGCGCGGCTTCGCCGCGGGGACAAGCCGGAGGCATGTCCCACTAGCGCCGCTGAGCGAAATAGCTTTGGAGAGCTTCCTGCAACGGGGGCATGGGGGCCACTCCGCTGCGCTCCATTTTGCCATTAGAGAGCGCGGAGTACTTAGGCCGGCGGGCTGCCGTGCGGTATTCCCGTTCGTTGGTGGCCTGCAGTTCGGGCTGCAGTTTGGCGACTTCAAAAATGGTGCGCGCGAAATCAAACCAGGAGACCGGCGTGCCTCCACCGATATGAAAGACCCCCGAAGCTTCGCGTTCCGCCAGTTGGATGGTGTGCCCGGCGAGCGCGGGCGCGAAAGTCGGTGAGGCGATATGGTCCTCCACCACTCGGATGGGCCGCCCCTCCCCGGCCAGCCGTAACATCAGCTCGACAAAATTGCCGCGCGCGGTTTGCAGGCCACCGGGTCCATAAACGCCGCTGGTACGCACGATCAGCGGCCGTTCCAGGTATGCCTGCGCGTACAACTCGCCGGCGAGTTTCGAAACCGCATAAGCGCTCAGCGGGTGCGTGGGCGATTCCTCGGTGTAGGGCTGAGTGGCCCGGCCGTCGAACACGTAATCGGTCGAGAAGTGGACCAGCCGGGCGTCGATCTGGCGGCAGGCCAGGGCCAGATTCCGTACGGCCAGCGCATTCACCTGGAAAGCCGACACCGGCTCCTGCTCGGCCACATCCACCTGGTTGTACGCGGCCGCGTTGTAAACGATACCGGCATCGGCAGCGGCCAGCGCCTGTTCGACCGCCGCGGGAGCAGTAATGTCCACGTGCTGCCGGTCCCAGGCGGTTACCTGATATCCTCGCTGGCGGAGTTCGCGGACCAACTCGATTCCCAGTTGGCCGGCCGCGCCAAACACTACCGCGTTTCGGTTCATGCGAACCAAACAGGATAGCGCAGGCGCGGCTCTTCAGAATACGAACTTCAGCGCGACCTGCAGAATTCGCGGGTCCAGGGCGGTCAGGATTTGGCCGAACTGCGGGCTGTTGATTGCGGTGGTCACGGGACCGGCGCGGAAGGTGTTGGTCAGGTTGAAAGCTTCCCCGCGCGCTTCGACGGTCATCCGCTCGCGGAGATGGAACACGCGCGAAAGGGCGCTATCCACTTCCTGCCACCCCGGTCCTGGAATGCTCGACCGCCCCGAGTTACCCAGCGTTCCCAGCGCCGGCTGCGCGAAGGCCGCCGGGTTGATCCAGCAGGAAGGCCGCGGGTCCGAGCACAGGGGATTGGGCAGGATCTGGTTGGGACGCTGACTGCCGCTGCCGCTCAACTGCCGGTCCACGCCGGTGGTGGCTGTCTGATAGGCTCCCGAAAGCACGCGGTAGCTAGTGGAGAACACCCAGCCAGTAGCGGCTGCCCGCAGCATCCGGCCGTGAAAGCGCGGCGTCTGATAGACCACGGTAAAGTTGAAATTCTGGCGGCGGTCGAGTGATTGGGTCCCGGCCAGCGTTGGCGTCTGGCAATTGCCGCGGTCAAAACGGCGATTGTTGGGATCGAGCAGCCCCGCTCCCACGCCGCCTACGCTGGACGCCTGGGTGATGTCCCCGATGCAATGCGACCAGGTGTAATTCGCGTTCAGACTCACTCCTTGGCTGAGGCGTTTTTGCGCGGCGAGAATCAGGCCGTTGTAGCCGGCCGTCCCGCCCGATTCGAACTGGTCGACAAACCCGAGATATTGGCCCTCCTGAGGATTCACCAGGTAAGCCAGACGGCGCTGATTGGTATTCGAGGTAGAGTTGCAGCCTGAGGTCACGCCCGGCGGGCATGTCCCGATTGGGAATGCGCTCGGGACCAGCACAGCCGGGTTGACCTGATAGCTCACCCAGAGATGCGCCGTCTCGGTTCCGAGGTAAGTCGCCGAGACTAGCCAGGTATTGCCGAACTGATGTTGCAAGGCCAGGTTCCACTGGTAGACAGTCGTGGCCTTGGCGTTGGGCTGCATCGCCATGAAGCTGCCGAATTGCACAAACGGAGAGTTCGGACCGAATGGTTGTGTGAACGGATCGCCGCCGGCAACCGTGCTCCATGGGTCTGCGAAATTGAGCGGCCCGGCGGGCTGGACCGTATTCCCAAACGGCGGCGCCGTAGCCGGGGTAGATTGAATCATCAGATTGGGAAAATCGTAGAAGATTCCAAACGACGCCCGTATCGACGTCTTCCCGTCGCCCTTCGGATCGAAGGCGAGCCCGACGCGCGGCGCAAACTCGTCGTAGCGGTTTTGAATGCCGGTCAAACCGGAAAATCCTTTGTCGCCTGCATACAACAAACCGGCGGGGGCCTTGGTGAAGACGGTGCTGCGAATGCCCTGATTGAAGCGGTCGAAACTGAAGTTGTAGACGGCGCCGTTGTTCAATCGTTGCGGCAGGAACGGTTCCCAGCGAAGGCCGAGATTCACGGTAAGGCGGCGCGAGACTTTCCAGGTATCCTGCCCGTAAAGGCTGTGATACCACTTGGTGGTGAAGGCCGTATTGGGGGTTCCTTGCGTCAATGACCCGGCTTTCCCGAGCAGGAAGTCTGCCATACCTAGCCCCGAGGCAATTCCACTGAAGCCGAACGACGCCGAGGAAAACACATTGGCATTTTGGCTGTGCTGATACTTAAAGCCGGCATAGCCGAATGCGAACTGGTGCGATCCGCGAATCAGGTTCACATCGTCGGAAAGGTTGAAATAGGTGGGGATAAACGACGCCTGGATAGCTGTGCCGATCCCAATCGCCGGACCGCCGGTCACCGTCACCACGGTTTGATGCGGCACGAAGCAGGTGAACTTCACGCCGATATCGCAGGGCGAGAAATAGTCGTCGTTAAACCGGTGTACCCCCACCCGGTCCATGGCGGCGCGCAAGGAGTTGATCGTTGTGGGTGTAATCAGGTAGGTGTGGCCGATGGTGACAGTCTGCGCCAGGTCGTCCAATCCGCCTTGCGTGGTATCCAGGAGATTGCCGGAGAATTGGTACGCGGGCGGCAGCAGGTAAGTGGTCGCCATGTAGCGGCCGAAAAGTGTCTGACGCGAGTTGATCTGGTAATCGGTGCGCCCCAAAATTTGGTACTCGTTGGTTTTCGTCACGGGACCGAAGGTCACCTGCCCGCATGGACCCGTCGCCGCCGGCAACAGCTTGACTATGGCCAGCGCTTGCGGGCTGAAGAGGCTCACCGGAATCTGATTATTGGCGAAATTGGCTCCGGTGGTTGGATTTTTGAGCTGCGTGAAACCGCATCCGCTGAAATCGCCGGCCAGCATACGGGCGGTGGGCACGAAACCGGTGCGGTCAGCCGGGTCCGATCGCGTTCGCGTCCCCTGGTAGCCGCCGAAGAAGAACAGTTTGTTCTTGCGGATCGGGCCTCCCAGCGTGCCGCCATACTGGTTGCGCTTCAGCGTGTCGCGCCGTGGAGCGAAGAAATTGCGTGCGTTCATGTCGCCGTTGCGCAGGAACTCGAACGCATCCCCGTGAAACTCATTCGTTCCGGATTTGACGACCGCGCTCACCGCGCCCGCCGAGTGGAGACCGTTCTGTGCGGTCAGAGAGCTGGTTTCTACTTTGAATTCCTGCAAGGCATCGGGGAAGGGAAATGGCAGGTTCACCGCGTCGAACGGATTGTTGTAAAGCGTGCCATCCAGGAAATACGTGAGCCCCGAGAGCATGCCGCCGGCCACGGAGATGTTCAAACCGCCCGGCATCCCCGCTGTCCCGTTGGCACCGCCCGGAACCGCGGCCCCCGCGAGCTGGATCAGTTCGACGGCATTCCGCCCGTTCAGCGGCAACTCGAGAATCCGCTGGTTCTCGATGATCGAGCCCACGCTTGTACCCTGCGTATCGACCAGCGCGGCGTTGGCCTCCACCTGGACCTGCTCGGAGACCGCGCCGATTTTCAGCGACACATCGATAGTCGGATTGGTGGCCACCTGCAGCACGATCCCGGTCTGCACGTACGCGCTGAAGCCCTCTTTCGTGACTTCCAGCCGGTAAGGCCCCACCGCCAGGTTAGGCAGCACGTAAACACCATCCGCGCCGCTAACCGTGGTCCGCACCGTGCCCGTATCGGTTTGGGTGACCTTAATTTCCGCGCCCGGCACGGCCGATCCGGAAGCGTCCTGGATGACGCCTTGAATCTGCGCAGTCGATTGCGCCTGCCCCCACACACTCATTGCGCAAAAGGCGCACAGGAGCGCCAGCCCCAAAAGTCTCATTGGAAATCCCCTTGTCGAGGTATGGTATGGGAATTCCGGTTAGGTGTCAATCACCGACCCACTGTTGTGCGGGTGCTGCTGAGATGGGGTCTCTGCCGGTCCCACCAAGTGACAAAGTGGCAGCGGGGAGTCCAAGTTGTCATCTATGGCCGATTTACTATTGTTAATCCGTTTCTTTCCTCACGCGGATTTAGCGACGCATCGCAGTGGTGCGTGGGATGCATTGAGGTCCGCAGGTGGCTTATGACCTCGATATTCAGATTTTCAACCCTGGCGCTCCTTGCGACCGCGGTGTTCGCTCAGGAGTCGAAGATCGCGCCTGACCTACAAATGCTTGACCCGAGTTCGACCGCAGATGTGATCGTGCAGTACACACATTCTCCCACAGCGAGGCATCATCAACGGATTTTAGCTGCGGGTGGTGCGCTCAAACAGCAGCTCGACATAATCAAGAGCGGCCATTATTCCGTTCCCGTCCGTGCCATTCGGGATCTGGCGCAAGATCCTGACGTGATCCATATCTCGCCCGATCGCGAATTAGGAGCGGCAGTGGATGATGCCGAAACCGGTGTCAATGCCAATATCGCCTTGTCTTACGGTTGGGACGGCACGGGCATTGGGATCGCCGTGGTCGATAGCGGAATTGCCAATCATCCTGATCTCAAGAATGGCAGTGGCGCGCTGCGCGTTGTCTACAGCCATGACTTTGTGGGCGGCGGAACGGATGACCATTACGGACACGGCCAGTCCGTAGCTGGGATCCTTGCCGGCAATGGGGCCAGTTCCACCGGTTCCAACTTCTTCCTAACCTTTCGGGGAGTCGCGCCCAACGCGAACCTGATCAATTTACGAGTGCTCAACGAAAACGGCGTTGGGACCGATAGCGCGGCGATCGCGGCCATCCAGCAGGCCATCCAGCTCAAAAGCAAGTACAACATTCGCGTCATCAATTTGTCTCTCGGCAGGCCGGTATATGAGAGCTACACCGTAGATCCTCTGTGTCAGGCGGTGGAGCAAGCGTGGAAGGCTGGGATCGTGGTCGTCGTGGCGGCTGGCAACCAGGGACGGAACAATACCCTTGGCAACAACGGCTATGCTACGATCCAGGCGCCCGGGAATGACCCCTATGTCGTCACTGTTGGGGCGATGAAGACCATGGGCACGCTCTCGCGCAGTGATGATCTCATCGCGAGCTACAGCTCCAAAGGGCCGACGCCTATTGACTTTATTGTCAAGCCGGATCTCGTTGCGCCGGGCAATCGAGTGGTGTCGCTGCTTGCCAGTACGGCGCAGCTTCAGAACAAATATCCCACCAACGCAGTCCTCCTGACCGCATACGAGAACACCGGCAGCGGCGCCCGCTCCAACGAGTACTACATTGAGAGCGGGACGAGCATGGCCGCGCCGATGGTGAGTGGAGCCGCCGCGCTGCTCTTGCAGCAAAACCCCAATTTGACTCCGGATCAGGTCAAGGCTCGATTGATGAAGACGGCATCTAAGAACTTTCCGGCTTCGAGTACCGCGACTGATCCCGCCACCGGAATCGTGTACACGAGCCAATACGATATCTTCACGGTTGGAGCAGGCTACCTCGACGTCTGGGCTGCGCTGAACAGCTCCGATGTGGCCACTCTTCCGGCCGTCTCACCGAGAGCGACCCCTCCGACTTCCTCTAGCGACGTGTACATTGTCAATGGTCAATCAGCCGTTTGGGGAAGTAGCGCGGTGTGGGGGTCGAGTGCCGTATGGGGTTCGTCGGTTTGGCTCGCGGGCAGCTCGGCTGTATGGGGGTCATCCGCGGTGTGGGGGTCGAGCGCCGTCTGGGGGTCGAGTGCCGTGTGGGGAAGCACCACCCTAGATGCCGCTGAGTCTGTCAATGTTGCTATTTACGGCGAGAACTAGACGGCTGGAGTTTCAGGCGGGGGTTTGTATCCGATTCAGCCGGGCGGCATGCAGGCCGCCGGAGTCACTACTTATCTATGTATATCGGTCTCTCCGGCGGCTTCCCCTCGCACCAGTAGCCGTCGAAATCGCTGGCGCCGGCGAGTTCGCGTAAAGCATCTTCATCGATCCACTCGCGGCCCGTCGAAGACCGCGGCTCCTGCGCGAAGACGGCCAGCGAAGCTTCGCAGACGATTTCCGGCGTGCGCCACTGGGAGCGGTCCGCCATTTGCCAGTTGACCCGCCCTGCTCAACGTGGTCGGCACCGTGCCCGTATCGGTTTGGGTGACTTTGATTTCAGCACCCGGCAGGTCGGATCCGGAAGCGTCCTGAATAATGCCCTGAATCTGCGCGGTCGATTGCGCCTGTCCCCGGACACTCAGGGTGCTCAGGGCACAAAAGCGCCACAACAAGATGTTTCATGGAAGTCCCCTTGTGGGGGTATGGTATGGGAATTCCGGGCGAGGTGTCAACCGTTAGGCCAGGCGGCGTCAGTCGGGCTGAGATGGCGGCACATTGATTCCCATCATGACATCCCGCCAAGGTGTTGCCCCGGGAATGAGAAGCCGCGGCGAATCCCGGTTTATTCGCCGCGGCGCAGCACCCGTCTAGGGTTGAGCTGCCCGGGCGGGAACGGGTGTTGCTCCACATACCAGGCCAGCCGAGGGATCCAGATTACTCACTACCTTCGTCCGGCCGGTCTCCGGGTCCAGGAGAACAAAGCGATCGTTAGGCGCATCGAAGGCGTATACGATGCCGTTCACATTCACGACGGTTAGGAGGCCAACTTGGGTTGGGGCAATTGTCTTCGCTTTCCCTGTTTCGGGGTCGATCTCGTAGAGCGCGGGGGATATCACGGCTGTCTCCGAGCCATTCGATAAATCAATTTGCCCGGTATCGAAATTCGCGTACAGTTTGCCGCGGAAGGTGAACAGATTCTCTTCGTATACGTTGAGCTTGGCATTCGAGGGATCGATGGTGAGAGGCACAAAGGTGATGGGCGGTATACCAGTCGGCCCAATCAGCTTAGTGGCGCCGGTCGCGGGATCGAGCGCGTACAGATTCTGGCTGAAGTCGAGCGCGTAGTATCTACCGTCGAGCATCCCAAGGGTATTGGCGGAATTCGGTCCGCAGGGGGATGCCGGGGTGGTACAGTCGCCGAGTCCGGTAAGGCCCACTACCGACGCCGCGCCGGAATGCGGGTTGATGGAATATAGCTTGCCCGAATATGCCAAGCTCAGCAAAGAGCCGCCGCGGGCGGGCGCGAGGGCGTGTCCGAGGTCGGGGGGAAGAGTCGTCCCGATCGGCACGAATGCGCCGCTGCCCAGGTGGGCGGCGCCGAATCCCGCCGCCCCGGTTTGTGGGTTGTTGGTGAGAACATAGACGAGCGGATTTGTGCCGGAGGGGGCCGGCTGTGCTAATGCCAAGGCCGCGAGCATGCTGCCGGCAGCTATCGAAATTACGGTTTTCTTCATGATCATCTCCATTTCCAGGGAGGCGATCTTGCCGACCGCCTGGCTTCCTTCGCCGGTACAGGCGGAAATGGTGGGCGGAACCGGCCATGAGTATGCTATTTTTTTGTGTGCCCGGCAGGGGGCTGCTCGCAGGTGCCCGATCCTACGGAAATCACGAAGCTATTGAGAGCCTGGAGCGGCGGCGACCCAGCGGCCCTGGACCGGCTCACGGAACAGGTGTATGGCGAATTGCGCATGATGGCTCGCCGGCACATGAAGAATGAGCGCGCGGGCAACACCCTACAGACGACGGCTTTGGTCCATGAAGTCTACGTGCGGCTGGTGGATCAGACCAAGATCGAATGGCGCGAGCGTGCTCAGTTTTTTGCCATGGCGGCACAGATGATGCGGCGCATCCTGGTAGATGCCGCCCGCGCCCGGAAGGCGGAAAAGCGCGGAGGGCTGGCAGTCAAAGTCAATATCGATGAAACGGCTCTCCTGTCCACCGCACCGGGGCGCGCAGTGCTAGCTCTCGATGAGGCGCTGACGTCTTTCTCGGAGTTTGCGCCGCGCCAGGCAAGGGTGGTAGAGCTACGCTATTTCGGCGGCCTGACCGAGGAGGAAATCGTCGCGGCTTTAAACATCTCTCCGCGAACCGTCCGGCGCGACTGGGATCTTGCAAGGTCTTGGTTGCTAAGGGAGTTAAGCCAGTAGAATTGAAGGAAACAATCATCACCGGACCATGACGCCGGAACAGTTCCGCCAAATTGAAGAGTTGTATCATGCCGTTCGAGAGGCAACGGGGGAGCAGCGCGCTTCCCTGCTGGCTCCGGTAGATCCCGAATTGCGTCTTGAAATCGAGTCACTGCTGGCGCAACCCCGAGGGGGCGAATTCCTAGACCAGCCGGCTCTGACGCAGGCCACGCAACCGGAAGATCCGACTGCTCCCACGTTGCCGGCTGGTGCTTGCCTGGGTCCGTACCGCATTGAAGGCAAGGCGGGCGGAGGCGGTATGGGCGAAGTCTTCCGGGCAGTGGACACGCGATTGGATCGCACGGTCGCCATCAAAGTGGCGCATCAGAAATTCAGTGACCGCTTCGAGGGAGAAGCGCGGGCGATCGCCGCGCTGAATCATCCAAATATCTGCACACTCCACGATGTCGGACCCAACTATCTGGTGATGGAGTTTATCGACGGCGAAACTTTGACGAAACGGCTGAAGCGCGGCAAGCTTTCGCTGGAAGAAACGCTTCAATATGGAAGGCAAATCGCCGGCGCGTTGGCCGCCGCGCATGCCAAAGGGATCATCCATCGCGATTTGAAACCGGCCAATATCATGCTGACGCAGGCGGGCGTGAAGGTGCTGGACTTCGGATTGGCGAAGACCGCCGAGGACGATACGCTCACCGGCTCGCGCGCCATTATGGGCACACCAGCCTACATGGCGCCGGAGCAACGGGAAGGCAAGCCCGCCGGCGTACGCACCGATATCTATTCGCTGGGCTGCGTTCTCTATGAAATGGCGACGGGCGCACGGGCCGACTCCGGAGAACCTGTTCTCCCCCGAAGCTTAGAAAAAATCGTGCTGCGTTGCCGGGAAGAAGACCCGGAACGCCGGTGGCAAACGGTTGCCGAGGTGGAACGCGCTCTGGGAGCGGTCACGCATACCGCGCCACACGGGAAGGCTATCGGCTCTGCGGCCTTGGTTGTATTGGGCTTAGCCGTTGGCGGATACGCCTATCTTCATCGTCCGGGGAAACTCACGGACAAGGACACCCTTGTACTGGCCGATTTCGACAATAAGACTGGCGATCCGGTATTTGACGACACGCTCCGCCGGGGATTGTCCGTAGAACTGCAGCAATCGCCGTTCCTGAGCCTGATTCCGGACCCGCAGGTCCAGCAAACGCTGACGCTGATGGGACGGCCGAAGGATGCGCGCCTCACTCCAGATATCGCACGGCAAGTCTGCGTGCGGACCGGAAGCGCGGCGGTTCTGGAGGGATCTATCGCCAGCCTGGGGAGCCGATATGTGTTGGGTTTGCGCGCGAGCAACTGCAATACGGGGACGATCCTCGATCAGGAGCAGATTCAGGCGGCGCGGCGAGAGGACGTGCTCAACGCGCTGAGCCAGATCGCCCGGAAATTCAGAACACGGGTTGGCGAATCCCTAGCCACGGTGGAAAAGCACTCGATACCGCTCGCGGAGGCCACCACCTCTTCGCTCGAAGCTCTCAAAGCGTACAGCACTGGAATGAAAGTGGACACGTCCTCGGGAGAGGCCGCCGGGATACCTTTTTTCCGGCGCGCTGTCGAGATCGACCCCCAATTTGCCATGGCATACGCGAATTTGGGGCTGGAGTATAGCGGTATTGGAGAGTCCGTATTGTCGGCTGAGAGCACGACGAAAGCCTGGCAACTGCGCGATCGGGTGAGCGACCGGGAGAAGTTTTTTATCGACTTTACGTACAACCGGCAGGTGACGGGAAATCTGGAGAAGGCCTACCAAACCCTCAACTTGTGGTTTCAGACCTATCCTCGCGGCGAGGACCCGAGTGCGCTGGATCTGTTAGAAGGCCTTTCGACTAATGGGACGGGCCGATTTGAAAGAGCGATTGCGGCATCGCAACAAAAACTCGCGGCAGATCCCAATTTTATCTTCGCCTATCAGAATCTTGCGTCGAGCTATTTTTTCCTCGACCGTTTTCCCGCAGCTGTGAGCACTCTCCAGCGCGCGACGGAACGCAAGCTGGAGTCCCCGTATTTGCTGGTGCTTCGCTACGACATTACCGTGCTCCAGGGCGAGCAGGACCAGGCGGACCGGGTCCTGGCTCTTGCCAAGGGCAAGCTTGGGGCGGAACACTGGTTGGCTCACGGACAGGCCCTCGCCCTCGCCCGTTCCGGCCGCTTACAGGAAGCCCGGCGTTCCTCGAATCGGGCTGTGGATCTGGTTTTGCAAGAGGGCGAGCGCGAGAGGGCCGCGAGTTACCACGTAGCACGAGCGGTGTGGGAAGCCGTTTACGGGAATGCCGCCGAAGCAAAAGGGAGCGCGTTGACGGCACTGGAGCTTTCCAGGGGCCGGGATGTCCAATACGCCGCCGGCCTTGCCCTGGCTTTTGCGGGCGATATTTCCCGATCCGAGGCGCTCGCCGGCGATTTGGAAACGCGTTTCCCGGAAGATACTTTTGTGAAGTTTACCTACGTACCGGTTCTTCGCGCATTGGCCGCACTGCAACGGGGTAAGCCTGCGGAGAGCGTGGAGCGGCTGCAAATCGCTCAGCAATATGAGCTGGCGGTGAATGGCCTCAACTGGAGTTGCTTTTGTCTCGGCGGTTTGCACTCGGCATATGTGCGCGGCGAAGCTTTTGTTGCCCTGCACCGGTATGCGGAAGCGGTATCCGAGTTTCAGAAGATTCTCGATCACCGCGGTCTGGTGGGCCTGGATCCCGTTGGCGCGCTGGCCCATTTGCAACTGGGGAGGATGTACGCTTGGTCGGGAGATGACGCCAAGGCCAAGAGTGCATATCAGGATTTCCTCATGCTCTGGAAGGATGCTGACCCGGGGAGCCCGCTTCTCCAGCAAGCCAAAGCGGAATACGCGAAGCTGTAGCTTGGGCCGCCATCGCGATGTGTGCGCTTCGCTCCGGAAATTGATCAGAACTGCAGTTTCAACGATACCTGCACAGCTCGCGGACCGCCGATGTTGAACACGGAGTTCAGGCCAAAGGCACCGCCACCTATCTGGCTGTTCGCCAGCGATGCCGTGGAGATACCGAACAGTCCGGAACCGATGACGGAGATTGGATTCGCGAAGTTGGGATGGTTCACGGCATTGAACAGATCGGCGCGAAGAGTCAGGCTCATTCTGTCAACCATTGGAAACGAGCGCCGCACGGAGAGGTCGGTCTGTACGAGACCGAAGCCGCGAAGGGCATTGCGCCCGAGATTCCCTTGCACGTCCGTGGAAGGGATTATGAACGCGCCAGGATTGATGCGTCTTCCTCCGGCTACGTTTGGATCGGGAAGCCATTCAGAGGCTCGTGCCACGAGGTCAGGCCGAAAATCATAGCCACCAAATCCGATGTCGCGTCTGAGAGTAACGTTCACCGGGAGCGCGGTTTGAGCGGTCAGAATGCCATCCAGGGCCCAACCGGCGGTTAATGCCCTCACACGTGCAGGCGAGCGTGCGGCCGGAAGACTCCAGGAAAAGCCTCCATGGAATAACTGGCGAATGTCGAAGTCGGAATCGGCACGGTTGGATAGCGGTGGCTCGAACACTCCGGGCACATATATGGCGGTATCGGACGAATTCGTATCGATCGAGTGGCTCCAGGTATAACTCAAGTTGGCTGCGAGGCCGCGTCGAAGGCGCCGCTCGTAATGTAACTGGAGTGCATGATAGATGGAACTGCCGGAGTCATCGGTGTACACCACGGGGTAAATCTTGGAAGTCACCTTAGGATAGGCCACCGAATACAGCAGCCTGCGGCCGGCGGAGCCCACATAAGCAATCGTCAGTGTCTGATTGCCGCCCAACGACTGCTGCAGGCTGATATTCCATTCCCATACGAGTGGCGCCCGCAGGTTTGGCGCAAACATGAAGAATTGGTTACCCGGCGGAGGGTCTGTAAGGTCTACGGGCGGCAGGAGAGCGAGAGAGGGACTAACGGGGAGATGCGAATTCAGCAAGACCGTGGCTCGGCCGGCGGGATAGCCACTGATCCAGGGTTGCGCAGAGGCTTCGGCAATACCGGTATCGTAAAAGACACCCGCCCCTATGCGAATGACCGTTTCCCAACCTGCCGGTTTGCTGGCTCTCCAGGCTGCGCCTATGCGCGGGGCCAGGTCTCGGTAGCGCTGCTTCCAGAGAGGCGCACCCGGGCGCCCTACCATCACGTCGGCGGTCGCGTAATTGCCCAACAATTGGACCAGGTCGCCATTGTTGCGATCCAGGCTGTGGGGAACGGAATTGAAGTCCCAGCGCACGCCATAGGTCAGATTTATGGTTGAGGATACTGTCCAGGTGTCCTGGGCGTACACGGAAAGGTTGCTCATTTCAATGCGGGCTCGGGAAGGGGACGTATTGTGGAAAGCATCCAGTTGATTGTTCAGGAGCCCGGTGACGCTGTTGAATTGGAAATATTGGTCGCCGGCCGCCTGGATCAGAGGTAGCAATAAACGGTAATCCGCTCCAAACTTCAATTGATGCGTGCCGTATACGAAGGTTGTGCCGTCCAGCACGTTAATCTGACGCTGCTGATATGTCCCGGCGCTTCCGCCGAACAAATCACCGCCCGGATCGCCGAGGCTTACAAATGAGTAATAGTTTGCGGGTGTCGTCCCCGGTAGCAGCAGATCGTTGGTGGGGATGCGAGCGCCTCCAAAACCGTCCATAGTGAAGCGGGACTGGTTCCCGTTATCGGCGAAGTTCAAGCGGAGATCGGTGGCGAGAAAGCCGGTTGGGACATAGGTCAAGCCGGCCGTGATGGACCTCTGACGAAAAGACTGGACATTCGTGTCGGCCAGGCTTGCCGTACCGCTATTGGAGCGGCTGGCTTTGCTCGAAGGCGCCCAGGTGAAGGTCGCGAAAGTCCTCAGCCGGTCGGTAACAATCTGATCAGCTTTGAGAAGAACGGAGTCTGTGGTCAGAGGATTGGAGTAGCCAACCGAGAACTGGGCGCGATTCAGTCCAAGCTCGGGTCCATTCGGGATGGGAAATGCGTTCAGAAAAGGTTGCGCTACGGCGGGGGCCTCGATGCGGGCCGCCAGAGACGGTACGGTGGTAATGCTAAATTTCGGCTCGGCCAGGCGCTGGCCTTCATAGGATAGGAAGAAAAACGTCCTGTCACGGATGAGCGGTCCGCCCAACGTGCCGCCGAAATCATTCAAGCGCAGGCGCGGCTTGCTCTGGCCAGCCTGGTTGGCGAACCAGTCCGCCGCGTCCAGTTTGTCGTTTCGAAAATAGTTGAATGCCGTGCCGTGCAACTGGTTGGTGCCGGAACGAGTAATGAGCAGCACATGCGCCCCGGGGTTACGGCCATATTCGGGCGCAAAGGAACTGGTTACGATTCGAAACTCTTCCAGGGCATCCAATGCGACCATTCCGTTCGTGCCACCCGCCGCGTTATAGCCTGCATTATTTCCGCCGGCCGATTGATAGCCGGTGATCGTGCCTACGGCATTCACTCCATCGACGTTGAAGCTGTTGGCAGTGCCGCGAAGACCATTCACTACGAATTGGCCGCTGCTGTCCTGAGCGTTCGAGAGTGTTACTCCGGCAGCGAGGGTGATCAGGTTCTGGAGACTGCGACCGTTGAGGGGCATGTTTGCGGCCAAGTGCCGCTCCACCAGATTGCTGACGGACGCGTCAGTCGTTTGCAGGTGCTGGCTATCGCCGGTGACTTGCAGAGTCTGAGTGGTCTGGCCGATTTCGAGGCGAAAATCGAGTTGCACCTGTTGGGCGACATCCAGCACCAGTTCCCGCCGTTCTTGCGATCCGAATCCGGCCGCGAGTATGCTCACATCATAAGTTCCAGGCGGCAGATCGGGCAGGCTGTACAGGCCCGACTCATTGGTTTGGGCGGACCTCTTCAACGAGGTCTCGCGCCCGGCAGCGGTGATCGTCGCGCCTGGAACGGGCAATTGACTTTGATCCAAGACTCTTCCGGCCAGGTTTGTGTTCTGAGCCAGGACCGCCGGAGCGAACGCCAAGACACATGAAAGAGCGGCCCAAGGTCTCGTGATTGGAACCGGAGCCAGCTTTGAGAAGCCTCTCTGAGTCAGGTGCGAGAACAGCACAAGGTTACAACTGTTGCGCCAGGTCGAAGGCAATCAGCTCATTATAGATGGCACATTGTTGAGAGCTTCATCCTGACGATCTTCCGTACCCGGGCTGGATCACCAACGGTCTATGTATATCGGCTTCTCCGGCGGCTTTCCCTCGCACCAGTAGTGGTGGAAATCGGTGATGCCGGCCAACTCGCGCAAGGCGTCCTCGTCGATCCACTCGCGGCCGGTACACGAGCGCGGCTCCTGCGCGAAGATGGCCAGCGAAGCGTCGCAGACGATCTCCGGCGTGCGCCATTGCGAGCGATCGGCCATCTGCCAGTTGATGGAAGCCTGGCTCTCGATGATGGTACGCGGCCAAAGCGTATTGGCGGCAATATTGTCGCCGCGATGTTCCTCAGCCAGCCCGATTGCCAGCCGGGCCATGCCGAGCTTGGAAATCATGTAGGCCACCTTCCCTGGCGAAGGCTCGTTGGTCAGACGCGGGCACATATTTAAGATGTGGCCCCACTGCTGCTCGACCATGTGGGGCAATGCATAGTAGGAGGCGATGTAGGCAGCCCGCACATTAATTCCCATCATGAGGTCAAAGCGCTTGGGGGGCGTCTGGAGAATCGGCTGCGCCCAAATGGCGCCGGCGTTGTTGACCAGGATATCGAGGCGGCCGAACTCCGTCACCGTCCGCTCGATCATGTTGCGGATGGCGTCTTCATCGCGTACGTCGGCGGCGATCGCGAGCGCCCGGCCGCCCGCCGCCCGAATCGCCTCCGCGGTTTCGTGAATGCTGCCGGGCAGCCGTTCCGAGGATTGCTCCGTCTTGGCGGCAATCGTGACGGCGGCGCCTTCGCGTGCCAGCCGCAAGGCCAGAGCCTTGCCGATGCCGCGGCTGGAGCCGGTGACGATGGCGACGCGGCCTTTCAGGTCCGGATGCAGAATGGCATTGTGGTCACGCATGAGTTAATGTATCATCGCTCGCTGGCGGTCGCGGCGCGGCAACGCTCGTCACGCTGCTGGCGCGATCGGCGCTTTGGGCCTGCGTTGGGTGCGCGGCTTGCGGATGCCGAACGAGCGGCACAGCTCGGTGTAGGAGAGCTTGATCAGATCCCGCAGCCGGTCCGCATCGGGCGCCGCATCCGTGTCGGAGGTCAGCCCGAAGAAAATCCTCCCGTCGTAGCTCTGCGCCGCCACTCCGATACCTAATTCGTATCCGGTGGGCACCTGCGGATAGGAGGCCAGCATGCGCCGCCCCACCGAGTACAGCGGCACGGGTGACCCAGGTACGTTGGTGCAAATCATGTTGAGCAGCGGCAATGGCAACGGAACCAGGGGAATGTTCCGCCAGAAGAGCGCCTGCAGCGGCGGCGGCGCCGAGCCGAGCCAGGCCGCGGCCAATGCAACCAGGTCCGCAGCCCGCGCGCCTTTCATGATCCTGGTCCGCAGGGCCACGGCTTGGAGCATCTTTGCAGGATCCTCAATATCCAGCGGCAGGGCCACCGGGAGGAAGGAAATCTGGTTGCCCAGGCTTTGTCCCTGGTCGCCGCGGCGCAGACTATACGGGCACACCATGCGCACGAACCGGTGTCGAGTGCTCTCCCGATGCAGTTCCAAGTAGCGCGCCACCGCGCGAGTCACCACGGTCAGCACCACGTCGTTGATCGTGGTGCCCGCAGACGTTCGGATGGTATGCACGTCCGCGAAGCTGACTTCCGTCCAACAGAATCGCCGCTCGCCGGTGCATGGCCGATTGAACGGAAGGCGCTCCATGGAAGCCGCCAGTTCAGGCAGCAGACTCACCAGGCCCTCCAGGCCGCTTCTCATCGTGCCTGTCAGCAACCCCTGCGCTATGGTCACCAGCCCGGCTTCGGCCACCAGCAGGTTCTCCAGCGTGCTGTGCACCGCGTTGCTCAATGCGTCGGCCAGCGACTCCTCCCGCTTCGGTTCCGGCCGGGGGACGCGATAACCCCGCTTACCGACAGCGCGCGACGCTTCCGGCGTGGCATCGAAGATCACGTTGAGCAGCGCCGCGCCCGAGATCCCGTCCGCCAGCGCGTGATGCACGCGCGGAATCAGCGCTCCCCGGCCATCTTTCAGGCCCTCCACCACATGGATATCCCACAATGGTTTGCCGCGGTCCATCACTTGGCTGAGAATGCGGCCCGCCAACGCCGAAAGCTCCGCCTCGCCGCCCGGCGGCTCCAGCCGGACGGGAATCAGATGATTGCGCAGATCGAAATGCGGATCCCACTCCCATGTGGGATAACCGACGTGATAGGGCGGGGGCACCGCGATCTGCCGGTAGCGCGGAATCAGGTGGAGCTTGGAGTCGATTTTGCGGCGGAACTCGTCGAACGCAATAGGGCCATCGAACAGGGAGACACAAGCAATGTGCAACGGAATTTCCTTGCGCTCCAGATTCAGGAAAGCGGCGTCCGCCCCGGAGAATAGCCGGCTCAAGGCCGGCGGCTTTTGTGTCATATGGGTGTCCTGGTAGTTGGTGATAAAGGCTCCTTCGGGGACGCGGAAGTGGGGGACGCTCCCTCACGGTCGCGGCTCGGAAATTGTTGCGGCTCGGAAGTGGTTGCGGTTCGGAAGTCACAGGCAACTGGCGTGCGACGCCACGACCTCTTCATCGTTCGAGCAGTCTTCTCCGGCTGCCGGATCCTGGCGGCTGCCACGTTGCCAAAGTTCGAATGCGAGGATATCGAGCTCTTCTTCGTCGAGCCGGGGTGGAGGGGCCTCGCCCCAACCGGCCTCTTCCGTAACCTTGCCGGTACTCGCGACGTCCAGGATTTCCATGGTACACGCCTCTTGCTGTATTCAGACTATTTTCTCTGAATTGAGAGTAGGATGGAATTAGGGGGCTGTCAAGAGCGTGATTTTGCCGCCTTTCGATCAACTCGCCGGCTTGGCAGTCCGATGTTCCGGCCCACATGCGGAAATGCCGGTCCACGCTCCGTTTACGGGGGACGAACTGGGCCGGATCGCCGCCGGCTGCAGCGAAGACGTGCAGATTGCCGTCACGCGTGCAGGCGCCGCACAACCGGCATGGGCCGCCCTTCCATTTACGGATCGCTCTCGAATCTTTCTGCGCTTTCATGACCTGCTCCTCAAGCGACAGGACGAAGTTCTCGACCTGATCCAGTTCGAAACCGGCAAAGCGCGCCGCCACGCCTTTGAAGAGATTCTCGACACCGCCGTGGTTAGCCGCTACTATGCGTTTCGAGCCGAAAGGCTACTCCGGCCGCGGCGCCGGAAAGGCGCGCTCCCGCTGCTCACGAAGACCTTGGAGTTTCGTTCTCCCATCGGTGTCGTAGGATTCATCATTCCGTGGAATTTTCCGCTCACGCTGGCTATCACCGATGCGATCCCCGCGCTCCTGGCGGGCAACACCGCCGTGCTCAAGCCCGACCCGCAGACCAGCTTCACGGCGCTTTGGACACTCGACCTGCTGCGCCAATGCGGTCTGCCGGCGGACGTCTGCTCGGTCGTCACTGGAGAAGGCCACTTACTCGGTCCGGCACTCGTCGAGCGAGCCGATTCCATCATGTTCACTGGCAGCACACGCGTCGGCAGGCTAGTCGCGCAACAGGCAGCCGGACGGTTGATCGGATGCCCCCTGGAACTTGGAGGCAAGAACCCGATGCTAGTGCTGGCCGACGCCGATGTAAGCGCCGCGGTGGATGGCGCCATTCGCGGCTGCTTCGCCGGAGCGGGCCAGGTTTGCGTCTCCGTGGAGCGCATCTACGTCCACGAATCGATCTACGAGCGCTTTCTTGAGCTCTTCGCGGAACGCACTGCCCAACTCAAGTTGGGATCCGCGTTCGATTATTCAGTGGACATGGGCTCGATGACCACGGAGCGGCAGTTCCATAGTATCGAGGAACACGTCACGGACGCTGTCAAGAAGGGCGCCAGAGTCGTCGCGGGGGGCCACTGGCGTCCCGACCTGGGCCCGCTCTTCTATGAGCCAACCATCCTCACAGGTGTCCGACCCGGCATGAAAGCGTATGCCGAAGAAACCTTCGGGCCGGTGGTTTCGGTCTATTCGTTCGCCAGCGAAGACGAAGCGATCGAAAGAGCCAATGACACTCCTTACGGCCTGAACGCCAGCATTTGGACTCGCAAAGGTAGGGGCGCCCTTTTCCTAGCGCGCCGTATCCGCACGGGCAGTGTAAACATTAATGAGTCTTACGCTGCTACCTGGGGCTCTATCGATTCGCCCTTCGGCGGATGGAAAGAATCGGGATTGGGCGCGCGCCACGGCGCGGAAGGCATACTCAAGTTCACCAAAGCTCAAACGGTCGCGGCGCAGCGCTTCACGCCGATATCCCCTGCGCGCGGTGTGAACCCCGCGACGCACGCGCGCTGGATGACGCGATTGGTGAAGCTGGTTAGACGGACTCGGCTGCTAGGATAAAGACCGCTCCCTGGCGGTCGCGGCTCGGTTCCCGGCAACTGCCAGGCGGCGTGCCACGATATCGTACACGATCGGGTTGAAGACCATCCCGATGTGCGTCCCCGCCACTTCGAAGTCCGTATTCGGATCGCCTGTCCGGCACATGCGCCAGTCGACGATTCCATCCGACTTGGTATAGATCGCCGTCTGGCTCAAGGTCTTCGGCAAATGCGCGCGCAGCGACTCGACGAACCGGCACGTACACGCGCCGCTGTAACAGGCGGGAAGCACGCTTTCGCCGTGCCGCTCCACGATCTGGTCGCGCACCAGTTGCACCACGTGCAGGATGCTGCGATGCGCTACCAATCCCTGAAATGGCGAGCTCAACGTGATCACCGAAGCCACTTTGCGCGCCAATTGAGCCGCCACCGACCGCGCCAACAACCCGCCCAGGCTGTGGCCAATTACATGTACCTTCCGGTTCCCGGCCTGGTAAGCCTCTTCGATGCTGCTTTTGAGCCGATGGCGGATCAGCAGGTTAGGACAATCGGCATTGATCCCGATGCGGGACTGGTACGGCTGATAGCCGATGCGCCGCAGCCAAGCGCGGAATTCGGTGAGGTAGAAATCCGTCCCCAGAAACCCCGGCACTACGACCACCGGGGCGCCATCGCCGCGGGGGACTCCGCACCCCCAATACACCGGAGAAAGCCGTAAGTAGGCGACCTCCACCCCGGCCATTAACTCCTGCCAGATCGGCAGTGGCACGGCCTCATACGGTTTTTGCGCGCCACCGCGCCGGGTTCCCATCGCGCCTTCAAGTGTAGCTTACGGGGAGGCCGGAAGTGTACTTTTTCCAACTTTTTCTCGCAAGCTCGCGAGCTTGTTCAGCCCGTCTATGTAGGCTCGCGCGCTGGCTTCGATAATATCTGTGGAAGCGCCCCGGCCCACCACTCGCAGCCCCGCTTCCTCCACCTGAACCATTACCTCACCAAGGGCTTCGGTCCCACTCGTCACTCCGTGAATCTCGTAACTCACCAGCCGCGCCGCCGTACGCGTGACCGCCGAAAGCGCTTTGCAGACGGCATCGACCGGGCCATCTCCAATGGACGCCCCTTCCCGCGTTTCTGCCTGGCACTTCACCCGGACCGTCGCTGTAGGAATTGCCGACGTGCCGCTATAAATATGGAGGTAGTCCAACTCATAGGTTTCCCCGCCGGCGCGAATCTCGTCATGGAGGATAGCAACCAAGTCTTCGTCGAAGACCTCCTGCTTCTTATCCGCAATGGCCAGAAATCGCTGGTACGCCTGGTCCAGATCCTCTTGCGAGAGGGCGTATCCGAGCTTTTCCAGCCGGTCGCGCAGACCGTGGCGGCCGGTACGCGCGGTCAGCACCACACGGCTTTCCTCGATGCCTACGTCCTCCGGCCGCATGATCTCGTACGTCGCGCGTTCCTTCAAAAATCCATCCACGTGAATGCCGGAGCTGTGCGCGAAGGCATTGCCACCCACTACCGCTTTATTGGGCGGCACTTTGATGCCGAGCATATCGGCCACCAGCCGGCTGGTTCGCGCCAATTCGCGCGTTTCGATATCTGTGTCTACGCCGAAATAATCGCGGCGGGTGCGCAGAGCCATGATGATCTCTTCGAGCGCCGCGTTGCCGGCCCGCTCGCCAATGCCGTTGATGGTGCCCTCCACCTGCCGTGCGCCCTGTAGCACGCCGTGCAGGGTGTTCGCTACCGCCATCCCCAGGTCGTCATGGCAATGCACGCTGATGGTGGCGCGCCCGATGTTCCGCACGTTCTCCCGTATGCCTCGGATCAGGCAGCCGTACTGCTCCGGAACCGTATAGCCGGTCGTGTCGGGAATATTGACCACGGTGGCTCCGGCGTCGATGACCGCTTCCAGCATCTCGAACAGGTAGGCCGGATCGGAGCGGCCGGCGTCTTCGGCGTAGAATTCCACATCATTAGTGTGTTGCCGCGCCCGTTTGACCGCATCCACGGCCATTTGCAGGATTTTGATCTTCTTCTCACCGAGTGTCCGGCCGTACCGCTCGTCCTGGAACTTGCCCATGATGTGGATATCGGAGGCTCCGATTCCGGTGTGGATGCGCGGCCGTTTGGCCCTACGGAAGACTTCGCCGCATGCGTCGATATCCGAAGAAACCGCGCGGGAGAGTCCGCAAATCGTGGGCCCGTCGATCTCCTCTGCGATCAGCCGCACGGCAGCGGCATCTTCCGGCGACGAGGCCGGGTAGCCGGCTTCGATCACATCGACGCGGAGCTGTGCCAGTTGCCGCGCGATCATGAGCTTCTCCCGGCTACCCAATCGCGTCCCGGCGGCCTGCTCGCCGTCACGCAGAGTGGTATCGAATACAGCGATCTTGTCGGGCATGTCCTAATAGTAGCGCCGGTAGTACGTTTGGACACGCGACGACAGCCGCGCCCGCTTTTTCCCGGAGTGACGCGGCTTTGGCCGCATGGCCCACGACTGTTACACCGCCGTGGGCGCCGGTTCGTGCACCCGCACAGGCCTCTTCCGCCCCTTGGGGCGGTTCGGAGCCGCATGATGCTCCACCGTCGCTCCCGCTCCGCGTCCCGGCTTCACGATGACGTCGAGCAGCGCTTTTTGCGCCGACACGAAGGTGGCCACCGTCTGTCTCGTCACTTCCGCCAGGCTGATGGCCGGCAGCGGATTCATTGCCGAAATGGCGCGCCGCACCGTTTTCACATTCCACGAGACTTGTTGTACGGCGACATCCAGCAGTTTCTTCTGCGCGTCGAGGAACGCTTCCGCCGATTGCCGGGCCAACTCGCCGGCTTCCGTTTTCTTGCCTGGCCCTTTGCCGGTATGCGCGCCGACCGCGTGGGCGGCCTCTTCCGCAAGCACATCCAGGAATTTCTTCTGACTGCGCACAAAGATCTCCATGCCCTCGCGCGCCAACTCAGTCAGTTGCCCCAGGTCGGGTCTTTCGCCGGATTTCACCTGCTCGCTCCAATGATCGGTCTGCTTGGCGGCCAGTGCCAGGAAACGCAATTGCATATCGAGGAAAGTATCCACACGCTGGCGCACCACTTCCGTAATGGCCGCCAACGGCGCTAAGCCGCCGGTGCGCTCTTTCACGGCTCCGAGCAGGATATCGTTCTGCCGTTGGGCGAGGCTGAGCAGGACGCGGTGTGCCGCGATGAAGCTAGCCGTTCCTTCGCCGGCGATCTCCGTGAGCGCTTCAGCCGGAACCGCGCGCGCCACCTCCAGCCGCTCGCGCAGCGCATGCATCGTATGCGCGTTCTGCCGCATCACCAGATCCAGCAGCGTGCGTTGCGTAGCGAAGAAACTCTCAGTCCCCTGCCGCACCCAATCCGTCAACTGGGACAGGACCGCAGGTTCTTTGGCCCGGGCAGCGCCGGGCTGGGATTTTGCTTTGGTTGCCATACCTCCACTCCGGATTGCTGCATTGCAGCATCCAGTTCAACTATAGATCTTCAGATCTTTTTATGTCAATATGGAATTTGTGGACGCAGCGCAACAAGTCCCGCCAGTAGTCATCCGCAAGTACGCCAATCGCCGGCTGTACGATACCTCTTCTCGCAAGTATGTGAACCTGGAAGAGATCGCTGCCCTCGTCCGCCACGGAACGGATGTGCAGGTCGTCGATGCCAAAACCGGCGAAGATCTCACCCGCGTGGTGCTCACTCAAATCATCGTCGAGGATGCCAAGGCTCAACCCACCGGGTTGCCTGTGGATATCTTAAAGCAACTGATCGTCGCTTCCGACCGCGCTGGCCAGGAGTTCATCCGGTGGTACCTGCAGTCGGCCTTCGACGCGTACCATAAGGTGCAGGACACGCTTCGTTCCGCTGCCCTATCACCCTTCCAATTAGTAAAGAATCTGTTCGCCGAAACCGAAGTCGAGCAATTGCGGCGGCGCGTGGCGGAGTTGGAAGCCGCACTCAAGACTCGTGGGGCGGCTTCCGGAGGTGCCTCGCATATTAAATGAATTGCTCTCGTTCCCAAACAGGTTTACAGTTGATTACGGCAGGCGCAGAGCATGCACAAAGTGTGGCTCGAGAGCTATCCCGCCGCTGTGCCATCGGAAATTCAGCTCACTGAGTACACGTCGGTGTACGACATCCTGGCGCGCACGTGCGCCGAGTATCCGGACCAACCGGCTCTTCGGAATTTGGGAGTCACTCTCACTTATGCCGAAATAGACCGCAGCTCACGGGATTTCGCCGCCTGGCTGACCAGCCAGCCGGGATTGAGGAGAGGGACGCGGAAGGAATGGACATCGCTACCGTTAACTGGGGACCCTACGCGGGCGATCTGCTGGTTTCATCTGAAGGAAGCGGCAGCATCCGGATGATCGATCCGAATGGGAACATCGTTGCGCAGGATATCGGGGCTTTTCCAATAGCCGAGACCGTTAGCTTCGTACCGACGGATCTGGGTTTGTCCGGCAATCCGGTCGAGGGCTTCTACGACGCGAACTTTGCTGTGGACATTCAGAAAGCTTCGGCGAACGATTTCGTAAACGGCAACCTTCTGGGTGATGCAATCGTTACTGGCGAATTTGGTAGTAGCTCCCCTGTCTGGGCGGTCAGCTACACAGGTAACGTAGCGACTCCCGGCAACCTGGCGGCTCCGTTCAGCGCTAAGGTTCAGGTCGGCACAGAGCCGAATCAATCGGAAGACGGCATCTTCGTCACAGCGCAGCGCATCAACGATGTGACTCCGGAACCATCCACCCTCTTCCCGCTCGCGGGCTTGATGGGTGGGCTTGGATACCTGATTCGCCGGCGCCGGCAAAACGCCTAGGCCGCCGCATTTCCCTCCGGTTCTGGCAACATAGATGGATGCCGGTCTCGGAAATTTGTAGCCTCGCGGCGGTCGAGATGGCCGCGCTCATCCGGCGCGGTCAACTGAGCGCGCGTGAGGTGGTGGAAGCTCATCTCGCACAAATCGAGCGCGTTAACCCCACGGTTAACGCGCTCGTTACATTAGTGGCCGATCGCGCTGCGGACCAGGCGGGCAAAGCCGATGAAGATCAGGCGCGCGGCCTCCCGCTGGGGCCGCTGCATGGGCTGCCGGTGGCGCACAAGGATCTGTTCGATACCGCGGGGGTCCGCACCACGTACGGCTCGCCTGTGTACCGGGACTACGTTCCGGCGCAGGATGCGATCTCCGTGGAGCGCATCCGCGGCGCTGGCGCCATCATCCTCGGCAAAACCAATACGCCGGAGTTCGGAGCGGGCTCGCAAACCTTCAACCCGGTGTTCGGAGCGACGCGGAATCCCTACGATTTGAGCAAGACCTGCGGCGGCAGCAGCGGGGGCTCCGCCGTGGCTCTGGCTTGCGGCATGACGGCGCTGGCCGATGGCACCGATACGGGCGGTTCCCTGCGCAATCCGGCGGCGTTTTGCGGAGTGGTGGGCTTGCGGCCAGCGCCCGGCCGAGTTCCGGAATTCGCGCTCCCCAATCCCTGGTCCACGCTGAATGTCTCCGGCCCTATGGGTCGCACGGTAGCCGATGCCGCGCTGCTGCTGAGTGTGATGGCCGGTCCCGACCCACGCTGCCCCATTGCCATCGGGGAGCCGGGCGGGAGGTTCGCCGAGCGCCTCGAACGTGATTTCCACGGAACGCGGGTCGCCTGGTTTCGTAACCTGGCGGGCGTTCCCTTTGACCGCCGAGTCCTGCAGGCGGTGAATGCGCGGCGCCAGGTATTCGAGGACTTGGGCTGCGTAGTGGAGGAAGCAGAACCCGATCTCAGCGGTGCGGAAGACGCTTTCCAGATCCTGCGTGCCTGGGGCTTCGCCGCCAAATTCGCGGCGTTGGTGCGGGACCACCGTGATCTGGTGAAGGATACGATCATTTGGGAAGTGGAGCGCGGAGCCAAACTCGATAGCGCGGAGATTGCGCGCGCACTCGCCTTTAAAGCCGAGGTGTGGAACCGGATGCGCCTCTTCTTCGAGCGGTATGAGTACTTCATCCTGCCTACCAGCCAGGTGCCGCCTTTCGATGTGGATCAGCCTTATGTCACGGAAATCGAAGGGGTCGCTATGACCAGCTACATCGACTGGATGAAGTCCTGCTACTGGATTTCGCTGGCAGAGAACCCGGCGATTTCGGTGCCGTGCGGATTCACTCCCGAGGGCTTGCCCATCGGCTTGCAGATTGTGGGCCGGCACCGCGATGAGTGGAGCGTGCTGCAACTGGCCCATGCCTTTGAGGAGGCCACGCGCGCGGACCGGCGGGCGCCGTTGCTTTCGCGACCTACGGTTGCACCGTGAGGGTCACAGCCGGCGAAGACGCGCCGCCGATGGTCGCCAGCAGTTGGTAGTCACCGGACGAAAGGGATGCCGGAACCTGAATGGCGATTTGGTAGTCTCCGGGGTAGGAGCTCAATACTGCGCCGATTACCGTTACGTTAGCTCCGTTGAGAGTGATGGTGACCGGAGCCTGTGTAGCCGACGCCTGGACCGTGGGCAGTTGGCCCGCGGGAACAGCGGGATTGGTCGGACCGAAACCGGTGCCCCAGAGTGTGATGACTTCCCCCGGCGCGGCCGGCCTGGTCACGGCGCCCGGAATGGAGCCGGCTTTGGCTGCCAGAGTGTAATCGGCATGAGTGGCCACGGGCTGATTGCCGGGCCACGGCCAAAATGCGGGTGCGTAGGTCTGCGCATTGACCGTGAATGGCGCGCTCGTGCCTGCAGGAGTAATGACCGTGACCTGGACCGGACCGGGCGGTACCTCGGGCGCCTGGGCGTTGATCTGATTAGGAATCATCTGCGCAATATAGGCCGGCTTGCCCCCGATCGTCACCGTGACTCCATCGAGTTGATTGGGAAGCTGCCCGTTGTGAATGGCATTGCTCCAAGTATCGGAAACGGGAGTCAGATTCGTGCCGTAGATCGAAATGAACGATCCCGGAAACACTCCCGGTTGCCCTCCTGCCGCGTTGCTCACGCCCGTGATGACAGGAGTATTGGACGGAGCTTGGGAAGCAGTCATCAGGTTGATGGAATCGGCGCCGTTGGCAGTGGTAACGGTTAAAGTTAGCTCTCCCGGGTAACTGGCTGGGAGAGACGCGCCAATGTTAGTGTCGCTCCAACTGGCAATCTGCAGAGGTGCTACTTGCGGATTCGCGGCGGTCACCCGGCAAGCCGCGCACTGCTGCGCGCCGAAGCCGCTGCCGGTTATGGTGATCGCGGCGCCCGCCTGTACCGTTTTCGCCGCCCCGGCCAGTAGCGGACCTATAGAGGTGATCGACGGAGATGTCTTGCACCGGACAGTGGCATAAAAGCCATTCGGCGCGGTGTACGGCCCGCAGGTGGACGATCCGAACGCGAAGCTACCCTTGCCGGACACGAAGTCACTGAAATAAAGGTTTCCCGTCGGTCCGGTGCCGAGAGATACGCTGCCCCATGTGGCGTTTGGAGTACTGATGCTCTGGCCGTTGTTGTCCAAATCGGTGACCAGGATGCCACCGTTCTTGGACAGCACAGGATCCTGCGCGGGCGCGGAGCCAACATTTTGCCAATCTAGGGTGTTCAGCAGGAAGGACGAGATGATCTGATAACTCTGATGGGACGGAGAGTCGATGTTGGCGATGCCTGGTCCGGTGCAGCCGAGAAAAGCTGCTTCCAGCCCAGGCGGCAAAGGAACGTGGCAGTAACTGACCACCCGCGTTCGCCCCGGCATCGCAAAATCGAGCGAGCCGCTGGTGAGCGCCACCAGGCCGTCGGCCGCCTGCGCGAGGTTGCCGGAAGGATACGTTCCGGCGTTTCCGATCGCAGACACCGCGTCGATTCCACGGAGATCGTCTCCAAACTGGTTCCAGGTCGCCAGGTCCCATAGAAATTGGCTGCCGCGCTTCATGGCGCTGGTCTGCACTCCCGTGCCGAATAAGGACTGTGCCAGGGCCGTATCGGCCTGGTAGGAGCCGAAGTGCGGAGTCGCCAGGAACACGGCCTTGCGGATCTTAGGGGTTGCGGGCGGGCTGAAGAGTCCGGAAGTCGGCTGTTTGCCCGATAGATACGACCGCACGATCAAGCCGCCCATACTATGGGCGATCACATCCACCTGCGGCACGGGTGTGCCATCGGCGTAATGCAGCGAATTCAGGAACTGCCCCAGGTCCGCGCCGAGTTGCTCGATGGCGCAGGACGGGCATTCCGTGCAGTTCTCGAAGAAGTAAACGGCGGGAACCAGGTTCGGCGCGCCCTGGAGGTAGCTTGCGAGATTTCCAAACGTTCCCGTGGAATCGCTGGACATCGGGCACGAACTGGTAGCGTTCGACGGTTGCCAACCGTCCAGCAGAACCATTGGTGGAACGGAGGAATTCGCGGCGGGAACGACGAACGGCTCGACCGCGAGTTGGACTGTGGTGGTGCGCCGTTCGCCGGAACCGGTAGTGAAAGATAGAGAGATCGCGTAATCGCCCGGTTGGGTGGTCAGCGGGATACCGAGCAGTATCTGGCCGTTTGCGGAATCGGGGGCCACCGGAAACGAGCGGGATTCCGCACGCGCCAGCCGATTCTCGGCGGATCGCATGAAGCGCAGCGTTTCAGGCGCAGCTTCGAGACGGACCCGCTCGCCCGCCACCGCGCGATATTGCCTTTGGTTCAGGACCAGCGGCCGCGGCAGGGCTTGGGAAACAGCCATCCCCGGGAGAGCGGTTGTTACGAGCGGCAACACCAGCAGAATACGATTGAGACGCAAGCGTTTGCGGACCCTTTGGCGAATCTTCTATCATAAGGGAACGCCCACAACCACGAGCAGACCGCATCGCCGATACTGCTCGCGAGCCGTGGACGTCCAGCGAAATCGTTGGAATTTAAGACGGCTTTAATCGGGTGCGGTTCTGATATAATCGCGCCCCAGGAGGAAGGGATGAATTATCCTGCCACAGGGCTCCATCATGTGACGGCATGTGCCGGCGGAGCACAAGAAGACATTGATTTTTTCACACAGGTAGTAGGACAGCGGCTGATTAAACAGACGATCTTATTCGATGGCCGCTACGCGCATTATCATTTGTATTACGCCAACGCGGCTGCGGAACCGGGGTCTGTTATGACCACCTTCCCCTACAAGCGCGTGCAAGGGCGCAAAGGCTCCGGCCAGATCTCCGCCACCACGTACACGGTAGCCAAGGGCAGCCTGCCATTCTGGGTCGACCACCTGAAGCGGCACAAAGTGCAGAACACCGGTATCCAGGAGCGCTTCGGACAATCCTTCATCCGTTTCACGCATCCTGCCGGGCTGGAATACGAGGTGCTGGAGGACGCTCAGGATAAGCGCGTCGGCTGGGCTACGCCGGAAGTGGCGACCAGCGAGTCGGTGAAGGGATTTCACGGCGTGGTGCTGTCGGTTCGAGAGACCGCCGAGACGAAGCGGTTCTTCGTGGATGCGCTGGGGTTCCGCGAGACCGGAATCGACGGCAACTATCACCGCCTGGAGACCGGCAAGGGCGGCGCCGCGCGGACCATCACGCTGCTGCATGAGCCGGATCGTCCGTCGGGAAGCTGGACGTTCGGCGAGGGCACTGTGCACCACGTCGCGCTGAATGTACCAGATGACGAAGCGCTGGCGGAGCAGAAAGGGATCTACGACGAGCTCGGTTACACGGACTGCTCGGAGATCAAGGACCGCATGTATTTCCACTCGATCTATTGCCGCTGTCCGGGCGGGATTCTGGTGGAATGCGCGGCCACAGCAGCGGGCGGATTCGCCAAAGACGAGCCGTTCGATAACCTCGGCACCAAGCTGCTGCTGCCGCCGTGGTTCGAACACCGGCGCGACGAGATCGTAGCCATGCTCGAACCGATCCGCGTTCCGGAATACAATCAGCCGGCCGTGGCAGCCGCTCCCGGCGTTGCGCCTTCGCACCGCCAGGCCGAATTCGTAAAGACCGACTCAGCCGCCGGCCGGTGACTCCGGACGCGGTCCTGCTGGAATCCGGAGCGCCGCGGGGAACCGCGGCGCTAGCCGGAGTTCTGCTGCACGGGCGCGACCGCAGTCGGGAAGACAAGGTCGTGCTCGCCAGCAGTTTTGACGTGGACGGCATTCGTTGGCTCGCTCCCGCCGCCGATACCGGAAAGTGGTATCCCGGACGTTTCTTCGAATCCCGAGCCTCCAACGAACCGTTCCTCTCCCAAGCCGTCGAGCAGTGCGATCGTGTGGTCGAAGAGGCCGGCGAAAACGGCCGGCTTGGCCCCGAAAGGATCGTAATGGTTGGCTTCTCCCAGGGAGCCTGCCTAGCGGTGGAATATGCCTTACAGTGTCCAGGCCGCTGTGCGACTTTCATCGTATTCACGGGGGCACTGATTGGACCGCCCGATCACGTCTGGCCGTCGGACCCCCGTTTGCTAGCGGGCGTACGCGTGCTGTTGACGGGCAGCAACGCGGATGAGTGGATCACCGAGGAACAGACGCGCCACACATCGGACGTGCTTACGAGGTTGGGCGCCGACGTGCGGCTGCGAATTTATCAGGGGCGGAGGCACATCGTGAGTGAGCCAGAACTTGAGGAAGCACGCGAATTGCTGCGCAGCCGCCTGCCGTAGCCGAGGGAAGTCCGTGACAGGCTCAAGGCCTGCCAGAGCAGACGGCAAGACCGTCTGCTCCACCTCAGGCGGTTTCGGCTGCATCGACATTGGAACGGGGTTGCTACACTGGTCCCAATGCTTTCCCGAATCGAAGCGAAAGACCGCCTGATTATTGCCCTGGATACGAAAAGCATCGAGGACGCCCGGCGCGTAGTGCGCGAACTGGAAGGCGCCGCCGTCTTCTTTAAGATCGGGCTCGTGCTGCAGATGGCTCCGGGAACCGAGGCGTTTATCCGCGAACTGATTCAGAGCGGCAAAAAGGTCTTCCTGGACTACAAATACTACGACATTGCCGAGACCGTAAAGAAAGCGGTCTCGCGCGTAGCCGCGCTGGGCGTTTCGTTTTTGACTATTCACGGTTCGAGCGGTACGATTCAGGGCGCGGTGCAGGGGCGCGGCAACAGCGATCTGAAACTGCTCACGGTTACGGTCCTCACCAATATGGATCAAGCCGATATCACGGAACTGGGCTATGCCGGCCAGACGGTCGAACAACTGGTGCTGTTCCGGGCGCGCAAAGCGCTGCAGGCGGGCTGCGACGGTGTGATCGCCTCGGGTCTGGAGGCCGAATCCATCAAACGAATTTCAGAAGACCGCCTTCTGGTCGTGACGCCCGGTATCCGGCCGGATGGCTATCCGGAAGACGATCAAAAACGCAAAGTCACCGCGCGGCAGGCGATCGCGGCCGGTGCGGATTACATCGTGGTGGGGCGGCCCATTACAGACCAGCCGAATCCGCGCCAGGCAGCCGAAGGAATGCTGGCGGAAATGCAGGCAGCCTTCGACGCGCGGCCCGTGCCGGCGGGCGCATAGCAACGCAATCCCTCGATGGAGCCACGAATTTGGGCGTAACAAAACCGCCGCTGCCCGCATCTTTAAAAACAAGCCACGATTTGTAACTGCCGCCACCAAACTCCTCAGGAGCCTCTAATGAAGCGTTTGGTCCGATTTTTGCATCTGCCGTGTATCGTTCTGATTTGCTTGAGCTTGGCTTATGCCGAGTCGGGCGGCGATGTTCCCGGTATTACTTCCTCGGTGGCGGCTTCGAACCAACCTTCCGGCTCCTGGCTGGATGTGCTTTGGAGCTTACCGCTTCTCCGTTTGTTCGCACCCCTATTTGAGGTGAATGTTGCGCCACCGGAGGCTTCCATCGCCTCCGATGCGCCCGTTTTCAAACCCCCCGCTGCAATGAACCTTGCTGCGGACGAGAGGACCCCTGTGGGAGCCTGTCGGGTAGCTCCGCTGGACGCAATTGAAGATCCCGCCGCCCAACAACTCGAGGCGAACGTAGACTCCGGCGCGGTGGTGGATGTGTCCGATATGGAGCCGGCGGCGGCTCGCGCTCTCGGCCGTTTTCAGTTCAGTGTTGCCGCTGTCGGCGGGACGATGGTTCTGAAATCCGCCTACCGCCCAGTCGCATACCAGCGACACCTCCAGAACGTTTGGTACAAGTGGATGGACGAATTGCGGGATAACCACGATCCGGCCTGTCAGGAACTGCGAGCCCAAGTTGGATACGAATTCGCCCGCCACCGTTTGCTTGAGACCCAACACCCGGTTGCGATTTCGGACCACACTCGCGGACTTGCCTTCGACGCTACCGTGGATTTGCCCTCGGCGCGCCCAACGAGCCGCTTCCGCCTCACCTTGGACGGGTTGGCCCGGCGAGCCGGTTTGATCCGTCCCGCGATTGCGGCCGACCCCGTCCATTTCAAATATGTGGGCGTTGCCGTCGTTCATTCGCGCTCGCGCCACGCCCGCAGTGCCTAGCCGGCAGCGCTCTCAAACCAGCGATGCTGGAAAGGACGCACCGGGCGCGCTGTCACCTCCGAGGAAGGCTGGCAGGATAGCGGGGACGTGCGCGGAGTCACCCGCGGGCTGAACCGGGATGATTACCTCCACACGGGTACCAAAGTCGACTGATGACTCCAGATGAATGCCGCCACCTTGTGCCCGTACCAATCCTTGCGCGGCAGAAAGCCCTAATCCACGTCCGACGAACTTGGTTGTGAAAAACGGGTCGAATACACGCCGTACCAGGTCTTCCGGGATACCGCACCCGTTATCTACTATTTCCAGGCTGACATATGTTCCTGGAGAGAGCGATTGATCGGGAAAGAAGGCTTCGATTTGCTCCGAGGAGAAATCGCAAGTACTGGTCCGGATCTCGATTTTACCCTCGCGTCCTTCCAAGGCCTCTACCGAATTGGACACCAAATGCTGGATCACTTGATGCAATTCGGGTATACCCGCGGAAACAGTAGGTAACTTCGGCGCGAGGGCATATTCGATTGACAAACTCGCAGGCACCCATTCGCGGATGGCAGGTTCGAGACTGCGAATTTCGGCGGAAAGATCAACCGGGCGGGCTTCACACCAGATATGTCCGGTAAACGCTCGTAGCTGTGACGTAAGGTAAGCAGCTCGATTCGCGGCAATCGTTAATTCATTGACATGGTGGCGCGCCTTGCTCGCTGGAGGCACCGCCGCTGCCAGAAGATTGGAGTGGCCCAGGATCACGGTGAGCAGGTTATTAAAATCATGGGCGACCCCCCCGGCCATGAGCGCGAAGCCGCGATACCGTTCTGCCCGCTCCAGGCGCTGTTCCAGTTCCCGGCCGCGCGCCGCGGAGAGCCTCCGTTCTTCTTCGGCCCGCTTCCGATCCGTTATGTCCACGCAAGCATCGATCACGCCCCGAACACCTCCGCTCTCATCGAACAATGGCGCGGAGAAGGACAGCGTAGAGATAGCGGTTCCGTCGGCGCGCACAATCTCTAGTTCCTGGTTGGCAACCGGTTTCCCGGTGCGAGCCGCCACCTGCATGGGAAGAAGGTCGGGTGAAACCTCGCCTCCATTCAGCAGGAGCTGGTATGCGGGCGGATTGGGGTTTTGATCCGATTTGGAAATGTTTTGACCGGGAGGCACCTGTAACATGGCTGCCATTGAGGGATTGGTCCAAATCTTCCGGCATTCCGCGTCCTCGGCCACCGCGATTCCGATGGGGAGCACTTCGAGCAGTACCTGGAACTCGTGCAAGTGCCATTGCAGATCGCGATTGAGTTGCTGGATTTTGTCCTCGGCCCGCCGCCGTTCGCTATTCTCTACGCGCAACTGCTGGTTGGCCTCGGCAAGTTGAAGGGTGCGCCGCCGGGTTACCAGTGCCATGGCCGTGCAAGCGTAAATAAGAGTGGAAACCAGAATTCCAAAGCCGACAATCAGGCGGTGTACGGCTACGATCTTGGTGGCTGAAGGTGTTAAGCGGACGGACCAGACCGCGTTCGCCAGCATGATGCTCGGCTCGTTTGGACCCATGCTGCCGGTCCGGGGCGCGCCTTTTCCCATCACGGCGACCTGCCGTCCTCCGGCATTCACGGTGACCGAGTAGTCGACGGGAAGCTGATCCTGAAGAACGGAACCAATCAACGTGGAAACGTCGTATAGTCCGGCTACGAAGCCCCTGAGCCGCGCCTCGCGAAATAACGGGAAACAGGCGTAGAGGGAAACGCGTCCGTTCCGATCGAACACGCGAGAAACGGACAAGGAACGCTTCTGTTGCGCAACCGCAACTGTGCTGGCCAGTTCTGGATTCAATGGCTCCAGGACATTGGGTTCGCTGGCAACACCCGGCCGGACAGACCAGGACTGCTTTCCGGTGGGCAGAATCCAAGTCACCGATTCCAGGCCGGATTGGGGGCTGACGAAAAGTTGGCTGTCGCTTTCCCAATCCTCGGGAGCCAGAGGCCGGCCTTCCAGCAACCACCAGGCAGCAATTCGCTGCAAAGGCTCGAAGGCAGTCAGGGCGCCGGCGCGCAGTTGGCTCGCCACGTGTTTGGCCTCGGCGGTGGCACGCGCCTCCTGTTGGGCAAGATCGCGGCGGACAAGAGCATTGGCGAGGAGGAAAGACGCCACTAGGGTAAAGGTCGCGAGTGAGAACGGCAGGAAGCGCAGTATGGGGGCATTCCTACCAGTACTCATAGGATCTAAAATTGTACCAAAAACTACAGTGTGGGATTAGCGATTACGAATTGGTGATTGGTAGTGACCGTGCACGGTATTCAGGGGAACCGAAATGCTCCGGGTCGCGATAGCTTTCCTGCTGATGGCTTTTCTGACCGCTGCGGCAACTCGCACGAACAAGGCTTCCGTGCACAAACGGCACCCCCATCACGCGCGCGTTCAAATGGAGCGAAGTGGGATCCGGGATACACGTACTCAAATCCGTTCGGTATGCCGCCAATTCGGCCAGAGGCGAAGGGGAAGTCCAGCAGATAGATCTGCAGACGAAACCGCCGGCGTCACCGGCAGGATGACTTTTCTCCTTCACGGGAATATCATAGGCGAAACCAGGAGTTGATTCCGTGAAATCCGGCTGGTCATTCGCTATGCGAGCAATTCTCCTGAGCGTGCTGTGTTTCCGCCCGATCCCCTCACAGCAGCGCTACCTTTCCTCCGACGTGGAGAACGGCTCCCGCCTCTATCGCAACAACTGTTTCGCCTGCCACGGGCCGGATGGCAATTCGATACCGGGAGTGGATTTCCGGCGCGGACAATTCAAGCGGGCGTCGTCGGACGAAGACCTGTTGCGGGTAATTGCGTTTGGCGTCCCGGGTACGGCTATGCCGCCCACGAACATGAACGATTCCGCGCGATTGGCACTGGTTGCGTATTTGCGGTCGATGCATGAATCCGCAACGGGGTCTGGCGACGCCAGCCGGGGGCGCGCCCTGTTCGAAGGCAAAGGGGGATGCCTGGGGTGTCATCGCGTCGATGGCAAAGGATCCCGTCTCGGACCGGATTTGAGCGAAGTAGGAGCGATTCGCACGGCGGCGTACCTGGAACGCTCGCTGGTAGCGCCGGCCGAATCGATTCTCCCGGAGCACCGCTTCGTCCGCATTGTGACACGTGAGGGGACCGTGATTACGGGCCGCCGCTTGAACGAAGATACGCACACGATTCAGTTGATCGATAGCGAGGAACGGCTGCGATCCTTCGCGAAGGCCGATGTGCGCGAATACAAGCTGCTAACGACTACGACGATGCCGGCCTATCAGGAGAAATTCAGCCCCGTGGAACTCACGGACGTTGTCACTTATCTGCTCAGCTTGAAAGGGCTGGACTCCCAATGAACTTACAAGCATTGCTTCTCATCCTATGGCTGCCGGGAGGGCTTTCCGCGCAAGTAACTTGGGATCGCCTGCTTCATCCCGAACGCGAGCCGCAGAATTGGTTGACCTATTCGGGCAGTAACTCGTCTCAGCGGTACAGCACGCTGGACCAGATCACGCGCGATAACGCGAAGAACCTGGAAATGCAGTGGATCTATCAGGCTCGATCGCTGGAGAAATTCGAAGCCACGCCGCTGGTGGTGGATGGGGTGATGTATCTGACCGAGCCACCGAACAATGTAGTGGCGCTGGATGCCAAGACCGGAGCGATCTTCTGGGTTTACGAATACCGGCCCTCCGGGGACGCGCGGCCTTGCTGCGGCGCCGTCAACCGGGGCCTCGCAATATTGGGCGATACGCTGTTCATGGGAACGATCGATGCGCGGTTGATTGCCATCGATGCCAAAGCGGGCCGCCCGGTATGGAGTGTTCGCGTTGGCGACCCGAAGGTGGGTTATTCCATCACGCATGCTCCACTGGTCGTCAAAGACAAGGTAATTGTGGGGGTCGCGGGCGCTGAATATGGCATCCGAGGCTTTATCGCCGCATATGACGCGTCTACGGGGAAAGAGGTCTGGAGGTTCAATACCGTTCCAGGACCCGGCGAACCAGGCCATGAAACCTGGGCGGGAGATTCCTGGCAGCATGGCGGCGGGTCCGCATGGGTCACAGGATCGTACGACGCGGGATTGAATTTGCTGTATTGGGGCGTCGGCAACCCCGGCGCCGACTGGAACGGTGACAATCGCAAGGGAGACAACCTGTACAGTGATTGCGCCATTGCGCTCGACCCCGATACCGGCAAACTCAAGTGGTATTTCCAATTCACTCCGCACGACGAGTACGATTACGACGCCGTTCAAGTGCCGGTTCTGATGGATGGCAACTGGAAAGGCAGCCCGCGAAAAATGATGCTGTGGGCGAATCGAAACGGCTTCTTCTACGTCCTCGATCGAACCAACGGCAAATTCCTCTATGGCGCGCCGTTTACCAAGCAAACCTGGGCGCTCGGTTTGGACGAGGCGGGCCGCCCCATTCGCGCAGCCAATTCGAGCCCTACCCCAGGCGGCACGTTGATCTATCCCGGCGTGCAGGGAGGAACCAACTGGTATTCCCCGTCGTATAGCCCCCGCACAGGACTTTTCTACATTTCATCCTGGCAAGACTATTCCATGAATCTGGCAAAGATGCCCGCGGAGTACAGCGATGGGCAGCGATACACGGGTGGCGCGCCCCGATCTCCGACGCCTACCCTACAGCGTGGGCCAATCAACACGTGGACCGCTGAGAACGGTTGGGGAGCGGTAGTGGCTATGGACCCGAGCACCGGCGAGAAGAAATGGCAGTTCAAGATGACGGATGTGACCGGAAGCGGAATCCTGAGCACGGCCTCGGACGTGATTTTCACGGGTGGACGGGAAGGATACTTCTACGCGCTCGACGCGCGGAACGGTGGGATGTTGTGGAAGGCGGCTCTGGGAGGTCAGGTTGCGATGGGGCCTATTACCTATCGCATCGATGGCCGGCAATATGTTGCCGTCGGGGCAGGTCACGCATTATTCACCTTCGCCTCGCGCCAACCGGATCAAAAATGAACGGGGCGTCGTGAATTACCGCCTCCCCCGCTTCATACTTGTGTTCCTGCACAGACAGCAGTTCCAAGTGCGTAGCATAGTCCGGCTGCGCCGCTCGTGAAGCGCGATGTCCTTATCCATAGCGCCAAGACCTGTGGTTTCTTAGCGAGGTCGCTCACGTCAGCCCACTCGATTACATTGGCTCCCCCAGTAAGCGTTGCGGCGACCCGTGGATCACGCTCACTATGGCGGCGGGCAGCAAGTCGGTCGTGGTCGCGTCCGATGATCGACGCGCTCGCGCCAATCCCGGCCAGCACGAATGTCCATCCCGGCACCGAGCTCACGGTCTTCGTCTACTCGTGGTTACCAGGCGTTAGAGGCCTGAGCAGATGCTTCTTGTGAATTCTGTGCCGGACCCCGCCGGTCGAACACAAGAAAATACGAGCCTACAATGGCGGCGAGAGGCAGGCGGAAATCATCACTAGTGCTCGCACCCCGTGATCAGCTCCCGACGTAACGAATGCCATGCCACCAATGGTTGCGAACATCGTGCCCAACCCAAACAGGAGGTATCCGAAAAACCGAGATGCGAACGATCGGCGGACAACCTGCCCGTTTCTCACTCGCTCGCCCGCTTGAGCACCGCGATGCGCGTTTTCGAGGATAAGCGGAATCCCAAACGATCGAATTTGCCCAGCACTGGCGCGATCCGCGGGAGCAATCCTTCCGATTTGGCGCGTAAGAGAATCCCGAGCGTGCCGGTTACCGTCAATCGCAATGCCTCGGCATGGGAACGCGCCAGCCGGTCGTCCAGAACTACCAGCGAGCCCGGCCGCTGAATCGCCAATGCCAATACCTCTTTCTCCCCAGCGCCGAGTTCCACGGCAGTGGGCACCTTATCCAAGCCCTCTGGACATTCGACGGTGATCCAGGGAAGTCGGTCAGGGTGCGGTAAATCGATGCCGCCTTCCCAACCGCGCTGCAACTCGGTCACAACTGCTGGCGGAACGAGAATGCGGCCATAGAGCTTTTCCGGCAGTTGCAGGAGACCGATTTGGTGGAGGTACTGGAGTGGCGAAGTATCGCAAATCGCCTCACGCGTTCTCGAAATCGTGGAACATCTCCTCCTCGGTGAGGTCGAACGTGTCCACCCCGTAATCCGCCAAATGGCTTAAGAAATAAGCCTTCGGCACGCCCGCGAGCTGAGAGGCCGCGCCCGACGAAAGCTGGCCCACCTCGAACAGCTTGACCGCTGCCGCCAAGCGAATGGTCGAGGCAAGGGTTTCCGGGTTCGCCTTGAGGGCGAGGAGAATCTCATCCGGAATTGCGAATGTCACTTGATTCATGGAGCGGAGATGCTCTTGTTCTACCGCTTCGCTACAGTATTCCGGTTGAGACTCATCGCGGGGAGCGCGCACGTTGCGCCGGGCTTAGCCACCTGGACGAGTGCGACCAGGGTCGGCACGCGTTTGCTGTCGAGTTCGGCGTGAGCCGAGTCCGTACAGTGATATCCTTACCGCCCGGCCAAACCCGCTTGGCCTTTAAACACCGCGTCGATCGCCGCCTGAGCGCATTTCTCGCCATCGGCCCCCGAGACGCCCATCGCGCCGATAACCTGCCCGCTTACGACGATCGGAAGCGCGCCCGGTTGCGGAAAGTCGTGCATGAAGGTGGGCGCCAGGTTCTCACCGCTGCGCACCATCTTATTCGTCTCCGAAGTCGCGCGGCGCCAGCGCAAAGCCGATTTGGCCTTTAGCAGGGCCGTATCGATCGCATTCATGGGCGCGCCTTCCATGGCGTGTGACTCGATGAGGTTGCCGCCCCAATCCAAAACCGCGATCGCTACGGTTTGCCTATTCTGTTCGGCCCACGCGCTGCAGGCGTCCACTAAGGCACGCGCGCCCGCGCTCGAAATCAATTTGATCTCCCGCGTTAGTGGCTTCTGCTGCGCGTACGCCGGCGCAATTGCCAATGCCATCGCCGCAATCATCGAAAGTTTCTTCATGCCATCCTCCTGTCTCATTCGATTCACAAGCCGAATACGGTTAATGTTTGCGATCGTAGCGGTTATCGCCGCCGGCGGCGGTCAACACCAAATGCGTCACGTGGCCGCCTGCGTCCATTACAAACTCGATCAGAGCGGTTTCCGTTTCAAAGATTGTCTCTGCTTGCGGAATCAGAGGCAGAGCATTCATGAACAGTTGCCCATTCACCAGGCTCACCGTCTGGGTCCGCGGGAAGAACAGTCCGGCGCCCCCCTCCCGGAATTCGTAAGTACCAATGTACTTGGCCAGCACAGCCGGGCTTAGCTTTACATGCGCTGTTTCCTGCCCTCCCAGATGCCCGTCATCCCGGTTGTTTTCGTTGCACTCGTTCTCCAGCATGTCGGTGTCTGCGGCATACTCCACTTTGAGCGAGATGGTCAACGGCCGAATCAGTGTCCGTGGATCTTCAAAGGTGACCTGGAACTGCATGTGCCCGAAATCCACGCGCTTGAATCTCTCGGTTACACGCATCTCCGTCGAATGCGGATGGCCCACTCTATCGAGCCAGGTCCGGTCATTGAATCCCGCGCTCTCCACTACCAGAGTGTCGTCTTCCCAGTGCCCGATCGAGTAACCCCTCCAGGTGGGATTCGGATCTTTCGGAAGCTTGCGCCCGTCCAGGTAGATTTGCCGGTAGTTGCCGCCACCTTCGTAAAGCAGTGCGATCACAGCCGGCGATTGCATAATGCGGTACAGTTGGCCGCCGAACAGGATATCGGAGGGGCCCCTCGGCAGGCAGTGGGTTTGTGGATCGTCGCGCCGGTACTCCGTTAGGCGCTTTAAGAACAGTTCCTCCGCCGCCGACCGAAAGATCGCTTCATCCTTCAATTGCTGGATGACGTCATAGAAGTAGGGATTGGCTTCGGGTCTCCAAATCCCGGACAAATCCGGTTTGCCGTCCGGCGCTTTGGGTGCCGGCGCTGTCAGGTTCGGCTTCCCCTCCGCGGTCCGCGGAATCCCCGGCGTACGGAAATCCAGCCACTGGGCAGAGAGTGAGAGTGGCAGCAGGAATAGCGCCGTCTTCATGGACATCCCTCCGCCAACGAACTTTACCCGACCACGCGAGCCGGCGCAAGCCTCTGTCGGCGGCCATCGGCTGCAGCTTCGGGGCAAAAAAAATCGGCCCGGCCCCACGCTGAACTGGGACCGGGCCTAGTGGGAAGAAACGAACTCGATTCGGGGCCGCTCAGCGGCCGCGGTGGCCTCCACCGCCATTACCGCCGCCGTGCGAGCCGCGCTCGCCGCCTCCGCCAGAGGGAGCGCGGGTGGCACGCCCTTCGGGGCGAGGGGCACTGTAACCGGCACTCGGCCGCTCCCGAACCACGGGCGGCGCAACGCGCAGCGACTCCGGCCGGCTACCGGCATTAAAGCCGAAACTGGGATTGGCCGGCATTGGTTGATTCTGGTATTCCGGGCGGGGCGTCGTTTGCTGGACCACTGGCCGGGCCGCCACAGCGGGTTCGCCAAATCGGCTCCATCCGCGGCTGGCGGTCTGCGGCGCGGCTTCGCTACGCGGCGGGATCGATGCCGGCGCAATACCGCGAGGCTCCCCAAATCGTTGCCATCCGCCAGCCGCCGGGCCGGAGGTTTGCGGCCTTTCTACGGGCGATCCAAAGCCTCCCGCACGCGGAACCGCAGCCGCACCGCCGCTAAAATTCAGCCGAGCCGCGGGAGTGGGCTGGCGATATTGGAAGACGCGGTTGGCGCCCGTATTCCGCGGAACGAATGCGGGCTGCCGGCTGGCGAACTGCAAGTTGGCGCGCTCCGGCGCGATGGGAATCGGTCCGCGCGAGAAACTCGCCTGCCGCAGGTCTTCAGCCGAGGGCCGCACGAAGCTGTTGAACCGTCCGGCGCGGAAATCGCTGCCGCTCACCGCCGTGAACCCGTTGGTCAACCGCGCATTCCGATAGGTGTTCACTACGTTCACGTTGATCAGACTGACAGAACGATTGAAATATTCCGGCCGGCCATAAAAACCACGGCCCCACCACGGATGCAGCACCTCATACGGCGCCAACGGCACCCAGCCCACATTGCCAAAGCCGACCGCCACGCCGCCGCCGCCGAATCCAAAGAAGGCTACCAGGGCGGGGGACCAATAGTGCCGTACGCCGATCGCCCCGGGATACCACAGCCATCCGTACGCCGGTTCATAGAACCAGCGGCCGTAATGATAGGGAGCCCAGCCGAACGGGTCATAGCTAACCCAAGTCCAGCCATACCAGTCTTCCCAGACCCAGCGCCCGTAACGGTAGGGCGCCCAACCGGGGGCTACCACCGGCTGCCACACGGAACCGTACGATGGGACGTTCACCCAGCTTCCGTTCTGGTCCAACTCTTCGGCGCCGTACACGCCCGGCGGCACATATTGATAGCTGGGGGACGCGGTGACCAGCCGATCGCGGCTGTCACTCCAACGGTCCCACTCATCTTGGGCAGCCGCGGCCACGATTTGAAATTCGGGGTCGGCAGCCGTTCCGCGAGCCATCATCATCTGCCCGGAAGAGACCCACTGCGAGCCGCGGGGAGTGAAAATTTCCACGTCGCCCGAGCGAGCCGTGATTTCTGAATCACCGGAATCGAGGACCGAGATGCGGTACGTGCCCTGCCGGGAAGGACGGACCGAAACGCTGGGGGTGTCCAGTTCAATATCGAGATTCGAAGGGCGGAGAACGCGGAAAGAGACCGTGCCCCGGCCCACGTCCATTTGGTAACGGCCGGTCTCCAGTTGGGTCAGAGTGACGACGGCCTCACCGCCAATGCGCAGCACGCTGTTAGCGTCAAATTGCACTTCGGCGCGTGAGTTGGGCCCGGTCGAGATTCGATCGTTCGTGAGAAGCGGAGCGTTAAGAGAAGCGGCCACCCAATCGCCGGAATCGCCGCGCTGCACGGAAACGTCGCCGTTGACAAAACTGAGCCGGGCGACTCCGCGCTTGGCGTCATCAGGATCCTGGGCGCGCGCAGGGATGAGGCCGCCGGCCACCAGTACCACTAAAGCCGCGATGTGGAACCACTTGCGTCGCATGGCCGTTTCCCAAATGCCGCTGGTCTTCTGGCATGGGAGGGGCCAAACCGTAACCCGTGAAATATGAAGCAGTTGAGAGTCCATGGACAGGCAGGGAAGTGGCCGAAAACCACCACCGTGGACGCTTTCCATCACTATTGAATGAGATACAGGCGTATTCCCCGGGTGGCGCTCAACTCCGTAACTGACCAGAATGTAGGGTATTTCCGCATATCCTCCGCAAAGAAATCGGTTTCGTTTACCAGCAAGTATCCGACGCCGTGGGCCTTCAATTCGTGGGTGGCTGCCCGGCGGAGTCCTGGAGGCGGATGCATCGCCTGATACTCCGCAGAATCCGTGATCGGCACCCAGCGGCCAGAGTCGCTCAAGACGTCAACTTGTTCTTTCGATTCGGGAGTGGAAGGGCCTTCGAGATCGACTTCGTCGAGCGTCTGCGGACCCCCGAAATCCACCGCAACGAACATGCCAGGCTCCATGGCTTGCCAACTGGACCAGCGTGTGGCGTACGAATTGTCGAAGGCCAGTTGCACTTCCCAACCGTTCGGCGACGCGCTCAGACGCCACGGAGCCGCACGCGGCAACTCGCGGCCCCGCGAATAGAAGCGCATTTCGCTCATACTCCAAAAGTTTTCGGCGCTGGCGGTCTGGACCACTCGTACCGCCCGTGTCGTGATCGGCAGAAACCGGAGCTTACGGCGGACACGGGCTTGGCTGCGGGGATCGAGCGCAGCGGCTAAAACGTCCTGCGCCAGATTTCCCAGCGTCGATTCATATGCCACGACCAAGGTGCGGTTGAGATATGCCTCCGCCCTAGTGTTCAAGGAAAAAACTTTGGCCCCGGGGGGAACCAGAGTTTCCAGCGCCGGCTTTATGGCGTAATCCGGGAGGTGATCCTTGAGGTATTGCGGCTCCGGCTGCAGGCGCAGCGCCGCCGCGACCGGAATACTGCGCAGCCGCCAACTTGCGGGATCGCTGTAGCGCGAAAGGACGTGAGGCCAGCATGCCACTGCCTCGCAAACCAGCAGCAGCGGCAGCGCGGCCCGCACTTTGGCGAATACGAACGCCAAGGATAAGGCCAGGAATGGCAACACCGGGATGAGAAAGCGGGAGCCGGTGTTGAACCAGGCGGGAACGGCAAAAATGATCGCGGCCAGCAGCAGACGCCGCCCCACCGGTTGGTATAGCGCGATGAGCGCAAGAGGAGCGAGCAGGAAAATGGGGCCGATCATTCCTGCCGTGGAAACACCGCGAACCGCAAGTTGCCAGGGAACTTGCCAAAAGTGGCTGATGTACGGGTAATGGTTCAGCTCATTAAGATAGATCTGTTCCATTCCGGGATGATAAAAAGGATTCGGAAACCACTGGTTGAAAAATGGGGCTAACGGGTTGCCGAGCCAGATCCAGTTACGCGCGAGCCAAGGCACGATCATCACCGCCGCCGCTGCCATGACGATCGTCACGGAACGTAGGCGGCGCGCTCCGGCGCCCGATCGCCACCAAACCACGACTGCGGCAAAGGGCAGCGCGAGCGCCGCCGTATATTTGATGGCATAGGCAAATCCAGCCAAAAGCCCAATCACAACCAGCAGATTCGCGTCTCGGCTCTCGACCGAGAGTTCCAGGAGGTAGAAAACCGCGAAAATGGCCGCCGCCACGGCGAGGTCGTTATAAGCCGAGACACCGGCTTTGCCCACCACCGGGCTGACATAAACGATGGCTGCCGCGAACAGACCAACCAGGGGGAATCCGAAACGCCTGCCGTAAGCGGCAATCAACCATGGAAGAGTGAACTGAAAAGCGAAGTGCACAAGGGCGGCGGCGGAGTGGCGGCCAAACGAGAACGCTACTAGAAACAGCATCTCCATTCCCTGAGAAAGGTAGGAGTACATGCTTCGGTAATCCCAAACGAAACCGTGCCGCTGCCACAAACGCGCCACATTGCCCAGGTGGTAGCCGCTGCCATCGGGGCTGGTCTCGGGCGCTAGTGCATTAAAGAAATACAGCAGAAAGAAGGCGCCAATCACTAGCCAGAAAAGCGCATTCCAGACCTTCGGAAGAGCCGGCAGGGATTTGCGGGGCGGAGAAGAGCGCGCCTCTTTCCAAGCCCACACAATCGCCAAGACGCCGAGGCTGAGAAATACAAACCAACGAGCTTGGTGTGCCAAGCAAACAAAGAAGGTTGCCAGGCTGAGCACCGCCGATCCGCTGACAAAGGCCAACGGAGCGGCTTCCTCGCGAGAGAGCGTCAGCCGCAGGCGGTGCAGCAACAGGTAGCCTAGAGCGAGAGCCGTCGTCACTGTGAAGGAAGCACCGAACAGGATGGAAAGAACTTTCAGCATCAGGGAACAAATCCTGCACTGAAAAGCAGAAAGGAAAGCTGGGCGCCATCCTCCGGAGAGATCCATCGGTGGTCGGCGTCAAAGGAAACTCGAACTTCCTGGTTCGGCCGCAACCAGCCAGCCGGAACGGGCTTGAGAACTTGATATTTGCCGGCATGGTCGCAGCGGATGGAGCCGAGCGCCTGGCGGTCGATGGCGTAAGAGACGGTGACCGGGCCAGTGGTGCGGAAAGTCTGCTCGGGTAAAGCAAAGTCCATGGAGAAGTGAACTTCCGCGGAGTCGCCGATGCGGAAGCGCATCTCGGGATGGAGAAACGCCCAGCGGTAAATGCCGGGATCGCGTCCGATATCGCGGACGATGTAGTCGTTGGCGGCCGGATCCTGCATTTTGATGAACGGGGCGAGGACGCCAGGATCGACGCCGAGATCGAGCGAGCGCTGTTCGGGAACGGGGAAACGGCCAGGCGCGCGCCCGCAGGAAGCGGCGGCCAACGCCACTAGACAGATCAGATTCCGGGTCGAGCCGCCTGAAAGGCGGCCGCGGGCAGGATTGCCCGCCTCATTACCATTGATCAAGAGTTCCCCCGGACAGGGCGCTATACCTTAATAATTACTTCGCGCAGCCGTTCGCGGGTAAGAAAGAATTTAACGGATTCGAAAGGACCGAATAGTTTCTCTAAGCTGCGATTATTGAAGAGCTGCGCCGGGTGGCGCGACCCCCGTTGGGCTACTTCCAGCTTGTTCACGTCTTGAATGCGGAACGTGTAATACGGGACCGCTTCCAACTTATTATCGGAATGGAAGAACGCCAGCATATAGCTCTTGGGGCGCACGATTTTGTGGAGGCGTTCGACGACCGCGGCCAGCAGAGCGGGGGCGAGGTATTCGAGCACGTCCCAGATCAAGACTCCATCGAAGTGCCCTTCGGGATAATCCAGCGCCTGGCGCAGGAAGTATTCGATTCGGCCGGCATTGGACTGATCCACGGCGCTATCGGGGCCGAAGCTTTCGTTCAATATTTGCAGAAAATCTTCGGAATAAAGCCGGTGGCCGAGGTTAGTAATGAAGCTGACGTTCTGCTGCGTTGCGCCGCCCAGATCGAGAATTGTGAGTCCGGCTTGCCCGCGAATATAGGCAAAGAACTCCTCGAGGCCACGGCTCTGCCGGACGGCGGTCTCGACTGCGCCAGCCTGACGCGCGGTGAACAAAGCGCGGGCGGAATCGGCGGCCTGGCTCGCGGGTGCGGGTGCAGCCCGCGGCCCGCGCAACATGCTTTTCAGCCGTTCTGTGAACAACTTTGCGGCCCCCAGGGGCTACCGTTTGACTTCGGCGGCGGCGGGCTGGTGGGCAGTCACAGCAGGCGCAGCGGCAGCCGGCTGCGGTTTCGCTGAGACCTTGGACGGCTCGGGCTTCACGATATCGATACTGCCCTTGAAGTAGGCCCCATCTTCGATAATGATCCGCGCCGTTTTGATATCGCCTACCAGCTTGGCATCCTTCCGGATCTCGATCTTGTCGGTGGCTTCCACGTTGCCCTGGATGGTGCCGAGGGCCACGACCTCGCGCGCCCGCACGCTGGCGTGGACGGTACCATTCGGTCCGATCGTCAGCTTATGCTCGAGCGCTTCCACGGTTCCTTCCAGATCGCCGTCGACAAACAGATCTTCTTTGCTATAGATTTGGCCAACGATTTTGACGGCCTTGCCGATGGTGGCCGAACCGCCGCGCGGTTCTGGCTCGATTCTCCCCATGGGGGTACTGGACACGGGTGTAGCCTCCTTTTTCACTTCGACTGGATTGGGCGCCGCGGGAGCCGGGGCGTGCCCCGGGCTGGGCGGGACATAAGGCTTTGGGAGTTCTTCCTCCCGGCGTTTATTCCACATACTGCCGCCCTCCTGGGCCGGATATGAACGTATTCATGATACTAGCCTTTAGTCTATAGGGGAGTGCCGAGAAAAGGCAAACCGATTCAAAGAAATCATAGGACCTGCGGCCTGCTGGAAGAGCGACGCGGCGCGGCTGTCGCCGCGTGTCGGTTTCAGGGCCTGCGGCGTTAGCCGCGGCGTGGGTAGCGCGGCGGGCACCCCGCCATTCACCGGCAACGGAGCGGCGTTCGCCGATTTCTGCGGGAAGGGAAAACAGGCCGATGCTAAATTCTCTCCTGGAGAGACAAAATGCCGGAAAAAACAGGCGAACGAATCAATCTTGGATTGATGATGGGTGGGCTGCTGGTGGCGCTCGGCGCCGCAACTTTCCTGGCGGAACTCAATCCAGCCGCGGCGCGGGTGATATTCCAGTTGTGGCCGGCTGGGCTGATCGGCGTCGGGGTCGCTCTGCTGGTTCCACGCCGGGGCGTACGGTGAGGGCTCTCATGAGACGCGATTGGGCCTCCCGCCGCCGGTACCGCCATACCGAAGGGTCGCATTTCGTTGGCGGCGCCATTCTGCTTGCGGTCGGAGTCATCCTTCTGCTGGATCGTCTGGGCATCGTGCCGGCCGGTGAGATCTTTCAGTACTGGCCGATGCTCATCGTGGCTGGCGCCCTGAGCATGCTGTTTCGACCGATTTCGCTGGTGACGCGGGTATACTTCGGAGTTCTTGTGGCGGCCGGATTAATCCTCCAAGCCGCCACTCTGGGCTACCTGCATGTCCGCGGAGAATTATTCTGGCCCTTGGTTTTGATCGGCTTCGGTATCGTGCTGCTTGGCCGCGCGCTGGAATCGCACTTGAACCCACCGAAAGAAGTGACGGAGCCGGAGCAAGCCACGGGCCCCGCAGGGCCCGCATGGCACCCGAGGGCATTCCGCAATGTATTCGGCGGGCGCGGTTACCGTGGCGAAGCCGTTTTTAGCGGGATACAGCACCGCATCGCGGAACAGGACTTCGAACGAGCCCGGGTCTCGGCGGTTTTCGGCGGTTTCGGTTTGGACCTGCGGCCCGCCGGGATGAAAGGCGATGAGGCATACGTCAAGGCGGACGCAGTCTTTGGCGGGATTGAAATCTGGGTGCCGGAAAACTGGGACGTCATTATGCGCGCGCAAGGCGTATTTGGTGGAGTGAGCGACGAAACGAAGCATCCCGAACCGGTGGCGGGAGTTCCGCCGAAACGGCTCATTGTGAGGGGGGCGGCGGTCTTCGGGGGCATCGTCGTCAAGAACGGCGGGCGTAGCATGTGGGAATAAGGCCGCATGCATCCCATTTGGCGCAGCGGGAAACTCGGACTGTATCTCCTGGCGTGGGTGCCGGCCACCTACGCCGTGAGCTACATTTTTGTATCCCTAGGCCACGTCAGTTGGCTGAGGGGTGTCCTGATATCGGCTCCCTTGTGCCTCTTGTATGCGTTCATTTGCCTATCGGCTTGGTATGCCTGTCAGGCATTGCCCCTCCGCCGCGAAAATCTGGCGCGCATCCTTATCTCCCATCTGGGCTCAGCGGTGGGAGTGGCTGGGCTTTGGGTCATACCGGCGAAGTTTTCGCTGTCGGAATCGGATGCCGTCTTACCTTCGATCTTCGGCCTGGGGGTGGTGCTCTACCTCCTGGCAGTGGCCATCCATTATGTATTAATCGCCGTGGACGCCTCGCAGAAGGCTCTGGCGCGAGAGGCTGAAGCCCGAGTGCTGGCCGGCGAAGCCGAATTGCGCGCGCTGAAGGCGCAGATCAACCCACACTTCCTGTTCAATAGCCTGCATTCGATCAGCGCGCTGACGGCCATTGATGCAGCGAAGGCCCGGGAGATGTGCGTGCTCCTCTCCGGCTTTCTGCGCAGCACGTTGGGGCTCAGCGAAAAAAGCGCTATCCCGTTCTCTGAAGAAATGGCGCTCACGCGCGCCTATCTGGCGATCGAGAAAGTACGGTTTAGCGACCGGCTGCGAGTGGAAGAAGATCTGGAAGCGGGTTCCGAGGAATTTCCGGTTCCCGCCCTGCTGCTGCAACCGCTGGTAGAAAATGCCGTGATCCACGGAATCGCCCACTTGATTGAACCCGGACTGATTCGAATTTCCGCGCACCGCAACGCGGAGGGCATGACCGTCGTGGTGGAGAACTCGTTCGATGAAGAGGCGCCGCGCAGGGCCCGCGGCGGATTCGGATTGGCCTCGGTACAAAAGCGATTGTACGCGCGCTATGGCGCGCAGGCGGCGCTGGCTGCAGGCCCGCAAAATGGAACATACCGCGTTGAGATGCGGCTACCCGCGGAAGAGGACGGCAATCGATGACCGCGATGATTGTAGACGATGAGGAGTTGGCGCGCGCGATCCTGCGGGAAATGCTGGCGGGCCACCCCGAAATCGAGATCATTGCGGAGTGTGCCAACGGATTCGAAGCGGTAAAGGCGGCGGCCCAGCGCAAACCCGGCCTGCTGTTTCTCGATGTGCAAATGCCCAAGCTGGACGGATTCGAAGTGCTGGAACTGATCGGCGGGGACGTACCGGTTATTTTTGTGACCGCCTATGACAGCTATGCGATGCGCGCATTCGAAGTCCACGCGGTCGATTATTTGCTGAAGCCCTTCGGCAAGGAGCGCTTCGACGCGGCGTTGGAACGGGCCAAAGCACGGCTCGGTGAAAAGGGCCCGGCCCCCACGGAGTTGGCGGCTACCGCGCGTGCCGAGCGTCACGCCGAACGCATCGTGGTGAAGGATGGCGCGCGGGTGCACATTATCCCTGTTTCGAAATTAGATTACGCCGAAGCGCAGGACGATTACGTGCTGCTGGCCTCCGCCGGCAAAACCTATTTGAAGCAGCAGACCATTTCCACCCTGGAAGCCATGCTCGATCCCCAGCAATTCATCCGCATTCACCGCTCGTACATCGTCAACATCGAGCGCGTGGTGAAGATGGAGCCGTACACCAAGGACAGCCGCATTGCCATCCTGAGCGACGGCAAGCAACTCCCCGTCAGCCGTACGGGATATCAGCGCCTGACGGAGTTGCTGGGCGAGTAGCGCGCGCGGCCGACATAGTATTCCGTTGTAATGAAAATCACATGAACAAGACATCAAAACGCTACTCCTCCCGCGCCGAGAGCGGTATAACGGAGATACTAAAAAAGATTATTCGAGTAGTTCATTTTGCGCCTCTGGATTTCGCCAGGCGACGAAAAATAGAGTCAGAAGATGAGCTCGACACACCGCATTGCGCAGCCCGGTTTTCTGGCGGGCGGCGGCGAAATGGGCGCCCTGATTCGCTCGTTCGATTGGGGCAAGACGCCGATTGGAGCTCCGGAGAACTGGTCCCCCGCGCTGCGAATGATGGTGCGGATTCTTCTGGCAAACCGGTTCCCGCTGCTCCTGTGGTGGGGCCCGGAATACGTCCAGATCTACAACGACCCGTATCGTCCCATTCCGGGCGCTAAGCATCCCAAATCCTTAGGACAGCCCGCCCGTGAGTGCTGGTCCGAGATCTGGAACGTCATCGGGCCTCTGATCGACACACCGTTTTATGGCGGCCCCGCGACCTGGATCGAAGACCTGGAACTGGTAATCGACCGGGCCGGGTTCTTCGAGGAAACGCATTTCACCGTCGCCTACAGCCCGGTTCCCGATGAGACCGCTCCGCGAGGCATAGGCGGCGTCCTGGCGACGGTGCATGAGATCACGGAGAAGATTGTCGGGCAGAGACGCGTGATGGCGTTGCGCGACCTTGGTTCGGCGGCGGAGGCAAAGAGCGGGTGGGAAGCCTGCACCAATGCGGCTGCCAATCTGGCCAAGTATCCCAAAGACATTCCGTTCGCCCTTCTGTATTTGACCAGCTCCGATGGCCGCGAAGCCCGTCTCGCCGCTGCCGCCGGCATCGAAACCTGCCCAGCCATCGCCCCACGGCTGGTCTCCCTGGCGGAGGGTGCTGAACAAACTACCTGGCCGCTGGAAGCAGCCCACCGGACGGGCGAAATGCAACTCATCGAGAACCTCTCCGCGAAATTCAGCGCGGTGCCGCGGGGGCCCTGGCCGGATCCGCCCCATTGCGCCGTGGCCCTTCCCATCCGGGCCAATATCGCGCATCATTTCTTCGGGTTTCTGGTGGCGGGCGTGAGTTCCCGGCTCCGCTTTGACGAGCCATATCGCGACTTCCTGGGACTGGCCACTTCGCAGATCGCTACCGCGATTGCCAACGCCCAGGCCTACGAAGAAGAGCGCCGGCGCGCCGAAGGGTTGGCCGAAATCGACCGCGCCAAGACCGCCTTCTTCTCGAATGTCAGCCACGAGTTCCGCACCCCCTTGACCCTGATGGTCGGGCCGCTCGAGGAAATGCTCAAGGACGCCCAGACGCTTCCGCCCGCCCATCGGAGCCAGCTTGTGTCGGCGCATCGCAACAGCCTGCGGCTGTTGAAACTGGTCAATTCCTTGCTGGATTTCTCCCGCATCGAAGCCGGGCGTATCAAAGCCACCTACGTGCCGGTCGAGCTCGCCTCCCTTACAGCCGACCTCTGTTCCAACTTCCGCGCGGCCATGGAGGCGGCGGGGCTGGAATTTATAGTCGATTGCGCGCCCTTGCCCAAACCCGTCTTTGTAGATCGCGAGATGTGGGAAAAGATCGTCCTCAATCTCCTGTCGAACGCTTTCAAATTCACGCTGGCGGGCCGCGTGACGGTCACCCTGAAAGGCGCCGGTAACCATGCCGTCCTTACCGTATCCGATACCGGGGTTGGAATCCCCGAACCGGAACTATCCAAGATCTTCGATCGCTTTCATCGCGTGGAAGGTTCCCGGGGCCGAACTTTCGAGGGGACGGGGATCGGGCTCGCGTTGATTCAGGAACTTGTAAAGCTCCACGGTGGGGCGGTTCACGTGCAGAGCCGTTCCGGCGAAGGCTCTACCTTTACGGTATCGCTGCCGTTCGGCAGTGCGCATTTGCCGCAGGACCGGATTAGCGCCGGCGGTCCCAACGCTCCTAGCAGCACGGCTTCCACCGCGGATCGCGCCCAGGCATACACCGGCGAAGCTCTGACCTGGATTGCCGGAACGGATTTTCTGGAGACGGTCGATCCTCGCGCCGCGACCGACCCTGCCGAGCGTCCTCGGATTCTACTGGCCGACGATAACTCGGATATGCGCGACTATGTCGCCCATATCCTGGGATCGGAATATGATCTGATGGCGGTTCCCGACGGCCGCGCCGCTTTCGCCGCCGCGCGCACGGCCCGCCCCGACCTGGTGCTGTCCGACATTATGATGCCGCACCTGGATGGATTCGGACTGCTCCAGCAATTGAGGTCCGATGAGCGGCTGCGCGACATCCCCGTCATTTTTCTTTCCGCTCGTGCCGGTGAGGAAGCGCGCACCGAGGGAGTGGCTGCCGGAGCCGACGATTACCTGACCAAGCCCTTCAACGCACGCGAGCTGGTCGCGCGCGTGCGGACCCACATACAGATGGCGCGGTGGCGCAAGCAAACCGAATCCGCGCTGCGGCAAAGCGAACTCCTCCTCACGGCGGACCTGGAGGCTCTGCGCCGCATACAACAAGTCAGAATGCGGCTGATGGGAAGCGGCGACCTGCAGGCGCGCCTTTCCGAGATTCTGGCGGCCGCCGCCGATCTCACCGGTACCGATAAGGGAAATATTCAGTTGTACGACGCCGAGTCCGGCGCCTTGCGCATCGCGGTTCACCAGGGCTTTGGGAAGGCGTTTGTGGATCGCTTCCTCCACCACGGATCGCCGCTGGTTGGCGGCAGCGCCGCCGAGAAAGTCGAGCGGGTCATCTGGGAGGACATCGCGACGGAACCGGCTCTTCAGGGAACCCAGGATCTGGAGGTCATTCTGGGCGATGGGATTCGGGCGATTCAATCGACGCCACTCGTCGGCCTGGACGGACGTTTGCTCGGGCTTCTCAATACTTATTTCCGCAGCCCGCACCGGCCTTCTGAGCGGGACTTACGATACCTGGATCTTTTGGCCCGCATGGCGGCCGATTTTATTGAGCGCTGGCATAGTGAACTCGCCCTCCGCGAAAGCGAAGCGCGCTTCCGCGCTTTGGCCACCGCCAGCTCCGACGTAGTCTATCGGATGAACTCCGATTGGACGGAGATGCGACACCTGGCCGGCCGCGAGTTCATAGCCGATACCCCCGAACCCAGCCGCGCCTGGCTTGGAAAATACATTCATCCCGACGATCAGCCGAAAGTCACGGCCGCAATTGCAGACGCCATTCGCAGTAAGAGCGTCTTTGAGCTGGAGCATCGGGTGATTCGTGTCGACGGTACGTTCGGTTGGACGTTTTCGCGTGCCGTGCCCATCCTCGACGAAGCGGGTGAAATCCTGGAATGGTTCGGCACGGCCCGGGACATCACCCAGCGCAAGGAGGCCGAGGAAAAGCTTTTGGAGACTCAAAAGCTGGAGAGCTTGGGAGTCTTGGCCGGAGGCATCGCCCATGACTTTAACAATCTCCTCACTGGAGTCTTGGGCAACGCCAGCTTAATAGCCGAGACTCTGAAGGGCACTCAGGAAGCCGCCATGGCAGAGGGGCTCATGGACGCCGGAGAGCGCATGGCCCGCTTGACTCAACAAATGCTCGCGTACTCCGGGCAGGGGCGGTTTTTGGTGGCTCCCCTGGATCTCAATTCGGAAATAACCCGGGTCTTGGCGCTCATCCACGCCTCCGTGCCGAAAAACGTAGAGGTTCGGTTTAACCTTGCCAAGGGACTTCCCACGGTGGAAGGGGATGCCAGCCAGATTCAACAGTTGATCATGAACCTGATCATCAATGCAGCCGAGGCGATTGAAGGAAACAGCGGTGTTGTCGAGGTTGCCACGGCCGTGGAGGAACCGTCGCAGGGCAAGCTGGAAGGCAATTTGTTGCCGCAGAACAGCCGGCCTGGCAACTACGTGGTTTTTTCCGTGACCGACAACGGCTGCGGCATGGATGAGGAGACCAGACGCAAGATCTTCGATCCGTTTTTCACGACTAAGTTCACCGGCCGTGGCTTGGGGCTTTCCGCCGTGCTGGGGATTGTGCGAGGGCATAAGGGCCTGTTGACGCTGCAGTCAACTGTCGGGCGCGGTTCCAGGTTCCAGGTATTTCTTCCTGCGGGCGAGCTGCGCAAATTGCGCCCGGCAGGCCCCGGTCTAAGCTGCAAAACCGAGACTGCCGGAACGGTGTTATTGGTCGATGACGAGGAAGTCGTGCTTCGCACGGCAACTGCCGCCCTCGAGAAAGCCGGATACGATGTGTTGACGGCCGTCAACGGGCAGCAGGCGCTTGAGGTTTTTCAGAGGTGGCGGCACGAGATAGCCGCCGTGATCCTGGACCTCACCATGCCGGTTATGGGCGGCGCGGAGACCTTGCAGCGGTTGCGCGCGCTCGATCCCAATGTTCCGGTAGTGGGATCGAGCGGATACGACGAATTGAACGCCACATCCCAATTCGGTGCAGGGGTGACTGCATTTCTCCAGAAGCCGTTCCGGACCCAGGCTTTGATCCGCAAGATCGCAGCCGTCCTGCAGAATCGTGCACCGCGCGGGCACGAGGAATCCGGCCGCTAATCAGAGGCCGGCCCGGGGTGTATCGCGCCCGACCAACTAGCAATGCAGGCGTAATTCGCATTGACCCTTACAGATAGGCGCGCAGAACTTCGTCCACGGCGGCGTCGCCTGTCGGATATTCAACCTGGTTCCGGGGACTTCCCGCCTCTAGCAGCGCCTTGACCACTCGCGCGAACTCGCCCTCCGGATGACGTTTCTCGACCAGGCAATCGTATAGCGCATACCCCAGAGGCGTCGCATCATGGCCGGGATCGCGGACATCCACCGGATGCCCGCGCTCGATCAGCAAGTCGACCAGGTCACCCGAGCCTGCCCACGCCGCGTTGTGCAGCGGAGTGAAAGCGTGGTTCCGCTCCGGATGAGAGACCGGAAATCCCAAATCGAGCATTAACTTCACTGCGTCGTAATTCGTGTTCGTCTCCCAGCAATACTTCGCGACAAGCTCGCGATCGACATCTGGTAAACCGGGTACGATCTCGGGATGCTCCTTCGCGATCGTCTCCGCCTCCGAACGCCGGGCCAGCAAGCAGTTCACCAACAGCCGCGTCGCCGGATCGCTCGCCGCATACAGGAGATCGAACATCGCCTGGTGGCCCTTCGCGAGCGCGATCTGGTGCGGATAAGAATTAAAGCGCAGGGTCCACTGGTAGATCGTGCCGCCACGCCCCTGATGGCCCAGAGGCGGGAACTGCGGCGGTTTGCCGATCCGGTGCGCGACGCAGTCCGGATCCTCCGTGACCAACCGTTCCGCTAGAGCCAAATCGCCGAGCGCAGCCGCCAGGAAGATATCCGCCTGGGCGCCGCGCTCCAACAGGAAACGCGCCACCTCCGGCGATTCGCCGATAAGCCACTGCGCCGGCGTCGAATCGTGATCCTCATCGCGGGCGTCAATGCGAGCCCCATGATCCAAGAGCAACGCCGCCACCAGAACCGTCCCGGCGCAATATAGGGGAGTCCGCGCGTCCATCCCCTTCGCATCAATGAGCGAAGGATCCCGAGCCAACATCTCATCCAGCTTGTCAGTTAGCCCTGCCCGAGCCGCCTCGTGCACCGCCTGGTCGGAACTGTGTGGGGCCATCTTTCAAGTGTATGATCACCGAATCCCTGGATTCAGCATCGTGGAGTCGCCTGTTGGCTTCTAAATCGTGGGCTCCGGCCTGGCGATTCACTGGCACAGTGCCGGTTATGGGCGGCGCGGAGACCTTGCAGCGGTTGGGCGCGCTCGATCCCAATGTTCCCGTAGTGGGATCGAGCGGATACGACGAATTGAACGCCACATCCCAATTCGGCGCGGGAGTGACCGCATTTCTTCAGAAGCTATTCCGGGCCCAGGCTTTGGTCCCGCAAGATCGCAGCAGTCCTGCAGAATCGTGAACCGCGCGGGCACGAAGAATCTGGCCGCTAATCAGGGGTCGGCCGAGGTGTATCGCGCCCCCCTCTGTGCCAATATGACTGAGACACCTTCCCCGCCGTCAATTACTGTAGAGGGCGGAGAAAGAATCCCGTTCAGTGC
>Ga0070734_10000589_pt1 | contig 70829 bp, 70 predicted proteins | sample Coa_R1_8_FD_66444 | JGI IMG/M metagenome (GOLD analysis project Ga0070734, IMG submission 66444) | Surface soil microbial communities from Centralia Pennsylvania, which are recovering from an underground coalmine fire - Coalmine... | ecosystem: Environmental > Terrestrial > Soil > Unclassified ...
CCATCACGTCCTCTCCTCCGCACTCCATTGGGGAATGAAGTTTGGTGGAGGGTGCCGTGATGGCCTTCGTCTATCCAGTCGCCGCTACCGGCCGTACACCACTCGGGCGGACGCTAACCCGGGCCTCGTACACCACGTCCGCGGACACTAACTCACCACGCCCGCCACACGAACGGCGCTCAGTAGACCACGGGGGTGCCTTTACGGGTCGCCTGACGGACCAGGGTTGGGGTCAAGACCAGACGCCCTGCTGCGCGGAGAGCTCGTAGCGGCGCGCCGCGACCTCGAGCACGCAGCCGCCCTCGGAAACCCGGACGTCACCCCGCGGCTGCTCGCGGTCTCCATCTACGATGCCGCGGCTGCGGCCCGTTCTTTCGCGCTCGCTGCGCGCTCGGTGCTCGGCCTGGAGGCGGGCGGACGCCGGGCGCTCGCTCTCGCCCAGGAGCAGCACGATCCGGCGACGCGCCGCGTCTGTCTCCTGGGAGCAGCGATGGCCGCAGCGGTCCTCCACGACGGCGCGACGCTCGTTGACGCGAGCGAAGATCTGCTCGCGATCTCCCGACAATATGACGTCCCGTTTTGGCGAGGCCACGCCCTGGCGTATCAGGGCTGGGCGCTCGCTCTGGCAGGTCGGTTCGAGGACGCAGTCGAGTCGCTTCGCGCCGGGCTGGCCGAGCTCAGGATCGGAGCGTGGAGACCATACTACCTGTCCCTCCTCGCCGAGTCCTGCGCGCGGAGCGGCCGCGTGGTCGAGGCGCAGGCGGCGCTCGACGAGGCCATGGGGGTGCTCGGCGGCAGCCGCGCGTACTTTGCCTTGGCCGAGCTGTGGCGCTGTCGGGCCGAGGCGCTGCTTGCGGCCCCTGCCGCCGGCACCGCCACGCGCCCCGAGGCCGCGTGCCACCTGCAACATGCCGTTCGGATCGCACAACGCCAGCAGGCGGCCGTGTTCGCGCGCCGCGCGGCGGAGCGCCTGGCGCAGCTCGTCCCGCCTCCCGGCTGAACGCGACGGCTCACGCCGCGGCCGCCACCACCTCGAGCGCCGCGCGCGCGGCCGCCCGCCCCGAGGCGACCGCGCCCTCGATGGTCGCCGGCAGCCCCGTGCGCGTCCAGTCGCCGGCCAGCAGCAGGTTCCTAAGCGGCGTCGTCGGGCCCGGCCGCACGCGCTCGGCCGCTGGCGTGAGCGAGAGCGTCGCGTGCCGCTCCCGCACGACGAGCGCCCGCTCGACGCGCGCCGCCCGCAGCGCCGGCAGGACGGCGCGCGCCTCGGCGACCACCGTCGCCACGATCGCCTCGTCCTCGGCGCCGTCCCACGAGCGCGCGCCGCTCGTCACCGTCGCGAGCCGCCGGCCTTGGGCCACGTCGAAGAGCCACTGCGCCCGCGCGCCGAGCAGGCCGGCGAACGGCCGCCCCCACGCGGAGCGGCGGTCGAGCCAGAGATGTACGCTCACGATGGGCGAGGTGTCGAGGCCGGCGAGCGCCGCAAACGGCGGCACCGCGCGCAGCGCCGCCGGCAGGAGCGCGAGGAGCGCGCGCACGGGCACGGCGAGCACGACTGCGTCGGCCGCAAGCGCCGTCCCGTCGCGGAGGATCACCCCCCCGACGCGCTCGGCCGCGAGCGAGAGCGTCTGCACCGCGGTGCCGAGCCGGACCGCGCCGCCCGCCGCCTCGATCGCCCGCCGCGCGTCCTCGGTGTAGAGGCGCGAGAGCGGGACGCGCGGGACGGCCAGGCGCGCCGCGCCGGCGCCGGCGAGAAACAGCCGGCGCATCACCGCGACGAACGGTGCTGCGGCCGCGATCTCGGGCGCCTCGTTGAGCGTCGCCACCACGAGCGGCGTCCAGAAGCGCGCGCGCGCGAGCGGGGACTGGCGCGCCGCGGTGAGCGCGTCGGCGACCGTTGCCGCGGGGTCGCGCGCCGCCGCGAGCAGCCGCAGCGCGCCCGCGAGCACCCCGAGCCGCTCGCGCCGTCGCAGCAGCCGGTAGCAAAGCAGCGCCGCCGGCACCTGCAGCGGCCCCGGCACCCGGGGCGCGGCGATCGCGCCCCAGCCGGCGGCCGCGTCGGCCATCGGCACGTCGAGGCGCTGCTGAACCGCGAGCTTCGCCGTCGCCCCGATCTCGGCGAGGAAGTCGAGCGCCTCGGTGTACGCGCCCGCGAGCAGGTGCGGCCCGTTGTCGACCTCGTCGCCGGTGCGCGGGTCGTGGAACGAGTACGCGCGCCCGCCGAGGAAGGGCCGCGCCTCGAGCAGCGTCACGCGCACGCCCGCGCGCGCGAGCCGCACCGCGGCGGCGAGCCCCGCGAACCCGCCGCCCACGACCACCACCCGGCTCACGTGAGCCGGTAGAGGAAGCGGAGGTGCGGCCGCACCCACGCGGCCATGGCGAGCCCGGCCTTCTCCGGCCGCGAGAGCCGCACCTTCGGCCCGAAGACGTCGTAGCGCCGGAACATCACCCGGCGCAGCACCTGCTCGTAGATGAGCCGCATCGCCTCGGCGGGCGCGAGCGACTGGCGGTCCTCCTCGGCGAGCGAGAAGCGCGCCCGCCCGTAGAACTCGCCGGCGCGCGCGCACTCGAAGGCCATCACCCGCCGAAACGCCTCGGTGCAGCGGCCGGCGAGCACGTCGGCCTCGGCGCAGCCGAAGCGGCGGAGGTCCTCCTGCGGCAGGTAGATGCGGTCGCGCGCCGCGTCCTCGGCGACGTCACGCAGGATGTTGGTGAGCTGGAAGGCGAGGCCGAGGTCGACGGCGTAGTCGCGCGCGGAAGGGTTCGTGTAGCCGAAGATCTCGATACACACGAGCCCCACCGCGCTCGCCACGCCGTGGCAGTAGCGCGCGAGGTCGTCCCAGGTCGCCCAGCGGTCGTGCGTGAGGTCCATCTCCACGCCCGCGATCACCGCCTCGAAGTGCTCGCGGGCGAGCGGGAAGCGCGCGACCGCGTCGGCGAGCGCGACGCCGATCGGGTGGCGCGGCCGGCCGGCGTAGACGGCATCCAGCTCCGCGCGCCAGCGTGCGAGCCCGGACGCGGCATCGCCCGCCCCGCCGGGCCCGTCAACGAGCTCGTCGGCGGCACGGCAGAAGGCGTAGGCCGCGTACAACGCGCGGCGGCGCTCGGGGGTGAGGAGCCGGAAGCCCCAGTAGAAATTCGACGAGGCGCGGCGCGTGACGGCCTCGCAGTGCGCGTAGGCCTCGGCGATCATCGCCACACCTCGGTGAGCACGAGCCGCGCCAGGGCGGCGCGCGAGAGCGTCGGGCGGCGCGTGAGGACGTCGTGGCCCGCCGCCGCGATGCGGTCGAGGATCGCGAGCCCCCCGCGCGCGAACAGCCGCACCTCGCGACGCAGCCGGCCCTGCACCAGGCCCGCGAGCGCGAGCCCGCGCAGGAAGAGCGCGCGCGTCCGCGCCACCTCGAAGGCGATGAGCGCGCGGAAGGCGTCGTTCGCGCGGCCCGCGGCGAGCGCGGCGCGGCTGCCGGGGAAGCGGTCGAGGTCCTCCTGCGGCAGGTACACGCGGCCGCGGGCGCGGTCGTCGGCGACGTCCTGCCAGAAGTTCGTGAGCTGGAGCGCCGTGCACACGTCGTCGGCCCGCGCCTGGCGCTCGGCGTCGCGGTAGCCGAAGAGCGCGAGCACGAGCCGTCCGACGGGGTTGGCCGAGAAGCGGCAGTAGTCGAGCACGTCGGCGAAGGTGGCGAGCACGCGCGTCTGCCCCGCCGCGTCGGCGCGGAAGGCGCGCAGCAGGTCGCGGAAGGGCGCCAGCGGGAGCGCGTGCGCGGCCATCGTGTGGCCGAGGGCGACGAACACCGGATCGTCGGCGGCCGCCGGGTCGGCCGCGCAGGCGACGAGCTTCGCCTCCCACGCGTCGAGGCGCGCGAGCCGGCCGTCGGCCGGGCCTTCGTCGGCGAGATCGTCGCCGCCGCGCGCGAACGCGTAGATCGCGGCCAGGTCGCGGCGCAGCCGGCGGGGCAGGAGCCACGAGCCCACGGTGAAGTTCTCGTAATGCGTGCGCGCGATCCGCGTGCAGTGCGCGTAGGCCGCCGCCAGGCGGACGGGATCGGCGGCGTCGTGAGCGGGCGCGAGCCGCACCCGCCGCCCCTACGCGCCCACCCGCGCGTACCGGCGGCGGTCGCCGCGTACGCCCTGGAAGACGAAGGCCCCGGCGAACCCCGGGGGCGGATCGCCCCCCGACTCCGGCGCGCGCGCCAGCCGCTCGTATTCCGCGACGTCGACGTGGGTGCGCCGGGCGAGCGTCGCGGCCACGCCCGCGTCCATGACGGCGGCCACCGAGGCCGGCACGAGGCCGCTGAAGAACTCAGCGCACGAGCCGCTGCCGTACGAGAAGAGCCCGAGACGCCGCCCGCCGAGCCGGCGTCCCTCGGCCTCGAGCAGCGCCGCGAGGCAGAGGTAGAGCGACGCGGTGTAGCAGTTGCCCACACGCGCGATCGCCTCGAGCCCCGGCGCCACCAGCTCGCGGAAGGACGCGGCGGCCGCCGCCTCGAGGTCATCGACGACGCGCCCCGGCGCCGCCCGCCAATCGATCTCCACCAGGCGGCGGTGCGCTTTGGCGGCCATCCTCGGGAAGGGGCTGTGGTAGAGGAGCCGCGCGACGCGGTCGGTGAACGCCTCGGCGGGCTCGAAGGGCGGACGCTCGAGAGCGCGAAACGCCGTGAAGGCGCCCGCGAGCGCGTCCAAGTAGCACTCGATCGAGTACTTCCCGTCGACGAGCGCCTCGCGCCGGCCGAGCGGCCGCCAGAAGTCGTGGACGTCGCGCGCATGGATGCCGGTGTCCTCGGAGAGGATGAGCGCCTGCGGCTCGGCGTCGACGAGCATCGCGACCGCGCCCGCGCCCTGCGTGGGCTCGCCCGGCGAGCCGAGCGGGTAGCGCGCGACGTCGGCGGCGATCACGAGCGCGCGCCGGGCGCGGTGGCCGCCCGCACGCACCCAGTCGGCCGCCGTCATGAGCGCCGCGGTGCCCGCATAGCAGGCGTGCGTCAGGTCCCACGTCCGGCAGCGGCTGCCGACGCCGAGCAGCCCGTGGACGAAGCTCGCCACCGGCTTGGCGTGGTCGACGGGGGTTTCGGTCGCGACCAGCAGCATGCCGATCTGCGCCGGATCGAGGCGCGCCGCGGCGAGCAGCCGCGCGCCCGCGGTCGCGGCGAGCGTGACCACGTCCTCGCACGGCGGCACGAGCGCCATCTCGCTGAGCCCGAGCCCGTCGCGGTACTTCTCCGGCGCCACCCCACGCGCCGCCGCCAGGTCGTCCAGCCGTAGCGCGTACGCCGGCACGTAGACCGCGAGCCGCTCGATCCCGACGCTCACGGCGCGGCCTCCCGGACGCGGCGGCGGTACTGCCCGAGCGCCATGAGCGGGAAGTAGTGCCGGTATAAGTGGTAGCGGAGGTAGAAGTGGCCGGGGAAGCCCGTGCCGGTAAACGCCCGCTCCTCCCACGTCCCCTCGGCGGTCTGCGTGGCGAGGAGGTAGGTGATCCCCCGCTCGACGGCTGCGCTTGCCGCGCCGTCGGCCGCGAGCAGCCCCATGAGGGCCCATGCCGTCTGCGACGGCGTGCTCTCGCCGATCCCCGCGCGCGACTCGTCGTCGTAGGACGCGGGGCTCTCGCCCCACCCGCCGTCGGGGTTCTGGCGCGAGACGAGCCAGTCGACCGCGCGGCGCACCCACGGTGCGCGCAGATCCTCACCGATCGCCCCGAGGCCCGCGAGCGCGCACCACGTACCGTAGACGAAGTTGACGCCCCAGCGCCCCCACCAGCTCCCGTCGGGCCGCTGCGTGCGGCGCAGAAACTCGACCGCCCGCCGCGCGCGCCCGAAAGCGGTGGTGTGCCCGAACGTCGCCATGCACTGGAGCAGGCGGCCGGTGAGATCCTCGGTCGGCGGGTCGATCATGGCCTCCATGTCCGCGAACGGGATGCGGTTCAGGAAGCGCGCCTCGTTGTTCGTGTCGAACGCCCCGAATCCCCCGCGGCGGCTCTGCATGCCGAGCGTCCAGTTGAGACCGGCGGCGAGCGCGCGGCGGCCGGCGGGCGAGCGGCCGATCGGCAGCGCGTCGAGCACCATCAGGATCACCGCCGAGTCGTCGACGTCGGGGTACCAGTCGTTGGCGAACTCGAAGGCCCACCCGCCGGGCTCGAGGCTCGGGTTGTAGACCGACCAGTCGCCGGGCCGTGAAATCTGCATCCCGAGCAGCCACTCGCCGGCGCGGCCGAGCGCGGGGTGCGCCGGGTCGAGCCCCGCGTCGAGCAAGGCGCGCGCGGCGAGCCCCGTGTCCCAGGTGGGCGACACGCACGGCTGGTAGCAGAGCGTCCCCTCGCACTCGATGAGGAAGTCGTCGACGCCCTGCACGCCGCGCACGATCACCGGATGGTCGTCGGCGAAGCCGACGGCGGAGAGCGCGAGCACCGAATTCAGCATCGCGGGCTGGATGCCGCCCCACTGGCCGGTGGTGTCCTGGTGGCGCAGCACCCACTCGATCGCGCGCGCGACCGCGCGGCGGCGCCAGGGTCGGGCCGGGACGCGGCGGAGCCGCCGCAGCGCCGCATCGACCGCGAGGAAGACGTTCCGCCAGGTGACCAGCTCGCGCGAGCGCGCGAAGGCGAGGTCGGCCGGCGCCGGTGGCGCGAGCCAGAGCTCCGCGAGCGTCGCCTCGGCGGGCGTGCGCACCGCCGGGCGGTGGGCGAGCAGCAGCGTGAGCGGGACCACCGTGCCGCGCGCCCAGCTCGACATCGCGTAGATGTTGAGCGGGCACCACGGCGGCAGGAGCACCAGCTCGACGGGCATCACGGGCACGCCCTCCCACGGGAACTGCCCGAACAGCGCGAGCCAGATGCGCGTGAACACGCCCGCGCGCACGAGCCCGCCCCCGGCGCGGATGAAGTCGCGCGCGCGGACCAGCGCGGGCTCGTCGCCGCCGTGGCCGGCGAGCTTGAGGGCAAAGTACGCCTCGACCGTCGTCGAGAGGCTGCCCGGGCCGCCGGCGTAGAGCGGCCAGCTTCCATCGGCCTGTTGGAGGGCGAGCAGCCGCTCGACGACGCGGCGCTCGACGTCCGCCTTGCGCCGGCCGAGCATGCGGTTGAAGAACACGTACTCGGCCTCCATCGTAGCGTTCGCCTCGAGCGGCGCCTGCCAGTACCCCCGCGCGTGCTGGCGCGCGAGAAGCCACGCACACGCGCGCTCGACCGCCGCATCCAGGCGTCCGGCGAGGCCCTGCTCCCCCATGCCGCCCTCGACCAGCACCAGCTTCCCGCTCGTCACGCTGCCTCCTCCACCTTCGTCCCGACGGTCAGCGTGAGCGTGCGCGCGCCGGCGGCGGCGAGCGCCCCGGCCACCCGCCCGGACTCGGGCGCGAGCGCCACGACCGCGCCACCGGCGCCACCGCCGGTGAGCTTGGCGCCGAGCGCGCCCGCGCCGCGCGCCGCCGCGACCAGCGCCTCGACCTCGGGAGACGAGACGCCGAGCGCCGCGAGCAGCGCGTGATTCGCGTCGAAGGCGCGCCCGAGCGCAGCGGCGTCGCCCGCCTCGGCCGCCCGCGCCCCGGCCTCGACGACCGCGGCGATCTCGTCGAACCGGCGCTCGTGGCGCTCGGGCTCCGCCGCCCAGCGCGCGCGCAGCCCGCCAACCGCCGCGCCCGTGCTCCGCGGCCGGCCGCCGAAGCCGATCACGAGCGGCAGCGGCGCCGCGATCCTGAGCGCCGTCAGCGCCGGCGGCTCGCCGCGTACGAAGCGGAAGCACACCGGCCCGAGCGCCGCCGCCGCGGGATCGACGCCCGAAGGGTGCCCGTGGAAGATCGCCTCGAGACGGCGGCCGAGCGCGAGCTCCTCGGTGAGCGTGAGCCGGCGGCCGGCGGCTGCGGCGAGCGCGCGCAGCACGGCGACGACCAGCGCCGCCGAGCTGCCGAGCCCGGCGCCGAAAGGCAGCTCCGAGCGCACCGCGACGACGACCGTCCGCGGATCGAGACCGAGCAGCGCGGCCGCCTCGGCGACCACCTGCGCCGGCCGGTCGTCCCCCGCGAGCTCGGGCCGGTCGGAGACCAGTGCGGGCCCCGCGCCGCGCCGCGCCTCCGCGATCACGCCGCGCTCGAGCCCGGCAGCGAGCGCCGGCCGCCCGTAGACCACCGCGTGCTCGCCGAGCAGGATGACCTTGCCGCCGGCGCGACCGCACGCGGGCTCGATCACGAGCTCGACCCCATCGTTCGCAGCAGCTCCCGCGCGCGGCCGATCTTCACCTCGCCGTCGGCGATGAGCTGGCGGCGGAGCTGCTCGGCCTCGGCGCCGCGGGCGCCGGCGGCATGCGAGACCGCACGCGCGTGCAGCGCCATGTGCCCCTTCTGGATGCCCTCGGTGGCGAGCGCGCGCATCGCCGCCAGGTTCGACGCGAGCCCGACCGCCGCCATGAGCGCGGCCAGGTCGCGCCCGCCCGTCACCTGCATCATGCGCAGCGCGAGCCGCACGCGGGGGTGGGACTGGACCACCGGGCCGACCGTCGACACCGCCATCGGCACCTCGAGCGCGCCCACGAGGTGCCCGTCCTCGATCGCCCACTCGGAGAGCGAGCGATAGCGGCCCTCGCGGCAGGCGTACGCGTGCGCGCCGGCCTCGATCGACCGCCAGTCGTTGCCGGTGGCGAGCGCGACCGCGTCGATGCCGTTCATGATGCCCTTGTTGTGGGTGGTGGCACGATACGGGCAGGAGGCCGCGAACTCCCACGCGTAGAGCATCCGCTCGGCCACCTCCTCGCCGCTGAACCCGGCCCGGGCGAGCGCGGCGAAGGGCACGCGCACGGCCGCGCGCGCGAGCCGGCGGTCGGCGAGGTTCGAGAGGATGCGCAGGCAGACCACGCCGCCGGCGATCTCCTCCACCATGGGGGCGAGCCCCTCGACCAGCGAGTTGACCGCGTTGGCGCCCATCGCGTCACCCGTGTCCACGAGCACGTGGACGACGACCATCGTCTCCTCGCGCGGCGAGCGCACGAGATGCACCTCGACGTCGCGCGGGCCGGCGCCGCGCGCGCAGAGCCCGGGGGTGAGCTCCTCGGCCGCGGCGAGCAGGCGGGCGCGCGCGGCCCCGAGGCGCTCGACCGCGGCGCCCGGATCGGGCACCTGGACGAGCTGGATCTGGCCGATCATCGCCCCCGGATCGGCCTCGGCGACGAAGCCGCCGCCCGCGCGCGCCACCAGCGCGGCGTTCGACGCCGCCGCGATCACCGACGGCTCCTCGACCACCATCGGGATCACCCGGTCGCGCCCGTTCACCTGGAAGTTCAGGGCCACGCCGAAGGGGAGCGCGAAGGTGCCGACGGCGTTCTCGACCATGATGTCCGCCACCTCGAGCGGCAGCGCGTCGGCCGCCGTCAGCGCGGCCAGGTCCTCGGCCCCCAGCTCGAGCACCTCGGCCAGCCGCCGCCGCCGCTCCTCCACCGTGAGCTGGTAGAAGCCCGGGATCCGTGAGTTGCTCATGCCTCTCCTCCTGCGATGACCCAGTCCCGAAGTCGACGGCCGAGGACGACGGGCACGCGCGCGAGCGCCGCCAGGTCGCGCGCGCCGGTGAGCACCATGGCGGTCTCGAGCCCCGCGACGAGCCCCTCGACGAACCGTCCTGCCGCCGCCGCGCCGCCCGCGCGGTAGGCGCGGAAGACCGGCAGCGCCACGCCCGCGACGCGCGCGCCGAGCGCGATCGCCTTGGCGACGTCGAGGCCCGTGCGGATGCCCCCGCTGGCGACCAGGTCGAGCCCCGTGCCACGCAGCCCGAGCAGCGCCGCCGCGGTCGGGATGCCCCAGTCGGCGAAGGCGTCGGCCAGCGCGCGTGCGGCCCGGCCCGCGCGCAGGCCCTCGACGCGCACCCACGACGTACCGCCAGCGCCCGCGACGTCGACCGTGCGCACGCCCGCGGCCGCGAGCCGCTCGCCCACGCCGCGCGAGACGCCGCAGCCCGTCTCCTTGACGACGACCGGCAGCGGTAGCTCGCGCACCAGCCGCCGGATCGTCGCGAGGCCGCCGCGGAAGTCGCGGTCGCCAGCGGGCTGGATCAGCTCCTGCGCGGGGTTGAGATGGAGGCAGACGGCGTCCGCGCCGACCACCCGCGCGAGGCGCTCGACGTCGGCCGTGCCGAGCGCGGCCGCCTGCACGAGGCCCAGGTTGGCGAGCACGAGCGTCGTCGGCGCGTGGCGGCGCACGGCGAAGGTGTACGCCAGGTCGGGCTGCCGCTGCATGGCGCGCTGCGAGCCGAGCCCGAAGGCGATACCGTGCTCCTCGGCCACCCGCGCCAGCGCCTTGTTGATGGCCGCGGCCTCGGCCGTACCGCCGGTCATCCCCGTGATCAGCAGCGGCGCCCGCAGCCGTTTGCCGAGGAACTCGACGCCGACGTCGATCTCCTCGACGGCCAGCTCGGGCAGCGCGTCGTGGACCAGCTCGACCTCCTCGAAAAGCGTCGTCTTGCCCGCGTACTCCACCCGCTCCTGCTCGCACAGGTCGAGGTGCGCGCGCTTGCGCTCGCTGATCGGCTCAGCCAAGCGTGACCCCCGCGGGGGCGACCGCCACGTCGAGCGGGAGGATGCCCGCCTCCCGCCACGCCGCCCGCACCGCCGCCGCGCAGCGCGCCGAGGTTGCGAGCGCGATGCCGCAGTCCCCACCACCCGCACCCGCGGGCTTCGCGACCGCGCCCGCACGGCGCGCGGCCGCGACGAGCGCGCGCAGCGCGGGGGTCACGATCGGCACGCCCGCCTGGGCCCCGAGCGCGTCGAGAAGGGGCGTCGTGCGCTCGACGGCGTCGAGCAGCGCACCCGCGTCGCCCCGCGCGACCGCGTCGGCCGCCGCGACGGCCACCGCGCCGAGCGCCGCCAGCGCAGGCGGCTCGGCGACCGCCCGGCCGGCGAAGCGCGCGAGCAGCGGGGCGGTCGGCGCGGCGGCGCCCGTCCATCCGGCCACGAGGCGGAGACCGGGGGGCAGGCGCCGCGGTGTGATCGCGAGCCCCTCGCCCGCGCGGCGCACTTCGACGACGCCGCCGTGCACGGCCGCGGCGACGTCCGCGCCGCTGCCCCGGCCGTCCTGGAGGATCGCGTTGGCGGTGAGCGCCGCGGGAAGGACGGCCGGGGGCTGCGCGCCGCCACGCAGCGCCGCCACGGTGGCCACGAGCGTGGCGGCGCTGCGGCCGAGCCCGAGCTTGCGCTCGCCGACGAGGAACGCGCGCGAGTCGACCACGAGCCGGCCGCCGCCCGCGCCCGTCGCGCGCCAGGCGGCGGCGACCGCCGCGGCGTCGCCGTCGCGCGCGGCGCCGTCGTCGAGGCGCACGGCGCGCCCCTCGGCGAGCGACTCGACCACGAGCGTGCCCGTCGGGCCGTCGGGCTCGAACCGCGCCTCGGCCCACCGGTCCACGGCCGCGACCACGGCCGGGGCGCCCGCGAGCACGGCCCACTCACCGGTGAGGAAGAGCTTGCCGGGCGCGCGCGCGACCACCGCCGTCACGCCACCACCTCCGCACCGCCCCCGGGCGCGCACGTGAGCACCCGCTCGACCCCGGGAACCGCGGCGAGCGCCTCGGCCACCGCGGCCGCGTCGGCCGGCACGCAGAGGACCTTCACCTGCGGGCCGGCGTCGATCGTCGCGTAGGCCCGCACGCCCTCCGCGCGCAGCACCCACACGCGGTGGACGCACTCGACCGTGGCGCCGCGCCAGTAGAGGAGCGGCGGCCGAGCGGCGAGGCCGATCGCGTGCATCTTGAGCGCGCTGTGCTCGGCGACCGACCCGAGCGCCTCGAGGTCGCGCGCGCGCACCGCGGCACGGGCCGCGGCGAGGTCGGCCTCGGCCGTCTCCACCCACGCCGGGTAGAGCGGCGAGGTCGCGGCGCGCGACATGCCCTCGCGCGAAGGGACCGCCTTCGGGAGCGTGCTGGTCACCGCGACCACGACGCGGAGATCCCATTCCCCCGCCGCGAGCAGCGGGTCGGCCACCGAGTCCGTCCCGTCGGGCCGCTCGCCGCGCCGCCACTCGACGAAGCCGCCGAGCACCGAGCGCGCGGCCGACCCCGAGCCGCGGCGCGCGAGCGCCGAGAGCGCGGCGGTATCGAGGGCGAGGCCGGCGGCCCGGCTCGCCGCGAGCGCGAGCGCCGCGAACGCGGAGGCCGACGACGCGAGCCCGACCCCGCGCGGGACCGTGCTGCGGGTCGCCACCCGCGCGCGCTCGCGCCGGCCGGCGCGCTCGCGGACCACGTCGAGGAAGCCCTGCACGCGCGCGGCGTCGGCGTCGGCCGCCGGCGCGCCGTCGATCTCGACCCGGTCGCGCTCGCCGCCGCCGAAGGCCACCCGCGCCTCGGTGCCGAGGCGATCGAGGGTGAGGGAGAGGCTACCGGTCGCCGGGAGGTTGAGGCCGGGATCGCGCTTCCCCCAGTACTTCACCAGCGCCACGTTCACGTTGGCGCGGGCGGTGGTCTCCTCCCCGAGCATCGGGCTGTTCGCTTTTAGACCTTTCCCGAAAGCCACGCACGCCCGCGCGCCTGACCGACCGCTCTAAACCGATCGGTCAGGCCACGGATCAAAAAAACGCCGACGCGGTCCCACCGCCCGGCGCACCTGATTCTTCCTGGACGCACGGCTGGATAGCGAGTCGCCGCGGGGAAGTCAAATCTCCCCGGCGCCGAGCGCCGAGAAGAGGCTCGACTCGCGCTGGTAGAAGCCCTGCGTGTGCAGCGAGTCGCGCAGGTGGAGGAGCGTGTAGTCGAGGTGGTGGCAGAGCTCGTGCAGCAGCGTACGCAGAAACGTCCGGTAGGCGACGATCTGCGCGCGCTTGGCGGTGAGCATCCACACGGTGATGGTGTCGCGGACGCGGCCGTTCCCGGGCACGTAGAGCCCGTGCAGCTCACCGCCGCGGCGCGTGGGCGGCCGGCGCAGCGCCACGCGCACGCGCACCGGCGGGACGCGCAGCGTCGCGCAGATCCCGTCGGCGATGCGCTGCGCGAGCGCCTCGACGTCGTCCGCGCGGCCGGTGGCGAGCACCGGCGGCAGCGCCGCCACCGCGCCGCGCAGCGCCGCGCCGGCCCGCAGCGGCACCGCGGGAACACGGTCGCTCGCGTCGGCGACGCGCCGGAGCGGCGCCGGTAACCGCCGGTACCACGCCGGCCGCGGGCGGGGCGTCGTCGGCATCGCAGCGGCGCCGAGCGTAGCGCACTGCGCGCATCGCCGCCAAACGGTTTCTGTGCTACGCGGCCGCCGGATGCTGGGCGACTTGGTCCTGGAGATCACGCGCGCGCTCACCGCTGCGGCTCCCCCGCCCCTCGCGCTCCCGTACCTCGGCATGGACCACCCCACCGATACCGGCTTCCACCTCCTCGACGGGCTCTCCGCGCGCGGCATCTTCCGCAAGTACGAGCTCGTGCTCGCGCTCGGCGACGGCCTCGGCGCGAGCGCGCGCTGGCTCGCGGCGCGCCTCGGGTGCGAGGTCGTCGCGACGGCCGCTGCCGACGAGGCGGCCGCGGGTGGCGCGCTCAGCCGGCGCACGGCACTCGCCGCGCAGGTGCGCCACGTCGCCGCCGATCCCGGGGCGCTGCCCGTGGGGGCGGCGCGCTTCACGCACGTCTGGATCGTCGAGGCGCTGCCACGCTGCCCCGATGCCGCCGCCGCGCTCGCCGAGGCGCACCGGGCGCTGCGCCCCGGGGGCACGCTCGCGGTGCAGGACCTCGTGCGCGCTCCCGGCGCGCCGCCGGTCGCCGTCGCGGGCTGGCGCTTCGCCGACCTCGCTGCGCGCATCGCCGCCGTCGCCGCGGCGGGATTCGTCGAGGTCGACGCGCGCGACGTGAGCGCCGACGCGGGCGAGCGCTCGGCGCGGGTGACCGCCGCCCGCACGCTGCTGCTGCGCCGCGCCGGCGACGATGCGGAGCTGGCCGCGCTCGTCGCCGAGCGGACGGCGCTCGCCGCCGGGCGCGCGGCGGGAGGGCTGCGCGTGGTGCAGATCCTGGCGCGGAGGCCTTAGGCCCCGGGGACCCCTGGTTCGACGACGGCCACCGCCCTCGACGAGACTTCCACGCGCTCACGCGCGCAGTCGCGGAGCGTCGTGGTGTGGCTTTACGGCAGGGGCGGCCGGCGCGTGTGCCAGCCGGTCTCGCGCTGGTAAGCATGGCCCGCGGCGAGCAGCGCGCCCTCCGCGAACGGCCGGCCGACGAGCTGGAGGCTCACCGGCAGCCCGGCCCGCGTGAAGCCGCACGGCAGCGCGAGCGCGGGAAGGCCCGTCAAGTTGAACGGCGTCGTGAACGCGACGAGCGCTTCGATCACGCCGAGCGACGCCTCACCCACGCGCAGGGTGAGGTCGCCGACCGCGGGCGCGGGGATCGGCGTCGTCGGGAGCGCGAGCAGGTCGACCGACGCGAGCACCGTGCGCATCTCCTCGTAGAGCCGCGTGCGCAGCCGCGCGGCCGCGAGGTAGTGCCGGGCGCTCATCAGCTTGGCGAGCTCGAGGAGGACCCGCGCCTCGACGCCCACGCGGTCCAAGCGCGCGCCGAGCAACGGGCGCAGCGCGCCGTCGGCTTCCGGCAGGAGGAGCCCGCCCACCGCCCGCGTCCCCTGCTCGATCAGCGGCACGGTCACGTCGCGCACGGCGGCGCCGGCGCGCCGCAGATCGCCGAGCGCCTCGGTGAACCGCTCGCGCACCTCGCCGTCGACGGCCGCGAGCGCGAAGTGCCGGGGGACGCCCACGCGCACGCCGCGCCCTGGGCGCGCGAGCGCGTCGGCGTAGCGTGGCACCGCGAGGTGCGCGCTGGTCGGGTCGGCCGGATCGTGGCCGGCGATCGCCTCGAGCACGAGCGCCGCGTCTTCGGCGCTGCGCGCGAGCGGCCCGATGTGATCGAGCGACCAGGCGAGCGGCGTCACGCCGGCGCGGCTCACACGGCCGTAGGTCGGCTTGAGCCCGGTGATCCCGCAGAGGCTCGCCGGCACGCGCACCGAGCCGCCCGTGTCGGTGCCGAGCGCGGCCGGGACGAGCCCCGCGGCCACCGCGGCCGCCGAGCCGCTGCTCGACCCGCCGGGCACCCGGCCCGGCGCCCACGGGTTCGTCGGCGTGCCGAGCGCGAGATTGACGCCCGTCGGCCCGATCGCCAGCTCGTGCATGTGCGTCGTGCCGAGGACCACCGCGCCCGCCGCGCGCAGCCGCACGACCGCGGCCGCGTCGACGCTCGCCGCCGGCGCGCCCGCAAAGGCCGGGCTGCCGTTCGTGCCCGCGACGCCGCGCACCGCGAAGTTGTCCTTGACCGCGATCGGCACGCCGGTGAGCGGCCCGCCGTCCCCGCGCGCGAGCGCCTCGTCGGCCGCACGCGCGGCGAGCAGCGCCGCATCGACGGTGACGCTCGCAAACGCATGCACCCCCGCGTCGCGCTCGGCCACCTGCGCGAGGTGGTCCTGCACCACCTCCACGGCGCTCACCTCGCGGGCCCGCAGCCGCCGGCCGAGCTCGGCGATCGAGAGGCCGGCGGACCCGCCGCTCATTCGCCTGCGTCCTCGACGAGCTGGCGCGCCGGGACGAAGGGCTCGACCGCGCCGAGGTCGAGGCCGAGGAGCACGTCGAGCGATCCGAGCATCGGCTCGAACTGGCCGGCGACCACGTCGAGGATCTCCTCGGGCACGACGGCGCCCGCTGCCGCCAGCCGCGCGCGAAACCGCTCGACGTCGTCCATCCCCGGCTGCTTAGCAGATGCGCGGCCGGCGGCGGAAGCGGGGGGCGCTGGCGGCCTTACGCCGCGCCGAGCACGCCTTCCCTCCAGCGATCGGATCGGCTACGAGCCACGGGCTCGCACGCTCCTCAGCGCCAGGCGGCGGCCGCCTCGTCCACCACCTCCAATCCGGGCAGCAGCGTCTCGGGCAGCCCCTCGACGAAGCGCGACGGCTGCCCGAGCACCATGCCCGAGCTGCGATCGTAGACGTCGATCGGATAGGAGAGGTAGAGGTGCTCCTTCGCGCGGGTCACCGCGACGTAGAGCAGCCGGCGCTCTTCCTCCACCTCCTCCTCGTCGTCGACCGTGTGGTAGGAGGGAAAGCGACCGTCCACCAGCCAGATGACGAACACCGCGCGCCACTCGAGACCTTTGGCCGAGTGGATGGTGGAGAGCGTCAGCAGCCCCTCGTCGTCGTCGCCCGCCGCGAGCACGTCGCCCACGCTGTCGCTCGGCGGCTCGAGCGCCATGTCGGCGAGCATGGCCGCGAGGCTGCGGTAGCGGGCGGCGATCGTGAGAAAGTGCTCGAGGTCCCGCTCGCGCTTGGGGAAGTCCTCGGGATGGACGTGGCGGAGCATCGGGACGTAGAAGCCGACGACCCGCGCGAGCTTCTCCGCCGGGGGCAGCTCGGCCGCGGCGGTCTCCGCCACCAGCGTCGCGAGCCGCCCGAGCTCCGCCGTGTAGGCGCCCCGCCGCGGGTAGCTCGCCAGGCGGGCCGCGGCCGCCCGCGCGTCCTCGGGCTCGCCAAGGTGGCGCAGCACGTCCTCGGCCGTCTTCGGGCCGAGCCCGTCGAGCAGGCAGAGCACGCGGTGCCAGGACACCGCGTCGCGCGGGTTCACCATGACCCGCAGGTGAGCGAGCACGTCCTTCACGTGCGCGGTCTCGATGAACTTGAAACCGCCGCGCTTGACGAACGGCAGGTCGTGGCGCTGGAGCTCCAGCTCCAGATCGAAGGAGTGGAAGCTCGAGCGGAAGAGGACCGCGACCTCCTCGAGCGGCACGCCCTCCTCGCGCAGCTCGAGGATGCGCTGGCAGACGAAGCGCGACTGCGCCTGCTCGTCCGCGCACTGCACGAGCAGCGGCGGGCCGCCGCCGGGGGTGCGCGCACGCAGGACCTTCGTGTGCTTTTCCGCGGCGCGGTCGATGATCGCGTTGGCGAGCCCGAGGATCGGCTGCGTCGAGCGGTAGTTCTCCTCGAGCTTGACGAGGCGCGTGCCGGGGAAGAGCGACGGGAAGTCCATGATGTTGCGAAAGGTCGCGCCGCGGAAGGAGTAGATGCTCTGGCTGTCGTCGCCGACCGCCATGATGTTCTGGTGCGCGGCGGCGAGCCCTTGCACGATCTCGGCCTGCAGCCGGTTCGTGTCCTGGTACTCGTCGACCATGACGTAGCGGAAAGTGCGCGAGAGCTGGAGCGCCACGTCAGGGTGGTCGCGCACCAAGTCGCGGAGCAGCAGGAGCAGATCGTCGTAGTCGACCAGGTTCTTCTCGCGCTTGTAGCGCGTGTACTCCTCGCCGAGGCGGACGAGGTCGTCGAGGTGGTCGTAGAGGTGGGTGTAGCTCGCCTCGATCAGGTCGGGAACGGTGGTGCTGCGGTTGACCGCCATGCTCAGGATCTCGAGGATCGCGCCCTTGCGCGGGAAGCGCCGTTCCTTCCGGTCGAGCCCCGCCCGGGTGCGCAGCAGCGCGACCACGTCCTCGGCGTCGGCGCGGTCGAGGATCGTGAAGCCCGGGGTGAGCCCGACGCGCGCAGCCATCCGGCGCAGGACCGTGTTGGCGAAGGAGTGGAACGTTCCGCCGGCGACGCGCTCGCAGCTCGCACCGACGAGCGCCGAGGCGCGCCGCAGCATCTCCTCGGCCGCCTTGCGCGTGAACGTGAGCAGGAGGATCCGACCCGGCGGCACACCCGACTCGACCAGGCGGGCGACGCGGTAGACGAGCGTGCGCGTCTTGCCGCTGCCCGCGCCCGCGATCACCAGCACCGGCCCTTCGAGCGTGGTCGCGGCCTCGAGCTGCGCCGGGTTGAGCTCGCTCGCGTAGTCGATGCGAAAGCGGTCGCCCGGCTTCGGCTGGGGCCGCGGGCGCAGCGTGTAGGTCTCCATCGGGCCGCCGAGACTCTAGCCGATCAGAACGCCACCCGCACCCGGTAGCGGACGACCGTCTCCCCGGCGGCGGGCACGGGGACGTCGAAGCCGAGCGTGCCCGCATCGACCCGCACCGCCGGCAGGCTCGACTCGACGACCTCCCACTGCCCGCCGACCGGCTCGCGCATCGTCACCGTGACCGGCTCGGGCTTGTGGTTGCGGATGCTCACCTGGAACGCGGCCTCGGCGTCGTAGGGCTTGAGATCGATCGTCCGCCAGTCGGTCTGCGTGCGGGTGGCGACCACGTCGAAGGCGTCGCCCGCCTTGAGGGTCACGGTCTCGTCCTTCGGCGTGTGCGCGAGGCGGTCCTCGCCGACGAGCTGCTCGGCCCCGCTCCGGTCGCGCTTGTAGAGACGCACGGTCCCCGCGGGCAGGGGCAGCCCGAGGTGGTTCGCGGCGGTGTTCCCGAGCTCGAGGAAGACGCCGACGGGCAGGTTGCGGCCGAGGTCGCCCAGCCGCGACCGATACCAGGCGGGCTGGCCCACCAGCAGGTAGCGCTTGGCGAGCCCGATCCCGTCGGCGGCGAGCAGCCGCATCTGCTTCGTCTCGTTGTCGGCGAGCGTGGTGCGGCGATCGAGCGAGTAGAGGTGGTATTCGAAGAAGGCCTCCTCGGCGAGCTGCGGGGCGGCGCGGGCGCGCTTGGCCTCGAGCGCGAGCTGCGGCGGCCCCGGCGCGGCGCGGTTGATGCGGCCAGCGACCAGCTTGAGACTCGCGTCGTCGTAGCGCGCGCCGCTGCGGTTGGTGAGGGTGACCCACCCGGTGAGGTCGCCCCGCGCGTCGTCCGCGCTCACGAGCAGCACGTAGTCCGCCGTCCACGAGAGCCCGCCGGTGAGGTACGACACCTCGATCTTCTGCCGCGCCGGGCCGTCGTTGGCGAGCCGCCAGAGCAGCGTCGGGCGAGCATAGAGCTCCTCGGGCAGCTCGGGCAGCACGACCCGGCCGGCGGGGTTGATCGCGATGCGGTCGCCGACGCGGTAGACGTAGCCGTCGTTGGTGGCGAGCAGCACCGCCTTGGTCGTGCGCGCGTGGAGCTGCTCGTCGGTCTCGACCAGCTCCACCTCCCGGCCGACGTACTTCTCCAGGAGCTTGGCGGGCGAGATCAGGTCGAACACGTAGTTCTGCTCGACGACGGCCAGGTGCGCCGGGTCGGTGAGCGAGCGGATCGCCACCGACGCGGGCTCGATCCTCGCCGCCACGTCCTCGAAGCGGACGGCGCTCTCGCCGCTCGCGAGCGAGACGTCGCGGGTGTCCTTCACCAGCGCGAGGTCCTGGTTATAGACCGTGACCGCGACGTCGGTGCGCGCGGCGAGCGTCACCGCCGGCGGCGCCGCGGTCCACCCCGCCGACCCGAGCCCGAGGATCGCCCCGGCCGCCGCCGCCGCGCACCGCATCCCCGCCTCTCTCGCCCTTGCGCGCCCGAGCGTCAAGGGGGCAAAACCATGCCGTGCGCGCGCAGATGGACCTCCGCGGCGTGAAGTGCCCGCTCAGCTGGGCGCGCGCCCGCGTGCGGCTCGAGACCATGGCGCGCGGCGAGGAGATCGACCTCCTGCTCGACGATGCGCAGGGCGCGCGCGACATCCCGCGGGCAGCGGAGGCGAGCGGCCACCACGTGGTCGCCGCCGCCGTCGAAGGCGGCCTCTGGCGGATCACGATCGAGGCGTAGCCGCCTCGATCCGCACGTCGCGCGCACGCCGCTGCGGCCGCAGGCCCACGAAGACCGGGTGGCGCACCTTGCCGTCGTTCGTCCACTCGGTGAAACGCACGACGCAGACGAGCGTCGGGCGCACCCAGTGGTGCTCGGGCCCGCGGGGTGGGTCGCCGCGGGTGAACGGGCAGCGCGCGACCGCGAGCCGGCGGAGCCGCGCGGCCAGCTCCCCGAGCTGTCGGTCCCCCAGCCCCGCGCCGGCGCGGCCGACGTGGACGAGCGCGCGTCCGTCGAAGCGCCCGAGGTGCACGGCGCCCAGACCCGGCCGTCCCCCGCGCGGATCGGTCCACCCGCCGATCACGAAGTCCTCGACCCGCTGGCGTTTCACCTTGAGCCACTCGCGGCTCCGCCCGCCGCGGTAAGGGGCCTCGGCGCGCTTGGCGACCACGCCCTCGAGGCCCGCGCGGCAGACCGCCGCGAAGAACGCGGGGCCGTCGTCGTCCACGTGATCGCAGTAGCGCACGGCCGCCGCCGCGGGCACGAGCGCGCGCAGGAGCGCCTTGCGCGCCGCGAGCGGCAGCGCGCGGCAGTCGCGGCCGTCGACGACGAGGAGATCGAAGAAGAGCGCGGTCGCTGGTACCGAGCGCGCGGCCGCGGCGATCGCCGGCCCGGCGGTCAGGTGCATGCGGCGCGCGAGCCGCTCGAAGCTCGGGCGCCCGGCCGCGTCGAGGGCGACGATCTCGCCGTCGAGCGCGAGGTCGCCGCCGGGAAACGCGCCGAGCGCCGCGGCGACCTCGGGGTAGACCCGCGTCACCTCGCCGCCGCGGCGGGCGAGCAGCCGCACGGCGCCTCGTGCGCGCAGCGCGAGCACCCGCACGCCGTCCCACTTGAGCTCGAACAGCCAGCCGGGGCCGGCCGGGACGTCGCCGACGAGCGTCGGGTGCATCAGCGGCAGCGCGGCGGCGTCGGGCACGAGCCGCGGCAGGCGGAGCGCCGCGAGCCGCCGGGCGACGGCGAGCGGAAGCGCGGAGGGCATCTCCGCCTCTACAGCACGGGGGCCGTCGCGCGTGCAATTTGCAGCGCGGGGTCGTTGCAAGGCGCACGATCCGCCCAAAGGCGCGTCGTGAGCGCGACGCGTCGAGCCGGCACGACGCATGCTCTCCGCGGCCGTGGATCGGCTGACGCTCTTCGGCTTCGTCGCGGTGACGGCGATGCTCGTGTGCTACGCGCTCGAGGATCGCAGCCCGTGGTTCGTCCTGCTGTTCGCGGCGGCGTGCGTGCTCGGATCGGCCTACGGGTTCCTCCAGGGGGCATGGCCGTTCGGGCTGATCGAAGGCGTGTGGTCCCTCACGGCGCTGCGCCGCTGGTGGCGTCTCCGCGTTTGACACCCGGCGCCGGGGTGAGCTTTCCTGTTCGGCGAAAGGGGACGCCATGCCAGCACGCTCGATCGGCTCGGGGACGATCAGCTTCGGCCTCGTCACGATCCCGGTGAAGCTGTACGTCGCCACGCATTCCGAGCAGCCGCGCTTCAACCTCCTCCACGCCGAGTGCGGCACGCGCATCCGGCAGCAGGTCTTCTGCCCGCGCTGCGAGCGGACCGTCGAGCGTAGCGAGCTGCGCAAGGGCTACGAGGTGAGCAAGGATCAGTACGCGCTGTTCACCGACGAGGAGCTGAAGGCGCTCGAGGCGGCCGCGAGCCCGGCGATCGAGATCCAGGAGTTCGTCCCCCTCGCCAAGGTCGACCCCATCTACTTCGAGCAGAGCCACTACCTCGGGCCCGACAAGGGCGCCGAGAAGGCATACCACCTCCTCGCCGACGCCATGCGCGAGACGGGCATGGTGGCCCTGGCCCAGCACACGAGCCGAGGGAAGGAGCAGCTCGTGCTGGTCCGCCCGCTCGACGGCGGCCTCGTGCTGCACACGCTCTACTACGCGGACGAGGTCCGCCCGCTCGCGGAGATCGTGCCGCCCGCCGCGGGCAAGGCCAAGGCGGGCGAGATCGACCTCGCCCGCAAGCTCGTCGGCCAGCTCTCCGCCGACGCCTTCCGCCCCGAGCAGTACCGCGACCACTGGCGCGACCGGCTCGCCGAGGCGGTGGCGAAGAAGGTGGCCGGCGAGGAGGTCACCGCGGCGCCGCCCACCCCGCCCCGCGCACGCGTGATCGACCTGATGGACGCGCTCCGCCAGAGCATCGCGCGCGAGACCGGGCGCGCGGGCCGGGCGGGCGCCGCCGCCGTGCCGCCGAAGGCCGCGGCTGCCGCCCGCGGTCGCAAGCGCGCCGTGAAGAAGTAGGTGGCCGCCCGGGGCGCGAGCGCGGCGCGCGCCGCCTTCGACACGGCGCAGGCGGCACGCATCACCGGGCTGCCCGAGGCCCGGCTGCGGCAGTGCGTGCGCGCCGGCCTCGTGCGTCCGGCGCGCGACGGGCGCGGGCGCCTGCGCTTCGATTTCCTCGACCTGGTCCTCCTGCGCACGACCCGGGGGCTCCTCGAGCAACGCGTGCCGGTGAAGAAGATCGGCCGCGTGCTCCGCTCGCTGCGCCGCCAGATCGGCGACCTGCCCCTCACCCGCCTCACCGTCTACGCCGACGGCGAGCGGGTGATCGCCTGGGACGGCACGACCCGTTGGCAGCCCGACTCGGGGCAGTTCCTCTTCAACTTCGACGCCGGCGGGGTCGTGCGCCGGGCGGCGCGCGTCGCGCGCCTGCCGGCGCCCCGCCCGGCCGCGCTGCCGGAGCTCACGGCCGAGCAGTGGTGCGACCTCGCCGCCGAGATCGAGGACGACGCGCCGCTCGAGGCGCGAGCCGCCTATCATCACGCCCTCGACCTCGACCCGGGGTTGGTGGCGGCGCGCATCAACCTCGGCCGTCTGCTCTACGCCGAGAAGAACCTGGTCGGGGCGGAGGACCACTTCCGGGAGGCCGTCCGCCGCGATCCCGGCTGCGGCCTCGGCTGGTACAACCTGGGCGTCGTGCTCGACGATCGCGCCCGCCTCGACGAGGCGCTCGAGTGCTACGAGCGGGCGATCGCCGCTGATCCCGACCTGGCCGACGCCCACTTCAACCTGAGCCTCCTCTACGAGCGCCGCGGGCGGCGCCAGGAGGCGCTGCGCCACCTCGCGATCTACCGCCGCCTTCAGCCCCGCGAACGCTGATGACACGCGTGCTGGTCGGCACCTCGGGCTTCAGCTACCCCGCCTGGCGTGGCGCCTTCTACCCCGAGGATCTCCCGCCGCGGCAGATGCTCGCCTTCTACGCGCGCGCCTTCCCCACCGTCGAGATCAACAACACCTTCTACCGGATGCCGACGCCGAAGCTGCTCGCGGGCTGGAAGCAGGAGACGCCCGCGCGCTTCCGCTTCGCGCTGAAGGCGCCGCAGCGCATCACGCACCAGCAGCGGCTGCGCGACGTCGCCGAGCCGGTGGCGGCGTTCTGCGCGCTCGCCGCGGGCCTCGGGACGCAGCGCGGCCCGCTCCTCTTCCAGCTCCCGCCCCACCTGCGCGCCGACCTTCCCCGGCTCGCCGACTTTCTCGCGGCGCTGCCCGCCGGCGTCGAAGCCGCGGTCGAGTTCCGACACGCGAGCTGGCTCGGCGACGAGACCTACGGCCTCCTCGAGCGCCACGGCGCAGCGCTCTGCATCGCCGAGAGCGAGGACCTCGCGACGCCCGTGGTGGCGACGGCGAGGTTCGGCTACCTGCGGCTGCGCCGCGGCGACTACACGCCCGCGGCGCTCGGGGCGTGGGCCGAGCGCGTGGGCGCCGAGCGCCGCTGGCAGCGGGCGTACGTGTACTTCAAGCACGACGACGCGGGGAAGGCGCCGGCGCTGGCGCGCGCGTTCGTCGCACACCTCGGCTGACCTCAGCCGATCCCCAGCGCCGCCACCAGCTCCGCCGACAGCGTACCCGCGCACACCTCCTCCGCCGGGCCCTCGAGCCGCAGCGACCAGTCCGCCCGCACGTCGACGGCGAGCTCGCCCCCGGGCATCGCCACCGCGATGCGGCCCGGCGCGCAGCGCCCGGTGCGCACCGCGGCGGCCGCCGCCGCGCAGGCCGACGAGCCCGACGCGAGCGTCCAGCCCGCGCCCCGCTCCCAGATGCGGATCGCGACCCGGTCCGGGGCGGCGACGACCGCGAGCTGCACGTTGGTGCGCCGCGGGAACGCCGGATGCCGCTCGACGAGCGGGCCGAGCCGGCGCAGGCGCTCGTCGTCGAGCGCGGGCGCGAAGATCACGCAGTGCGGGTTGCCGACCGAGAGCGCAGTCACGGCCAGGCGCTCGCCGCCGACCGCCAACGGTGCCTCGACCGCCTCGTCGATCGCGAGCGTCGTCGGGACGTCGGCGGCGCCGAAGCTCGCGCGGCCCATCTCCACCGCCACGTCGGCGACCCGTCCGCCGACCAGCCGGCACGCGCAGGCGACGACCCCGGCGCGGGTCTCCACCCGAAACGCCCGCGGCGCGCCCGCGTGCTCGACGAGCCACTTGGCGAAGATGCGCAGCCCGTTGCCGGATTTCTCGGCCTCGCTGCCGTCGGGGTTGAAGATGCGCACCCCGTAATCGGCCACCGTGGAGCCCACGCGAACGAGGACGCCGTCCGCGCCGACGCCCCGGTGGCGGTCGCAGAGGCGGCGGACGGCGGCCGGCGCGAGGGGCGCCGTGAGGTCGCCGGCGTCGAGCACGAGATAGTCGTTGCCGAGCCCGTGGCTCTTCACGAAGCGGATCATCGGGCCGCGGCAACGAGGAAGGGCCGCGCCCGGCCCTGATGATGCGCGAGCGCGGCCGCGGGATACCGGTGCTCGCGGCCGATCACGCAGTCGAAGCGCGCGTGGCAGCGCGCCGCGCACGGATCGTCGGTGCGCGCGCGGTAGGCCGCGCAGCGCGGGACATCCCATCCCGCCGCGCTCACCGCCGCGGCCGGGCAGGCCGGGATGCAGGGGCGCTCCCGGCAGCCGGGGCACGGGTCGAAGCCCGCGGCGGGTCCGGGCACGACGAGCACGGCGCGCACCAGGAGCGCGCCACGCAACGCGATCCACGGACCGTAGGTCGGGTGGACCAGCACGCCGAGGAGGCTCGGTCGCCCGAGGTCGGCGCTCGCGGCGAGCCGCATGAACGGGAGCGACTCGGCCGGCGGCGCGAAGGGGTACACGGCTCGAACCTCGCCCCAGGCGCGCGCGGCCAGCGGCAGCGCCCGAGCCTCGATCACGCGCCGGGTGAACGCATCGAGCGGGTCCGGCTCGTCGCCCCGCTCGGCCTCGAACGCCCGCCAGAAGGCGCCGCCGCCGTTGCCGATCACCACCACGCTCGCGGCGCCCGGCAGGAGCCGCTCGACGACGGCGGCGTCGCCGACGGCCGCTGCCGGCGCGACCCCGATCAGGTTGAGGCCAACGGGGGCGAGCGCGTGCGCGAGATCGTCGATCGCTGGTTCGATTCTTGACAAGACCGCCGGCCTGGCTTACGAAGCGCGAGTTAACCCCACCCCGACAGGAGGAGGAGCACCCGTATGACCCCACAGGACATTTTCAACGAGATGCCCGGCTCGCTCAATGCCGACGCGGCGAAAGGGATGAACGCGACCATCCAGTTCAACCTGAGCGGCGACAACGGCGGGCAGTGGTACGTGACCATCAAGGACGGCAAGGCCGAGGTGCAGAAGGGCACGGCTCCCTCGGCGAACATGACCATGTCGATGGCGGCCCAGGATTACGTCGACATGACCACCGGGAAGCTCAACGGCCAGATGGCCTTCATGAGCGGCAAGCTCAAGATCTCGGGCGACATGGGCCTCGCGATGAAGATGCAGACGCTTTTCAAGCGTCCGGCCTGACCGCGCCCGAGCGGAAACGGAGCCGGACGGACCTCGCGGCGTGGTCCGTCCGGCCCGACGACACGCAGCAGACGACACGCCGCGGCGGGAGTTGGGTGATGGACGAGGCGAGGAAGGCGATCCCGCTCAGGCGCAAGCAGGCCGGCGGCCAGACGGCCCGGCAGGCGACCGAGGTCGCGCCGTGGCGAGACCGGATCGCGGCCGGCACGCGGTTGCTGAGCGAGCCGCCGCGCCAGCTCTGGCTCGTCACGCTCGGCAGCACCGCGATCATGGTGCGTGGCGCGCGGGCCGCGTGGGACCTGCTCGTGTCCGAGGGACGCGCCACCGAGCGGTGGTTGCTCGGCCCGCGGGCGTCGAGCTAGCGCGGCGGGAGGCGGCGCAGGATCTCGCCGAGCCCGAGGAGGATCGCCGCGAGCGTGACCGCGCCGACCCCGCCGGCAACCGCCCCGGCGAGCAGCCCGTAGTGCTGCACCGCGGCGGCCCAGTACTGCGCCTGGAAGAGCGGGTTGTCGCGGTGGCGCTCGTAGGCCGCGGCGATCTCCGGAAACCGGGCGTCGCCGGAATAGAGGCCCGCGGCCACCGCCGCGGCGGTGATCCCGGCGAGCAATACGAGCCAGCCGAGCACGCGCAGCGCCCGGCTCACGGCTGCGGCTCCGCGCGCAGGTCCCGCCGGAAGACGCTCACCCGCGCGCGCCGGCGGGCGTCGTATGCCTTCCACTTCGCCGCCGGCACCTCGCCGTGGCTCACGCGCACGAAGCCCTGCCGTTCGAAGAACTGCTGCGCGCGCTCGTCGACCGCGCACGCGAAAACGTAGCGCAGGCCCTGCCGCTCGGCCTGGTCGAGCAGCTCCCGGACGAGCCGGCCGCCGAGCCCCTCCCCCTTGAAGCGGGTGATCGTGTAGAGGCCCACGATCTCGCCCGCCCGCTCCTCGGCGTAGGGCGCGGTGAGCAGGCCCGCCACCCCGGCGAGGTGCCGCGAGCAGATCGTGGCGCCGAAGCCGCCCGCGAGCACCTCCGCGATCTCCGACGGCGAGCGTGGCTTGAGCAGCCCCTCGCGCTGGCCGCGGTCGAGGAGCCGCTCGGCCTGCGCGAAGTCATCGAGCCCGAGCGGGGCGACACGACAGTAGTCGCCCTGGGTGAACAGCGTCCCCGAGCCCTCGTAGGTGAACAGCTCCTCGCCGATGCCCTCGAGGCGACAGACGTTCACCGCCTCGACACCCCCCGCAGTGGCCGCCCGCACCGCGGCGAGCAGGTCGCGCCGGTCGCCCAGCCCCGACCACTCCGCCTCGCCCCGGCGCAGCACGGTGTCGAGCACGCTCTCGTCGACGAAGGAGAGCCGCTGCGCGCCGGAGGCGAGCCCCCCCTGCCCGTCGACCAGCACGAGCTTGGGGACCCGCAGCGCCACGGCGAGCGCCGCCACCTCGCCCGGGAACTCCGCCGCGGCCGGCACCGCGAGCACGCACAGCCGGCCCTGGCGCAGGTGCCCCCACAGCGCCGCGCGCAGCCGCGCCGCGCTCGCCGCGGCACCGTCCGCCTCGCGGCGCACCAGCGGAGGCGGCCGGCGGCGCCCGCCGCGGCCGCGCACCAGCGCCCGCGCCCGACCCAGCGCGGCGAGCAGGCGGCGCTCGGCGGCGGGACCGGCTGCGGGCCACCAGAGCAGCACGCGAGTGTCGTTGCGCACGAGGTCGGCCACCGTGGCGGCGAGCGAGCCCAGGTCGGGCCGCCCGGCGGCCACCGCCGGCGCGACCGCGATCAGCACGCTGCGGCCGCGGAACTCCTCGAGGTAGAAATCCTTCTCGTCGAACGGCTCCGCGAGCCGGCCGAGGTCGAGCGGGCGCACCATCGAGCTTCGGACCCATAGCACACGGCGCCGGCCTCGCAACCGTTGCCGCAGCGGGACGGCGCTGCCAAGCTTGGGCCCGTGCTGCGCCGCGCGCTCCTCTTCGCGTGCCTGCTCGCCGCCCGAGCCGGCGCGGCCGCGACGTCGCCGGCCGGCGCGGTCGCCACCGAGCACCCGCTCGCCGCCGCGGCCGGCGCCGAGGTGCTGGCGGCCGGCGGCTCGGCCGCCGATGCGGCGCTCGCCGCGGCCGCCGCGGTCTGTGTCGTGCACGCCTCCTCCTGCGGCCTGGGCGGCGGCGGCTTCGCGCTCGTGCACCAGGCCTCGGGCCGCGACCTCGCCCTCGACTTCCGCGAGCGCGCCCCCGCCGCGGCCGTCGCCGCGCGCTTCCTGCGCGACGGCGAGCCCGATCCGACGCGCACCCGCCGCGGCGGGCTCGCCGTCGCCGTGCCGGGCGAGGTTGCCGGCTGGATCGCGCTCCACCGCCGGCTCGGGCGGTTGCCGCTCGCCCGGGTGCTCGCACCCGCCGTACGGCTCGCCCGCGCCGGCTTCGATCTCGCGGCGAGCCCGCACCTCGCGCGCGAGATCGCGAGCAACCGCGACCTGCTCGCCGCCGACCCGGGCCTGCGCGCGCTCTTCCTCGCACCCGACGGCAGCCTCCCCGGAGCGGGCTTTCGGGTGGTGCAGACCGACCTCGCGCGCACGCTCGAGGACGTGGGCGCAAGGGGCGCGGATGCCTTTTACGCCGGGCGCGTCGGCCAGGCCATCGCCGACGCCGTGGCCCGCCGCGGCGGGGTCCTCGACGCGGCCGACCTCGTACGCTATCGGGCGCGGTGGCGGCGGCCGCTCACCGGGGCGTTTTGCGGCCGGCGGATCGTCACCTTCCCGCCGCCCGGTTCGGGCGGCATCGTGCTCGAGGTGCTCGGCCTGCTCGCCCACGACGACCTGCCCGCGCTCGGCGCGGGGGGCCCGACCCTGCTGCACCTGCTGGCCGGCGCGCTCGCCCAGGGCTTCGCCGACCGCGCCCGGTGGTACGGCGACCCGGCGTTCGCGGCCGTGCCCGTCGCCCGGCTCCTCGCGCCCCCGCGCCTGCGCGCGCTGCGTGCGCGGCTGAGTGCCGTGCGCGTCACCGAGCCGTCGGCCGCGCTCGTTCCCGACGCGGGCACGGCGCACGTCTCGGTGGTCGACGCCGACGGCAACGCGGTCGCGCTCACCACGACGATCAACACCGCTTTCGGCGCCGGGGTCCTCGTGCCCGGCACGGGCGTCATCCTCAACGACGAGATGGACGACTTCGCGGTCGCGCCGGGGGTGCCGAACGCCTACGGGCTCGTCGGCGCCGCCGCGAACGCGATCGCCCCGGGCAAGCGGCCGCAGTCGAGCATGTCGCCCACCGTGGTGCTCGCCGGCCGCCGCCCCGAGCTGGTCGTCGGCGCCTCGGGCGGCCCGACGATCGTCTCGGGCACGGTCGAGGTCGTGCTGGGCGTCACGGCGCTCGGCCTCGACCTGCCCGCCGCGGTCGCCGCGGCGCGCATCCACGACCAGGCGTCGCCGCCCGCGCTCGCCGTGGAGCCGGGCGTGGACGAGCGAACCCGCGCCGCGCTCGCCCGCCTCGGCCACCGGCTCGTGGATGCGCCCGCCCTCGGTGCGGTCTCGGCCGTCGGCCTCGCGCCCGACGGCACGCCGATCGCGGCGGCCGACGCGCGCAAGGACGGCGGCGCCGTGGTCGTGCCCTAGAACGCGGCGCCGAGCCAAATCGTCTGGTCGCGCTGCGCGCCCACCGACAGGAGCACGAGCGGCGCGCCCGCGAGCGCCCCGAGGCGCTCGACGTAGCGGCGGGCGTTCGCCGGCAGCTCCGCGAGCGCGCGGGCCGCGCCGAGGGGCTCGCGCCAGCCGGGGAGGGTCTCGTACACGGGCCGCGCGCGCCCCCAGCCCCGCGCCGTCGACGGCACGCCCGCGAGCCGGCGGCCGTCCACCTCGTAGGCGACGCACACCTCGAGCGGGTCGACGCCGGTGAGCACGTCGAGCTTGGTGAGTGCCACGCCGTCCACGCCGGAGAGCTCGACTGCGTGGCGCACGACCACCGCGTCGAACCAGCCACAGCGGCGCGGCCGGCCGGTGGTGGCGCCGTACTCCTCGCCGTCCGCACGCAGCCGCTCGCCGAGCGCGTCGGCGAGCTCGGTCGGGAACGGCCCCGAGCCGACGCGGGTCGTGTACGCCTTGGCGATGCCGATCACGCGGCCGAGCGCCCGCGGCGGGATCCCGGCGCCGGCGGCGGCGGCGCCGGCCACCGCGCTCGACGACGTGACGAACGGGTAGGTGCCGTGGTCGACGTCGAGCATGGTCGCCTGCGCGCCCTCGAGCAGCACGCGGCGCCCCTCGGCCAGCGCGGCGCGCACCTCGCGCACCGTGTCGGCGACGAACGGGCGCAGCCGCTCGCGGTAGGCGCGGCAGCGCGCGTGCAGCTCCGCGAACGACAGCGGCCGCTCGCCGAGCAGCGCCTCGAGGTAGCCGTTCTTCTCGCGCACGTTGCGCTCGAGCGCCTCGCGGAAGCCGTCGTCGTCGAAGAGGTCGCCGACGCGGATGCCCGTGCGCGCGGCCTTGTCCTCGTACGCCGGCCCGATGCCGCGGCCCGTGGTCCCGATCTTGCCCGCGCCGCGCAGCCGCTCGCGGGCGTGGTCGATCGCGCGGTGGTAGGGGAGGATCAGGTGCGCCTGCTCGCTCACCCGCAGCCAGCGATCGTCCGTGAGATAGCCGCGCGCCCGCAACCCGTCGATCTCGCCCACCAGCACCTCGGGGTCGATCACCATCCCCGGCCCGAGCATGCAGATCCGCCCGGGGTGGAGCACGCCCGCAGGGATCAGGTTGAGGACGGTCTTCTCGCCGTCGACGACCAGCGTGTGGCCGGCGTTGTTGCCGCCGTGGAAGCGGACGATCACGTCGGCGTCGGCCGCGAGGAGGTCCACGACCTTCCCCTTCCCTTCGTCGCCCCACTGGGTCCCGATGACCACGCTCGCCGGCACCGCTGTCCTCTTTCGTCGTGCGCTAGAGCTCGAGGAGCTGGGCGGAGACGATCTGCGGCAGCGTGCGCAGCTCGGCGATGACGTCGCGCGGAACGGCGTCGTCGACGTGGATCAGCGACAGCGCCATGCCGCCCACCCGTTCCCGGCCGAGCTCGATGCCCGCGATGTTGATGCCCCGCTCGCCGAGCAGCGTGCCCACGCGGCCGACCACCCCGGGCACGTCGCGGTTGTGCAGCAGGAGGATGTGCCCCTCCGGGACGGCCTCCATGCGAAAGTCGTTGATCCGCGTGAGCCGCACCGTGTCCGCGCCGAACACGGCGCCCGCCACCACGGTCGTGCGCGCGGCGGTCTTCACCTCGACGCGCAGCGCGTTCAAGTAGTCGCTCGCCTGCGGCGTATGCGACTCGACCACGCGGATGCCGCGCTCGCGCGCCACCGCCGGCGCGTTCACGTAGTTCACGCTGTCTCCGAGCATCTGGCCGAGGAACCCGCGCAGCACGGCGGTAGTGAGCGCACGGATCTCGCGCTCCGCGGCCTCGCCGCTCACCTGCACGGTGACCTCCAGGGCGGGCTCGCTGAGGAGCTGGGTCGCGAGCGAGCCGAGCTTCTCCGCGAGCGCCAGGTAGGGGCGCAGGACCTGCAGCACCTCCGGCGAGAGCGAGGGCGCGTTGACCGCGCTGGTGATCGTGCCGGTCGACAGGTAAGCCGCCACCTGACGCAGGATCGCCTCGGCGACGTTCACCTGCGCCTCGTCCGTCGATGCGCCGAGGTGCGGCGTGCAGATCACGCGCTCGAGGCGCAGGAGCGGATGGTCCTTCGGCGGCGGCTCGGTCTCGAATACGTCGAGGGCCGCCCCGGCCACGTGCCCGGCAGCGATCGCTTCGGCGAGCGCGGTCTCGTCGACGATGCCCCCGCGCGCGCAGTTGATGATGCGCACGCCGCGCTTCATCCGCGCGATGCGCTCGCGACCGAGCAGCCCCCGAGTCTCGGGGACGAGTGGCACGTGCACCGTGACGAAGTCCGCGCGCTCGAGCAGCTCGTCGAGCGCGACCAGCTCCACGCGCAGCCGCGCCGCCGCCTCCGCGGTGACGAACGGGTCGTGGGCGATCACCCGCATACGCAGCCCGAGCGCGCGCTCGGCGACGATCGTGCCGATGTTGCCGAGCCCGACGATGCCGAGAACCTTGTTGCATACCTCCGTGCCCATCCAGCGCTCGCGCGGCCACTCGCCGCTGCGCACCGCCGCCGCGGCCTGCGGGATGTTGCGCGCGACCGCCAGCATCATCGCGATCGTGTGCTCGGCCGTGGTGACGTTGCTTCCGCCGGGCGTGTTCATCACCACGATGCCGCGCTTGGTCGCGGCCGCGACGTCGATGTTGTCGACGCCGATGCCCGCGCGTCCGACCACGCGCAGCCGGGGCGCGGCGGCGATCACGGCGGCGGTCACCTTCGTGCGGCTGCGCACGATGAGCCCGTCGACGTCGCGCAGCACCGGGGCGAGCGCATCGGGCGCGACGCCCTCCGATCGCTCCACCGTCACGTCGCCGAACTCGCTCTCGACCCGACGGATCAGCTCGGGGGTCTGCTTCGCCAGCGGATCGGCGATCAGGACCTTGTAAGCGCTCATCGCGGCGGCAGCCCCTCGGCGAGCACGGCCTCGGCCGCGCCGACGCCGCGCCCGAGCTCGACCTTCGCGCCGAAGTGCCGGAGCCCCATCTCGAGGGCGCCGAGCCCGACGAGCACGTCGAAGGCGCCCACCCAGCCGATGTGCGCGATGCGGATGATCCGGCCCTTGAGCTGGTCCTGCCCGCCCGCGAACGTGACCTGCATGCGGTCCCGCAGGTAGCGGAAGAGCGCGCTGCCGTCGACGCCGTCGGGCATGCGGATGGCCGTGGCTGCGGGGCTCGGCGCCTCGGGGGCGAGCAGCGGCAGACCGAGCGCCGCCGCGCCGGCGCGCGTCGCGCGCGCCAGGCGGTCGTGGCGGGCGTGGACGTTGGCCCAGCCCTCGGCGCGCATCATCTTGAGCGCCACGCGCAGCCCCTGGATGAGGGCGATCGCGGGGGTCCACGCCGTCGAGCGCTCGGCGACGCCCTTTCGCTCGCGGGCGAAGTCGAAGTAGAAGCGCGGCAGCCGGGCGCGCTCGGTCGCCGCCCACGCGCGCGGCGAGAGCGCCACGAAGGCGAGCCCCGGCGGCAGCATGAGCGCCTTCTGCGAGCCGGTGACGAGCACGTCGATGCCGAGCCGGTCCATCGGCAGGTCGAGTACGCCCACCGCCGTGATGCCGTCGACCACGAGCAGCGTCTCGCGCCGCCGCGTGATCTCGGCGAGCGCGGGAACGGGATGGAGCACGCAGGTCGAGGTCTCGCTCGCCTGCACGAAGAGGGCGCGTACGCCCGGGTGCGCGTCGAGCGCAGCCGCCACCGCGGCGGGCTCGACCGCCCGGCCCCACTCGACGCGGATCTCGTGCACGGTGACGCCGTAGGCGCGGCAGATCTTCGTCCAGCGCTCGCCGAACTTGCCGCCGTTGACGACCACCGCCTCGTCTCCCGGCGAGAGGAGGTTGGTCACCGCGCCCTCCATGCCGCCGGTGCCCGAGGAGGCGAGAACCAGCACGTCCTCGCGCGTCCCGAAGAGCTCGCGCAGGCCGTCCTGCACCTCGCCGAGCACCGCCGCGAACGCCGGGGTGCGATGGTGGACGAGCGGCTGCGCGATCGCGGCGAGGACCTCCGGCGGAACCGGGGTCGGACCGGGGGCAAGGAGATACGGCTTGATCACGCTACACCTGGATTCGGGCTTCACCGGGGACCCAGGCGCGCGGTCCGCTGGTCGCTCAGCACTCCCTCGTGGTCGATTCCACGCGAACGCCAGTCGTGCGGGATCGCTTGTCGGCCTCCCGTTTATCCGGCGGCCGCGCGCATTGTCAAGGACGCGGGCGACGAGGCACCCGCCGGTTGACTCCTCGGCAACCATCCAGTACCGGCGCTGGGTGGTGACGTCCCACGGCCCACGCGCGGCGACGGCCGCCGCGGCACTGCTCGCGGCGACGGCCGCCGTCGCGCTCGCGGCGGGCGGCGAGGTGGCGCCGCGTCCCGCGGTCCCGTACCGCGGCTCGGTGCTCCACGAGCAGTGGCAGCCCGGCGTTCCGCCGAGCGCGGCGCTCGAGGTGCCGAGCCCGCTCACGCGCGACACGCAGGTCGAGCGGGTGACGCTCAAGGAGGCGATCGCGCTCGCCCTCGAGCACAACCCGGGCATCGCGGCCGAGCGCCTCACCCCGACGCTCGAGCGCGAAGGGGTCTTCCAGGCGCAGAGCCAGTTCGATCCTGCCTTCAAGAGCGAGCTCAACTACGGGCGGGCCGAGCAACCCAACGGCAGCGTGCTCGCGGGCGCGGTCACCTCGGTCACCGAGGACCGGTACGCGAACTTCCACCTGGTGAAGCTGCTGCGCACGGGCACGCAGTTCTCCATCGACTTCCTGAACGACCGCTACGACAACAACAGCGCTTTCAACCAGCTCCGCCCGCAGTACAAGCCGCAGCTCGGCGTCTCGCTCATCCAGCCGCTGCTGCGGAACTTCGGCTGGGACTTCTCCTACCTCGTCGTGCGCGCGGCCGAGCAGAACGCCGACGCCTCGAGCTACCAGTTCGAGGCGAACCTCGCCGACTTCGTCGAGCGCGTGGTCGAGGCGTACTGGGGCGTGGTGAGCGCGCGCGAGCAGGTGGACGTGCAGAAGGAGTCGAAGGCGCTGGCCGACCGGACCACGCAGGAGAACGAGGCCCGGGTGAAGGTTGGCCTCCTGCCTCCGGTGTCGATCCTCGAAGCGCAGGCCGACGCCGCGGCGCGCGAGGAGCAGGTGATCATCGCCGAGAACAACCTCGCGGTGGCGCGCCAGAACCTGGCGCAGCTCGCCTACTACAGCCCCGACGGGACGTTCGTGCCGCGCGCGCTCGAGCCCACCGAGGACGCCGAGCCCGAGGACGTGACCGCCGACGAGGACCGGACGCTCGCGACCGCGCTCGCCGAGCGTCCCGAGATCCTCGCCTCGGCGCACAACGTCCGCGTCCAGCAGCTCAACGAGAAGATCGCCGGCAACGGGCTCCTCCCCGAGGTCGACGCGGTGGGCAGCTACGGCTGGAACGGGCTCGCCGGCCCGGGCCGCTGCATCCAGTTCGGCGGGCAGATCTCCTGCGCCTCACCCTTCGCCGGCAATGCCGGCGACGCCTACCGCAACCTGCCCGACTTCCGCTCCTACGCTTTCGGCGTCCAGGTGCAGGTTCCCATCGCCAACGCCGCCGCGGAGAGCCAGTACGTGCAGAGCCGCATCCGCCGCGAGCAGGCGGAGCTCGGCCATCGCGACCTCCTCTCGCGCGTGACGCTCGACGTACGACAGAGCGTCTCCGACCTGGTCGCGGCGCGCAAGCGCATCGACAGCACGCGGGTCGCCAGCCGCCTCGCCGAGGAGAACCTCCGCAACCAGGAGAAGCGCCACGAGGTCGGCATGGCCACCACCAAGGATCTGCTCGACTTCCAGACCCGGCTCACGACCGCGCGCGCGGCCGAAGTGCAGGCGACGACCGACTACGCGATCGCGGTGGCGAAGTGGCGCCGGGCAGAGGGAACGCTGCTCGCCGCCTACCAGATCGTGGTGGAGCGCCCGGGCCGGCCCGCGGTGCCCTGGTTCGCCCGGTTCTGAGTCACGGGCGGCGGGCGGCGACGAGCTGGACGCGCTCGCCGCACGCGAGCCGCAGCCGCTCGACCGCGAAGCCGAGCGCGGCCAGCTCCCGCGCCGCCGGGTAGCGCGCGCGGGCGGGGACCAGGCCCGTGCGCGCGAGCGCGAGCCGCGCGGCGAGCCGCCGCCAGCGCCCGCACGGCTGGCTGTGGTCGACGAGCACCAGCGGCGCCCCGGGCGCGAGCCGCCGCCGCAGGCCGGCGAGCAACGCCTGGCGCTCGGCGGGCCGCGCCGGCGTGCGCAGGAGGACGACCACGGCCGCCCCGGGCGTCTCGGCTGCCGCGACGCGCACCCGGCGCGCGAGCGCCGCCGCCAGCCCGGGCGCCCGCGGCGCCACGATCACGACCGGGCCGGCCACCGGCCCGAGCAGCGCCACGCAGCGGGCGGCGAGCCGCCCCGCCGTCACCGCTTGCCGATGAGGTTCATGAACTCCTGTCGTGTCTCGTGGTGCGCCTGGAAGGCGCCCAGCATGGCGCTGGTGATCACGACCGAGTTCTGCTTCTCGACGCCTCGCATCCGCATACACAGGTGCTCGGCCTCGAGCACGACGGCGACGCCGAGGGGATCGAGCTGCTCCTGGATCGTGCTCGCGATCTGGGTCGTCAGCCTCTCCTGCACCTGAAGCCGGCGGGCGTAGACCTCGACCAGGCGCGCGACCTTGCTGATGCCGACGATCCGCCGCCGGGGCAGGTAGGCGACGTGCGCTCGGCCGAAGAACGGCAGGATGTGGTGCTCGCAGAGCGAGTAGAAGTCGATGTCCTTCACCACGATCATCTCCGAGTAGTCCTCGGAGAACAGCGCGCCGTTGATGACGCAGTGCGGATCCTCCCGGTAGCCGCGGGTGAGGAAGGCGAGCGCGGCCGCCACGCGCGCAGGGGTGCGCGCGAGGCCCTCCCGCCCCGCGTCCGGATCCAGCGCGGCGAGCAGCGCACGCACGTGCCGTTCGAGCTCCTCGTGGTCGGCCATGCCCCCTGGCGTCTAGCCGACCCCCCGCGGCGACGCAACGCGCGCCGCGCCCCCGGCCTACCCGCCGACGAGCCCCGCGCGGCGCAGATTCTCGAAGATGGCGCGCGTCGCGGGCGACTGGTTGAGCGTGTAGAAGTGGATGCCCGGGCAGCCGGCGCGCAGCAGCTCCGCGCACTGTGCGGTCGTCCACTCCACCGCCACCGCGAGCGCGGCGGCGGGGTCGTCGCGCACGCGCTCGAGCCGTTGCCGGAGCCCGGCGGGGAACTCGGCGCCGCACAGCTCGGCCATGCGCCGGATCTGCGCCAGGTTCGTGATCGGCATGAGCCCGGCGACCACCGGGACACGCAGCCCCGCGCGCCGGATGCGCTCGACGAAGGCGAAGTAGTGCGCGTTCACGTAGAACATGTTCGTGATGACCAGGTCGAGGCCGCGATCGACCTTCGCCCGCAGGTGCTCCACCTCGAGCGCCGGGTCGCGGGTCTCCGGATGCCCCTCGGGATGACATGCCCCGGCGAGGCAGAGCTGCGGCGCACGGCCGCGCACGAACGCCACCAGGTCGGCGGCGTAGCGAAAGCCGTCGGTGGGACGGCGGAACGCCGGATCCTTCGGCACGTCGCCGCGCAGCACGACCAGGTTGCGGATGCCGCGCGCCGCGATCAGGTCGAGCGCGCGAGCGATGTCGTCGCGCGTCGCCTCGATGCCGGTGACGTGGGCCGCGCCCGGGATGCCGAGCCGCTCGATGCGCGCCACGAGCTCGATGGTCGCCTCGCGCGGCTTGCCGCCGGTGCGCGTGACCGAGACGAACGAGGGGCCGAGGGCGCGGAGCGCGTCGATGGTGCGGAACAGCGCCGTCTCGCCCTCGGGGGTCTTCGGCGGGAAGAACTCGAAGGAGACCGTCGGGCGCCCGGCGGCCAGGAGGTCGCTGATCTTCAGTGCGAGCCCTTCTTCTCGAGCGCCTTCACCCGCTGGTACTTGCGATAGTCGTAGCCCGTCGCCATGGCCATGAGGAGGCCCTCGATCCCCCCCTCGCGCTCGCGACGGAGGATGCGCAGGCGCTCGTAGAACTCCCGGAAGTCCTTGTCGACCCGGGTCTCGTCGTCGGCCGGGTTCAAGAAGAAGTCGTGCAGCCGCGTGACGGTGAAGCGCAGCGCCGAGAAGCGGAGCTCGTTCGGGAACGCGTCCCACTCCGCCAGCGACAGCGCCCGCAGCGACTCGTACCCGGCGACCAGCGCCTCGAAACGCCGGAGCTGATAGCCGGCCCGGTCGAAGCACAGGGCGTTGACCGCGGTGGCGAGGTCGAAGATGAACTTGCCGCGGCACGCGGCCTCGAAGTCGAGCACAGCGACGACCTTCTCGGCCTTGAAGAGGAGGTTGTCCTCGAAAAGGTCGCCATGGATGATTCCCTTCGGGAGCTTGCTCTCGAGGTAGTGGCGCAGGTACTCGACCTCGTCGTCCAGCGTGCGCACGATGCGCCGGAAATACGACGGCAGCCGGTCGCGGATCTCCGCGTAGAGATGCGCGACGCGCTCGAAGCCGAAGCGGTTGTCGATGGACTTCTTGTAGTTCCTGCCGATCGCGTGCAGCTCGGCGAGCGCGCGCCCCGTGTTCTCGAGCTGGGCGAGCGTCAGCCGCTCGGCGCGGACGACGTGGCCGTCGGCCCAGCGGTAGATCGACAGGCACTTGCCGCCGGTCTCGCGGTAGTAGCGGCCCTTGCGGTCGGCGATCGGCTGCGGGCACGGAAACCCGTGCCGGCGCAGGAAGAGCAAGAGCTCGAGCTCGCGCTTCACCTCGAGCTCGCCCTTCACCTCGTCGATGCGCAGCAGATGGCGGCCGCGCGCGGTCTCGAGCACGTAGTTCGAGTTGACCGATCCGGAGGCGATACCCTGCGCGGCGACGAGCTTGACGAGCCCGTAGTCCTCGACGAGCTCCGCGAGGTCGTGCCTGTCGATCGTGGTGTAGACGGCCATCCTGCACGCGCCTCCGTAACTCGCTGAAATCCTTCCAAAAAGGCGCGGCACCGTACCGCCGCCAGGCCGTTTTGTCAAGGTGAATTCCGCGCGGCGGACGTAAAACGCGGGCGCCGGCGGCTTTCAGTCCGACGCCGTGACCCCGACCTGCGGGCACCAGCGCGCCAGCGCGCAGCGGCTGCAGTGCGGCTTGCGCGCCACGCAGACCTGACGGCCGTGGTGGATCAGGCGATGCGCAAAGCGCGTCCACGCGCGCGGCGGGAGGAGCGCCCGGAGGTCGCGCTCGATCGCGTCGGGATCGTCCTCGACGGTGAGGCCGAGCCGCCCCGCGAGCCGGCGCACGTGGGTGTCGACGAAGATCGCCGGACGGCCGAACGCCGTGCCGAGGACGACGTTGGCCGTCTTGCGCCCGATGCCGGGAAGCGCGGTGAGCGCCTCCAACGACGGCGGCACCTCGCCGCCGTGCTCGCCCGCGATCGCGCGCGCCACGGCGAGCAGCGCCTTGGTCTTCTGCCGAAAGAACCCCGTGCGCCGCACCAGCGTCTCGACCCGCGCGGGATCGGCCGCGGCGAGCGCCGCCGGCCCCGGGAACTCGGCGAACAGCGCCGGTGTGACCGCGTTCACCATCTTGTCGGTGCACTGCGCGGAGAGGATGGTGGCCACCAGCAGCTCCCACGGGTTGCGGTAGTCGAGCGCGCACCACGCGTCGGGATGGGCGCGCGCGAGCGCGCGGGCGATCGCGCGCGCCCGCGTGCGCCGTTCGGCCGGGCCCTCGCGGGCGACGTTCAACCGCGGCGCGGTCGTCGCCCCGGCGCGGCGGCGCGCCGGTCGCGCGCTCATCGCCACCGCCGCCGCGCCTGCGCGACGCCGCGCACGTAGGCGTCCGCCGCCGCCGCCGCGCGCTCCGGGCCCCAGCCGAGCGCGCGGCCCATGAGGGCCGCCACCTCCCGGGCCGCTCCGGCGCCCTGCTCCGGATCGCACAGGGCGACGTGCGTGCGGCGGCGCAGCACGTCCTCGGGCGTGAGCGCCCACTCGCGCTCGACCGCCGCCACGACCTCGGCGCGCGGGTCGGGCAGCGGCGCGGCGATGGGCGCGGCGAGGCTCCGGTCGCGGCCGACGAGCGCCAGCACCTCGCCGAGCCGGCTGCCGTAGCGATGCGCGAGGTGGCCGACCACCGCCGGCGGTAGACCGTTGCCGTCGCGGGCGAGCGCGTCGGCGGCGAGCCGCGCCGGCGTTGTGGCGCCCCCCGGCAGCGGGAGCGTCGCCGTGCGCGAGCGACCGAAGCGCCGCGGGTCGCCGAGCCCGCCGAGCGCCGCGATCACGCGATCGACCACCTCGGCCGCGACCAGCCGGTGGGTCGTGAGCTTCCCCCCCGCGAGCGAGATGAGCCCCGCGCGCGAGGTGAAGATGGCCTCCTCACGCGACACGTCCGAGGGCAGGAACTTCCCCGCGCGCTCGGGCGCGACCAGTGGGCGCAGCCCGGCGAACGCGCTCACCACGTCGGCGGGCGTGAGGTCCGCCGCGGGGAAGTAGTGGTTGACGGTTTCGAGCAGGTACGCGACGTCGTCGGGCTCGACGGTCCACGGAGCGTCGGCGCCACCCTGGTGGTCCGTGTCGGTCGTGCCGAGGAGGGCGTGGTCACCCCAGGGGATCACGAAGAGCACGCGCCGGTCCCGGACCGCGTGCAGCACGATCGCGTCGCGGTTGCCCACCCGCGCGCGCGGGACGACGAGGTGGACCCCCTTGGTGAGGCGCAGCCGGCGAGGCCCCGGCTCATCGAGCGCCGCGACCGCGTCCATCCACGGGCCGGTCGCGTTCACCACCACGCGCGCGCGCACGTCGACCTCGTTGCCTCCCAGCCCGTCGCGCACCCGGGCGCCGACGATGTGGCCCGCCTCCTTGAGGAAGGCGGTCACCGCGGCGTAGGACACGACCACCGCGCCGGCCTGCGCGGCGGCGAGCGTCGTCTCGAGCACCAGGCGCGCGTCGTCGGTGCGGGCGTCCCAGTAGAGGCCACCGCCGCGGAGCCCCTCGGCGCGCAGCGTCGGCTCCACGCGCCGCACCGCAGCCGCCGACAGCATGCGGTGGCGATGGACCTGCCACCAGCCCGCGAGCAAGTCGTACGCCCACAGCCCGAGCGCCAGCTTCGCGCGTCCCACCGGACCGCCGGCGTAGACCGGAAAGAGGAAGCGCTGCGGGCGCACGAGGTGCGGCGCGAGACGGCGCAGGAGCTCGCGCTCCCGGCAGGCCTGCAGCACGAGGCGGACGTGCCCCTGCTCGAGGTAGCGCAGCCCTCCGTGCACGAGCTTCGAGGAGGTGCTCGAGGTCCCGCTCGCCAGGTCGCCGCGCTCCACGAGCGCGGTGCGCAGCCCGCGCAGCACCGCGTCGCGCACGATGCCCGCCCCGTTGATCCCGCCGCCGATCACGAGGAGGTCGAACGGGCCCGCCGCCAGCGCGGCGAGCGCCGCGTGCCGGGCGGCTGCGGCGTCCGTCATGTCCGGTAAGGATCCTAGCCGACACGCGGGCCATTGTCACGGCGCGTCAAACGTAGGCGCACAGCCGATCGACGACCGCCGTGGTGGTGGCGCGGCCGCCCAGGTCGCGCGTCCGCGTCCGCCCCTCGGCCAGCACGCGCTCGACGGCGCGCTCGATCCGCGCGGCGGCGCGCGGCTGGCCCACGTGCCGCAGCATCATCGCGCCCGAGAGCACCACGGCCAGCGGGCTCGCGAGGTTCTTCCCGGCGATGTCGGGCGCCGTGCCGTGCACGGCCTCGAAGATCGCATACCGATCGCCCAGGTTCGCGCCGGGCACGAGGCCGAGCCCGCCGACGAGCCCCGCGCAGAGGTCGGAGACGATGTCGCCGTAGAGGTTCTCGAGCAGCAGAACGTCGAACTGCTGGGGGCGGAGCACGAGCTGCATGCAGGCGTTGTCGACGATCAGCTCGCGGTAGCGGATCTTCGGATAGCGCCGCGCGACGTCCCGGGCGCATTGGAGGAAGAGGCCGTCGGAGAGCTTCATGATGTTGGCCTTGTGGACGGCCGTCACGCTGCGCCGGCCCTCGCGCCGCGCCAGCTCGAAGGCGAAGCGCGCGATGCGCCGCGACGCGCGGGCCGTGATGACCTTGACGCTCTCGACGATGCCCGGCGCGATCTGGTGCTCGATGCCGGAATAGAGGTCCTCGGTGTTCTCGCGCACCACCACCAGGTCGACGCCCGAGAACGCGGTGCGCACGCCCTTCCAGCTCCGGGTCGGGCGTACGTTCGCATAGAGGTCGAAAGCCTTGCGCAGGGCGACGTTCACGCTGCGGTAGCCGGCGCGGCCCACCTGCGTCTCGAGCGGGCCCTTGAGCGCCACGCGGTGGCGGCGGATCGAGGCGAGCAACGCGTCGGGGATCGGCGTGCCGAGCTGCTCGAAGGCGGCCCGCCCCCCGAGCTGCACGTCCCAGCGCACGCGGCCGCCGGCCGCCGTGATGACGCGCACCGCCGCGTCGGTCACCTCGGGCCCGATGCCGTCGCCCGGGATGAGCGTGACCGTCGGGACCCTGCTGCCCGCCGGGCGCGCCATCAGAGGATCCCCAGCACCTTGTGGACCTGCGGCAGCACGCGCACGTCGGCGTGCAGCGCGCTCGCGCGGGCGTGCAGCCGCTCGAGCGTCCCCGGCGCGATGGCGAGCGCGCCGGCGGGCGGCAGCGCGAGCGGGGTGAGGAAGAGCGGCGCCGCGGGGGCGAGCGCCGCCACGAGCCGTGCGCCGCGCTCCACCTCCTCGGGCCGCGTGTCCTCGTCGACCGGCATCTTCACGTACACCTCCCCGCCCGCCGCCGCCACCGCGCGCAGGCACGCCTCGTGCTCCTCCCAGCGGGCCCGCTCGCCCGTGTTGCTCGGGCACTTGAGGTCGAGGCTCACCGTCCGGACGAAGGGCAGGACGCGCGCCAACCGCTCGGGCAAGATACCCGCCGTCTCGAGCAGCACCGGCAGCGCGGGATCGTGCGCGGCGAGCCAGGCCGCCACGAAGTCCGCCTGCGCCAGCGGCTCGCCGCCGGTGAGCGCAAGCCGGTGCAGCGGCGGCGCCAGCGCGGCGAGCGTCCGCACCTCGGCCTCCAGCTCGGCGGGCGCGAACGGGTTCGGCCTGGCGCGCGCGCCGTCGGCGCCGACGATGCGGCAGGCCGGGGTCGGCACCAGGCTCTCGGGCTGGTCGCAGTAGCGGCAGCGCAGCGGGCACCCGCCGAGGCGCACGAAGAGATGGCGACGGCCGGCGTGCAGGCCCTCACCCTGGAACGAGACGAACATCTCGGAGACGTTTCCGCCGCCGCGCATGCGCCGGGCTCTACCACGGGATCGCGGGGCCCTCCACCCAGCGCAGCGCGACGACCACGTCGGCGACGTTCGTCCCCGTCGGCCCGGTGCGCAGCAGGTCGCCTGACGCGTCGAGCGCGCAATAGCTGTCGGTGGCGGCGAGCGCGGCGAGCGGGTCGTGGCCGCGGGCGCGCGCGCGGGCGACGGTGCCGCCGTCCACGCACGCCCCGGCGGCGTCGGTCGGCCCGTCGACGCCGTCGGTGCCGGCGGCGAGCACGACCGCGGGGCGCCCCGCGAGCGCGGCGGCCGCGGCGAGCGCGAGCTGCTGGCAGCGGCCGCCACGGCCGCCGCCGACCACCCGCACCGTGGTCTCGCCGCCCGCGACCAGCGCCGCGGGGCCGTCGGCGGGCAGCGCGGCGAGCGCCGCGGCCACGCGCCGCCCGGCGTCGGCCGCGTCGCCCGCGAGGGGTTCGGCGAGCACGTGCACCGCGTAGCCGCGCGCCCGCGCCTCGGCGGCCGCCGCGTCCACCGCGCGCCGGTTGCCGCCCACGACCACCGTGTGAGCCCGCGCGAGCGCCGGATCGCCCGGCTTGATTGTCTCGGGCAGCGCCCCGTCCGCGCCTCGGGCGAGGTGCGCTCGCACCGCCGGGGGCACCGACGCCGCGGGCAGACGCGCAAGGACCGCCAGCGCGTCGGCGAACGTCGTCGGATCGGCGACCGTGGGGCCGGAGGCGACCACCGCCGGGTCGTCGCCGACGACGTCGGAGAGCACGAGCGCCCAGAGACCGGCGGCACCCGCCGCGGCGCGCGCGAGCCCTCCGCCCTTCACGCGCGAGCAGTGCCGGCGGACCGTGTTGAGCGCGGCGATGTCGGCGCCGGCGGCGAGGAGCGCGGCGGTGACCACGCGCTCGTCCTCGAGCGTGACCCCGGGCGCGGGGGCCACCAGCAGCGCGGAGGCGCCGCCGCCGAGCACGGCGAGCACGAGCACGTCCGCTTCCGCCGCCTCGACCGCGGCGAGCAGCCGTGCGGTCGCCGCGGCGCCGGCGGCGTCGGGGAGCGGATGCCCGCCGCCCAGCACCTCGACGCCCCCCGGGCACGTCGCCACGCCGGCGTGCGGCACGACGACGACGCCGCCGGCGAGCAGCGCGCCCGCCGCCGCGCTCGCCCCGCGCGCCATCGCGAGCGCGGCCTTCCCGGCGCCCACGAGGAGGACCGGCCCCGCGTGCCGCGCGAGGATCGAGCCGTCGGCGGCGCGCAGCACGAGCGCGTCGCCGTCGCGCCCGAGGGCCGTGGCGACGAGGCCGGCGGGCTCCACGGCGGCGAGCGCCGCCCTCCAGCACGCGACCGCGTCCGCCCGCCGGCGCGCGACCGTCACGGCGCCCCACCTGGACCGCTGGGGACGCCGCCGCTATAAAGCCGGCGCATGGGCTCCCCGGAGCCGTCTGGCCTCGAGGCCGGGGCGCGTAGCTTCGCCGCGAGCTGGCAACGCGTCGTGACCGACCCCCGGGCGTTCTTCGCGGAGATGCCGGAGGCCGGCGGCCTGCGCGACCCCGCGGTGTTCCTCGCCGCCTGCGCGGCGATCGAGGGCGTCGGCCACGGCCTGGTGACGCTCAGCGTGAGCGCCGGCCTGTGCGCGGCGGTGGGGCGCTTCGCCGCGGCCGTGGTGCTCGCGGGGCTGCTCGTGCTCGTCGCCCAGCACCTTCTCGACGGTCACGCGGGCTTCGAGCCCACCTTCCGCGCGGTCGCCTATGCGGCGGCGCCCGTCGTTTTCGCCTGGGTCCCGCGCCTCGGCGTGCTGGCCCTCGTGTGGGCGGGATACCTCACGGTACGGGGCGTCGAGCGCGTGCAGCGCTTCGATGGCCCGCGCGCGGCGCTCGGCGTGCTGATCGCCGTCGCGGTTCTCGCGGCCGTGGCCGTCGCGCTCGCCGGCGGCCCGTTGCCCCCCGGCCTGCGCTAGGAGCGCTAGGAGCCCTCCTCGTCGCCGTCGCCGGCGCCGAGGCGGCGGAAGGTCGACTCGGTCTCCTGCCGGCGGCTCAGCTTGGCCTCCTTCTCCCGCTCGGCCTGGCAGCTCACGCACACGCGGGTGAACGGCAGCGCCTGGAGGCGAGCCTCCGCGATCTCCGACTCGCAGCTCTCGCAGATGCCGTAGCTGCCGTCGTCCACGCGGCCGAGCGCCTCGTCGATCGCCTGCAGCTTCTCCCGTTCCCGATCGTTGAGGATCAGGTTGATCTCCCGGTCGCGCGCGTCGCTCGCGATGTCGTAGGTGTCCATGCCCTCATCCTTGGTCTGCTCGCGCCCTTCCTGCACCTCTTGCCGCACGTTGCGCAGGAGCTGGGCGCGCATCCCCTCGAGGGTCTCGCGAGCCTTCTTGAGGAACGCCTTTCGCATCGGTGTCACCTTCCCCGGACGAGGGCGCGGGAGTTTAGGGCGTGGCACCGGACGTGTCAACGGCTTCCGCCACGATCCCCTCGAGATCGTAGGCGCCCGCGCCGCTGATACGCGCGCGGACGACGTCGCCGGGAGCCGCATTGCCCCGCAGGCGCACGACGCCGTCGACGCCGGGGGCCTGCGCGCGCGTGCGCCCCACGAGCCGCCCGCGGCCGGGCGCCTCCTCGACCAGCACCTCGGTCGATCGCCCGACCTGCGCCGCGAGCCGCCGCGCCGACACTGCCGCCTGCACGGCCATGACTTGCTCCCAGCGCCGCCACTTCTCGGCTTCGGGCACGTCGTCCGGGAGCGCGGCGGCCGCCGTGCCTTCCTCGTGCGAGTAGCGGAAGACGCCGACGTGGTCGAAGCCGGTCTCGGCGACGAAGTCGCAGAGCACGCGCACGTCGTCCTCGGTCTCGCCCGGGAAGCCGACGATGAAAGCCGTGCGTAGCGCGATCCCCGGCACCGCGGCGCGCACGCGCGCGACCAGCCGGCACAGCGCGGCCCGGCTGCGCTCGCGGCGCATGGCGCGCAGGATGCGGTCGCTCGCGTGCTGGAGCGGCATGTCGAGGTACGGGCAGACCGCGGGCTCGGTCGCCATCACCTCGAGCAGCTCGTCGGTGATCGACGCCGGATAGGCGTAGAGCAGCCGCAGCCAGCGGGCCTGCGGCACCCGGATCGCGAGCGCCCGCAGCAGCGCGGCGAGCGACGACCCGTCGCGGCGGTCGCGGCCGTAGGCGGTCGAGTCCTGCGCCACGAGGTTGATCTCGACCGCGCCCCCGGCGCAGAGGGCCTCGGCCTCCGCCAGCAGGTCCGCCGGCGGCCGGCTCTCGTGGCGACCGCGGATCGCCGGAATGATGCAGAAGCTGCACGTGTGATCGCAGCCCTCGGAGATCTTGAGGTACGCCGTCCACCACGCCCCGGTGCGCAGCCGGGGCGCGGCGGCGTGCGCGGGCAGCGCGTGCGGGGCGCCGCGGTAGACCGCCGACGCCGAGCCGTCCACCGCTTCCGCGATGCGCAGCAGCTCGCCGGTGCCGACGAAGGCGTCGACCTCCGGCAGCTCGCGGCGGAGCTCGGCGGCGTAGCGCTGCGCGAGGCACCCCGTGACCACGAGGCGGCGGCCCGCGCGCGCGGCCTTCAGGCGCGCGAGCTCGAGGATCGCGTCGATCGACTCCTCCTTCGCCGGACCGATGAAGGCGCACGTGTTGACCACGAGCACGTCGGCGGCCTCGGGGTCGCCGACGACCTCGTGCCCCGCGCGGGTGAGGACGCCGAGCATGACCTCGGCATCGACCTGGTTCTTCGGACAGCCGAGCGTCACGAAGTGGATGCGGCGGCCGGCCACGGCGCGCGTCAGTCCCGGAGGTTGACGACCTGCATGGCGATGCCGAGGTCGTGGGCGCGCAGCAGGCGGATGACGGCCTGGAGGTCGTCGCGCTTCTTGGCGCTGATGCGCACCTGGTCGCCCTGGATCGCCGCCTGGACCTTGAGCTTGGTGTCCTTCACCAGCTTGACGATCTCGCGTGCCTTCTCGACGGCGATGCCCTGCTGGAGGTCGATCCGCTGCTTGGCGGTGCCGCCGGGTCCGGGCTCGATCGGCCCCTCGGCGAGCGCCTTCAAGGGCACCTGCCGGCGGGCGAGCTTCTCCTTGAGGATCTCGCCGAGAGCGCGCACCTTGAAGTCGTCCGCGGAGGCGAGCAGCAGCGCGTGCGCGTCACGCCGGACTTCGGTCTTCGTGTTCTTGAAGTCGAAGCGCTGGCCGACCTCGCGCAGCGTCTGGTTGACCGCGTTGTCGACCTCCTGGAGGTCGACCTTGCAGACCACGTCGAACGACGGCATGGGCGCGCCTTATGAGGCAGGCGGCCGCACGACGTCAACCCCCGGCGGCGGCGTGAACTGGAAGAGCGCGGGGGCGAGGGGCACGTTGCGCTGCTCGGCCGAGAAGCGGATGCGGGTGACGGTGCCGAGCGGGTCGCGCACCGCCGCCTCCTCGACCGCGGCGTCGGCCTTGCGTACGGTGAGCGTGAGCGTGCCGATCCCGCGGTCGTTGCGCGGCACGAGCCGCAGCACCCAGCGGTCGTGCTCGTCGCGCTCGAGCGTCGCGTCGAACTCCTGGTCGAGCTTCCCGAGCCCGCCGAGGAAGGTCACCGGCGTCGAGGCCTGGAACGCCTCGCCGAGCGGCGACTTGATGACCTGCTTCTGGTCGGGCTGGTAGATCCAGAGCGTCTGGCCGTCGCCGACGATCGTCTGGCGGTCGGGCGGATCGTAGTCCCAGCGCATCCGGCTCGGCTTCTCGAACGCGACCCGGCCGTGCGTCTCGATCACCCCCGCGAGCGTCGGCGACTCGACCGTCTGGCGGAAGTCCGCGCGGAACGTCCGCGTGGCCTCGTAGCGGGCCTGCAGGCGGCCGAGCGCCTCGTGCAGCGCGTCCGACGCCGGGGCGGGGGCGGCGGCGAGGCCGGCGAGCACGGCGAGCGCGAGCGAAAGGCGCATCCGCGACCGCTAGCGCGCCGCCCGGCGGCGCGCAAGCCGGCGGGATAGGCCTCGGCTTCAGGACGCCCGCCGCGGGACGTGCGCCCCGCGGCGCGGCCACGGATCGGCCGCCAGCGCGGCCGCAGCGGCGAGACACAGCAGCGCGGTGACGGCGAACATCGTCGGGTAGCCCGCGGTCTCTGCCAGCGCGCCGCCGGCGGGCGTCGAGAGCGCCGCCCCCAGGTCGAAGGCCGCCGTGACGAGGCTCACCGCGCGCCCCTGGAGCGCCGCCGGGGTGCGCTCGAGGGCGAGCGCGTTCAGCACGGGGAAGATCGTTCCATGGGCCGCGCCGCAGCAGATCCCCGCGAGCACGAGCACGCCGCGCGCCGGGAGCAGCCCGAGCGCGCCGAGCCCGGCGGCGCACACGGCGAACATCGGGATCGCGACCCGATGCGCGCCGAGCCGGTCGAGGCCGCGCCGGCCGACGAGCCGCAACGCGATCGACGTGGTCGCGTGCGCCGCGAAGAACGGCGCGGCACGCGGGAGGCCCAGGTCGCGCGTGAACGGGGCCACGAAGAACAGCGCCACGTCGATCGCGGCGCCGAGGGCGGCCGTGGCGAGCAGCACGCGGCCGAGGCCGCCGTGGCGCACGGCGCGCGCGAGCGCCGCCGTGCCGCCGGAGGCCGCGGCGGGATGCGCGGCCGCGACCCGTGGCACGGCGAGCGTCAGCAGCGCCGATGCCAGCGCCAAGCCGGCGGCCGCCGCGAAGAAGCCGGGGAAGCCCGCGGCGGCGATGATCCGCTCGCCGAGCGCCGGGCCGGCGCCGATGCTGAAGAGCCCGAAGACCCCGAAGATGCCGATGCCCTCGGCGCGGCGTGCCGCAGGCGCCAGGTCGGAGGCGTAGGTGAAGTACGCGGCGAACAGCGCGCCCCACACGATCCAGTGCGCCACCGCCGCCCCGAGCAGCGCCCAGCCGAAGGTCCGGACCGCCAAGAACGGCAAGAACGAGACCACGTTGAGCCCGCCGGCGGCGAGCAGCACCGGGCGGCGACCGAGGTGGTCGAGGAGATGGCCGACCGCCGGCCGCGCGAGCACGCTCGCCGCGGTGCCGAGCGCGACCACGAGCCCGATGCCGAGGTCGTCGCCGCCCACGTGCCGCACGAAGAGCGGGAAGAGCAGGAACATGTTGAGGCTCAGCGCCCCGGTGACGTGGATCGCGCAGGCGAGCCAGAACGCCGGGGTGTAGAGCCGAGGCCGGCCGCTACTCGTCAAGGCGGCGGGCGATGACCTCGCGCCCCTTCGCGCCCGAGGCCGCCGACACCACGCCCTCGCGCTCCATGCGCTCGATCATCCGCGCGGCGCGGTTGTATCCGACGCGCAGCCGCCGTTGCAGCCAGGAGATCGACGCTTGCCGATGCTCGGTGACCAGCCGCACGGCCATGTCGTACATCTCGTCCGAAAGGTCCTCGTCGAGCTCCTCCTCGCCCTCCTCGTCGTCCTCGCTCTCGAGCAGCGCCATCTCGTAGCGCGGCTGCTCCTGGCGCTTGACGAAGTCGACGACGCGGTGCACGTCCTGGTCGGAGACGAAGGCGCCGTGCAGCCGCTGCACCCGCGCCGTGCCGGGCGGCAGGAAGAGCATGTCGCCCTCACCGAGCAGCCGCTCGGCCCCCACGCAGTCGAGGATCGTGCGCGAGTTCGTGCCCGAGGTCACCTGGAAGGAGATGCGCGCGGGGAAGTTCGCCTTGATGAGCCCCGTGATCACGTCCACCGACGGCCGCTGGGTGGCGAGGATCAGGTGGATGCCCGCGGCCCGCGCCTTCTGCGCGAGCCGCGTGATCGACTCCTCGACCTCGCGCCCGCCGGTCATCATGAGGTCGGCCAGCTCGTCGATGATGATCACGACCCGCGGCAGGTGGCGGTGGCGCAGCGGCGCCCGCGCCACGGGCGTCACCTCGGCCGCCGGTGCGTCGGCCTCGTCGTCCCCGTCCTCGCCGCCGTCGGCCGCGTCCTCCTCCGGGTCGCCGGCGGCGCGCCGCCCCTCGGCGATCAGCCGGTTGTAGCTGTCGATGTTGCGCACGCCCTTGTCGTGCAGGAGCTGGTAGCGCTCCTCCATCTCCCGGATCATGTTGGCGAGCGCCGCGGCCGCCTTCTTGGGATCGGTCACCACCGGCACGAGGAGGTGGGGCACGTCCTCGTAGACCGAGAGCTCGAGCATCTTGGGATCGATCATGATCATCCGCACGTCGCGCGGCGATGCCTTGTAGAGGATGCTCATGATCATCGCGTTCATCGACACGGACTTGCCGGTTCCGGTGGCGCCGGCGATCAGCAGGTGCGGCATGCGCCCCAGATCGGCCACCACGACGTTCCCGGTCGTGTCCTTCCCGAGCGCGAGCGTGAGCGGCGAGTCGGCGCGGCGGTAGGGGTCGCTCTGGAGCAGCTCGCGGATGAAGACCTTCTCGCGCCGCGGGTTCGAGACCTCGATGCCGACCACGGGCTTGCCCGGGATCGGGGCGAGGATGCGGACCGAAGCCGCCCGCAGCGCCATCGAGAGGTCGTCGGCGAGGCCGACGATGCGGCTCACCTTCACCCCCGGCGCGGGCTCGAACTCGAAGGTCGTGATCACGGGCCCGGGGCGGACCGCCACCACCTTGCCGTCGACGTCGAAGTCCGCGAGCTTGGTCTCGAGGATGCGCGAGCTGGCGAGCAGCGTCGCCTCGTCGAGCGGCTGCACCGTGCGCTCGGCCGGATCGAGCAACGACAGCGCGGGCAGGCGGTAGGTGTCCTCGACGAACAGCTCCTCCTGGCCGGCGCCCCGCCGCCCCCGATCCCGGGCGCGCGGGGGCTCGGCGCGGCGCTCCGGCTCGCGGATGATCGGCGGCGGGCGCTCGGACTCCGGCGACGCGTCGATGGGATCGTCGAGCACGATCGGCACTGGCGCCCTGTGCGCCCGCGCCGAGCGGAGCGCCGGCTCGGGCGTGCGCCGCACGCGCCGCAGCACGGCCGCCCCCGCCTCGCGCGAGAAGGCCGCCGCCCGGGCGGCCGCCCGCCCCCCGAGCCCCACGAGCGAAACGCCGGTGGCGAGCACGAGCGCGATCGCGGCGAGCACGGCGAGCGCGAGGTACGCGCCCGGGCCGCCCAGCAGCTCGCGCAGCGCGGTCGCGGCGAAGCCGCCGAGCCAGCCCCCACCACGCACCACCGGCCGCCCGTCGGCGACGAGGCCGCCGAGCGCCGCGGCCGCCGCCACCAGCAGCGCCGCGCCGACGAGCCGCAGCCCGCCGAGCGGGTCGACGTCGCTCCGCAGCAGCGCGAACGTGAGGTAGCCGAGATAGAGCGGGAAGAGGTAGGCGGCGAGACCGAGCGCGCGCAGCGTCGTGCCGGCGAGCGCGTGGCCGACCGGGCCTCCGAGATTCGCGGGCGGGCCCTCGGGGACGTAGGAGACGAGGCTCAGGAGCAGGAAGATCGCGACGGCCGCCCCGGTGAGCGCCTCGGCTTCGCGGATCAGGTGCCCGGGCACCGCGGTCGGCCGGCGCGCCATCCTCTCCCCATCCTCCCCGGCCTTGCGTCTACTACATTTCGAGGACGAAGGGGAGGATGACCGGGCGGCGGGCGAGCCGCTTGAAGTAGCGCTTGAGGGCGCGGCGCACCTCGTCCTTCACCTCGGCCGGGTCGGTGCGCGACTCGGGATTGATGGCGGCGAGCGCGCCCAGCACCTCGTCCCGGGCGCCGTCGAGCACCTCGGCGCTGGCCTCCTCGGCCACCACCCCGCGCGAGACGAGGTCCGGGCCGGCGACGACCTCGCCCGACTGCTGGGCGATCGCGAGCACGGCGAGCACGAAGCCGTCCTCGGACAGGTGGCGGCGGTCACGGAGCACCACGTCCTCGACGTCGCCGATGCCCTTGCCGTCCACGAAGACGCGCCCGGCGGTCACCCGCTCGGCGCGCCGGGCGGTCGTGGCGTCGAGCTCGAGCACGTCGCCGTCCTCGAGCAGGTGGCAGCGCTCCGCCGGGACGCCGACCTCCGTCGCGAGCCGCAGGTGGCGCACCAAGTGGCGGTACTCGCCGTGCACGGGGACGAAGTGCCGCGGCCGCACGAGGTTCAGCACGAGCTTGAGCTCCTCCTGCGCGGCGTGCCCCGAGACGTGCACGGGCGCGATGCGGTCGTAGTACACGACCGCCCCGCGCCGGTAGAGGTGGTTCACGAGGCTCGCGATCGCGCGCTCGTTCCCGGGGATGATGCGCGAGGAGAGCACGACCGTGTCGCCCGCGCCGATCGCGACCTGCTTGTGTGCGTCCATCGCGATGCGCACGAGCGCGGACGCGGCTTCGGCCTGGCTCCCGGCGGTGATGTACGCGACCTCCTCCGGCGGCAGGTCCCGCGCGGCGCCGAGATCGACGAGCGTGCCGTCGCCGACGCGGAGCAGGCCCAAGTCGCGGGCGACGGCGGCGTGGGCGACCAGGCTGCGCCCCACGAGCGCCACGCGCCGGCCGAACCGCGCCGCCAGGTCGATCACCTGCTGCATGCGGTGGATGTGCGAGGAGAACGTGGTCACCAGCACGCGGCCGGCGGCCTCACGGAAGATGCGCTCGAAGTGGACGCCCACCGCGCGCTCCGAGGGGGTGAACCCGGGGTGCTCCGCGTTCGTCGAGTCGGAGAGCAGCAGGAGCACGCCCTCGGCCCCGAGCCCCGCCAGGCGGCCGAGGTCGGGCAGCCGGCCGTCGAGCGGCGTCTGGTCGAGCTTGAAGTCCCCGGTGTGGACCACGGTGCCCACCGGCGTGTGGATCGCGAGCCCCACCGAGTCGGGGATCGAGTGCGTCACCGCGAACGGCTCGACCACGAACGGCCCGACGTGACAGGGCTCGGCGCCGTAGGCGGCCAGCGCCGCGCCGAGCCCGCTCTCGCGCAGCCGCTCGCGGACGAAGCCGAGCGTGAGCGGCGTGCCATAGACCGGTACCGGCAGCTCGGGGAGCACGTGCGGCAGCGCGCCGATGTGATCCTCGTGGCCGTGGGTGAGGAAAATCGCCCGGAAGCGCGGGCCGAGCGCGCGCAGATAGCTCACGTCGGGAATCGCGACGTCGACGCCGAGCATCTGCTCGTCGGGGAACATCACGCCGCAGTCGATGGCGATCGCCGCGTCGGCGCATTCGAGCACCAGCAGGTTGAGCCCGATCTCGCCGAGCCCGCCGAGCGGGATGACGCGGAGGACGGGCGCCGCGCTCATGAAGCCCGGGCGGCGACGGCCGGCGCCGCGGGCGCCTCGGCCCGCAGCTCGAGCTGCGCCTGCATGAAGGCCCGCACGCGCTCCATTAGCTCCTCGCGCGCGGCGCCGGCCACCGGGATCGGCCCGCCCACCACCACGTCGATCGTGCCCGAGCGGATCCGCCAGGTCTTCTTCGGCAGGAGCGCCCGGCTGCCGCGCACGGCGATCGGCACGATCGGCAGCCCGGTCTGGATGGCGAGCATGAATCCGCCCTTCTTGAACGGCAGCAGCGCGTCGTCCGACGCCGCGCGCGTGCCCTCGGGGAAGATGATCACCGAGATGCCCTGATCGGTCTGCCGCTGCGCCGCGCGCAGCGTCTCGACCGCCTGCACGTGGTCACCGCGATCGATGATGATGTGGCCGCCGCGCTTGAGCGCCCAGCCGAAGAACGGGACCCGGGTCAGCTCCCGTTTCGCGACCCAGCGGAGCTGGAACTCGGGGATCGCCGCCACGACCGCCAGGACGTCGAGGTGGCTGCGGTGGTTCGACATGAAGACGTAGGCGGCCGCGGGGTCGAGCGGCGCGAGCCGCCGGGTGCGCACGCGGATGCCGAAGGCGACCAGGTTGAGCCGCGCCCAGACTTGGCAGAGCCGATAGGCCGCACGCGCGTCGACGGTGGCCACGGCGATCACCGCCAGCGCCGCCACAGCCGTGCTCACTCCGAGAAAGAGCAGCTTCAGGATGGCGAACAGCACGCGCCCGCCGCGCACCATAGCGGCGGCGAGCCGGCGAAGTCAACGCGAGGCACGCGCACCCCACAATCCGCTCCGGCGCGTTGACTTCGCCGCGAGCGCGCGCCTATGGTCCCGCATCCCAGCCACGGAGGGCACGCGCGATGTCGCTCAACAGGGTGATGCTGATCGGGAACCTGGGGCGCGACCCCGAGGTCCGTTTCACGCCGAGCGGGCGCGCGGTGGCGCGCTTTCCGCTCGCGACCAGCGAGGTCTGGAACGATCAGGAAGGCCAGCGCCAGGAGCGCACGGAGTGGCACAACGTGGTCGTGTGGGGCAAGCAGGCGGAGAGCTGCGGGCAGTACCTCGCCAAGGGCCGGCAGGTGTTCGTCGAGGGATCGATCCGCACGCGTCAGTACGACGACAAGGACGGGAACAAGCGCTACATCACCGAGGTGATCGCGCAGCGCGTCCAGTTCCTCGGCGGCGGCAGCCGCGGGGCGGACGCGCCCCGTGGCGGCGCGAGCGCGGGCGTCGACGAGGCGGCGGCTCCGGCTTCGGCCGAAGAGGACGACATCCCGTTCTGATCGCGCGCCGGCCGTTCGTTCCCGAGGCTCACCAGCGCCCCTCGGCCGCCATGCTCACCCAGCGCTCGCGGCCGATCACGACGTGGTCGAGGACGCGCACTCCGACCAGCTCACCTGCCTGGCGCAGCCGCTCCGTGAGGACCGCGTCCTCCGCCGAGGGCGTCGGGTCGCCGCTCGGGTGGTTGTGGGCGAGCACGAGCGCGGCGGCTCCGGCCCGGATCGCCGGCGCGAAGACCTCGCGCGGGTGGACGAGCGCGGCGGTGAGCGAGCCCTCGGAGACTCGCACCTCGCCCTGCACTCGGTTGCGCCCGTCGAGCAGCACCACGTAGAAGACCTCGCGGTCGAGCTGGGGTAGGCGGCCGCGGAAGTGCTCCCACACCTGCGCCGCGTCGCGCAGCGGCCGGCCGGGGACGAAGGGCACCGCCGCCGCGCGCCGGCCGACCTCGAGCGCGGCGCGCAGCACCGCGGCACGCCGCCGTGACAGCCCCTCGAGCGCCGTGCACGCCGCGCGGTCGAGCCGGGCGATCCCCCCGGACAACTGCAGGACGTGCTCGGCGAGCGCCCGGCCGGCCGCGGTGGCCGCCCCGGCGTCGAGCAGCAAGCCGAGCAGCTCCGCGTCGCTCAGCGCGCGCGGCCCGGCGGCGAGCACGTGATCGCGCGTGCCGAGGCGCCGCTCCCGGCGTGGCGGCACGGCCTCGCCCGACGGCCGCATGCCGCGGCTCTACCAGCGCACCCCGCCTCGCGCGATCCCTAGGAGCGGAGCAGCAGGACCTTCAGGTACTCCCCCTCGGGGTGCGCGAGCGCGGTGGGGTGATCGGGCGGGTGTCCCCACTCCGCTACGAGCGCCGCCGGCCGCCCGGCGTCGGCCGCGGCCGCCGCCACGACCTCTCGGAAGGCCTCGCGGCCGAGATGCTGCGAGCACGACGCGGTGAGCAGCCACCCCCCGGGGGCGAGCCGACGCCACGCCTGGAGGTTGACGTCGCGGTAGCCGCGCAACCCCGCCACGAGGTCGCGCCGGCGGCGCACGAAGGGCGGCGGGTCGAGCACGACCAGGTCGTAGGTCTCCCGGTCCGCGCGCAGGTGCTCGAAGACGTCGGCCGCGACGAAGCGCGCCGCGGCCGCCGGGAGCCCGTTTGCCGCCCACGCCGCCTCCGCGAGCGCGAGCGCCGGGCGGGACGTGTCGACCGAGACCACCGCCGCTGCGCCCCCGCGTCCGGCGACGACCGCGAACGCGCCGCTGTAGGCGAAAGCGTTGAGCACGCGACGGCCCGCGGCGAGCGCGCGCACGCGCGCGCGGCTCTCCCGCTGATCGAGGAAGAACCCGGTCTTCTGCCCGTGCGGGATGTCGACCAGGAAACGGCAGTCGCCCTCGGCGATCTCGATCACGGCGGGCGGGGGCTCACCCGCCAGCACCCCGCGCGCGCCGGGGATGCCCTCCTCCGCCCGCACGCCCCCCTCGCTGCGCTCGAAGACGCCGCGGGGCGCGAGCCGCGCGGTGAGCGCCTCGACCAGGGCCGGCGCGAGGCGCGCCGCGCCCGCGGTGAGGAGCTGGCAGACGAGGAAGTCGCCGTAGCGATCGACGACCACCCCGGGGAGCCGGTCACCCTCCCCGTTGACGATCCGGTAGCAGGTGAGGCCGGGCGGCAGAGCCTGCTGGCGGAGCGCGAGCGCCTCGTCGAGCCGCCGCTGCACGAGCGTGGCGTCGACCGGCTCGTCGACGAGCGAGAGGACGCGGACCGCGATCGAGGTGCGCGGATTGGCGTAGCCGGCGGCGACGAACGCGCCGCTCGCGGCGCACACGCGCACCGGCTCGCCCGGCTCGGCCCCGTCGAGCCCGTGCGCGATCGCCCCTGAGAAGATCCACGGATGCCCGGCGCGGACCGGTCCCTCGCGGCCGGGCTTGAGCACGATCCGCCGCACGGCGGTCACGGCCGCGGACGCTCGCCTGGGCGCCGGAACGTGCCGCGGCGGCCGCCACGCTTGGCGACCAGGCGGATCGCCCCCAGCACCATCGTGCGGTCGACCGCCTTGCACATGTCGTAGAGGGCGAGGCCGGCGATCGCGACGGCCGTGAGCGCCTCCATCTCCACGCCGGTGCGCGCGGCGACCCGCACCCGGCTCTCGATGAGCACGCGGGCCCCGGCCGGGTCGGGCGTGAGCGTCACGTCGACGTGGGTGAGCGGCAGCGGGTGGCAGAGCGGCACCAGGTCGGCCGTGCGCTTGGCCGCCATCATTCCGGCGAGCCGCGCCACGGCGAGCACCTCACCCTTGGGCAGCGTTCCCGCCGCCACCATCGCCAGGGTCGCGGGCCGCATCGACACCTCGCCCTGGGCGACCGCCTCGCGCCGGGTGACGGCCTTGGCGGAGACGTCGACCATGCGCGCCCGCCCGCGGCGGTCGAGGTGGGAGAGCCGCCGCGGCCGTGCCATGGCCCCGGGGGCTACCCGAACTCGGCACCGCCCTCAAGCGCGGGCGGCACTCAGAGCAGGCCGTCGAGGCGGATCGCGCGGTTGCGGGCGTCGTCGAGGACGCCGGTGAGCGAGCCCGCGCAGTCGGCGGGCAGGAGGCCGTGCCGGGAGGCCTTCGCCGTGAGCTTCATCGCCTTGCCGAGGGCCGCCACCGCCTGCGTCACCAGCTTGCGCTGGCGGCGACGGCTGCCGAGGCCGGAGGCGCGGGCGATCAGCTTGCACGCGCGGGCGAACCGCGTCCGGACGCTACGCGGGGGCGCGGCCGAGCCGCAGCTCGCAGGTCCCAAGCCGTGGGCGCACAGGCAGGCGAGGCCGGGGAAGCCCTCCATCGGCGGGTGGGTGCAGCCGAGCCGCGGGTCGCAGGCGTCGGTCGAGCATGCGTTGCCGTCGTCGCAGGCGAGCGGGACGCCCGGCGTGCACGTGCCGCCGCGGCAGGTCTCGGTGCCGTTGCAGAGGTCGCCGTCCGGGCACGGCGTGCCGTCGGCCACCGGCACGTGCCGGCAGCCCGCCTGCGGGTCGCACGTGTCCGCCGTGCACGGGTTGCCGTCGTCGCAGGCGTAGGTGAACACGCAGCCGGTGGCCGGGTCGCAGGTGTCGGTGGTGCACGGGTTGCCGTCGTCGCAGACGAGCGGCGTGCCGGCGGTGCACGTGCCCGCCTGGCACGTCTCGCTGCCGTTGCAGAGGTTGCCGTCGGGGCACGGCGTCCCGTCGGGCACGACCGCGTGCTGGCAGCCCGCCTGCGGATCGCAGGTGTCGGCGGTGCAGGCGTTGCCGTCGTCGCACGAGATCGCCCGGTGCACGCACACGCACCCCTCGCAGGTGTCGGCGGTGCACACGTTGCCGTCGTCGCAGTCGCGGTCGACGGTGCAGTTCTTGGGCTGCACCGCCGTGATCGCGCCGAGCGCGTCGAGGCGGCCGGCGCCCGAGAGCGCGTCGAAGCCCGGCGTGAGGATGTCGTCCGCACCCGCCTGCATCGCCTGCTGGATCTGCGCCGGCGTGCGGCAGTCGTTCTTCGAGAGGAGCAGCGCCGCCACCGCCGCCGAGTGCGGCGCCGCGGCCGAGGTGCCGTAGAACGGCGAGAAGCCCGACACCGACGTGGAGACGCCGTCGAATCCCGCGAGATCGGGCTTCGGCCGCGTCTGCACGGTCGGGGTGTAGATCGTGACCGGGCCCTGCGAGCTGTAGGGCTCGACCGCGTCGAGACCGGCATCGTGCACGTCGATCGCGCCCACCGCCACGGCCTCGGTGATCGCCGGATGCCCGACGATGCTGCCCGCCGGCACGACGTACTGCATCGTTCCCTCGGCGCCGAAGCAGAAGAGCGAGAGCTGGCGGTCGACGCCGCTCACCTTCTTGATCGCGATCGCCGCGTGCCCGACGCCCGGTCCCTGGTTGCACGCGGCGACCTCCTCGATCGCCGGGTTTCCCGGCTGGCGGTTCGTGCTCGCGGTCACCAGCGTCGGCGGGCTGGTCGAGGTGTCCCACAGCTCGAGGTCGTAGTCGTCGCTCGGAGTCTCGAACGGATCGCTCCACTGGAGCACGCAGTCGAGGAACGTGACCGCGTTGCCGTTGGCCGGACAGCCGGCGGGATCGATCGGCACCTGCATGTCGTCGAAGGTGTCCGCCGGCCCGCTGGTGGCGAAGTTGTGGTAGATCGAGGCGGGGGCGGCGTGGAAGAGCGCGCCGTAGTGGATGTCGGCCTCGTTACCCGCCGCGGAGTGGTACGAGACCCCCGCCTGCACGACCGCGCGCACCGCCTGGGCGACCATGCCGTCCTCGAAGAACGGCTCGTCGAAGAAGCCGATGTCGTCGACGATCACGCGCGCCCCGGCGTTCTTGAGGCACGTGAGCGAGTCGACGAACTGCGTCTTGTCGCTCAGCCCCTCCGAGAAGAGCAGCGTCGCGCCGGGGGCGAGGTCGTGCACGATCTCGAGCATCGCGGTGCCCTCGTCCCCGCTGCCGGCGGCACAGCCCGCCCCGGCGGGCGTCCCGGTGCCGGGCGGGACGTCGCCGGTGCTGATCGAGCGCGCGATGTGGTCGATGCCGTCGGAGATCACGCCCACCTTGACGCCGGTGCCGTCGCAGCCGGCGCACGAGGCGCGCGCCTGGGGCGCGTTGGCGGCGGCGTCGCCTTCGCTGTCGACCGAGCCGGCGCGCAGGAAGCCCGGACGCACGGGGCTCACCGACCGCACGAGGCCGAGAGCGGCGAGACGCCGGAGGTCCTTGGCGCGCAGCCAGCCGCGGACGAGGCCGCGCTCGGGGTCGACGTGGTCGACACGCAGGCCCGCGCGCCCGAGCCGCGCGAGACCGTCGGCGGCGGTGGAGCCGACGCGGACGTAGACGTGCGCCTTCGAGCCCCGGAGACCCGGCGGGGGCAGCGGCACGAGCGCCGAGCCAGGCGCCGCCCCGGGGGCGATCAGCGCGCGCAGGCGCGTGTCGAGCTTCTCCTCGCCGGGCGCGAGCGCCGGACGCAGCGGACCCGTCCCAGGGATCACCATCGGGGCCCGAGCCGACGAGGTGGCGCGCGCCGCGCCGGCGCCGAGAGCCAGGAGCACGACGAGACACTGTGCGCTCTGCGAGGCGCGGCTTCGGCCCGAGGCGTTCATGGACGCCCGGAGGGCTGCAAGGCCCATGCCCCGGCGCCGACGCAGCGGCGCGCGAAAACGCGCGCGGCGGGCGCCGCGCGTCCGTGCCGCGGCCGGCTCGGTGTGTCGCGGATGGCGCACGTTCCCGTCCGCGATTGCCCCAACCCGACCGAGCCCCTATAGTCCCGCCACCGCCATGCCGGAGTCGCACGCGCATCGGGTGCTCATCCTCGGCTCGGGGCCGGCCGGCCTCACCGCCGCGCTCTACGCCGCCCGAGCGAACCTCGCGCCGCTGGTGATCGAGGGCAGCCAGCCCGGCGGGCAGCTCACGATCACGACCGACGTCGAGAACTATCCCGGCTTCCCCGACGGCGTCCTCGGCCCCGAGATGATGGAGGTGTTCAAGAAGCAGGCGGCGCGCTTCGGCACCCGGTTCGCCTTCGGCGACGTGACCGCCGTCGACCTCTCGGGACGCCCGTTTTGCGTCCGCGTCGGCGAGGACGAGCACCGCGCCGAGACGCTCATCGTCGCCACGGGGGCGAGCGCCAAGCTCCTCGGCCTCCCCGGCGAGAAGCGCCTCATGGGCTACGGCGTCTCCGCGTGCGCCACCTGCGACGGCTTCTTCTTCAAGGACAAGGACGTCTGTGTCGTGGGCGGCGGTGACACGGCCATGGAGGAGGCGGCTTTCCTCACGAAGTACGCCCGCCGCGTGCACGTGCTGCACCGGCGCGATCGGCTGCGCGCGTCGAAGATCATGCAGGAGCGCGCGCGGCGCAATCCCAAGATCGACTTCGTGTGGAACGTCACGGTGGCCGACGTCCTCGGCGAGCCCGACGGCGGCGTCACCGCCGTCGTGCTGGAGGACACGCACACCCACGCGCGCCGCACGCTCGCCACCGAGGGCCTGTTCGTCGCCATCGGGCACGAGCCCAACACGGCGCTCTTTCGCGGCCAGCTCGCCCTCGACGAGCGAGGCTACGTGGTGACCGCGCCGCGGACCACGGCGACCAGCGTGCCCGGCGTGTTCGCCTGCGGCGACGTCCAGGACCCGAGCTACCGCCAGGCCGTGACCGCCGCGGGCTCGGGGTGCATGGCGGCGATCGACGCGGAGCGCTTCCTCGAGTCGCAGGCGGGCTGACCCCGCCGTCGACGACCGTCGGAGCGCTCAGCCCGCCGCCTGGCGGCGGAAGGCCCGCGCGCGCCGCCCGCTGGTCGTGAGCTCGACGAACAGGAGCCCGCGGACCACGAGCGCGTAGGCGAGCGCCGCCCCGAGCGGCAGCGTCGCGAGCACGCCGAGCGACAGGCCCACGGCGAGCGCGGCGGCCATGACCGCGCCCAGCGCGACGTTCGCGGGAAACCACTCGATCCAGTTCTCGCCGATGAAGCGGTAGCTCGCGACGAGCAGGTCCGCCGCGCCGAAGCGGCCGAGGTAGATCAGCTCGGGCACGGCGTTGAAGAATACCGTGGTCGCGAGCCCGAAGACGATGAGCAGCAGCGGGAACGGCGCGAGCACCAGCTCGCCGACGAGCCGCAGCCCCCACAGAAGGAAGCCCACCGCGAGCAGGTCGTTCAGGTAGGTGAGAAAGCCGCCGACCACGTCGGCGGGCGCGACCCGGCCGACGCGGATCACCTGCCCCACCAGCGAGAGCCACGAGCTGGCGCACGCCATCACGAGCAGCGTCCAGGCGAGCCCGCCGAGGAAGCCGAGCCGGGCCGCGAAGAGCTGCGCGAGCGCCAGCAGCGCGAGCGAGGCCGCGATCGCGACCGCGACCAGCCAGTTGCGCGCGAGCAGCACCCCGCCGCGGCGGAAGACGCGCGCGTAGAGGGCGGCGGTGTCGCCGAGCCAGGTGCGCGGGAGCGCCGGCACCTCAGCTCGCCTGACGCACGACGACGCCGCGGGCGGCGAGGTACGCCTTCGCCTCGCGCACCGTGTGCACGCCGTAGTGGAAGATCGACGCGGCGAGCACCGCGCTCGCTCCGCCGCGCGTGAGGCCCTCGCGGAGGTGCTCGAGCGTGCCGACCCCGCCCGAGGCGATCACCGGGACGTCGACGCGATCGGCGACCGCGCGCGTGAGCTCCAAGTCGTAGCCGCTGCGCGTCCCGTCACGGTCCATGCTGGTGACGAGCAGCTCGCCCGCCCCCGCCGCCGCCATCCGCTCCGCCCACTCGAGTGCGTCGAGGCCCGTCGGGCGCCGCCCGCCGTGGGTGAAGACCTCCCAGCCGCGCGCGGGGTCGTCCGCGGCGCGCCGGCGGGCGTCGATCGCCACCACGATGCACTGCGCGCCGAACCGCCGCGCCGCGGCGCCGACCAGGTCCGGGTCGGCGACCGCCGCCGTGTTGATCGACACCTTGTCCGCGCCCGCGCGCAAGAGCGCGCGCACGTCGTCGACCCGGCGCACCCCGCCACCCACGGTGACCGGCATGAAGCAGCGCTCGGCCGTGCGCGCCACCACGTCGAGCAGGATGGGCCGCGCCTCGTGCGAGGCGGTGATGTCGAGGAAGCACAGCTCGTCGGCCCCCTCGGCGTCGTAGCGCGCCGCCACCTCGACCGGGTCGCCCGCGTCGGCGAGATCGACGAAGCGCACGCCCTTCACCACTCGGCCGTCCTTCACGTCGAGACAGGGAATGATGCGGCGGGCGAGCATCAGGCCTCGGCCGCGGCCTGCGCCTCGGCGAGGCGCACCGCACCCGTGTAGAGCGCGCGGCCGACGATCACGCCCGCGACCCCGGCGGCGGCGAGCCCGGCGACCGCGGCGATGTCGGCGACCGAGCCGACGCCGCCCGAGACGATCACCGGCAGCCCCGCCGCGGCCGCGACCGCCCGGCTGCCCTCGAGGTCGGGCCCGCGGCCGGTGCCGTCGCGGGCGACGTCGGTGTAGATCACCGCCGCCACGCCCAAGTCGCGCGCCCGGGCCGCGAGCGCCGCCACGGCGACCCCCTCGCCCTCGGTCCAGCCCGCCACGCGCAGCACGCCCGCCCGCGCGTCGAGGCCGAGGGCGACCGCGCCCGGATGCGCGCGGGCGATCGTGCGGCAGAGGTCGGGATCGCGCGCCGCGGCCGTGCCGAGCACGACGCGCGCCGCCCCGGCCGCGAGCGCCGCGTCCGCCGCCTCCGCGGTGCGCAGCCCGCCGCCCACCTGCACCGGGATGCGCACCGCCCGACAGATCGCCGCGACGATCGCCGGCTGCATCGGGCGCCCGGCACGCGCGCCGTCCAGGTCGACGACGTGGAGCCAGCGCGCGCCCTCGGCCTCCCACCGCCGCGCGACCGCCACCGGGTCGTCGCCGTACACGGTCTCGCGCGCGAAGTCGCCCTCGAGGAGCCGCACGCAGCGCCCGCCGCGGAGGTCGATGGCCGGGTAGACGGTCATGGGCGCGGGATCGTCCGCACGAAGTTCTCGAGCAGCCGCAGCCCCACCTGCTGGCTCTTCTCGGGATGGAAGACGCCCGCGTACACCGCTCCGCAGGCGACGCTCGACGCGAACTCCGGGCCGTAGATCGTGGTGGTCGCCACCAGCGCGGGATCGGCGGGCACCGCGTAGTAGGAGTGCACGAAGTAGACGTAGGCGCCATCGGGAACGCCGGCGAGCACGGGGACGGGCCGCACGATGCGTAGCGTGTTCCAGCCCATGTGCGGGACCTTGCGCTCGGGGTCGTGCGGGAACCGGACGACACGCCCGCGGAACACGCCGAGGCCGCGCACGCCGGGCGACTCCTCGCTCTCCTCGAAGAGGAGCTGCATGCCGATGCAGATGCCGAGGAAGGGGCGTCCCGAACGGGCGGCCGCGCGCACCGCCGCGACCAGCCCGGCGGCGGCGAGGTTCTCCATGCACGTGCCGAAGGCGCCCTGCCCCGGCAGCACGACGGCGGGCGCGGCGGCGATGCGCGCCGGATCGCTGGTGATCTCGGCCGGGTGCCCGGCGCGCTCGACCGCCTTCTGCGCGCTGCGCAGGTTGCCCACGCCGTAGTCGACGATCGCCACCGGCTGCACTCAGAGCGTCCCCTTCGTCGAGAGCACGCCCCGGATGCGGGGGTCGCGCTGGGTGGCGAGGTCGAGCGCGCGGGCGAGCGACTTGAAGGTCGCCTCGACCACGTGGTGGGGGTTGCGGCCCGAGGCCATGCGGACGTGGAGGTTCATCGCCGCCTCGTTGGCGAGCGCGAGCAGGAAGTCGTGGATCAGCTCGACGTCGAAGTGCCCGATCTTCGCCTGCCGGAGGCGCACGTCGTAGACCAGGTACGGCCTGCCGGAGAGGTCGACGACGGTGGTGACGAGCGCCTCGTCGAGCGGCACGGCGGCCTCCCCGAAGCGGCGGATGCCGGCCTTGTCGCCGAGCGCCCGGCGCAGCGCCTGGCCGAGCGTCAAGCCGACGTCCTCGACCGTGTGGTGGTAGTCGACCGCGAGATCGCCCCGCGCGCGCACGGCGAGGTCGAAGAAGCCGTGCTTGGCGAACAGCTCGAGCATGTGGTCGAGGAAGGGGATCCCGGTCTCGACCGTGGAGCGCCCCGTGCCGTCGACGGCGATCTCGACGCGGATGTCGGTCTCCTTGGTCCGCCGCTCGACGGTCGCGGCGCGGCCGCGCGCAGCGCGGGCGGGGCGGGGGCGAGTGGGCATCAGCGTCCTCCTTCGATGCGCGCGAGACGGCGCTCGACGGCGTGGCCGTGCGCGTCGAGCCCCTCGAGGCGCGCGAGCCGCGCCACCGCGGGGCCGAGCCGGGCGAGCGCACGCGGGGCTGCCTCGATCAGGCTCGTCCGCTTGACGAAGTCGTACACCCCGAGCGGGGAGGCGAAACGCGCGGTGCCGCCCGTCGGCAGCACGTGGCTCGGGCCGGCGATGTAGTCGCCGAAGGCCTCGGGTACGCCCTGCCCGAGGAAGATCGCCCCTGCGTGCCGCACCGCCGCCGCCCAGCGCCGGGGCGCGCGCACCGCCAGCTCGAGGTGCTCGGGCGCGAGGCGGTCGGCGAGCGCCACCGCCTCAACGAGCGAGGGCACGACGACGATCGCCCCGAAGGCCGCCAGCGCCCGCGCCGCGATCGCCCGGCGAGGAAGCGTCGCGAGCTGGCGGTCGAGGGCCGCGGCGACGCGGGCGGCGAGCCGGCGGTCGGGGGTCACGCAGATCGCGGCGGCGCGCGGATCGTGCTCGGCCTGGGCGAGCATGTCGGCGGCGACCAGCTCCGGATCGGCGGCGCCGTCGGCGACGACCAGCACCTCGCTCGGCCCCGCGACCCCGTCGACGCCCACCGCGCCGAAGCACAGCCGCTTGGCGGCGGCGACCCAGACGTTGCCCGGCCCCACGACCTTGTCGACGCGGGGCACGGTCGCGGTGCCGTAGGCGAGCGCGGCGATCGCCTGCGCGCCGCCCACGCGGTAGAGCGCGTCGACGCCGGCCAAGTGGCAGGCCGCGAGCACCACGGGCGGCGGCCCGTCGCCGCCCGCCGGCGACACCGCGATCACCGTGCGCACGCCCGCCACGCGGGCCGGGATCACCGTCATGAGCACGGTCGACGGGTAGGCCGCGCGGCCCCCCGGGACGTAGACGCCGACCCGCTCGAGCGGCGCGATGCGCTGGCCGAGCCGCGCCCCCGCCGCGTCGCGGAAGAGCCACGAGCGCTCGCGTTGGCGACGGTGGAACGCGCGGATGCGCCGGGCCGCGAGCGCGAGATCGCGGCGCACGCCTGCGGGCAGCCCGCGGTAGGCGGCCGCCAGGGCGCCGTCGGGCACGCGCAGCCGCCGTGGCGTGAGCCGCACGCCGTCGAGGCGGCGGGTGAACGCCAGCAGAGCGCGGTCGCCGTCGCGGCGGACCGCGGCGACGATCCGGCGTACCCGGCGTTCGACGGCGTCCCCGGGCGCGCCGCCCCGCGCCGCGAGCCGCGCTAGGCGCCCGCGCGCGCGCCGCGTCCCCGCGACGCAGACGATCTCGGCCGCCGATCTCACGCGGCCTCGCGCGCGACGCGGGCACCGAGCGCGCGCAGCTTCTCCTCGATGCGGTCGTAGCCGCGGTCGAGGTGGTAGACCCGCGACACGCGCGTCGTGCCCTCGGCGGCGAGGCCGGCGAGCACGAGGCAGACGCTCGCCCGCAGGTCGGTCGCCATCACCGGCGCGCCCGAGAGCGGGGAGGGCCCGCGCACGAGCGCGCGGTTGCCCTGCACGCGCACCTGAGCCCCCATGCGCGCCAGCTCCTGGACGTGCATGAAGCGGTTCTCGAAGATCGTCTCGGTGAAGCTGCTCGTGCCCTCGGCCCGCGTCATGAGCGCCATGAACTGCGCCTGGAGGTCGGTGGGGAAGCCGGGGTGCGGCATGGTGGTCACGTCGACCGCACCGAGCCGCCCGTTGCGCTCGACGGCGAGCCCGCTCTCGCCCTCGTGCACGCGCACGCGGGCCTCGCGCAGCTTGGCGACGAACGCGTCGAGGTGGTCGGCGCGGGCGCCGGTCACGCGCACCGAGCCGCCGGTGATGGCCGCGGCCACCATGAACGTGCCGGCCTCGATCCGATCGGGGATCACCGTGTGCACGGCGCCGCCGAGCGCCGGGCGTCCCTCGATGGTCACCACCGCCGTGCCGGCTCCCTCGACCCCCGCCCCCATGCGGGCGAGCGCGCGCGCGAGGCAGACGTTCTCCGGCTCGCGCGCCGCGTTCTCGATCACGGTGGTGCCCTCGGCGAGCGCCGCCGCCATCATGAGCTGCTGGGTGGCGCCGACCGACGGGAAGTCGAGCACGATCTTCGCGCCGCGCAGCCGCTCGGCCTCGGCCTCGACGTACCCCTCGACGATGCGCACGCGCGCCCCGAGGCGGGCGAGCCCGGCCAGGTGGAGGTCCACCGGGCGGGCGCCGATCGCACAGCCCCCCGGCGTCGACACGCGCGCGCGGCCGAAGCGCGCGAGCAGCGGCCCGAGGCACAGGAACGACGCGCGCATGGTCTTCACCAGCTCGTACGGCGCCTCCGTGCAGCGCACGTCGCGCGCCTCGACCACGATCTCGTGGCCGTCGGGACTGCTCGTCACCCGCGCGCCCAGGTGGCGCAGCACGGCGACGGTCGTGCGCACGTCGACGAGCTGCGGCACGTTGCGCAGCACGCACCGCTCGGGGGTGAGGAGCGTCGAGAACAGGAGCGGCAGCGCCGCGTTCTTCGACCCGCTCACCACGACCTCGCCTTCGAGGACCGCCCCGCCCCGGATCACGATCGCGTCCACGTCCGCGCCCTCCCCGCGTCACACGCCCGCTGCGCCGCCAGCACGCGCTCGATGCCCGCCGCATCCGCGCGCACGACGGTCCTGTCGTACCGGCCCACGCGGGCCACGTCCTCGAGCACCCCCCGGGCCTGCCCCGCGCCCATCTCGAGGACGAGCCAGCCGCCGGCGACGAGCGCCTCGGCAGCCTCGGCGAGCAGCACGCGCACCGCCTCGAGCCCGTCGGCCCCGCCGTCGAGCGCCCCCCGCGGCTCGTGCTCGCGGACCTCGGGCTCGAGCAGCGGCAGCTCGCCCGCGCTCACGTACGGGGGATTCGCGACCACGACGTCGAAGGCGCCGGCGCGAAACGGCGCGAGCCAGTCCGCGCACACGAGACCGGCCCGGGGCGCATGCCGCGCCAGGTTCTCGCGCGCGACGGCGAGCGCGGAGCAGTCCCGGTCGCTCGCCCAGACCCGCGCCCGCGGCAGCTCGCGCGCGACCGCGGCGGCCACCGCGCCGCTCCCGGTCCCGGCGTCGAGGACGCGGGCCGTGCGGGGCGCGAGCCGGCAGACCGTCTCGACCAGCAGCTCGGTTTCCGGCCGCGGGATGAGCACGCGCGGATCGACGGCGATCGGCAGCGACCAGAACTCGCGCGTGCCGGTGAGGTACGCCACCGGCACACGCCGCGCCCGCCGCGCCACCAGCGCGGCGAACGCGCCGGCGGCCGCCGGCGCCAGCGCCTCGCGCGCGCGCACGACGAGCCCCGCGCGGTCGCCCCCGAGCACGTGCGCGAGCAGCACCTCGGCGTCGGCGCGCGGCTCGGGGACGCCGGCCGCAGCGAGGCGAGCGACGGCCGCGCGCAGCGTCGCGCCGACCGTGAGCGGGCGCAGCGCCGTTCCCATGCGTCAGCCCGCCGCGCGCAGGGCCTCGGCCTGCGCGCGGGTGACCAGCGCGTCGATGATCGGCTCGAGGTCGCCGTCGAGCACGCGGTCGAGCACGTGCAGGGTCACGTTGACCCGGTGATCGGTGACGCGGCTCTGGGGGAAGTTGTAGGTGCGGATCTTCTCCGACCGGTCGCCCGAGCCCACCATCGCTCGGCGGTTGGCGGAGATCGCCTCCTGCTGCTCTTCCCGCGCTCGCTCGAGCAGGCGCGCGCGCAGGATCTTGAGCGCCTTCGCCTTGTTCTTGTGCTGGGACTTCTCGTCCTGGCAGGTGACGACCAGCCCGGTGGGCACGTGGGTCACGCGCACGGCGGAGTCGGTGGTGTTGACGCTCTGGCCGCCCGGCCCCGACGAGCGATAGACGTCGATGCGCAGGTCCTTGTCGTCGAGCGCGACGTCGACGTCCTCGGCCTCGGGGAGCACCGCGACCGTGACCGCCGAGGTGTGGATGCGCCCCTGAGCCTCGGTGGCGGGCACGCGCTGCACGCGATGCACGCCGCCCTCGAATTTGAGGCGGCTGAACGCGCCCTTGCCCTGGACGAGCGCGATAATCTCCTTGAAGCCGCCGAGGCCCGTCGGGCTCGAGGAGAGCACCTCGACGCGCCAGCCGCGTCGCTCGGCGTAGCGCGTGTACATCCGGTACAGCTCGGCCGCGAACAGCGCCGCTTCCTCGCCGCCGGTGCCCGCGCGGATCTCGAGCACCGTGTTGCGCTCGTCGTTGGGGTCACGCGGGAGGAGCAGCCGGCGAAGCTCGGCGTCGAGGGCCGCGACCCGCGCCTCGAGCGCGGGCAGCTCGGCGCGCGCGAGCTCACGCAGCTCCTCGTCCGTGCCCCCCGCGAGCTCGCGGTGCTCGGCGAGGTCGCGCGCCACCCGCTCGCGCTCGCGGAAGCAAGTGACGATCTCCTCGAGCTGCGCACGTTCCCGGCTGAGCTTGGCGAACTCGCGGCGGTTGGCGATCACCGCCGGGTCGCCGACGAGCCTTTCGAGCTCCTCGTAGCGCCGCTCGACCTCCTTCAGGCGATCGAGCATGCGCTATCCGTCCTCTTCCGGACGGCGCGCGCGCACGCTAGGGGCGGGACGCCGTGGCGCCCTTGCCGCGATACTTGCGTTGGAAGCGCTCGACCCGGCCCGCGGTATCGACGAGCTTCTGCTTGCCGGTGAAGAAGGGATGGCAGGCCGCGCAGATCTCGACGTGGATGGTCGGCACGGTGGAGCGGGTCTCGATGACGTTGCCGCAGGCACAGATGATCGACGCCCTCTCGTAGCGCGGGTGAATGCCTTCCTTCATGCGGAGGATCCCGTATAACACCGCGATCCGAGGCACGCAACGCAGCCGCCGCGGCGCCTAGCGCGCGACGAACGCGCCGCTCGCGGATGCCGCGCAGTAAACGAGCGCGTCGTCGGCGTCGACGAAGTCGCGGAACGCCTGCCCGACCCCCGAGAGGGCGCCGTGTCGGTATCGGCCGAAGCCGGCGCTACCGGGCCAGCCAGCGGTCGAACCAGCGATCGAGCAGCGCGAGGACGCGAGCCCGTTCCCCGCCAGGCTCGTTCAGCAGCTCGTGGTAGAAGCCGGGGAGCCAGACGAGCTCGTGCGCGGCGCGGAGCCGCGCGGCCACCGCGGACGCCCCGCTCGGGTCGACGATGCGGTCCTGGTCCCCCTGGAGGACGAGCAGCGGCACCCGCAGGCGGTCGGCCTCGGCGAAAGCGATCGCCTGGGCGGCGCACAGCGCACGGAAGAACCCCGCGGTGGCGACCCGATGGACGAGCGGGTCGGCGGCGTAGGCGCGGCCGACGGCGGGATCGCGGGCGAGGGCGCTCGGATCGAGCGCGGTGCGGAACCGCACCCGCGGCAGCACGCGGCCGAGGAGCAGCGCGACGGCCCGCAGCGAGCGCGGGGCGCTCTCGGGGATGCGGAAGGCGGGCGCCGAGAGCGCGCCGGCGCGCACCGTCTCCGGGTGGCGCAGCAGGTAGAGGAAGGCGATCAGGCCTCCCATGCTGTGGCCGAAGAGGACGCGGGGTGCGCCCGGCCACCACGTCTCGGCCATCCCCGCCAGCGTGCGGAGATCGGCGACCAGCTCGTGGAAGTCGCGGCAGTGGCCGCGGGGGCCGCCCGAGCGCCCGTGGCCGCGGTGGTCGAGCGCCGCGGTGGCCACGCCGCGCGCCGCGAGGTGCTCGATCAGGTGCACGTAGCGGCCGAGGTGCTCGGCGTAGCCGTGCGCGATCAGGACGACCCCGCGCGCCGCGGCGGGCCCGGCGCGCCGCCAGCGGATCGGCACCCCGCCGACCCCGGAGAACGTCCCGTCGACCTCGCCGTTCACGCCGGGGCCGGCCGGCTGCGCACCCGCTCCACCGCCTCCTGCCAGCCGCGATAGAGCGCCTCGCGCTGCGAGGCGGTCATGCGCGGCCGGAAGCGCCGGTCGAGCTGCCGCGCGCGCCCGAGCTCCGCCGGCGAGCGCCAGAAGCCGGTGGCGAGGCCCGCCAGAAAGGCCGCGCCCATCGCCGTCGTCTCCACCAGCTTCGGCCGCTCGACCGGCACGCCGAGCAGGTCGGCCTGGAACTGCATGAGGAAGCCGTTCGCCGCGGCGCCGCCGTCGACCCGCAGCGCGCGCAGCGCGGTGCCGGCGTCGGCGGCCATGGCGTCGACCACGTCGCGAGTCTGAAAGGCGAGCGCCTCGAGCGCCGCGCGCACGACGTGGGCGTAGGTGACGCCGCGGGTGAGCCCCAAGAGCGCGCCGCGCGCGTCGGCGTCCCAGTACGGCGCGCCGAGCCCCACGAACGCCGGCACCAGGTAGACCCCGAGGGTCGAGTCGACGGTGCGCGCGAGCCGCTCGGAGTCGGCCGCCCGCCGGATCAATCTGAGCCCGTCGCGCAGCCACTGGAGCGCCGCCCCGGCGACGAAGACCGACCCCTCGAGGGCATACGCCGGCCCGCCGCGCGCGTCGCAGGCGACCGTCGTGAGCAGCCCCCCGTTCGAGACGATCGGCCGTTCGCCGGTGTGCAGCAGGAGGAAGCAGCCGGTGCCGTAGGTGTTCTTCGCCAAACCTGCCTCGACGCAGCCCTGGCCGAAGAGCGCCGCCTGCTGGTCGCCCGCCACGCCGGCGATGGGCACGCGCGCCCCGAGCACGTCAGCGGTGGTCTCGCCGAACACGCCGCTCGATGGGTGGACCGTGGGAAGCAGCGCAGCCGGAACGCCGAAGAGGTCACACAGCTCCGGATCCCAGGCGCGCGCGTGGATGTCGTAGAGCAGCGTGCGCGAGGCGTTGGTCGGGTCGGTGGCGTGCACGGCGGCGCCGGTGAGGCGCCAGAGCAGCCAGGAGTCGATCGTTCCGAAGCAGAGCTCGCCGCGGTGCGCCCGCGCCGACGCCCCACGTACGTGCTCGAGGAGCCAGGCGAGCTTGGTGGCGGAGAAGTACGGGTCGAGGACGAGGCCGGTCTTCGCACGCACGGGCGCCTCGAGCCCGCGCGCGCGCAGCGCGGCGCAGCGGTCGGCCGTGCGGCGGTCCTGCCAGACGATGGCTCGGTGCAGGGGACGCCCCGTGCGCCGGTCCCAGACGAGCGTCGTCTCGCGCTGGTTGGTGATCCCCATCGCGGCCACGTCGCGCCCGCGCGCGCCCGCGCGGCGCACCGCCGCGCGCAGCACGCCGAGCGTGACGCGCCAGATCTCCTCGGGATCGTGCTCCACCCACCCCGGCCGCGGGTAGTGCTGCGTGAACTCCCGGTACGCGCGGCCCGCGAGCCGCCCGCGGCGGTCGAAGACGAGCGCGGTCGTGCCGGTCGTGCCCTGATCGAGCCCGACGACGTACGGCATCAGAAGAAGAGCGCTCGCCGGCGGCGCAGCCCCTCGCTGACGACGCCCTGCAGCCGCTCGCGCACCTGATCGCGCAGGCGGCGCACGGCGGCGGCGTCATGCGCCGCCTCCGCCGGATAGTGCCGCGCGACCTCGAGCGGGTCGCCCACGTGGATGGTCCACTTCGTGGGCAGCGGCACGAGGCCGCCCAGCCCGAGCCAGGGAAACGTCGGTGTGACCGGCAGCGCCGGCAGCCCGAGCGGGCGGGCGAGGAGCCCCCCCACGCGCGCGAGCACGGGCTGCGCCTCCTCGGCGCCGATCACGGCGACCGGGACGATCGGCGTGCCGGTCGCCAGCGCCGCGCGCAGGAGGCCGA
>Ga0070734_10000590_pt1 | contig 70645 bp, 51 predicted proteins | sample Coa_R1_8_FD_66444 | JGI IMG/M metagenome (GOLD analysis project Ga0070734, IMG submission 66444) | Surface soil microbial communities from Centralia Pennsylvania, which are recovering from an underground coalmine fire - Coalmine... | ecosystem: Environmental > Terrestrial > Soil > Unclassified ...
CCCGCTCCATCGCGGCCCTCGGATACGCTTCCATGCTCCGCATGGTCTCCTATCCTCACCGCCCGCAAAGCGGACATATCACCTGCTATCTCAACCGGACATATCATGTGCTACCGACAAGACTGCATTTTGGTGTTGACTGTCCCCTCGAGCACATACAGAATGCGAACGTCTAATTTCGCGATAACTTTGTAGGCTTTCCCCAAAAAGCGTTGTGTTCCGTCCCGGATTAGTTCTGTATGATGCGCAAGTTCTCGCGAAATGCCATTAAGACATATTGAGGGGGAATCAAAAGTGGGAGTGCTATCATGTCTCTCCGCTTCCCGATCTCTTCATATGCGTGGTCCGCGAGTAGTATTCCCGTCGCGTCAAAGAGTCGGCTGACTACCGTCTGTCGGCTGACAGTCTTGTTGGCGCTGCTTCCGCAGTTGCCTGCCTTTAGCCAGAATCTAGCACTGAGCTCAAACTCGCCGCAGGTTGGAGCGGGTGGAAGAACAGTTGTAACTGCCACCGTCGCTGGGGGCGGTGCGGTTCCGGCAATTAACTGGTCGATCGATTCGAACCCTGCCGGGTTTGTACTTTCTCCGATAGGCAACAATTCAGCGCTGCTCACTGTAATGGAAAACGCAGTCACGCCCGACTCGGGCACGATTGTTATACGAGTGACTCCCACCGCAGGTGGAGCAGCAGCGACTCTAGTCCTTCCCATCCTCAAGCATGGAGGACTACTGGTTATTCCTGTCATCGGATTTGAACAGGCAGGTGCCAGCTCAGCCCAAAGCGCGCAGAAATTCTTCTTCAATTTCTTCGTCAGTCGTGCCATTCCCTTCGGTGACCACGGGTTCTCAGGAACGAATCCTGATCAAATCATGTTTGGACCTCGCTTCCGCTGGTTTGGCGAAGTGCGTGTAGCGTCGTACCCTCAGCAGATAACAAGTGGAGTAGCTACCTTTGCGGCGGGTTTCGCAACCCAAGTGGCCCAACTCCAGGTCAACAAACTGGCTCAGGCAGGAGAGTTCACAACCGGGCTCGAGTACCGCATTTCCAGCTTTCCGCGATTTCTCGGAGGCCTACAATCTAACGGCAAGGAAAGATCAAACCTCGCCCTTATAGCTGGGTTCGGCGCGATCAGCCCTCTGAATCCTCAGGAATCCTTGCAGATTTTTTATACCCCTCCCGTGGGTTCGTCACAGCGGGGGCCATTCTTACAGCAATTCCCCAGTTCTACAACCTTCACGTATACGGGATTTACTACTCCAGACCGTGGGCGCTTCTACTGGGAATACGGAGCGGGGCTGCGCGTCACCACACATTTCTTTGACGATTCGGGGATCGAAAGCTCACCCGCAATGTTGAGCTATTCCGTCGGTCAAAACCAAATTATCTCAGGAGGCCTCAGCTCGGGAGTCGTACAAAGAGTCGAGGGCTTTTATCCGCTCGCACTTGGCGACCGCTTTGGAAGCAAGACCACGATTTGGTACCTCTTCGGCCGCGTCGATATGAGGATCGCAGCTCCGCGGCAGGTAACGCCGTTCATCTTACAGCCCGCGGGTTCCGACATCTCTGGCTACAACCCTCAAGTCAATATCGTTACGGTACGAAGCAATCGAGACTTGTACACGATTGGGGTCGGGATCGACGCGGTAAAGCTGATTAATACGATTGCAGGCTCGAAACATTAGAACGATGGTTCGGAATACCCGACGCCGCGAGCGTGTTCTGCTTGCGCGTTGCTCTCAGAGTCCGACTTGAGATAGGGAGGACGCTATGGCTAACGGAATTGGAAGAGACCGGCTGTTTTCGCGCCTTCAGCCGACGGGCGAAGATATTTGGTCGATTATCAGGGAACTAGCTCAGACCTCTGAACCCGAGCGCCGCCGCCTTCTTCGCCCGCACGCCGAAATGCTTTTCAGCACCGACGATCAAGGTGTGCTCGATAAGGAGAGGCGGCGCAGGCTTGACGTGGCACTCGGCGCGCTGACGATGTTGGAGATCGCTTATGAGACCGAGGTCGCGACTGAAGAAGACGGAGTGCCCGAGCTGGACAACCTGAGACAACTCTGTGGCTCGGAGGCCTTCCTTCGGTACGTAAATGCGTATTTGTATTTTGGTATTCGCTTTCTAGCTCGGCGCATCATGCCGGGAGAGCTGCCAACTATCGAAAGTGTCAAGAAGTCTCCGCCACGCACCTCAAACAAGCAGCTGTTTTCTCTCCAGACTCCGCCATCACTCAGCGGGTACTCGGCAGCGGACAATACCTTCGCGACATTGCTCGACTTGTCAGCGCGTTGTGATCCAGCGATTAACTATCGCAACCTAACGCCGCAGGTACAAGCCCTCACGTTCCTAGACGGGTTCACGAACGACTCCGCGGAAAATTCAGAAGATGTTTCCAGTGAGTCCGAGCGCTTTGAGCTATGGCTCCGCGGCCTGTCTCCAGAATCTGGAGACGCTGAGCAGGCACGATTTCTGGCTATAAGTAGTGGATTGAGAGAGTGGGCAGTCGAGCGCAGCAGTTTCTATCTGTCCCTTCAGTCAAGGACGGCCGATCCTGCGCTTCCCGCGACTGAAACCGCCGAGCAGGGTGGCGCGCGTCCGATTGGTGGCTGGGTTGTAACCAACCCCTTGGCAGCGCGCTTCGCCTTGGCAGACATCTATTGGATCTCGCGAATTTTAAGAGCCGAGGTTCAGGCCAACGCATCGGTGACTTACTCGCGAAGCAATTGGCTACATCTGCTTCGCTTCCGGGCGGTTTTAGATGGCGGCGCAGATGCAATTCCGGTGCAACATGAGCTGCAAAAAGCCGAACAGATTCTCTGCTCCGTCTTCGACTTTGTGTGTGATCTGGTTCAGAACGCCGTCGAAATAACTGGGGAGCAGGAAAAACAAGCGTACGAGCCGGAGCTGTTTACCGATCCTTCCGATGTACCGAACACCACCGCCCGATGGCGCAAAGTGTTCGACGACGAACTGAACGAAATCGAGCGGCAGCGTGATCGTCGTCAATTCACGCACGGAGCGTCGCTAAACGTTCCCCCGTTTTCCCCTGTGCCTGGCCCGGATGATGTTTGGATGGAGAGGATCAGGAAAAACAAGCCAACCCGCAATCTCATCGGGCTTTCCTTTTCTGGCGGCGGCATCCGCAGCGCGACATTCAATCTGGGCGTCTTGCAAGGGCTCCAGGAGTTTGATCTGTTGCGTAAGATCGACTTCCTCTCCACCGTTTCCGGGGGAGGATTCATCGGATCCTGGCTGCTGGCCAACGTTCACCGAACCCGGCACTGGCTTGGACGACTGATGAATTGGGAAGACTCGATCGACCACCTGCGCCGCTATTCCAATTATCTTGCTCCCCGGCTCGGCATGTTCAGCACCGATACGTGGAGCATGTGGGTAAGCTGGGCACGCAACAGCTTTCTGATTCAACTTACCGGGCTCGCTTGGCTCTGGGCATTGTTTCTGTCCGCTTTGGCTTTGGAAGTTTTGTTCCGGTGGGCCGCTAGACCCGATAGTGTGGTTGTGGCTGCGAGTCTGATGACCGTTGTCTTGTTGACGCTTCTTTATAACCTCTCAAGCGATCGTGCTGTGAGCGGCAAACCAACTTCGTTCAAGAATAAATGGATTCTGAGAGCTGCCAATTTCGGTTTCGTTAAACGTCTTGTTCCCGGGCTGCCGGAATGGCTTCGGAGTGGAAGAAGCCCGTCATCGGGTACATCGGTGTGGCTGCTCGCGATCGTGCCTTCGTGGTGCGCTTCTTTCCTGATTGCGAGTCTGTTATGGGGTGGTGATAGCGAAACCTCCAAGGTGCCTACGTTTCATGATGCCCTCGAAAAGATAAACACGTCCTATGTCTCATCGCGATGGCTGATGGTTGGGTGGTCGACGTTCGTTTTGCTCGCGCTGGGACTTGTTGCCTTCATCACGCTTTCTCGTCTTCGCGACCGGGGCTTCGTTGAGCGCATTGGCTGGCGAATCGGCCATGCGACCTGGATCAGCATCGTGTGCGGAGCCGTGTTGGTCGTCGAGTTGTGGGGCATTCTTTCGTTGTTCGGGTCCTGGTCTTCCGACCGTCATCGATTCGTCTGGTACGCATTCGTGTTGGGTCCTCCTCTGGTTTTGGCTGCCCATACCGTCAGCGTCGTTCTCTTCATCGGCTTCTGTGGCAAGCACTCAGACGAGGCAGTACGGGAGTGGTGGACTCGCTTCGGGGCCGGTCTGGCGATGTTCGGTGTGGCCTATCTTGCCCTGACAACCGCCGTGGTGTTCGGACCGTGTTGGATCCTGGGTCTCCTCGGCCTCGGCTTCGTGAAATGGAGTTCGATCATAACCTGGATTGCAACTGTGATTGGTGGGCTGCTGGCCGGCAAGAGCAGCAAAACCAATGGAAACGAAACTACCAATAAGTCCTCATGGCTCCAGATACTGGCCAAGGTTGGCGGTTTCGCGTTCATCGTGGGAGCAGTTCTTGCCGCTTCTACTGCGTTGTACGTGGTCCTGGCGCTCATATTGGCGCCGGCGTGGAACTGGCATGGCCATTCGGCAACAATGCATGAGATTTCCCACGCCCATCCCAGAATATTTATCGGCTTCCTGGTAGCGGCTGCTTGTGGCGCTCTCTTTTCGCGCTTTTTTGAGATCAACATTTTCGGCTTGAATCAGTTCTACCGTTTTCGTTTGGTCCGCTGCTATCTGGGCGCGACTCGATGGGCTGCCGGATTTCGAAAGCCGCAACCCTTTACGAATTTTGACGGCGACGACGACAGCAAGCTTGGTCAGTTGTTCGACGAAGAGTTTCGCGGTCCGTTTCCGATCTTCAATTGTGCGCTCAACCTGAGCGGCAGCTCAGATTTGGCTTTGCATACCAGGCACAGTGCCTCGTTCTCGCTCACCTCTCTGTGGTGCGGGTGTGACCGCCGCCGCGTCGGGTATGCTCCGACCAGCAGTTTCGCTCAAGGCGTGATGTTAGGTCAGGCGGTCGCCATCTCGGGCGCCGCGGCCAGTCCAAATATGGGCTTCAATACTTCACCTCTCGTGGCTTTTCTGCTGACCATGTTCAATGTGAGATTGGGATGGTGGTTCCCTAATCCCGGGCGCAACAAGTGGTACCGTCCGGGATTAAGTTTCAGCCTCTATTATCTGTTGCTGGAGTTGTTTGGGGTCGCCGATGAAAAAAGCAAGTTCGTCAACGTCTCCGATGGAGGTCACTTTGAAAATCTGGGGGTGTATGAACTGATTCGTAGACGCTGCAAAGTGATCATTGTCTGCGATGCAGAATGCGACGAGCTACTTCAATTCGGCAGCCTCGGAAATCTGGTTCGGCTTTGCGAGACGGATTTCGGTGCAAAGATCGACATTGATGTGAGTTCTATCCGGAGGCAAAAAGAAGGTTTCAGCCTTACGCATTGTACCGTCGGGCACATCACCTACTGCAATGGCAGCCAAGGTTACATGATCTACCTCAAATCCTCGATGAGCGGCGACGAGGACGTAGGCATTGCACAATATCGCTCCGTTCATCCCTCTTTTCCCCACGAAACTACTGCTGATCAATTTTTCTCTGAAGATCAGTTTGAAGCCTATCGTAGGCTGGGATTGCATGTTGTTCGCCAGTCGTTCAGAGGCAGTCAGCCGGGCGATCACCCCGTCGCGATTGCTGAGAAGTTAGCGGATGTGCTAGCGCCAGCCGGCTGCGCAAGCGAAGCCTTTCTGAAGCACGCCAAAACGCTCAATCAAGTTTGGGAAAGATTCCGCCAGACGCCCGAATTGCATCACTTCTTTGAAGAATTGATGCGGCAGACCATTTCCGCCGCTGCCGGGCAACAGAACCTGCCTCTGCCGGAACCGAGCGAGCAGGAAAAGCTTATCGGGTTGGAGCTTATTCAGATCATGGAGGACGTATTCCTTGATCTTCGGCTGGACGATTTCTGGTCTCACCCTGACAATCGCGGCTGGGCAATTCTCTTTATGCGTTGGGCCCGAAGTCCACGGCTGCGCGCAATCTGGCAGAGAACCCGGCGCACTTTCGGTATCCGCTTCGAATACTTTTGTGAGGCGCGCCTTGGTCTGCAGCGGGACAAGCCAATCGTTCGAGTTTAAGGACACTCAGGTCCTACGGGCCTTCGTGTGTAGCTAAAACAGTTCCTCTGTGATGAACCGGGACGCCGACCCGGACTAGTCTCGCGATGGGTGTATGCGAAGCACGCTTCGCTCAAACACCCTACCATCGCGGTGAAACCGAAACGAACTTCGGCGCAAATCGCCAACACTCCCGAATTTTCAGCGTTTCAGAATGGCAAATGCCGTTTCATATCACGATCATTTCCACACTCTAATCCATCATTTTCGCTTCGCGGCCAGCATCATGGTGTAGTCGTCGAGGTCGATCAGGGCTTCGTCACTCACTGCCTTCATCCGTTCCGAACGCTTATTGCGGATTGAGTCTTCGCTCAACAGTTGCGCTCGACTACGATGCTTCTCATCGATTTGGGTCTTTGCCTTCAGAATCTGTCTGGCGTAGTCCAGTGCTGCCTTGGGTTTGCTCGGATCTTCCACAAACGCTGCGATTGCCTGATCACTGGCATCGGTCTGCGCATACCAAAGCAGCAGAACCAGGCTTTTCTCCGCAGTTTCGTCCTTCTCCGTCTGCAGACGATCAATCGCCGGCTGGAGCCAGTAGTCCTGATTAGTCGGCAACAGCATGTAGACGAGAGCGTAGTTCTGCCCTAACCTGAGCACATGCTGGGGAATAAAGACCTTGAAGTTCCGATCGTCAAGAATGTGAAACGCAGCGTCAGTTGTGTTGTCACCTAGCGTCGCCATTCGGTGGACCTGGAGAAAGTAATCCTTCGACTGCACGTCTCGCAGATCACTGTGTGCCATTGCGGCGAGCGCGATCGTTCGGTCCGCCGGAGTGTTCGAAAGACTGAGAAGCAGCATGCTTCCGTCGTAGAGAAAGAAATGGGAATTGTGAAAATCCGCAAGCTCCAGTCTCAGGGCCGGAATATAAACATCCGGTTCGGCCTTTGCCTTTGACCAGAACTGATCAAGCACACCGGATTTCTTCGTGATTTCTGCATTGCTGAGGGTATGGGGTTGGAAATTATAAGTCTGTTGAATCTGCTGGTGGATGGTGGACTGGGCATTGGCGATGGTTGCCACCAATGCGACAGAGAAATACAGTCGAGCGAGAACTTCAGATGCGATGCGCATTGAGCGAAATGTTAGTGGAATTCCAGACGCTTCGCCATTCATTCATTAAGTCATTGCGTCAAATGACTAAATTACTAAATGAATTAGCCCTTCGCCCAGGCCCGGAAACGGCGACAACCCCTCACCTCCTCAATTTCTCTAATCTCTGAGGAGGAATCACATGCCTACGAAAAAGAAATCATCCCGCCGCAGATACGGAAAGGCCGCGGCCAAGAGCGTCGCCAGCGCGATGCGCCGCGAGAAGCGCGGTACGCTGAAATCCGGACGCGGCGGCAAAGGTGGTACGGTGAAGAGCCGCAAGCAAGCCATTGCCATTGGGCTATCTGAAGCTCGTAAGAAAGGCGCCAAGGTGCCCAGGAAGAAGGCGGCTTAACCATCAGGAAGAGCGCGCTAGGGTCCACTCACGCGTCTCGTGGACCCCTCGGTCTTTGAACTTGCCGCATTCAGTTAAAATAGCCGTCACCGCGATGCGGTCTCTTTCATGTCCTCGACGGCGAAAGCCAATTCAGTACTTGCTGCGGCAGTCATCTTTCTCCTGCTGAGTACCTGTGCTGCGTACCTCGCCTTTAAGCGCTTCCAGACTAGCGAACAATGGGTCATGCACACGCTCAACGTACAGCATGCCTTGGATCATTTCTCTACCATGGCCGGGCGCGCCGGTCGCCTCCGCTCCGAATATATCGATTCCGGGGATCCATCCCTTCTCACACGACAGGGCCAAGCCGCCGCTGAAGTTCGAGGCGCTGTCTCAGCGATCCGTCAGCTTACGGCCGACAATATTACCGAGCAGGCGAATTGTGCAAGGCTGACCGCCCTATCCGAGCAACGCCTCGCTTTGATGGATCAGGCTCTCGAGTTAAAAAGGTCCGGCAAATCGACTCCGGAAGTTCAAATCCCCATCAACCGCGAGATGATGGCCGCGGCCGATGCCACTGACAACGTCGTTTACGCCATGGAAGATGAGGAGCAGCGTTTGCTCACTGAACGCGAAAAACGTCAGACCTCGTCGCTCGAAGTAATCGCCGGGGTTCTTCTTACCAGCATGTTCCTGGCTCTCGTCTTCTTCCTGGTCCATCACCAGATGATCACCGATCAGGTCCACGAGAGAATGCGCGCCGAAACTGCTCAGCGCAATCTCAGCGCCCGTTTGTTGACGCTGCAAGACGAGGAACGCCGAAAATTTGCCCGCGAACTGCACGATTCTGTAGGCCAGCAATTGGCAGCAATGAAGATGGCGATCTCCATGATTGAGCACAAGCTTCCGGGCGATGCCGTTGTCGTCGACTGCTTAAAGCTGCTCGATGATGCGATCGCGGAAACTCGCACTATCTCCCACCCGCTCCACCCGCCGCTTCTGGATGACGCCGGCCTGAACTCTGCCATGCGATGGTTTGTCGAAGGATTCGCAAAGCGCAGCGGCATCCAAGTGAATCTTCACATTCAAGACGGAGTGCTTCGTTACGACGACACGGTGGAGTTGGTGTTATTCCGCGCATTGCAGGAAGGCCTCACAAATGTTCACCGGCACTCCGGAGCGAAGCAGGCCGACGTCAGCCTGACTACCGACGGAGATAAGGTCATCCTGACAGTGCGCGATCACGGCTGTGGGATCCCGCCGGCAATGCTGCAGGGGATCAAGGCGGATGGCACTGCGGGAGGCGTTGGACTGGCCGGAATGACCGAACGCCTGCGTGAGATCGGTGGACGCCTCGAGATCGACTCGACGCCGAGTGGAACGGAGATCGCCGCGCAAGTTCCAGTACGGCGACGCGCGACGCCACAACTTGAGATTTTGAATGCTCCAGTTCAAGAGGTAAACGGATAAATGGGGAAATTCATTTCTGTTTGCATCTTTGCAGTTTTTCTCTGGGCCACAGCTGCCTGCACCAGGAAGCCAAGCGCCACGCAACTCACGGTAGAAATTCCAGCAGGTTTTAGTGGCAATTTTGTACTGGACATGGGCGTGCGCGAAGCCCCTCCGCTGTCGAAAGACGGTGCGGGCTACATTCTCGCGGTTCCACGGAATGGCAAAGCGCAAACCTCGACTCTGCTCGAAAATCCCAAAGTCTCTTTCAAGAACGGCAGCGATGGTCAGATCTGGGGATATTCACAGCGGCTCTTTACCACCGGAGACGGGATCTCAGTCGGCGGCAAGATCGAATTCTTTGTGGGGACTCAGAAGGATTTCGATGCGGAGCAGAACAAGAAGAACAAATCGGGAGACTTCTTCAAGCCTGAATCGATCGTCGCCAAAGTCTGACGCTGGCGACGCATGCGGCCTCCAGACTGCCCCACCCTTCGCGTTGCTCGAAGGGTGGGAATCCGATAAACCGAAAGAGAAGAGTTCGAAAGACTACGCCTGAGTGGTCTTCTCAACGTCGCGAAGCCGAGCTGCTTTTCCGCGCAATCCACGGAGATAGAACAAGCGAGCCCGTCGCACCTTTGACGACCGCACCAGGTCGACCTTGTCGATCACCTTCGAGTGCAGCGGGAAAATGCGCTCCACGCCTTGCCCGAAGCTCATCTTGCGCACGGTAAAGCTTGCCTGCGGACCGTTGTCGCGCTTGATCACCACGCCTTCAAACGCCTGCACGCGTTCCTTGTCGCCTTCTTTGATCTTCACATGGACACGCACCGTGTCTCCGGGGCGAAACGCCGGAAGGTCCGTGCGCTGCGTCTTCGCGAGTAGTTTTTCAATGATTAAGTTTGACATGTCGTTACCCTTCGTTGATTCTTCGAAATACTTTTAGTGTCTTGTCATCCTGAGCGAAGCGAGGGATCTATGTACTCCTCGCCACAAAATCGGCTCAGAACTACGACGAACTCTTGACTCGTTCCAGAATCTTTCTGTCGTCCTTGCTGAGCTCGACGTCCTCCATCAAATCCGGACGGTTTCTCAGCGTCTTCTTCAATGCCTGCTCGCGGCGCCAGCGCCGAATCTGCTGGTGATTGCCGTTGATCAGCACCTCGGGAACCTTCATCCCGCGAAACTCTGCGGGTCGCGTGTAGTGCGGATAATCGAGCAATCCACCCGATCCGCACGTTGAATCCGGGCCATCGCTCTCACCCACATTCGCGTGCGCCGTGAACGATTCCTGCCTCGTCGATGCCTCGTTGCCGACAGCCCCCGGAAGCAACCGCGTGACGGCTTCAATGATCACCGCTGCGCCCAGTTCGCCACCGCTCAGCACGTAGTCCCCGATCGAAAGCTCGCGATCAGCAAGAAATTCGCTCACGCGCTCGTCGACGCCCTCGTAGCGTCCGCAGATCAGTACGATGCGGTCGAGTGCCGCCAACTCAGAAGCCACCTTTTGGCTGAACGGCTGACCCTGCGGCGACAGAACAATCACGCTTTCTTTTGCCCCGCCCGATAGCCGCTCCTCAGGTGGAGCAAGCTGCATTCGTTCTAAACATTCAAAGATCGGTTCCGGCTTGAGCACCATGCCCTCGCCGCCGCCAAATGGGCGGTCATCCACCGTGCGGTGCCGGTCGTGCGTGTATTCCCGCAGATCATGGACTTTGATTTCCACCAGGCCCATTTCCGCGGCCCGGCGCGTAATCCCGTGATCCAGAGGCCCGCGAAAGAAGTCCGGAAAAATCGTGACAATATCGGCCTTCATGCGGAACCCAAAACCGTTGCACGAAGCTTTCCTTCGTGTACCTTCGTGCCCTTAGTGGTTCAAGTTTTTCGCCGTCGCGAACTCAAATTCTGGCGTTTCTCCTCAGCAGTCAGCGGCGTATTAATATCCAACATGCCTTCGGGAAGCCTCATGCATACTTGCTTCCCCGCCAGGTTAACGCTCTCCAGGTACGCTTCCGCAAACGGCACATCGTATTTCTTGCCATCCGCACTCGCCACAATCAGTAACGGCGCCTCACCGGCTCCGAACTGAATATCTTCGACCCGTCCGATCTCGCGACCTTGATCGATCACCACGCATCCGACCAGATCGCTCACGTAATTCCAACCGGACTCAAGTTTCGCGCGATCCGCCTGCGGAACCTGCAACTCAGATCCGATCAGCGGCTCGGCATCTGAAATCGAATCGATCCCGACAAACTTCAAAACCAACAGACCCTTATGCGGCCAAAGATCTTCAATCTCGACCTCGCGCCGCGAGTCTCCCGACTTTGCCAGCGCCGAAAGCTTCATCCCGGCGGAAAACCGGTCAGGAACGTCGCTGTGAACCTCGGCTGCGACCTCGCCAATTCGTCCCTGCGTCTTCACCACGCGGGCCAGCGTAATGAAATCATCTGCGATTGGGTGCCCGATTTCTCGCGCGTCCTGTGCGCGAGAAGTGGGGATTTTCCTCGCCGAATCCACGATCCTACTCGATGATCTCGAGCTGATACCGCTTGTGCGCCCGGTGTCCCGCGGCCGCAAGCAGCGCCCGCAGCGCCCGGGCCGTCCGGCCCTGGCGTCCAATCACCTTGCCCACATCGTTCTCGGCGACTTCCAGTTCGATCACGCCGTCGTCGAACTTCTCGACGAACACTTCGTCAGGCGAGTCGACCAGCCCTTTCGCGATCAACTCAAGGAGCGCACAAATATCTCCAGAAGACTCAGGCATAAATTCTCACTGTGGAAACGAGATCTGAATTCGGAAATCCGCGGACGATCTTTGATCCTAAGATTTATGCGGCGGGAGCCGGCGCCGTGGCTGGGGCCTTCGAATAAATCTTGTTCACCCGCTCCGACATCTGCGCGCCCTTCGATACCCAGTAGTCCACACGTTCGCGCTTCATCTCAATACTGGCCGGGTTGGTGCGGGGATTGTACGTTCCCACCACTTCCACCGGACGGCCATTGCGCGCCCGCGCCTTCTCAATCACCACAATGCGGTAATGCGGTTGTTTGCGCGCACCGACGCGCGCCAGTCGAATCATTAACACGAGACGTATATCCTTGTTCCGGAAGAGTCCGGCGAGGTCAAGACAAACTACGATTATGCAGGAGCTTACCCCCAAAAGGCAAGCACACAAAGCCGAATCCGGCGCACAACAAAATGTCATCTTGAGCGCAGTCGAAGGATCCCTACCCGGTTCGCGCCGCCGAACCGTCGCCGGGAATTCTCCCGAAATCCTGTCTCTGCGTAGTGGACCGCCCCTTCTTGTTCTCCGGAGTTGCCACAACTGAGGGTGCCCACCCTTGTGCTCTGGCAAGGGCGACCACCTCGGACCTGGATCTCCAGCGCTTTGGATAGAAAAATTGAAGAGCCGGAGACGCCAACGCGACGTTCCCACTTTCTTGGGAAATGGTAGGCGAAGGAAATCACATCACAGCGTGATCTTCTGCACTGCGCTTAAGCTGAAAAGAGCAGATCATTGCCAAAGCGAAAGCAGTGTAAACAGCAACTGCTCACCAGGACGTAAGTCCTTGCAGCTCAAGATTTTGCCCCTAAGTGATTGAGCGCCATAGATTACTTCGAGATTTTCCCCTAACTCGATGATTCCAGTAGACCGGGGGAGGGGGGTATACCCCAATTCGTGCCGATTCCCAAAATGAAACTGCGTTCTCAGCGCGCTCAGCTCTCAGCTTGTGGGCTTTCCCACGCAGTTTCCTAGCGTTTCGATGGTCGACTGGAACAACGGCGAGCCCAATGCGCGATTCTGGGTGCTGAAGCTGCTCCACGACAAGATTGAACCCGGCGACAAGCTTGTTGAAAACGAACCATCAAACCCCGCAGGGCCGAACGATCCGTACGTTTATTCTTTGGCGTTGGTGACCAAGTCTGGGAAACATCGCTTGCTCTTGGTGAATAAGCGTGACCGCGTATTCGACGTTTCGATCCCAGACGCGAATGGCGCGCAGGTGGACTATGTCGATCAGACTACAAGCGGCAATCCCCCGGCCACAATGAAATTGGGTAGCGATGTGATGAGGTTGGCTGGATTTTCTGTGGCAGTCGTCACCCTGCCGTAAGCCAGCGACTTGCCCAGCTATTGCTGCGAATTCGAGTCGACTGCTTGCTTCGTGACCTCGCGCGGAGAGAAGACCGGCTCGATTTCTTTCTGCTGATTTGCGATATCGTGCAGCCGCCGGTACTCCGCGAGAGACTTCTGCTGTTCCGACACTTTGCCTAAGCTTCTCTGAATATTTGCCAAGCGGTACCAGGCCACCTCGTTATCAGGATCGAGCTGGGCGGCACGCTCGGCGTGAGCGAGCGCCTGGTCCGGCTTGTTCTTTTCGATCAGCACTGCCGCTAGGCCCAATTGAGCCTCTGCAAAATCCGGATATTGCTGCAAGGCTTGCTCGAAGTATTGCTGCGCTTCATCAATCTGCTTGTTCTTGCGACGCATCTCGCCGAGTTCGTAGGCTGCGTTGGCATTGTCGGGATGTAGCCGTAGCTCTTCTTCGAACTCTTTTTCCGCGGCGGTCAAGTCATTTTGCGACTGCTGTTGCCAGAAGCGGCTCATAAGGCTTCGCCCGATCCGGTAGTGAATGGCAGGCCTCGACGGCTCCAAGCGAAGTACCTCCTGGTATTCCTGGATTGCTTGCGTGTATGAACCTTGGCTTTCATGTGCCTCGGCTGCTGCCAAATGCCGCCAGATGGATGTGGGGGCAACCCGCGCCAGTTCATTCATCGTCACGAATGCAAGGTTTCCATAGACCTTGCCAGTCTCGTAAAGAATTTCAGGATCATTGGGATAGAGCTCGTTCAATTCGAGCGCTATCTCAACTGCCTTGCTGTCTTTTTTCAGCCCGCTGTAGGCACGCTCCAGTTCCAGCCCGCACATGCGTTTGATTTCAGCATCGGTCGAATGATGCAGGCATTTCTCCAGCCCAGGAGCAGCCTCAGCGTAACTACCAAGTTCCGCAAGAGACATTGCCAGAAAGTTCTCTGATCTCCCCAGGTTGGGTTTCAATTTCAAGGCCTGGCGCAATGCAGGTACTGCTTGATCGAACTTGCGTTCTTCAAAATAAATGAGACCTAGATTGGCGTGAACCTCCGCCATGCCCGGTTGCAATTCGCGCAGCTTTTCGAAGTTCCGCTCCGCCTCAGAGTAGTTTCCATCGGCTAATGCGTGCTGGCCTTGCTCCGCATAACGCTGGATTGCATCCTCAGAGGATTGCGCAACCGCGCGGAAATTAATGAAAGAAGCGAAGAGAATGGCGATCAGCGAAATAGTGCAGGCCCGGATGCTCATATGGCGTGAGTGTACTTCAGACAAATAAACCCGCCAACCATATGGCTGGCGGGTCTTGCGAAAACAAGTTCTAGAAAGTGAGTTTGCCTCCAAGTTGGACGATTCGTCCTGGTCGGGCATAGGTAACCTGCCCAAAGGCTGGCCCGGTGATTGAGTTCCCGACCGCAGATGTGCCGGGACCAATTCCGGGTGTGCCGGGATCTAGTCCGTAATCTGCGTGGTTGAATGTGTTGAACGTCTCCAAGCGCAATTGGAAGTGAAGCCTCTCGGTGAACGCAAACGTCTTATCAAGTCCGACGTCCCAATTGTTGATGCCCGGCTCCCGCAGGATATTTCGACCGCTGTCGCCGAACTGTCCCGGAAGAGATTGAGTGAAAGCTGCGGTGTTGAACCAGTTATTCAATCCGTGCGGACTGCCCGGGCTTCCGCTCAAATTACAACGCTGCGTAAAGGTGATCAGAAGACCGTCGGTGTCATTGCAGAGCATGGAGAATGGGAATCCCTTCTGGAAGGTTGTGATGCCTGTGACTTCCCATCCGCCCACTGCTGCGTCGGCCACTTTGTTCATGCCGCCACCAAAGCGCTTTCCGCGCCCGATCGGCAACTGGTAGACATAACTGGCGACAAAGCGATGGGGAACATCGAAATCCGACGGACCATAATCCAACCTGGCATTGTGGTCGTCCATGTGCCCGGCGAATGCGTTGGTCGCGCCAAGTCCGGCTGCAGCGGACTTATCGTCCAAACTCTTCGCCCAGGTGTATACCGCGAGGAACGCTGAGTTACGAGTGCGATGCTCAAATTTTGCGTTGAACGAGTGGTAGTTGGAGTATCCGTCCCAGCGGCTGTCAAGGAAGCCGAGTGACGAAGTGATATTGGCGTACGGTCTCCGCTTCGCGACCGGGCAATCGTTTTTAGTGGGATCAGCCGCACAGACTGCAGGATCCGTTGGGGGAAGCGGTTGCCCGATGTTGGTGCGGTCCAGAAGATGGGTGCCCTTGTTTCCTACGTAGTTCAGTTCGAGTGTAGTGTTTCGTGCAAGCTCCCGCTGGACCGAGAGTGACCACTGCTGCACATACGGATTGATTGGATGTTCCGAGATGATTACGGCAAAGAACTGGCTGCCATCCGCCGCCGAACTCACCTGATGAAGCGTGACCGGTGGGAACATGTTGTCTGTCAGTTTGGGTAACGTTGGGTCAGTCGTCGGATTCGGCGAGGCGCGTACGACGAACGGATAAATATCGCCGGAATCGTCGATCTCGCGGGTCTCCGAAGAATCAAAAAAGATGCCGTACCCGCCGCGGAGCACGGTCTTGTCGTCCAGTTGATATGCGAAGCCGATGCGAGGCGCAAATGGCTTCTTCGATCCATCGGCAGGGTTGCGACGGCCGCAGTAGCGATAGAAGCCGTTACCACTTGGTGCAATGGGTCCGCCCAGTCCTGACACTGTCTGAGTTCCAAGGGCCTGATCGGCGTAGCAGAGACCGCCGCCAGCATTGGCTGTATCGAACCAGAACATTTTGTTGCTTTGCTCGTAAGGTACGTTACGGTAGTCCCAACGCACGCCGAGATTCAGTGAGAGGCGATTGCTCACCTTCCAGTCATCCTGGAAGAACGGAGCAAAGTACATAAAGTGGTACTGGTTCAGATTGCCGATTTCACCCGCTGGCGTGAACGGCCCTGGCTGGAATGTGCTCGCATTGTTGTAGTAGCCGAGCAAGAAATCTGCGACGGCGTTGCCTGTGCCGCAGAGACTACTCGCATTTGTGCATCCGGCGCCATTGTTGGTGATGGTCGTGTTGTTGAAAACGAAAGCTCCCAGGTAGTCGTCTGAGAGATTGCGTTTCTGAACCCACTTCCGGAAATCGAACCCTGCTGTGAGTGTGTGCCTGCCATGGACCTTCGCGATCGAATCCGCAAACTCCCACATCGGTATGTCGCTGGTAGTGGCATTGTTGACCTGGCCACCGAAACTCGCGCTGAATGCCTGCAAGGAGACGTTGGGCCACATACGGAAAGCCGCGGGTAAATTCTGGAACACACCGGTGAAGCCCATTGCGCTTACAGCGGAGCTGGGAGCGCCGTTGCCCTCTTGATTCGCCACGGCCTCAAGGTAGCCAAAGCGGAAATTGTTAATAAAGTTGTGCGGCAGTGTGATCGTGTGGGAGATCTCCCAGCTCGTGGAGTCCTCCACGAACAGACTCACTCCGGCTGGAATTGAAATGGCGTTCGTGAGGCCATCGTTCACGTAATGTGCTTTCGTGTAGCGGAAGAAGACGGATCCACCGCGGCCCAGATTCTCGTCCAGTTTGTACGTCTGCTGGTCAACTGTGTTGGGCAGCGTGGTGTTGAGGCGGTAATTGCCTTCTGAGCATCCGATGCAATTCGGAGCCGGAAAGAGACCTGCGCCGAGTTCGGCAGTTGCAAGTCGCGAAAATCGAGTGTTTGGGATCGTGTTGCCGGTAAATGCAAGACCTGTGGTTGGATCGACTGGCATGCAGGGCAGATTGTTCGTCAGCGCGGTGTTGCAAGCGGCAGAGCCGTTAGCGGGGAGACTCTCGCCCGAAAAATTTCCTGATAGCTCCGCAGCGTCCGGAACGCTAAAGAACAAATTCGTTCCGTTCTTGATGCGCCAGCCCTCATAATTAACGAGCCAGAACGTTTTGTTTCTTCCGTTGTAGAGTTTTGGAATATAGACTGGGCCTCCCGCTACAAACCCAAATTGGTTTTGCCGTAGTTCAGGAATTGCCGTCTGAAACGGTCCCTTGGCATCGAATGCGTCGTTCCTTGCGAACTCGAAGATCGAACCATGGAGGTCATTGGTTCCGCTCTTGCTGACAATGTTGATCTGATTCGCACTGAAACCGTATTCAGCTGTATACGTTTCGCTTTGAACTTTGAATTCCTGAATGGCATCTTGCGACAGGATTACTGCCGGTGTCTGCAGGGCAGTATCAGTGTTGGCAAGTCCGTCGAGCATGTAGTTGCTCGATTCAGGGCGGCTGCCGTTGATGCTGATCGCGTTGCCTTCTCCCTGGCGCATTTGGCCCATTTCTCCGTTTGTCTGCACTGCGCCGGCGCCGATGAAGAGCAGGCTTAGAAAGTTCCTCCCATTGAGCGGCAGTTCGTTCACTTGTTCTTGTGTCACTGTTTGCGACACCGTTGCGCTGTCCGTATCCAAGGCGACAGCATTGGCTTCGACGGTCACGCTTTCGGTGGTGGAACCGGGTTTAAGCGTCACATTCGCACGCGCTTCCTGAGCAACCACTAGAGTTATGTTTTGCACCATGGATTTTTGAAATCCCTGGGCTTGGACCGTCACCGAATAAGTTCCCGGCTGCAAGTACGGGACAGTGAAGTCGCCCGACGATGTCGTCTCGGTATGCTTCGAAACATTGGTCGCGGTGTTCGTTACATCTACGCTGGCATTCGCAACAACCGCGCCCGAATTGTCAGTCACCGTACCGAGGATGGTTCCCGTCGCACCTGCCTGGCCAAACAGGAAACCTGCAGCTGAGAGCATCAGCAGAGCTATCGAGAAAGTGCGTGTCATCGCGGACATGTTGTCTTTTTCTCCTGACGATGTATCCAGCTTGGTGGGAGACGACAGCTATGCAGCGTTTAGTGAAACGGTTCTGAGAAGCTGCCCCAATCCCACACGGATATCGCCGTACTTGAGGGCGGATGCTCACACTGGTCGTTGCACACCGTCAACCCGCAACACGCGAATAGAGGTCGTTTCGCGCTGAGAAACTCTTCGATCGGTCAGGACGAGCCACGGCAAATCGTTATGTGGCAGGGAATTTGGGTGCCGCGCAGGTTAACCCGGAAACTTGGAGCTTGCTGGAGTGTCGAACATGTTGTTTTGCATTGCAGAAGAATCGCAGGCGTGGGCCGAAATCCGTTCAGAGATTCGATGGAAAAACGAATGGAAAAGGGACAGTTAATAATTCCCCCGGGTGAGTTCGGCCTCTAGTGGGCGATGTGGCGGTGGACCGAGTCGTACGGTTCGGTACGAACTAACTTTGCCAGCGCATCATTGGGATAGTAGTGGTCGACTGTGCCAGGGGTGATTAGCTTGTGCTCGACGAAGACTGCAGGAGGAACCGGCCGCTGATTCAAAATATCGAGACTGACGCGAATCAGATTTTCGCCGTATCGCTCCGGGAAGTAGGCGACTGATCCGACAAAAGATGTCTTCGGCTGGCGAAGTTCCGCGCGCCCTTCGGGCGAAGCATTCTGCCCCATAACGGCGCAGTTTTCTTCCCGACCAGCTTCCTGAAATGCGCGCAGGGCACCTAGTGCACTCGGATCATTAATCGCTCCGACCAGAACATGCCTGCCATGTGAAGAACGCAAGTGCCTGCGAACCGCTTCGAAACTCGGCCCGAGTTCTCCGTCGCCTTCCAGATACGTGACCTTACAGTTCGCCGCTGCGGGTAGTATCAGATTGAGCCCAACGAGCATCCCTGACAATCGCATGCGAGGAAGGTTTCCCGCGCGTTTGAGTTCGAGCAGTAGGATCTCGTCGACCTCCGAGTGCCAGTGCTCCTTGACCCATCGTCCGAGATACCGTCCGCCAATGAGCCCAGCCTCATAGTTGTTTGCTCCGTAGTAGGTCGCTCCGGGGTGAGGAATATCGATGGCGATCATCGGAATGCCCGCCTCGCGATACTTGGCCGCGACAATTGGAGCCACTTCTTCATCGGTCTGGAACTCAATCGCCAGGTCCACTTTTTCCCGCACTAAGAGGTCGGCATTGCGTTGCGCCGTCTTGGCGCTATAACGATTGTCGAGGCTGATGAGCTCAATTCCCTCAACCGCAGCGGCGCGTTGCAGGCTCTCAGAAACCTCACGCGAAAACTGATAGTCGGTGCCTTGTGCCGCATAACCTAATCGATAGAGGCGCTGCTTCCATGGGCGAACCCGAGACTGGTACAAGTTATGCCCAACCTTGTCTACCATGCCGCATTTCTCGAGTGTATATAGAAGTCGGAAAACCATCGTTTTCGGTAGACCACAACGCCCCGAAATCTCTTTTAGAGAAAGCGCTTCGCCAGGCGCGTGAAACGCACCCAATAACTGGGAGGAGTGGACGATTGATTTTACGAGGTATCGATCCCGAGTTTGAGCGACGGGGCTCATACGATTGGGACATCATGATCCATTTTCTTCATTTTGCAAAGCGAAATTTGCGAGTTAGGTTGCTGTGAGACTTCTATTGACGGTCTTTGCACACTCCGAGGGTGTTTGAGACTTTCGACCGAAAGGAGCAAAATTCAGTGGCGATAACGAGGCACCTTCTTCCAAAACTGTAGAAAATCGTTCATGCTGTTCAGAAGTGCGAAAGTACGAGGGTGAATCGCCTTTACGAATCCACCGATTTCGAACAGCAATTCTACAAAGCGAAATTGGTCAGACGTGCGTTAATGGAGAATAGTTGGGGGATGGCCGCAAGGGTCACAACCCATGTCTTGCGGTGTGACCTCTTTGTCCGTCGAGAATTGTAGCACCGGTGTTTTGCAATGCGAAACGATAAAAATTGCCAAAGAAAACCGTGACCATCACAAGGATACGATTGTAATCTTCCGTTCCGAGGAGAAGTACGCATGGACGCATCGACGAGTGATAAGGTTTTCGCTGCGCTCGAGACATTCCGCATCGAGCTTCCGTCATGGGGTTTCGCAAATACCGGAACTCGGTTTGGAAAATTCATCCAGGCTGCGGCGGCGACTACGACCGAAGAGAAATTCAGCGATGCTGGCCAAGTGCATCTTCTCACCGGTGTCTGTCCGACTGTTGCCCTGCACGTCTTGTGGGACTGCCCGAATGGCGTGAAAAACACAGAAGACATCAAGCACTTCGCCAGTCGGTATGGAGTTGCGCCAGGATCAATCAATCCCAATCTGTTCCAGGACCAGGAATACAAATATGGATCGTTTGGGAATCCGGATGAGTCGATTCGCCGGCGCGCCTTGCAACACACGAAAGACAGCATCGAAATTGCCAAACGTCTCCGCAGCCGTGACATTTCTTTCTGGTTTGCAGATGGATCGAACTATCCCGGAACCGCGAATATCCGGCAGCGCAAGAAATGGTTTACCGAAGCGTTGAAAGAATCGCATGGAGAATTGTCGCCAGACCAGCGGATGCTCGTGGAATACAAACCTTTCGAACCTGCCTTCTACCACACTGACATCGCGGACTGGGGAATGGCTTTGCTGCTTTCGCGCGCAGCTGGGCCGCAAGCGAAGGTGTTGGTTGATACAGGACACCACTACGCGGCGCAAAACATCGAGCAGATCGTCGCATGGTTACTGTCGGAAAACATGCTCGGAGGTTTCCACTTCAATGACCGCCGCTACGCCGATGATGACTTGACGATGGGATCGATCGATCCGTATCAGGTATTCCGAATCTTCCATGAGATTCGATTTTTTGAGTGGGAGACAGGCCAGCAGCCGGATATTGCTTACATGGTCGATCAAAGCCACAATCTCAAGGGCAAGATCGAGGCGATGATCCAGACCGTGACGATGGCCCAGCAACTTTTCGCCAAAGCGGCACTCGTCGATGCCGAGAAGCTTGCGGCTGCGCAGAAAAAGTGCAATTTGGTTGAGGCCGAGTCGGCATTGCAGGATGCTTTCGCAACCGACGTTCGCCCGGCAATTCAGGAGTGGCGAGACTCGAAAGGTTTGCCGAAAGATCCGATGGAAGCCTTCCGCCAGAGCGGCTACCTCGAGCGCATTACGAAAGAGCGGGCAGCGAAGAACGCCCACAACGTTTCTTCCTATGCCTAATTTGTCTCACTCCAAGTCTTATCTGGCGTTCGATTTCGGCGCGGAAAGCGGGCGCGCGGTTCTGGCGCATCTGCAATCCGGAATTCTCACCACGAGGGAAGTTCACCGCTTTCGCAACGAGCCGGTCGAATACGGCGGGTCACTTCACTGGGACGCTCCCCGCCTTTGGTCCGAAGTGCGCAAAGCTCTGGCGTGCGTCGAACCCATGGAACTCGCGGGGATTGGAGTAGATGCCTGGGGAGTGGACTATGCGCTGCTCGGAGAGCGAGGAGAATTACTGCAGAATCCCTATCACTACCGTGATGCGCGCACTCATGGAGTGATGGAGGAAGTCTTCCGTAGTGTGCCGAAGGAAGATATCTACGGGGCGACGGGCATTCAGTTCATGCCGATCAATACTCTCTACCAACTGATTGCCGCAAAGCGCGATACTCCTGGCATCGTTGCAGCTGCCCGGCAAATGCTGACAATTCCCGATCTCTTCAATTTTTGGCTTACCGGAAACGCCGTTTGCGAATTCACGAACGCTACCACAACGCAGATGGTCGATCCGCTGCGTCGCACTTGGGCTACGGATCTGATGAAAAAGCTCGACCTGCGGGTGGATCTGGGGGCGGCGATTGTCGAGCCTGGCACTGTCATCGGGAATCTTCGCCCGTCTCTCGTGCAAAAAATTTCTGCCGCGCCGATACCTGTAATTGCTCCGGCTTGCCATGATACGGGCTCCGCCGTGGCAGCAATCACTGCCCGCGATGGAACTGCATTCATCAGTTCTGGAACATGGTCTTTGATTGGTACCGAACTCGACGCGCCGATCGTGACTCCGCAGGCGCTTAAGCTTAACTTCACAAACGAAGGTGGGGTGAACGGAACGACTCGCCTGCTGAAAAATGTAATGGGGCTTTGGATGCTACAAGGGTGCCGCAACTGCTGGAACTCACGCGGCCAAGCTTCGGACTATCAGGAACTCATTGATCTGGCCACTCGTGAAGCGGCATTTGCGCACCTCGTTGACCCGGACGACGGATCGTTCTTGCGCGCCGCTGACATGCCTGCCGCAATCGACGAGTTTTGCCGAAAGACCCACCAACCCGTGCCCGCAAAAGAGGGCGCCTACGTGCGCTGCGTGTTGGAGAGTTTGGCACTAAAGTATCAGTTGGTTCTTGGCAATCTGGAACAACTCTGCGGAAAGCGCATCGAACAAATCCGTGTCATAGGCGGGGGATCAAAAAATCGCTTATTGAATCAGTTCACGGCGGATGCGACAGGCCGAAGAGTGCTCGCAGGTCCGGCAGAAGCGACCTCTCTGGGGAACGTGGCAATTCAAATTCTGGCGACGGGCGAGGCTTCGTCGTTGCAGCAAGTTCGGGCGATTGTCGATCGCTCCTTCCCCACCGAGGTTTTCGAGCCAGCTGACACCGATAAGTGGCTGCGCCACACCGAGCGCTTCGAACAATATTGCGAGATCATGTATGCCTGAAATCAAAGAAACTACGCGTTTGAAAGATCTGTGGGACGAGCGGAAAGCCGAGCAGCTATCCGAGAATCAGTTGGCTCTGTTACGGTATCGTTCCAACCTGCTCGGTGCCGATCTGCGAATTACGAATTTCGGCGGCGGCAACACTAGTTCAAAGATTGAGCTGCCTGATCCATTCACCGGTACGCCAGTTCGCGTGCTCGCAGTAAAAGGCAGCGGTGGCGATATCGGTTCGATCACTGAATCAGGGTTTGCACTTCTCTATCTAGACCGCCTTGAACACCTGAAGGAACTCTATCGTGGCGAAGCATACGAAGATGAGATGGTGCGCTACTATCCTCTGTCGGCCTTTGGCGAGAACCGAGTTGCGGCCTCCATCGATACTCCACTACACGCGTTCTTGCCTTTCTTGCATGTCGATCATCTGCATCCCGATTGGGCGATTGCGCTCGCGGCGAGTGCGAATGGCAAGCGCAAGCTGGCCCAGTTCAACAAGGAGTTTGACCGCAAGGTCGTATGGGTTCCATGGCAGCGACCCGGCTTCGAACTTGCACTGATGATCGAGCGAGCAGTCAAAGAAAACCCAGGCTCAGAGGGCCTGATCCTTGGCGGCCACGGCCTGTTCACCTGGGGCATGACCCAGCGCGAGTGCTACCTGAACAGCATCCATACCATCGATCAAATGGGAGAGTTCATTGCAAATCATCAGGCGAAGAAAGGCTCGCTGTTCGGTGGAGTACAGCATACCCCGGTTCAGAACCGAGAATCGATCGCAACACAGATCCTTCCGGCTCTGCGTGGCGCAGTTTCCTCCAACCGTCGTGTCGTCGCGCATTACACGCACGATGAGGATGCTCTGACCTTCGCCGGATCAAAGTGGGCCGAGGAACTGAGTGCGCTAGGCACGAGTTGCCCCGACCACTTCCTTCGGACCAGGGTCTGTCCCTGGTTCTTGGATTGGGATCCGAAGAAAGAAGACGTTCAGGTTCTCAAGAGCCGCATTCAGGGTGAAGTGGGGAAGTACCGCGCTGCCTACAAGAGATATTACGAAGAATGGGCCACGCCTGAGTCGCCGAAACTTCGCGATTCCAACCCGTCGGTCGTTGTTGTGCCAGGACTGGGGCTGTTCGGTTTCGGAAAGAACAAGAAAGAGGCGAGGATCACGACGGAGTTCTTTATCAATGCGATCCACGTGATGGCCGGCGCCAATGCCTTGGAAGACGATGAGATTCCCCCGTCGCTCCCGCAGGCGCGGACGGATGAACAATCGATGCAGTTCACGCAGTTCCACAATTACGTGGCCTTGCCTAGGTCGGAGGCATTCCGCATCGAGTATTGGGCTCTCGAGGAAGCAAAGCTACAACGTATGCCCGCCGAGGCCGAATTCAGCCGCAAGATTGGATTGGTCATCGGTGGAGCGAGCGGTATCGGCCGCGAAGCAGCACTACTGCTAGGACGACGAGGAGCGCACGTTGTGGTCGCTGACTTTGATCAGCAGGGCGCGACCAAGGTTGCGGAAGAGGTCGGCGCCATCGGCTCGCAGGAATTTGTGGCAGCGACGGCTGTTGACCTGGGTTCTTCCGCATCACTCGCGGACGCCGTTAGCTTCACAATTTCCAGGTTCGGCGGTATCGACATCATCATCAACACTGCGGCGATTTATCCAGTCGCGGCGTCCGACGGCGAACTGTCGGAAGGCCAGTGGGCCAAGACACTCCTCGTGAATGTCACTGGCAATTATTTACTCGCCCGCCAGGCCGGATGGGTGTTCAAGGATCAGAACCTGCCAGCGACTATGGTGCTGACAAGTTCGGCGAATGCTGTCGTCCCGAAGAAAGGCAGCGAAGCCTACGACACGAGCAAGACGGCGCTCAATCACCTTATTCGAGAGTTAGCCATCAAGTTGAGTCCTCACGTGCGTGTGAATGGGATTGCTCCAGCTACCGTGGTCGCAGGCTCTACGATGTTTCCGCGTGATCGCGTGATGCAATCGCTGCAAAAATATCAAATTGAGTTTTCGGATGCCGAGACAGCCGAGGATCTTCGCGGCAAGCTAGCCGATTTCTACGCACAGCGTACATTGACGAAGCGTCCGATTCTGCCGCAGGACTGCGCGAACGCAATCATCTGGTTGGCTGGCGAACAGAGCGGCAAGACCACCGGGCACGTGATTCCGGTGGACGGTGGGCTGTCCGAGGCTTTTCTTCGCTAGGTGATCTTCGTTTAAGGAGAATCCATGCAGCGTGTCTGCTTTGTGTTGCAAGTTAAGCCCGAGCGGCTTGACGAATACAAACGGCGTCATCGTAGCGTTTGGCCCGAAATGCAAGCAGCCCTGCGCGAAACGGGATGGGGCAACTACTCCTTATTCTTGCGCGACGATGGATTACTCGTCGGGTACCTCGAGACCGAAGACTTTGAACGTGCGCGTGCAGGCATGGCTGGCCGCGAAGTCAATGAACGTTGGCAGCGTGAGATGGGGGATTTCTTTGTTCAGCCTGAAGGAGTCCTGCCGGATCGCGCAATGCGGCCGCTAGAAGAAGTCTTCCACCTGTAAACAAGATCCGAGGAGCGAAATGAATCCTAACCCGGCATTAGGCGTCTTTTTTCACTGGCTCGGAGGTCTTGCCTCAGGCAGCTTCTATGTTCCCTACAAAGGAGTGAAGCTGTGGGCCTGGGAAACTTACTGGCTCGCTGGCGGATTCTTCAGTTGGATCATTGCGCCGTGGATTCTGGCTTTGTTCCTCACAAAAGATTTGTTCGCGGTACTGGCCCAGGCTCCTACATCGGCGCTCTTCTGGGCATTTTTCTTCGGACTGCTTTGGGGAGTTGGCGGACTCACATTCGGATTGACCATGCGTTACCTTGGGCTGTCACTGGGGATGGCAGTCGTGCTGGGACTGTGCGCGGCATTCGGCACTCTGATGCCGCCCATCTTTCGTGGCCAGTTCATGACTCAGGTGGTGGGAACAACTTCGGGTCGTGTGATCCTTTTCGGAATTTTCGTCTGCCTTGTCGGAATTGCGTCCGCAGGGTTCGCCGGCATTTCAAAAGAGCGTGCAATGTCACCCGAGCAACAAAAGGCAGCTATTCAAGAGTTCGATCTGCGCAAGGGGATTGGTGTGGCCCTTCTCTCAGGCGTGATGAGCGCGTGCTTCGCCTATGGGTTGGCGGCAGGCGATCCGATCAAGACTCTTACTGTGCAGCACGGCACTTCGAAGCTATGGCAAGGCTTGCCCGTTCTGATTGTCGTTCTGGTCGGTGGCTTTCTCACAAACTTTATCTGGTGCCTCATCTTGTTGAGACGCAACAAGACTGGATATCAGTTCTTCGACGCGCACATGCGAACAGCTTTGCCAATCGAGGAACCAATGATCGAAACCGCAGTGGATGCGCCCAGTCGTGAAGTGGTGGAACACATCGGCGGGCGAACATCCTCTCAAGCAGCCGTTTTGCTGCAAGCGCCTTCCTCTGAATCGCAGCGCGCACCGATGCTGCGCAACTACTTGCTATGCGCCCTTGCGGGCACGACCTGGTATTTCCAATTTTTCTTCTACACCATGGGCGAGAGCCAGATGGGGCGCTACAGCTTCTCGAGTTGGACTCTGCACATGGCCAGCATCATTATCTTCAGCAGCCTTTGGGGCATCGGGTTCAAAGAATGGAAAGGTGCTGGTGCTCGCGCCGGATATCTACTTACCTTGGCCCTCTTTCTGCTGGTAGCATCCACGGTGATCGTCGGTTACGGTAACTACTTGGGGCTGGGAAGTACCGGACAATAGATGGTGCTCGGAGTCCGCGTTGTTCGACCTGGAGAGCAGCGCTTAACCTGACCGGGCGTCAGTATGGCTCGTGCAATCAGAAAGGAAGAAAATGCCCCACATAAAGCGGCGAATTGGCTACGCCACTTCCGTCGCGGCAATGATAGGCGTGTTCACATGCAATGGAATTGCCCAAGCGCAGGGAGCACAAGCCAAACAGTATCCATGGTCTGATGCTTCTCTTTCATCCGATGCGCGAGCCGACATGGTGGTTAAGGAACTCACGCTCGATGAGAAGATCTCGCTTCTTCACGGAAATGGAATTGCGTTCAACACTACCGGGCAAACAGAATCCAATGGTGGCGCCGGTTATTCCGTTCCCATTCCTCGCCTCGGCATCCCTGCCATCCAGATGGCAGACTCGGCGTACGGCCTGACGAGAGGAGCGCGGTTGGGAAGATATTCGACGGCTCTTCCAAATAATCTAGCCGCGGCATCCTCCTGGGATCCCCAGACCGCGTTTGAATATGGCGCACTCATTGGCCGTGAATTGCGGGCCCAGGGATATAGCATGTCTCTGGGTGGCGGAGTGAACCTTCCACGCGAGCCCCGCAACGGCCGCACATTCGAATACCAAGGTGAAGATCCACTCCTCGCGGGAACCTTGGTCGGAAACTTCGTGAAAGGTGTGCAGTCCCAGAACATCATTGGCGATCTGAAGCACTACGCTGTCAATGATCAGGAGAGCGGGCGCAACGCGGTCAACGCGAACATCGATAAGCGCTCGATGCGTGAAACGGATCTGCTCGCATTTCAGATTGCTCTCGGAATCTCTGGTGCTGGCGGCGTGATGTGCTCCTACAATCGCGTGAACGGGGATTACGCCTGTGAGAACAGCTATCTTCTGACCGACGTTCTGAAGAAAGACTTCCAGTTCAAGGGATTTGTTGTATCGGATTGGGGAGGAACACACTCTGCGGCTAAAGCGTCACACGCTGGTCTGGATCAGGAGCAGCCGGGCAAATACTTCTATGGAGATGTTCTCAAAAAAGCGGTCGAAGACGGCGAAGTTTCTCAGGACGAGCTGAACGATCACGTCCATCGGATTCTGCGCACAATTTTCGCGACGGGCCTCTTCGATCATCCGGTCGTGAGGCAGGTTCCGGATATCGAAGGAGGAATGGCGCTCGCCCAAAGCATCGCAGAAAAAAGCATCGTGCTCCTGAAAAACAAGGACCACATCCTGCCGTTGAATCCATCAAAACTGCGATCGCTGGTCTTGATTGGCGGTCACGCGGATGTCGGCGTGCTTACCGGCGGAGGCTCAGCGCAGGTTGATCCGCCCGGAGGTTCTCCAGTTCCGCCTCCGCCCCCTGATCCTGCCCGACCCAGAGCCTTCACCCGTCAGGCGTGGATGCCGAGTTCGCCTCTCCGCGCGCTGAAGGCGCAATTGCCGGGGACAAAGGTCTCTTACGTTTCGGGCGACAGTCTCGACGAAGCCTCGACTGCTGCTAAAGGTGCAGAGGTTGCCATTGTCTTCGGATATCAGTGGGAGTCAGAGGGTTTCGATCTGAAGACGCTCGCTCTTGACGATCCTCAGAACAAACTCATCGATGCCGTGGCTACGGCAAATCCACGGACGATTGTCGTCCTTGAAACGGGCAGTCCGGCAACCATGCCGTGGGTCGACAAGGTTGCGGGCATCATCGAGGCTTGGTATCCAGGAATTCGTGGGGCGGATGCTCTCGCTAACGTTGTTATAGGAAAGGTGAATCCCAGCGGCAAGTTGACAATCACTTTCCCGAAGAGCGATCCAGATCTTCCGCATCCCAATCTTGTCTTGCCTCCGCCGGAGTCGGACCCGAGGTTTCCCGGGCCGGGCGGCGACATCTCCGCTTTCATGAGCCGGACGGCGCAGGGGCTTCCAGCGTTCCAGGTTTATTACGACGAGAAACTGAAAGTTGGCTACAAGTGGTATGACGCCGAGAAGAAATCAGTGCTGTTTCCCTTCGGCTTCGGACTTTCGTATACCACGTTCGCGTATTCCGGTATGTCCGTGGCTCCCGGTGATGCTCTGACGGTCTCATTCACCGTGAAGAATACAGGATCTCGCGCGGGAACCGAGATCTCCGAAGTCTACTGTTCATTTCCCGAGGCAGCCGGAGAGCCGCCCAAGCGTCTTATTGGTTGGAGCCGGACAGATCTGGGTCCAGGCGAATCGAAGACAGTTTCAATTCCCATCAGCCGCGATCGTCTGGATGTCTACGATGAAGCATCGGACAGTTGGAAACTCGTGCCGGGAAATTACGCCGTGATGGCGGGGGGCTCTTCGCAAGACTTGCTACTGCGTAAGGACGTAACGCTACATTAAACGCGTGAAGAGTGCTTAGTGACGCGGCGATATCTGCAGTTGCAACTTGCTGACGATACCTGAGGGCAAGGGCTGGAGATTCTCCATCCCTTGAGGGACAAAACGTTCGCCGTAACGGTCGTTCAGCAGGCGATAGTCGGGCTGAGTCTGGCTCGCCAGCGAGTTAATCGCCGTGTTGCCGACAATGATGGTCAGGTCGTTCTTTCCGGGCTTCAGCGACGAAGTCAGATCGATCGAATAAGGCGGATGCCACACCACTCCCACGCGCTGACCGTTGACATAAACTTCGGCGGCTTCTCGTACAGGTCCATCCAGATAGGCACGCATATTGAAAGTCGGCAAAGGATCTGGCTTCAGCACGGGAGTGCCTTCTCCAAAGTCCAGCGTTAACCAGTTGTGCGAAAGTAGATCGGCGGGAGTATCAACTGTCTTTTCGTAGGTAACCTCTCCGGAGTAGTACTTGAAGGGATCGTCGTCGCTCCAAGATTGCAAGGCCGACATCGTAATCGTCTGCTTAACACCATTAAATGTGACCTTCCAGTCAGACGAGAGGTCCACACTCTTTGACGGAGGGCCCGGCTTCTTTTCTGGCTCGGCTTTGGAGGGGAAATTGTAAAAGACGATCAGCCGCGATTCATACGGCTGGAGCGAGAATTCAATCTGTCCCGGATCTTTGATCGACGACACCCGCCCAGTGAATAGGTCCCAATACTCGGCGCTTCGTTTGGCATCGCGGAACTTCGCAGCCGTGTGGATCGGATGATTCGCTGTGTTCGCGATGAAGTACAAGTCTGCGGCCTCCAGCTTGCGGTGAATAAATCCGATCTCCCGAGCACTGGGAGAAAAACTTACGTCTGGCTTCGCACGATTGGCAAGAACCCTTCCTAGTTCGTCTTCGTTTCTCACGAAGAGACCAGCCTCACCCGCATCGCGGAACAAACGCTGTGAGATTTCCTGAATCTGAAGGGTCTCCGCGCCGGCGTCGATGAGGCCCCGTGCAATAGAAGGGAGTCGGCGCGTTGCAATGACAATGCCGCCGTGTTGCACGTATTGCTCAATCTTCTTATAGGTTGCCAATGCTATACGCTCAACGCCTGGCAGAACCAGCACCGGGTATGGAACTCCGAGCGCGTCGATCGCATCCGCATCAATGAAGTCGAAGTTGAATCCGGCGTCGAGAATCTGCGGAATAACCTTATCTCCTAACAACTCTCCCATCGATTCATCGATGCTGACATCTTTGCCACGTGTATTGAAGCCAGTCTTGTTTGTGACCGATGAAGACGATTGACCATTTACCGTAAAACCTGCCAAGGCATCGTCATTAGGTAACAACACCGCTATGTCGTTCGCCGGCTTGCCTTGGCGCAGCGCGAAGCTCACCCGCTGCAGATATGCCGTCAAATCGGGCATTACGAACCACCATGGATTGTGCGCGTTGAACGCACCTGCCGCGTACATACGCCACCCGGGCTCACCTGCAATTTCTGGCGAATATGGCCAGCCGTGGCCTACCAGTTGATTGATGCCTTGCAGAAAATGCAGATCCGCTTCCGCCTTCATGTCGAGCGGCGTCGCTCTAAAGGAAGGGGAGTGCAGCCACGTCCAGGTTTCCGAGGAAATAACCGGCTTGCCAAATAGATGGCCGGCTGACGCCGCCCAGCGAGTGTCCGAGAACTGCCGCCACATCAGGAAAGTTGCTTTACCTTCACCCTCAGGCAGGTCTTCGTACTGGTTGCTGGAAAGCGTGACAGGAGGGAATCCATAAGTCTGTGATCGCAACAGTGTGTGATGTTGCGTTGCCCAAGCGTGCAGCGGCTTCAAGTAATTGTCGTTGGCGAGTTCGGTGAGAGTCTGGCCCCAATCGTGCCGGATTGCCGCCGTATCGGGTCCAGCATCGCCAATCAGAGCCAACAAGTGTGGAGTGAGGTCATAGCCTCGTCTCCTCTGAAACTCCCGCAGGAGTTCCGGCGTCCAGTCGGATCCGTAGTCTTCCAGGCTATCACTGAACACTGCGTACGGAGGCTGATCACCGAACGCACTCATCATGCGGTCTCCAATCTCGTGAAGATGGGTTTCGATCGCATTCCGATCGTAGTGATCGAGAACAAATCCCTCAGCCCCTACTGCTGGGCGTTTCACTGTCATGCCGGTGCGACTGGAGATGAAGAAAACAGCGCAATGCGGTCCACTAACGTCCATTGAAACTCGCAGCCGACCGCTTTCAATCGCGGGATTTTGGATCTGTTTTCCATCACTGACGGAAAGGGTTTCGGGTGAGCCGGGCACGAGAAAGACCGCATCCAATCGTTCCCCGGTCGAGATGTTCGGTACGGCAATCGACGTTGCTCTTTCTGGAATCACGACCGTCTCGACTCGCATCGCCCCTGCTGCTTGCGTGATCGGAATATGCGGTCCACCGAAAGGCCATCCGCTGCCGAGCGTGATGTCGACTCGCAGGCCTAGCCTCCTTGCTTCAGCGGCTGCATAGCGCAAGGCATCAATATGTTCATCGGAAAGAAATGGAGAATTGTGAAATCCTGTCTGAGGATCATCCAGAGCAAGCGGATAGAGCGTGGCAATTTCAACGCCACCGATGCCCGCTGCTTTCATCTGTTCGAGTTCGCGTTTGACTTCGTCTTTTGTTACGGCAGGGCCGAACCACCACCAGCGCATCATGATCCGCGCATCATCCGGCGGATGCGCAAAGGATTCTCGTAACTGGGCCAGGTTTGAATCTGTCTGGGCGAACGCCGCACACACCAGCAGTAAAGAAAGGGACATGAAGCCGGCGCGTCCGATCCTAGTCAAAACGCCCTCCAGGGTGCCCCAGGAGAAGTTCCGAAAAGCAAATCACTTTTCTGGCAGAGCCCACGCGAACAGCACACTCCCGCTGCTGGTTAGGACATATTGACGGCCGTCGAGCTCATACGATGTCGGAGAACTGACGATTGCCGATCCCGATCCTGCGTGCCAAAGCGTCTTGCCGTCGCGTGAATCAAGTGCCAGAAAGTTGCCCATGGCGTCGCCAGAGAACGTCAAGCCGGAGTCTGTCGTGAGCACACCAGCACCTGATCCCTCGGGTCCCAATTCATGGCTCCAGCGGATCGTGCCGGTCTGGAAATCGATCGCTTCCAGCACTCCCTTGCCCCACACATCGTAGTCCGCACCTGCCCAACCATAGACTCCGTCGGCTGGCTTTGCGAAGTAGATGCTCCAGCTCGGATGGGCATCGACGATAAACAAGCCATTCTTCGTATCGAAACTTGGAGAGCGGTAGTTCGTCAGTCCGCCTTCATCGGGTGCGATGATGCGCCCGTCAGGTGCGGGCTCTTTTGCGGGATTTGGAATCGGCCGTCCCTGCTTGTCGACGCCGAGCGACCAGTTCACCGGACCATAGGGAGCCGTGAGAAGACTCTTGCCATTGGTGCGATCGAGGACGAAGAAGTAGCCGTTGCGCGAAGTCTGCATCAGCATCTTCTTCGGTTCGCCGTGAAAATCTCCATCCACGAGCACCGGAGTCTCGACAGCATCCCAGTCATGCGTGTCGTGTGGAGAAACCTGAAACGCCCATGCCAGTTTTCCTGTGTCAGGATTGAGCGCAACGATGGAGCAAGTGTAGAGATCATCTCCCGGGCGGGTTGATCCGTTCAGTACCGGTGTCGGATTTCCCGTCCCCCAATAAACGAGATTGAGATCCGGATCATAGGTGCCCGTCATCCACGTCATTCCGCCTGTCGTTTGATTGGGCGTTCCCGCTGGAGGAGTGGAATCCCACTGCCATTGCGTCGCGCTCGTCTCAGGATCGATCGAGCGAATATATCCGCTGAGGTTATCGAAATCGCCGGAGACTCCAACGAGCACGTGATTGTGTACGACCAGCGGCGCCATGCTGGTCCAGTAGCCTTTGTTTACGTCGGCAACCTGAATATTCCAACGCACCGTTCCGTCCTTCGCATTCAGTGAGACAAGATGTGCGTCAGGGGTGACGAAGTAAAGATAGTTCTTGTACATCGCGACGCCGCGATGACCGATGTGCTCTCCCGGACTTCTTGGGTGCCTGTAGTGCCATATTTGATGGCCTGACCGCGCGTCAACCGCCCAAACGTTCTCTGGAACGGTGAAGTATAGGACGCCGTCTACCAACAACGGCGAGGACTTGATCAGCGACGTCTGATTTGTTTGAAAGGCCCAAGCCAGCGAAAGATTCTTAACATTCTCCGGAGTGATTTGTGTGAGCGAGCTATGGCGGCGGCCCGAATAGTCGCCGTGATATCCGGGCCAGCTGTCGGCCGGAGGATGCGCAAGCACTTGGTCGTCGACGTTCTGCGCCAGTAAAGATGGTGAGAGCCCAACCACTGTCACGATTGCAGCAATGAGGAAGATAGATCGCAGAAGGTTCATGAAATGCTCCCCACCCCAGAAAACGTCAGCTAACGCAGAGTTTGCAGATAGGCCATCAAGTTATGAATGTCGTCGTCTGTGTACTTGGTGAACAGGTCAACGTGGGCATTCACCGCTTCATCGACCTTATAGTGCACGTCGACAGTCCGCCATGAGTGGTAGACGCCGTCGGCATCGATGATCCCAACAGTGAATTCATCCAAATACGCGAGTGTGCCACTCATCGTCTGGCCGGAAGCGAGGGTCACCTCGACCTTCGGCTTTGCGTGCTTGGGATAGAGCATCAACTCCTCGAGCTCCAGGCCCTGGTGTCGAGAGGCGATTCCTGCAAGATCGCCGGTGGGTGAGTGACAACTCGAGCATCCACCCGCACCATTGAAGTATTGTTTGCCAGCTTCCACATTGCCCGTCTGAAGATCGGAAGGATCGACGCCTTTACGTCCGCCTTGACCTCGCGGACCAGCGGCACTCATTGCGTTCCGCTGCGTGTGAATGAATGCGACCAGTGCGGCGATCTGATCATCCGAGCGATCAAACGGGGGCATTCCCTTCTCCAAGCGGCCATTGCGCACAACTGGGCCGATCTTGTCGCCCTTCACATCGGCTGCGACCAATTTGGAGCGAGTCAGATCCGGGCCGCTCTCGCCACCAGTGGCATCACGTCCATGGCAAAACGAGCAATCCTGCTGGAAGAGATCTTTTCCTTTTTGGACAATTTCCGGAGAATAAGTTTTTTCTGCGGAAGCAGAACGTGCTTTCGACGATGGTGGTTTATGGGCCGTAGTTTGTGCTGAGGCGATTCCTAGAAGGCACGACGCAGCGACAAGCAAACTAAATCGCAGGGGTAATCGTTGCAGGGTCATCGGCGGCCTCAGTGTTCGGTTCCTGACAAACGAGGATGAGGCGCCGTACTACCCTCGGTCATACCCAATACCCACTTGATCGCTTCGAAATACATCTTGCGGATATCCGGGTCACTCCATGCCTCCTGCGTGTGCCCAAGTGTTGAGTAGAAGACACGCCCCTTGCCGTACATCTTGTCCCACGCTACAGCAAAGTCGTGGTCCGTGCGGTGAACGCGCGGATTGTTCTCGTAATTCAGCTTTGTGGGGTCGAGGCTGAGGAGAACATGAACCTTATCGCGTGACCACTCCTTCGGCTGATAGATCTCGTCGTACTTGATGAACGCAGCAGGGAAGTGGCGAACGGCGGGAAAATTTGGGTCTTCATTAATGATCGGAGCGTTAAACGTCATCCACGGATGCTGATCGAACCAGCCGCCGATCATCTCCCCGTATTCTGGCCACTTGTAGTTGGTGTCGAGAGCGGCGTGCACTCCAACAAAGCCTTTCCCATCGTCTTTGATGAATGACATCATATCTTTCTTTTGCGAGTCGTCGAGATCGAGCTCGCCGGTAGTGCTGACGAAAACGATGGCGTCGAAATAATCGAGATTTTTCGCGTTGCGCTCGAACGGCTTCTTTGTGATCAGCTCGGTATCGGTGCGCAGCATGGCTTCCCACAGTCCCGTGTCGTGACCCATGTTGTAAATCGCGGCCATGCCGTCGCTCACAGAATCGTGCTCGAACCCTTTGGTTTGGCCGATCACTAGGACGTGCTTCAGGTGAATCTTTTTCTCATGCGGCGGAGGAGGTAACGAAGAGTCCACGGCAACTTGATTTTGTGCCGCAAGGATCGTGGTCAGCTGGATCAGGAAAAATGGGATGACCAAATACAGTCGAGGTTGGCGCAAGTAAATTCCCCCAGAAGAATTTCTTCGTCAGAGCGACCCGGCAAGAGGGCCACTAATCCAAGGCCTTGCCCCCACAACCAGGTCAGGACGTAAAGGTACCATAACCGGGCTGCGATAGAATGTCCCGGTTCTGTTCAGGAGAAAATCTCTTATGCGCGTTGGCGTTTTTACCCCTTTGATGTCGCAATTTCCGCTGGAGACGGTGCTCAAGCGGCTTTCCACGCTCCAGATCAATACGGTCGAGTTGCCCACGGGCAACTACGTTGGTGACGCCCATTGCAAACTTTCGATGCTTGACAATGCGTCCGCACTCTCCGATTTCAAGAAGACTATCGCCGATCATGGCTTCAGCATCAGTGCCCTGAGTTGTCACGGTAACGCTCTGCATCCCGACAAAGCCATCGCGCAGCAGCATCGCGATGTTAGCCGCAAGACCATTCTGCTTGCCGAAAAGCTGGGCGTGTCGACAATGGTCGATTTCTCAGGGTGCCCGGGCGATACACCAAATGCCAAGGCGCCCAACTGGATCACGTGCCCCTGGCCTCCCGATTTTCGCACGGTTCTAGATTGGCAGTGGAACGAGGTCGTCGTGCCGTACTGGAAAGAGCACGCTAAGTTCGCCGCCGACCATGGGGTGAAGATCGCCGTCGAAATGCATCCCGGCTTTGTGGTCTACAATCCGGAGACTCTGCTACGGCTCCGCTCCATTGCCGGAGATCAGGTAGGCTGCAACTATGATCCCAGCCATCTCTTTTGGCAGAGCATCGATCCCATCGAAGCGATCCGTGTGCTCGAGAATTCGATTTTTCACGTCCACGCGAAGGATACGCAACTCTATCCCGTCAATCTGGTGCGAACCGGTGTCCTCGATACCAAACCATACACGCAGGAGCGTGATCGCAGTTGGATTTTCCGGACTTGTGGATATGGCCACGGGGCCGAGTGGTGGAGCGAGTTCATTTCAACGTTGCGCCTGGTTGGCTATGATTCCGTGATCTCAATCGAGCATGAAGACAGCTTGTTATCGCCAGCCGAAGGACTTACCAAGGCGGCAGGCTTCCTGAACAGCATTGTGATCCGTGAACAGCCAGCCGCGGCCTGGTGGTCATAATGAATTTGGACCTCAAGGCCGAGACGCTATAAATTGTCGACATGCGCTTTCGGCCTTGGGCTCCGTTTCTTTTTTTCGCGCTTACTTGCGCAGTACTCGTTAGTGTCCACGCTGCGAACACCGGGTCGCAACCTGACTCTGCTGCTTCGCGGGATTGGCCAGTCTGGGGTGGATCGCCAGAGAACCAGCACTACTCTTCTCTCGCCCAGATCAATCGTTCGAACGTCAAACAACTGCAAGTCGCCTGGACATACGACACTGGCGAAAAGGGCGGAGTGCAGACCAGTCCTCTCGTCGTCGGTCGAACTCTTTACGGAATCAGCCCAACGCAGAAGATTTTTGCCCTAGATGCCGCAACCGGTAAATTGCTATGGACCTTCGATTCTGGCATCAAGGGTATGCAGCCCGATCGCGGATTGGCGTATTGGTCGGGTGGGAACGACAAAAGAATTCTCGTCGGCGTAATGAATTTCTTGTACGCGCTCGACGCGGCGACTGGCAGGCCGATTCCAACTTTCGGAACGAACGGACGGGTTGACCTGCAGGAGAACCTCGACCGCGAGCCACGCTTTCAGTCCATTGATCTGACTAGTCCCGGCATTGTCTACAAGGATCTGATCATTGTCGGAGGACGCAATCCGGAAACGCTGCCTGCGCCGCCAGGAGACATTCGCGCCTACGATGTACGCACCGGAAGGTTGCGCTGGTCTTTCCATACAATTCCTCATCCCGGAGAGTTCGGTTACGACACTTGGCCGAAAGACGCCTGGAAGACCAGCGGCGCCGCGAACAACTGGGCGGGCATGGCGCTCGACGTCCGACGCGGCATAGTTTTTGTACCAACAGGTTCGGCAGCGTCCGATTTTTATGGAGCTGACCGCATCGGAGACGATCTCTTCGCCAATTGTGAAATTGCACTGAATGCCGAAACCGGCGAAAGGATCTGGCATTTCCAGGGAGTGCGCCACGATCTGTGGGATCGCGATTTCCCGTCGGCGCCAGTGTTGGTCACGCTCCCGCGCGACGGGAAGCCTGTCGATGCGGTGGTTCAGACCAGCAAGCAAGGCTTCGTTTACATGTTCGATCGAGTCACCGGCAAGCCTCTTGTGCCAATCGATTATCGAAAATATCCAGCAAGCACATTGCCCGGTGAAGTTGCCGCCGTTGAACAGGGGCTGCCGACGTGGCCCGCTCCTTATGCGCGACAAGCTCTCACCGAAGACATGCTGACTACTCGAACTCCAGAAGCGCATCAGTGGGCCTTGGATCGCTTCCGCGCTTCGATCCACGAAGGTCAGTTCGTGCCCTTTCGAGTTGGTCAGGACACGATTCTCTTCCCGGGCTTCGATGGCGCAGCCGAATGGGGCGGCCCGGCCGTGGATCCCGAGACAGGCATCATTTACGTCAACTCGAATGAGATGGCGTGGACGGCATCACTCTTCGAAGACAAGGGCGAGCGCGGCTCGAAAGCAATTTATCTCAGCCAGTGCGCAGTTTGTCATGGCGAGAATATGCATGGTGCTCCTCCGGATATCCCTGCACTTTCCGGCATTGGAGATCATCGCAGTCCATCTGACATCGCAACCACAATTCGCAACGGCAAAGGCCGAATGCCCGGATTCCCAAATCTTTACGAGGATCAGTTGAACGGGCTGGTGGAATTTCTGCTTACTGGAGAGAACAAAGAACTTGCCAGTTCTGGTCCTTCGCTTCCAGCAATGAAGTATCGTCTCACCGGATACCGCCGTTTCTTAGATCCCGACGGCTATCCCGCGATTGCGCCGCCTTGGGGAACACTCAACGCGATCGATCTGAACACCGGTGAGTACAAGTGGAAGATCAACCTCGGCGAATATCCGGAACTTGCCGCAAAGAGGATGAAGAACACCGGTTCGGAAAATTACGGTGGGCCTGTGGTGACCGCCGGTGGTCTGCTTTTCATTGGCGCCACAAACTACGACAAAAAATTTCGCGCGTTCGACAAAGCCACCGGCGAGCTTCTTTGGGAAACGACTCTACCCTTTGCCGGCAACGCCTCACCCATCACTTACATGATCGACGGACGCCAATATGTTGCGATCGCCGCCGGCGGTGGAAAAGATCCGAGGTCCAGCTCTGGCGGTGTTTACGTAGCTTTCGCCTTATCCCAAGAAACGAAACATTGAGCGGGCGGAAACTTCAACGCCTTTCGTAATGTCAATCCCACCGGTAGATCTTGCCGGGATGGGATCAGGGTTAAGGCCGCAACGCGCACACGGCGGTCCAAGTTTGCTAAAGTTGGTTCCAATGAACAAACGATTGCGGTCGAACCTCTGCATACTACTCCTCATTCTGGCAGCTCTGCTTGCGGCGCAAGCCCAAACAGAAAAAGTCGTCATCGACAATCAAGCCGAAGCTCACCCGTTTCCCCATTTCTGGGAGCATATGTTCGGCTCAGGACGTGCCATTTTGTCGTTACGCGAGAGCTACCGTAACGATCTCCGCGAGGTCAAGCGCATCACCGGCATGCAGTACATTCGCTTCCATGCGATTTTTCAGGATGAAGTAGGCCTCTACGACGAAGATCCGAGCGGGAAACCTGTCTTCAATTTCTCCTACGTAGACCAGATCTATGACGGCTTGCTTGCGAACGGAGTGCGTCCTTTCGTCGAACTGAGCTTCATGCCGAAGAAGTTGGCTTCTCGGGATGCGTTGCACGCCTTCTGGTACAAGCAGAACGTCTCTCCGCCGAAAGACTATGCCAAGTGGGATGAGATGATTACTCAGTTCACGAAACATCTGGTCGACCGCTATGGAATTGATGAAGTCTCGCAATGGTATTTCGAAGTGTGGAACGAGCCGAACATCGACTTCTGGGTCGGTGATCCGAAGCAACCGACGTACTTCGAACTCTACGACCGCACGGCAAGAGCGATTAAGAGTGTCAGCCCCAAACTTCGCATAGGCGGACCAGCGACAGCACAGGCCGCATGGGCCGATGCATTCATTCGTCACTGCGCCGAAAACAAGGTTCCCGTCGACTTCGTCTCATCCCATGTCTACGGCAACGACAAAGCCGAAGATGTTTTCGGTACCCACGAACAGATTCCACGCGATCGCATGGTGTGCCGCGCGATCGCAAAAGTCCATCAGCAGATCAAGTCATCTGCGATGCCTAAGTTACCGCTCATCTGGTCTGAGTTCAACGCGAGCTACGCCAATGAACCTGACGTGACGGACGCAGCTTATATGGGTCCGTGGCTGGCCGATACGATCCGCCAGTGCGACGGCTTGGTCGATGAAATGTCCTACTGGACGTTCTCCGATGTCTTCGAGGAACGAGGAGTGGTCAAACACCCGTTCTACGGCGGATACGGCCTGATTGCCGCAGGCAGTATCCCCAAGCCCGCTTTCAACGCGTTCGATTTACTGCATTGGTTGGGGGACGAGCGCCTGGCCGTTTCTTCGACTGATGTGCTTGCCACCCGGCGGCAAGATGGATCGCTGGTAATCGCCGCCTGGAATTTGACTGGTCCTGGACCAGGTGGAAGCGAAAAGACAATTCAGTTGCAGTTCTCCCACATTCAGATTGACAGGGTTCAGATCGCCAGAGTTGATAGCGATCATGGTGATGTCCGCAAAGCGTATGAAGCGATGGGGTCTCCACAATATCCAACTCGTGAACAGATTGAGAAGCTGCGTGCGGCTTCCCACATTTCCCCCGCGGAAGTTCAGAACATCACCGGCGACTCATTGGAGCTGAAAATTCCACGTGAAGGATTGGTCCTGATCGAAGCGCGGCCAGCCTCGTAGGGCGCTTCAATGTTGGACCGCCGGTTCGCTCCATGTGACGCCCAGCGAATGAAGAATGAGAGCGTCCCCGAGTGTGAGCTTGCGAGGCTCATGAACAATCTCATAGGCATAGTGCACTTTCGGATCACGAGTGATGCACCACGGCTCGTGCTCTTGTGTACCCAAGCAGTGCGAACAAACCAGGGTCGTTTGCTGCTGGCTATGCTCATGCGTGAAATCGACGTTCTTCATACCTTTCTCCTTCGCATCAAGAAAATACCCTGCCATGCGATCCAAAGAATTAGATGGTCCCACCTCCTCCGAGTGTCCGCTCTTGCGGATTAATATCTGTCCGAATACTGTGAAATACGCTTCAGAATGCACGCGACTACCGATGCTGCCGGATGTTCCTTGTGAACTACCGCTCAGGTCGAGTTGAAAACTGGCATCGAGGCGTCGAAAAGCGCTCATTGTGCGCGCCGTCGCGTTGATCAGTGATTCCAATCACACTCGCATTCTTGCGCCCTCACTAGAAAAGACTTAGCGCTCTGCTGCGTGATGTTTGAGCGCTGTGTACGCGTCGATTTCACAGTTCCTAGCAGATTCTTATTAGAGATTCGCAAAATTACTAGTTACTAGAATGACCTCGCGCATGAATCCCAAGTGGAACGGACAGTTCTCGTGCTTCGATCTCGTCGCGAAGACGGCGTCCTGTTCGCACAGCGTAGTCCGAGTTCGTGAAGTCGAGATCGGCACTGGCGAGTTTGTTGTGATGGCTGGCCCATGCGCCGTTGAGTCCGAGAGCCAGTTGTTGCAGACCGCCGAAGCGGTAGCCCGAGCTGGCGCCCGAGTGCTTCGCGGAGGCGCGTATAAACCACGATCTTCTCCTTACGCGTTTCAAGGGTTAGGAGTAGAAGGCCTCAAACTACTGCGCAAAGCTCGCGAAGAAACTGGACTCGCCATCATTACTGAGGTGATGAGTGAGGAGGACGTCGATCTCATCGCGGAATATGCCGACATCATGCAGGTGGGCACACGCAGCATGGAGAATTACGCACTGCTCGAAGCCCTTGGTGGTTGCGGACGGCCAGTGTTATTGAAGCGTGGCATGACCGCAACCTTGGAAGAGTTTCTGCGTTCTGCACAGGTGATCGCCCTGGCCGGAAACCCTCAGATCATTTTGTGCGAGCGTGGCATTCGCACCTTCGAAACAGCCACGCGCAATACGCTCGATATCGCCGCAGTGCCAGTACTCAAGACCGTCTCGCATCTTCCCGTGATTGTCGATCCCAGCCATGCGGCTGGGATCCGCAGTCTGGTGCCTGTTCTTTCTCGCGCCGCAGCAGTCGTCGGTGGCGACGGTTTGCTCGTCGAAGTGCATCCGTCGCCCGAGAAGGCTCTCAGCGACGGCAACCAGTCGCTCAACTTCGCCGAGTTCCGTCACATGATGGCCGATCTGCAGCCTTACCTCGAATTGCAGCGGGAGTCTCGTCAGCTTGGTCCGCAACTTCTGGCAGCGGGAGGAGCAGATTAGTGCGTCTTCGCTTCATCGTAGCCTTCGGCCTTTTGCTGATACCCGCAGTTCCCGCGAGGCCTACATCCGGGTCCACAACAAGCGGAACTTCTCCACTTCTATATACGGTTACAGGAAGCTACGACCCAGTTGCATGGCTTCATGGGGCGGATCGCTTCGGCCCGGATACCGCCATCCACATCAAAGAGGACAATCGGCAACGTTTACTAGTTCCGGGTTTCGCAGCGTCGGCGGATCCCGCGGTGTCGTTCGACAGACAACGCCTGCTGTTCGCCGGAAAAGCTCATCCGCAAGATCCGTGGCAGATTTGGGAGATAGCTCTGTCGGAAGAGAAGCCCCGTCGAATCACCTCTGCCAATGACGACTGCATCCGTCCGTTCTATCTGCCGGATGACCGCATTGTGTATGCGCGCAAGGTTGGCGGACGATTCGTCATCGAAACGTCGGAGTTAATGGGCGGCAAGGCCCTGCCCTTGACCTACATAGGATCGAATGCTCTCCCCACAGATGTCCTGCGCGACGGACGCATTCTTTTCGAATCCTCATATCCTTTGGGAACCGAGGGCACTCCCGAACTCTACACCGTCTATTCCGACGGTAGCGGGATCGAGTCGTATCGCTGCGATCACGGTGATGCGCGGCATTCCGGACGGCAAAACAGATCAGGAAATATCGTATTCGTCTCCGCCCGCGGACTTGCGAGATTCACATCCGCACGAGCGCAGGAGGTTCCGATCACCGCTCCGCCTGGCGAGTACGACGGCGTTGTCGAAACTCAATTCAACGACTGGATCGTCGCCTGGCGTCCGGATACCAAAACGAGCTTTCGGCTGATGCGATGGGATCCAGGCTCAAAGGAACTGGAACCCCTGTTCACCGACCCGGGGGCGAATATCGTTCAGCCCACGGTGGTCATGGAGCGCGCCGTGCCCAACCGCCATCCTTCAGGCCTGCATGACTGGCCGAATGCGAACCTGCTCTGCCTCAGTGCGTACACGTCAAAATATCAATTCACTCCCGGATCGATTCATGCCGTAAGAATGTACACCCGCGATGCTGAAGGCACGGCAAGGCTTCTGGGGACGGCACCGGTCGAGCGAGATGGATCTTTCTTCGTTCAGGTACCGACCGAACAACCAATCCAGATCGAATTGCTCGATGCCACAGGCAAGACGTTGAAGCGCGAATCAGGATTCTTTTGGATGCGTCGAGGCGAGCAACGCGGATGTGTTGGCTGTCACGCTGGTCCGGAGACCGCACCCGAAAACGCTGTTCCTATGACTCTGCTCAAGTCCACGACTCCCGCTGACATGACCGGCGCTGCGGTGCAGAGCGCAGGAGGACATTAAATTGAAACTGCGAATCATCATCGTCCTTCTACTGTCCTCCGTAGGGCTCGCACAAGCGCCGCAAACGGCTGTGACCAGCCCCATTCGCTTTGAAGACGCGACCGCCAAGGCTGGCATCCAGTTCACTCACAGCTTTGGGGCGGAGCGTCTCGGTTCGCTTCTGGAAAGCACAGGTTCCGGTTGTGTCTGGTTCGACTACAACAACGACGGCTTGCCCGATCTCTACGTCGCCAGTGGAAAGCCTCTGGGGGATGGAATTCACCCGTATCCACTTAAGCAGATGCCGGCAACGCCGCCCCACAATCATCTCTATAGGAACAACGGCGACGGCACCTTCACTGATGTGACGGAGCAAGCTGGCGTTGCCGCGAATCTCTATGGCATGGCTGCCGTCGCGGCAGATTACGACAACGACGGTTTCGTCGACCTTTTTGTTACGGGCTACGGCAAAGCGATTCTCTACCACAACAACGGCGACGGAACGTTCACTGATGTCACGGTGAAGGCGGGCATCAATGTTGATGGATGGTCTATCAGTTCTGCCTGGCTCGACTACGACCGTGACGGCTGTGTCGATCTTTTCGTCGGTCGCTATGTGAAGTTCGATCCGAAGTATCGCAACTATTACGCCGCCGACAACTATCCCGGTCCGCTCGACTACGCTGGCGACACCAACCGTCTGTACCACAACAATTGCAACGGAACCTTCACTGACGTAACGGACAAGTCAGGCATCGGCGCCTACAAGGGCCGCACCATGGGCATGACTGCGGCAGACTATGACGGCGACGGCTATCCCGATATCTACGTCGCGAACGACAAGACCGAGAACTTCCTCTTCCACAATAAGCATGACGGGACATTTGAGGAAGTTGCGGGTGATCTCGGCGTTGCCTACGGCCAGAACGGTGAGAGCACTTCTGCGATGGGGCCGGTCTTCGCCGACATTGACGGCGATGGCCGCCTCGATCTCTGGGTGACTGACTCCAAGTACAACCGCCTCATGCGTAACACAGGGTCCAATGGCTTCGAGGATATTGGACCCACCTCGGGAATTTCGCAAGCCACAGCGCAATACACAAGCTGGGGCACCGGGATCTATGACTTCGATAACGATGGCTGGCTCGACATCCTGATTTTTCACGGAGGGCTAATCCATCTCGTTCCACAAGAGCAATCGCTATTCCGAGGATTAGGAAACGGAAAGTTTGCTGAAGTGTCGCGTGATGCCGGACCAGTTCTCGATGTTAAGACGGTTTCCCGCGGAGCCTGCTTCGCGGACTATGACAACGACGGCAAGGTCGATGCATTCGTTGTAAACCTCGGAGCTCCGGCCATGCTCCTGCACAACGTAACGCAAAGCGGCAATCACTGGCTCACGGTCAAGCTAAGAGGTCAGGGCAGAGAAAAGAAGAGCAACCGCGACGGCATCGGCGCACACCTTGAGTTACTAGTGGGAGGACGGAAACAAATCGCTGAGCGATTCGCCGGTTCCAGCTATCTCTCGCAAGACGATGGGCGCATTCACTTCGGGTTGGGCACGGCCGAGAGGGTAGACAAGCTCACAATCCACTGGCCCGGTGGACAAGAGCAGGTGCTAGAGAATCTGACGGTGGACCAGGTCCTTACCGTGGAGGAGCCCTAATGACTCTACGGTCGGTTGACAACGCTGGGTGCCCCATTTCTCGCGCGTTCTTGGCGCGAGAAGTGGGGATTTCCGCGGCGGTCTCCCTAAACTTGCTTCGAGTGCTCGGCGTCCTCGCGGTTGCGATGCTCGCGATCGCCGCCCAGCCTGCCCCAAAACAGGCTCCCACGCTTCCCAAAGAGCACTATCTCTCACCGATTGAAATGGAATTTTCACCAGACGGCCAGCTGCTGTACGTGGTTTGTCAGGACAGCGACGAAGTTCGTTTGGTCGAGACGAAGTCGGGCAAGGTTGCGGCGAGTATCCAGGTCGGGCACGTTCCCCGTGGAATCGCGATATCGCGCGATGGCAACCGGCTGTATGTCACAAACGCCTGGTCCGACACAGTTTCGGTGATTGATGTGGCGGCCCGCACGGTTATCCAGACGCTGCCCACAGGGTTTGAGCCTAGCGGAGTGGTTGTCGATCATGCCGGCAGTACCTTATATGTGGCCAATCGCCTCAGCGGCGATGTCTCGGTCATTGATCTCTCGACCGGTCAGGAGATCAAGCGTCTGCTCGCGGGGGGTGGCGCGAGCTACCTCTCTCTTTCCCCAGATGGCAAGCGAATCTACTGCACGCATATCTATCCGAATCCCGCGGCCTTTCGCAGTCAGCCGGCTTCCGAGATCACAGTCATCGACACAGAAAATCAACGAGTGATCGAGCGCAAGCCGCTCCACAACGTAGCCGGCGTATTTCATCTGGCGACGTCCTCCGATGGCAAGTTGTCGATTGCTACGCAACTCAGGCCCAAGAATCTGATCCCGCTAGCTCACGTCGAGCACGGATGGGTTTTCGGCGACTCACTCACATTGTTTGGCGAAGACGTCGGCGGAGCAACGATACAGGTCCCGATCGACGAACTTGACCGTTATTACGCACTGCCCTGGGGCGTGACCATTACACCGGACAAGGCAAAGATTTTCTTGACCACAGCCGGATCAGAAAGCGTGACGGTCATTGATGTCCGCAGTTTGCTGAAGAACGTAAAGGCTCGTGGCGACACGTTAGCGAACGATCTGTCTGCATCGGCGGACTACGTCACAGCGCGAATCCCAGTCGGACACAATCCGCGCGGTGTCGCGCTCTCGCCCGATGGTAAGCGGCTCTACGTAGCCAACCGTCTCGATGACACAATTTCGGTGATCGACACCAAGTCCGACACAGTCGACTTGACGATCGATCTTGGCGGTCCCAAGAATATCGATGCTCTCCGGCGCGGAGAGCGCCTCTTCTATACTGCTGACTTCGCGTTCCAAGGCCAATTCGGCTGCTCGAATTGCCACATCGACGCCACCATTGACGGCCTGCAATGGGACCTGGAGCCGGACGGATTTGGCAAAGACATTGTCGACAACCGGTCGCTCGAGAATCTTGCCGGAACCGAACCCTTCAAGTGGAATGGCGGCAATCCTGACATGCCGACAGAATGCGGGCCGCGCACAGAAAAGTTTTTCTTCCGTTCCCAAAGCTTTACTCAGCAACAACTCACCGATCTCGTCACCTTCGTTTACTCGTTACCGTATCGCCCCAACCGCTATCGTCAGGCAAACGGTGAACTGACGCCTGCACAAGAGCGCGGCAAAGCCATCTTTGAGCGTGCGAAGGCCAAGAACGGGCATGACATTCCTGAAACAAATCAATGCGCCTACTGCCACAGCGGTCCGAAATATACAAACCAGAAGCAGATCGATGTTGGCTCGGGAAAGCTGACCGATCGCTCGCCAATCATCGATGTACCCCAGTTACCAAATGTGGCTTACTCGGCTCCGTATTTGCATGATGGGTCGGCTCGCTCCCTCGAAGAAATCTGGACTGTCTTCAACCCGAAGGACACCCACGGCGTGACGAACGACCTGACGAAAGATGAACTGAACGACCTCGTCGAGTACTTGAAAACGCTATGAAGACGAATTCAATTTCACGCGTGCGTTGTCATTCCGAAACGGCAAAGCCATTGAGGAATCTGCTGTCGCTTGTAGCGGAAATGCCGTCGACAAGCGGCAGATTCCCAACTTCGCTCGGAACGACAAAGCTGCTTACTAATTGCAGGCGTCATCCTGAGCGTAGCCGTTTTTCAGGCGGAGCGAAGGATCTCGCGCGTTGCTTAACAACTTTCGTAGTAGCACTCGCCGTTCTAATTCCCGCAGCTCTCGTCTCCGCCCAGGATATGCCCATGTTCCGCTGGGAGAATTTCACCACCGCCAACGCCCTGCCCGACAACCATGTCTTCTGCGTGCTGGTCGACGGGAATCGAATCTGGGCTGGAACCGATAACGGTCTAGGGCTCTACGAGAACGGAACTTGGAAAGTGTTCCGCCCCGATCCGGCTGCCAAAGAACAAAGCCTGGCACACCAGGCCGTACTCTCCCTTGCACTCGACAAACGCAGCGGCGATATCTGGGCCGGAACCATGGGCGGTCTCAGCCGCATCTCCGCCGGGCGCATCGACACATTCACGCAACTGAACTCCGGTTTGAGCAACGACATCGTCTACGGAGTCGGAGTTCTAGGAGATTACGTCTGGACAGCGACAGCCGCCGGCGCCAGCCGCTTAAACACACGCACCGGGCAGTGGTCTTTATTCAATTCACGCAACACGCCCATGTACGAAATTTGGACTTACGCTGTAAACCCCACCGAGGACAAAGTCTATTACGCAGTCTGGGGCGGAGGAGTGCTGGAGTACGACCAGAAAACCGAGCGCTGGAAGGATTACAACGATCCCGATGGCGAAACGGAAATGGTCGTGATGAAAGACCAGGGCCTGATCCATGAGATCACAACCTCAGTGAGTTACGTCGATCACATACTCTGGGTCGCAACGTACTTCGGCGCAAGCCGCTACGATGGCCGCTATTGGCATAACTTCCTCAGCAAAGACAGCGGACTCCCCAGCAACTTCCTCAGTCAGATCAAGGGAGTCGACGCCAACCGTGCCTGGTTTTCCACCGACAAAGGGCTCGCCTACTACGACGGGACGAACTGGGCAGTCTATCGCCCCGCGCTCGACACGCATAAGCCCGAGATGCTCGTGCGCGATGCGTCAGGCGTTGTGAAGAAAATAGCGGTCAAGAGTGCCCCTGCGCACAACTACATTCTCGGCGTTGATTTTCAAGGGGACGACATCTGGGTTGCGACCGCCAAAGGTCTGAGCCACGGCATTCGCGAAAAGAATTCTGTTGCAGTAGCAAGGATTAATAGCAGCAACGCAAGCAAGAAATAAAGGACACGGGAGTCATTCTTATGAATGTTCAAGACTTTCTGGCAGAGGTGGCAACAGCACCGGTTGTAAAACGTGCGATCACCAATCACGATGCACTCAATGAAGCCTATGACTACGGCAGCGCGTTTTCTCGAGGAATGCGCATCGATCTCAATGGGCTAACCATTCTCCTCATCTCAGGCACAGCCAGCATCGACGACCGCGGACGCACTGTGCATGTCGGTGATCTCCGCGCACAGCTACGTCGCACCTACGACAACATCACCAAGTTGCTCACATCGGAGGGCGCGACCTGGCACGACATCGTGCGCACCACCTGCTACCTGCGCGACATCGAGCGCGACTATCAGGCATTCAACGAAGAGCGCACGGATTTTTACAGAGAGCAGAAATTGGACCCGTTGCCAGCGTCCACCGGCATTCAGGCAATCCTTTGCCGCCCCGATCTTCTCATCGAGATCGAAGCCATCGCCATGTTTCGACGGGAGCCGCTCACGGAATAGGGAGGTGCTATGCGCCTGAGATCGGCACAAATGCCTGAGAAGCGCTCTTCGCGAAAGAATTCGGGAAGGGCACGACTTCAAGTCGTGCCACCAGATGCGAGCGAGGAATTCGGCTTCCAGCCGCTGAGGTTCGCTCTTCGAGCTGGCAAGATCTTTTCCGCCACCTGTGTTGTCATGATCTTTGCCCTTGCCGGTAAAACTTACGCCCAGTCGACGTTCACTTGCGCGTGCGGCAAGAACCCTCCGGGTCCGCCGCCTACGCGTTCGCTGAAGCCGTATGCGAATGCGCCTGAAGATCTGCGGCCGTTCGCGAAATTCACGACTCCTTATCATGAGTACTATCAGGATCTGATCGAATACAACGGTGCAGCTCGCGACATCCCCGATCCAGATCTCAAAGACCTGACTGAGGTTCGCATTGGATTCCTCGCTCCACTTTACGATCATCCGGACCAAGTCTCGGGCAACCGTATGCTCAACGGCGCCAAAATGGCGATCGACGAGGCGAATGCCAATGGCGGCTACGGCGGAAAGCCATTCCGGCTGATCACGCACAATGACTACGACAACTGGCAACTCAGCTCGGCAGGAAATGGTGTCTCTAAGGATTCCGCTATCTGGGGAGCGGCTTCCAACGACGCAGTCCGTATGATTTATGACGACAAAGTCTGGGCCATGTTCGGATCGATTAGCTCTGAGTCGACCCACATTGCCCTTCGTCTATCGCTTAAGGCCGAAACTCCCCTCGTCAACAGCGCGTCCACCGATCCGACCATTCCCGAAACAATAATTCCCTGGTACTTCACCGACCTGCAGGATGACCGCGTGCAGGGCTACACGCTGGCACGCCACATCTACAGCGAACTTGGCCTGAAGCGGGTGGCGCTTCTTCGCGTCAACGACCGCTATGGTCGTTTCGGAGTTGGAAAGTTCAAGGATGCATCGCGACGACTCGGCCATCCCGTAGTCATCGAGCAGAAGTTCATGCCGGGCGACACTGACTTTCGCCACCAACTCCAGGTCATCGAAGACTCGCGTGTCGACGCGCTTGTCTTGTGGACAGACATCGGCCCGACAGCAGGGATTCTGCAGCAAATGCAGGAACTGGGCATGAAGCAGCGCGTCTTCGGCAGCCATCGCACGATCGGCGATGAACTTATCAAACTGGCTGGTCCTGCTGCCGAAGGATTCGAAGCCGTTTACCCTTACGATCCCAATCGCAACGATCCGCTGTGGCAAGATTTCGTTGCGCGCTACGAAGCGCGTTATCATGAGAAACCCGACCACTTCGCAGCACTGGCCTACGATCAGATGCGCATCCTGCTCGATGCGATCTGTCGCGCTGGCTTGAACAAAGGCCGCATCCGCGACGCGCTCACAGGATTGACCAGCTACAAAGGCGTGACCGGAGACATGACGTTCGATCCGAATTGCAAGAACATCGCGCCTCTCGTCCTGGGCCGTGTGCACGACGGAAAGATCGACTATCGCCGCGTCACCATGGAAAAGCCCTACGCCCGTGTCGGGGAGAACGGTGTGCGATACTCCGGACCGAAGATCCCCGACCTCAGCGACGGGGGCCCGAAGATCGCGATCTTTGGGCCGCGAGCAAACGAGATCGTGAAATCGCCGGAAGTCCTACGAGCCTTGCGGAGTTGGAAGGGAATTACTCAGACGTCATTGATCCCCGTCCCGTCAGATATTCCATGGGGAAAGGCGTCCACCGATCTGGTAAATGCTGTCTATCAAGATCATGTTCTCGCGGTGATTGCGCTCGATCGCAATTCCAGTCACCTCGCCGAGCAGATCGGCGTCAAGGCGTTTGTGCCTGTGGTTGCTATCTCGTCCGACCATTCGCTTACCTCTACAAACATTCCATGGATTTTCCGCCTACCGCAGGGGACAACAGTTCCAGAAGCCATTAAGCTGGTTTTCGATGCAGCAGCTCAGTCAGGTTCCAATCGGAGTGGCATCCGCGAAAGGCTGGCGTCAGGCAAGCCCGTGACTGGAGTTCGTTTCGAATCTACTGGAGAAGTGAAACAGTAAACGGCTTAGGAAATACTGGCACGCTCTATGCACCCATAATAGTGTCTTGCTGAGCGGAGCCGGAGTGCAGCGAAGCGAAACTCCGACGGAGTCGAAGCATCCCTACCCTCAAACGATTGCTTGGGGCCAAGTGTTCTTCGGTCCGCTCATAATGACAGTTGCGCACAAAGAAAGCCAAACACTAGTCCCCTGCGTTGGCCGACCATCCTTGCAGCTTAACCAATAAATTCGCAGGTTCGGGAAGGATTGCGAACTTCGGCAACTCCCCGCGCACCATCGCAACTTCATCACAACAATGCAACCGCGGACAAACATGGCAGTCCTTATGGATCTTGTCTGGAAGATCTTCGCGCTGCGCGACGGTAAATCCTTGGCCAGCGAAAAAGTCAGGCTTGCGCGTGAACAGACAAATGCAATCCACTTGATGGCGCTTGGCTTCCGCCATCAAAGCCTTCACCAGCCGGCTCCCACCGCCCTTGCCTTGTTCTCCCGGAGCAACCGTGATCGAACGAATCTCGGCAAGGTGCGTGCCGTAAAGGTGCAACGCTCCGCATCCGATGATCTTCCCGTCGTCTTCCTCGAGAACCACGAAGTCTCGGATGTTCTCACAGATCTCCGGCAGGGTGCGAGGCAAAAGCGTGCCGTCTCCCGAATAGGCGCAGATCAGGTTATGAATGGCCTGTGCATCAGGCAAGATCGCTTTACGCGTGCGCATGGGCCTCCTCGCGAAGAGTATGGATTTTATTTCTTGCTATGTTGATGGCTTGTCTTACGCGAGCCGGCGCTGTGCCGCCGGGCACATCGTGAACAGCGAGTACGGAGGGAAGCGTTAAACATTCGTAAAAGTCTGAGCCAAACGCTGGGCTAAGTGCCTGCAGATCTTGCAGCGCCAGTTCGTGCAATTCGCAGTTCCGTTCCAGACAGATCTGGACGGCCTTGCCGATACGCTCGTGCGCTAGCCGCGATGGCACACCCCGCGCCACGAGATAAGTTGCGGCAGCCCATGCGTTCATGAATCCCGATTGTGCCGCCTGTTGCATGATGTCGTAATGAAATTCAACAGCTTTCATCCATCCAGTCACGAGCGGCAGCATCCGCAGAAGACTATCCGCCGCATCGAACAAGGGTTCCTGCGTCTCCTGTAGATCCTTGTTGTAGGCGAGCGGCAATCCCTTCACCATAATCATGAGAGCACTTGCATTGCCGAGAACCCGTCCGCTCTTACCTCGGACTAATTCCAACAGGTCAGGATTCTTCTTCTGCGGCATCGCACTGCTGCCGGTAGAGTAGGCCTCGGGCAAGCCGATGAATCCATACTCCTGCGTCGAGAAAAGAATCATCTCCTCTGCCCAACGGCTCAAATGCAATGCGAGAAACGAAAGTGTGTTAACAAACTCAAGAACGAAGTCCCGGTCACTAGTGGCATCGATGCTATTTGCGGTCGGCGCATCGAAACCGAGCGTGTTGGCCATGAGTGCGCGATCTAGTGCGAGAGTTGCCCCTGCCACCGCGCCTGACCCCAGCGGACAGAAATTCAACCGCTTGCGGCAATCAGCCAGCCGGTCCACATCACGTAGAAACATCTCCACGTAGGCGAGCAGCCAATGTCCGACGAGAACCGGCTCCGCTCTCTGCAAATGAGTATATGCAGGCATCGCAGCTTCACTTGCTTGCTCCGCACGATCCACAATCGCACCGCACAGTTCAGCAAGTTCCTCCCGCAATTGATCAATCGCAGCCCGAACATACAAACGCAGATCGGTGGCGATCTGCTCATTCCGGCTGCGCCCGCTGTGCAGCTTGTATCCCACTTCTCCGATCAGAGCGACCAGTTGCTTCTCGACGAAATGATGGACGTCTTCCGCTTCCGGATCATCAAGGAACGACGGAGTCGCTGCCGCCTTCTCTCCAATCTGCTCCAGTCCCTGCAGGATGCTGATCAGTTCGTCCGCGGAGAGAACACCGGCGTTCTTCAGCGCACGCGAGTGCGCGCCGCTGGCTGCGAGTTCATAGCGCAGCAGGCGGCGGTCGAAATCAAACGACCGCTGCCACCGCTCGAATTCAGGATCCAGTGGCTGCCGGAACCTGCCGGACCACATCTTCATCGTGCAACCTCGACGCGAGCACGCGCTCGGGACCGCGATGGCAGGCCGAGAATGCGAATGAATCCCTCGGCATCCTTTTGATCGTAGCCGGCTCCCATGGTGAACGACGAGAGGTCCGTCCGATACAGAGAGTACTCAGACTCGCGGCTGACAACAGAGACATTTCCCTTATAAAGAGACAACGTTACCGTGCCAGTCATATTGGCCTGAGTGTTCTCCACAAAAGCATCGAGCGCTTCGCGCAGTGGAGTGAACCATAACCCGAAGTACACGAGTTCCGCATACTTCAATCCGATGTGCTGTTTGAAATGTGCAACATCGCGCTCCAGGCACAGAGCTTCGAGTTCGCGATGCGCGGTGATCAGCAGTGTTCCACCGGGAGTCTCGTAGCAGCCACGAGACTTAATTCCGACGAAGCGGTTCTCGACCAAATCCACGCGCCCGATGGCATTTCGAGCACCGATTTCGTTCAGCAACTCAACGACTGACACGGGACCGAGATCCATGCCGTTGACCGACACCGGAACTCCCTTAACGAACCCGATGCTGACTTGCTCCTCTTTATCGGGAGCTTCCTGCGGCGAGCGGGTAATCTGCCAGGTCGTCGGGAGCGGAGCATTTGCCGCATCCTCCAGCTCGCCACCTTCATGACTGATGTGCCACAGATTACGGTCGCGGCTGTGAATCTTCTCCCGGCTTGCTGCGACAGGGATTCCATGCGCCTCGGCATAGTCCAAGCAATCCTCGCGCGACTTCAGTGTCCATTCGCGCCATGGAGCAATAATTTTCAATTCAGGCGCGAGTGCCTGGTACGTCAATTCGAAGCGCACTTGATCGTTCCCCTTGCCGGTGCAGCCATGAGCCACGGCCGTCGCGCCTTCGCGCAACGCAACTTCGACCTGATGTTTCGCAATCACTGGCCGCGCCAGCGAAGTTCCAAGCAGGTACTTGTGCTCGTACACAGCACCAGCTTTCAGGGCAGGGAAGACATAGCCCGTCAGAAATTCTTCGCGCAGATCCTCGACAATCACCTTGCTGGCGCCGGTTTTGTACGCCTTCTCGACGACAGCTTCGATGTCATCCCCTTGTCCGACGTCGCCCACCATGGCGATCACGTCGTACGAGTAATTTTCCTTCAGCCATGGAATGATGATGGAAGTATCAAGACCACCGGAATATGCAAGAACTACTTTTTCAGGCATGAGCGCTCCTTACGGGCAGACGCACCGCGCCGCCCAACAATAAATAAAGAATAGATTTCTGTACGTGCAGCCGGTTTTCCGCCTGCTCGAAGATGACCGACTGTTCGCAATCCATTACCTCGTCGGTCACTTCCTGCCCGCGATGCGCCGGCAGGCAGTGCATGAACACCGCATGGGGTGCGGCTTCGGCCATAATGCTGCGATTTACCTGGTATGGCTGAAAGATTTCTGCCCTCTTTGCCGACTCGTTCTCTTGCCCCATGCTGGCCCAGGCGTCGGTATAAACTGCGTCGACGCCTGCAACCGCAGCATGAGGGTCCGTGAGAAACTCGAGTTTTGCTCCAGTCTGTTTCGCAATCTTCTTCGCGTCGGCAACGATCTGCGCATTGCAAGAGTAGCCCTTCGGAGTCGCGATACGAATCGACGACCCCAGACACGCACAGGTCAGTAGCAACGAATGTGCCACATTGTTGCCGTCGCCAACATAAGCGAGAGTGATGTCCTTCGGGTTGCCAAATCGCTCTTGGAGCGTGAGGTAGTCCGCCAGAGCCTGGCAGGGATGCTCAATATCGCTCAAAGCATTAATCACAGGCACAGATGCGTATTGGGCCATCTCTGTGATGGTCTCTTGCGAAAAGGTCCGCAGAACGATTACATCGACCCAGCGCTCAAGGTTGTGTGCGATGTCGCTCAGCTTTTCGCGTGCATCGAGTCGGCTCTGCGACTGATCGACAAACATGGCAGTTCCGCCGAGGCTGACCATCCCCGACTCGAACGTCAGCCGTGTTCTCAGTGATGGCTTCTCAAAAAACATCACCATCTGCTTGCCCGCGAGCGCGCGCGAAAACACTGACGGACGCGACTTCATCAGTTCCGCCAGATGCAGCACCGCTTCAACTCCCTGCGGCCCCAAATCGCGCGTCGAAACCAGGTCGGGACACCAGAAGACGCCGGGAAAAGTCTCCGGCACCATTGGCGTCTTACTTTGCAGTTGCGTGTTCAACATTCACTCCCTTTCTTCAATGTCTAAAGCCCTGCACTCAGCGCCTAGGCGCACGTGACCTCGGTTCCGCAATTCAGCTTGGTCAAATAGAACTGCGGCAATGCGTCAGCTTCCGCTGCCGGCAGAATGCGAACCCGGCCAACGCCTTGTTTCAGTGCTTGGGTACAGGCCGCAAGCTTCGGCAGCATCCCGCCGCTGATCACCGATCCCGCCGCCAGGGCTTGAGCTTGCTTCGTGTTCAGCCAGGGGATAACCACTCCCTCGGCGTCCTTTACGCCCGGCACATCCGTTAGGAAAATCAGGGCATTCGCGTGACACGCCGCAGCGCACGCAGCGGCCATCTCATCGGCATTGACGTTGTAGTATTCGCCATCTGCTCCGAGTGCCAGGGAAGCAAGCACAGGAATTCCGCCCTGCTGCCACAGCGCTTCAATCCAGCAGGGTTCGGCAAAGCAAATTTCACCGACAAATCCCAACTCATTCCCATTCACTTGCTTGCGGCGCGCGCGAAACGTCATCCCGTCCCCGCCGCAGAATCCAACCGCAGGCATGCCCGCCGCCTGGATTGCGGCAACCATCTTCTTATTCACCATGCCGCCAAGCACCATGAGCGCGACGTCACGAGTCTCAGCGTCGGTCACCCGCAATCCGCCCACAAACTCGCTTTGCTTGCCAAGCTGTTTCAGTACGCGCGTCAGCGCGGTCCCTCCCCCATGCACAACAGCGACGCGATGGCCATCCTGCGCAAGTTCCGCCACGGCTCGCGCGCATTTGCGCAGAGTGGACGCATCCTCCAGCGCGGCGCCTCCAATTTTGACCACGATTATCACTGCAGCCCCTCTTCCTCGCCCCATCCGTACATCAGATTCATGTTTTGTACTGCCTGCCCGGCCGCCCCCTTGAGCAGATTGTCGATACACGAGATCAACACCAGCCGGCGGCCGTCCTCTGCCAGGCAGAATCCAATATCGCAATAGTTGGTGTGCAGCGAGAACTGCACCTGCGGGAGCTTCGGTGTCTGGAAGATCCGCACCCAGTGCCGTCCTGCATAAAAGTTCCGAAAGCAATCTTCAACTTCCAGCGCCGTCATTTGACGGCCGAGGTGGACATAAATAGTGGATAGAATCCCCCGCGGAATCGGCAACAAGTGCGGAGTAAAGATCAGCTCTTGATCGCCTAGCGCGAGTTGCTCCACGATTTCTCCGAGGTGCCGGTGATTGAACACCGCGTACGCCGACAAATTGTCAGCCACCGAGACGAAGTGCGTCTTCGCGGTCGGTTCCTTCCCCGCTCCTGAGACCCCGGACTTCGAATCCGAAATGATGCCACGATTGCGATCGACTAACCCCGCCTTCAATAGCGGAGCAAGCGCCAGAATGATCGAGGTCGCATAGCATCCCGGATTCGCGATCAACTCCGCTCCGGCGATACGGTCCCCGTTCAGTTCAGGCAAGCCATACACAGCCCGTTCGGTCAGTTCACCCGCCGTGACCGCGTCTGAGTCTTCAAAGTTGTAGATCGCCCGATGCTGTTCCTGCTTAAGTCGCCATGCGCCGCTCAGATCGACAACTCGCAGCCCATTGGCAAGCGCCTCAGGAACCAGCGATCGCGACACTTCATGTGGAGTCGCCAGGAACAATAGCTGCACTCCCTGCTGCTTCAACGAAGGCCACGAAAGGGAATGAAGCGGGTATCCGCCGTTTCCCGAAAGCGCGGGAAACATGTCCGCCAGATCGGACGCCCCGCCCTTGTCCGCTGCCCGCCTCAACAGGACTGGCTTTTCCAGCCGTGGGTGACGCAGGAGGATACGTGTGAGTTCCAGGCCGGAGTAACCGGTCGCGCCCAGCACCGCCGTCTTGAGTTTGGCTGCCATCAGCCGAGCATTTCCTCGATCCGGCTCGCCAGGCCACGCGCCTGTTCCTTGTCCGGACAAACAATAAGGATGGTGTCATCTCCCGCGATCGTTCCCACCAACTCGCTCCAGTCGGTCTCATCAAGCGCTGCGGCCACCGGCTGCGCACTCCCCACGATGGTCTTGATCACCAGCAGATTCTGGGCTGACCGGATGTCGAGCACGAACTCTTTCACGAGCCGGGATACAGGCGGCAGAGCCACACCTGCGCCGCCATCGCCTAGAGGCATGGAATAGCCTTGGGAGGTCTTGCTCAGGTTTAAGTCGCGGATGTCGCGCGAGAGCGTGGCCTGGCCGACTTTGAATCCGCGCCGCCGCAGATGCCGCTGCAAGTCCTCTTGGCTCGCCACTGAGCCGTGCTTCAGCACATCCAAGACTGCCCGTTGACGTAAGCTTTTATTCATCATGAATAAATATTCAGTTAAGTGAATAAATATTTTCTATCTTAGGAGAGTGAGCGGAAATGTCAAGTCAAAATGACCCCTCTGGCGAAACTTTTGTGGGAGCTCGGAGCCGGACAATAAACTCGTGTGGAGAATGCCCTTGAAGCGGCGGCTTGATAGACTATGCGCTGTCCGGACGACAATCTGATTCTTGGGAGAGAGAATGAACTCGAAACCATCTCTGTGGGCGGAGTTGGCTGCGGAGTTCCTCGGCACACTGGTGCTGATTTTGTTCGGCAACGGAGTTGTCGCGATGGTCGCTCTATTTCCGACGCGCAATCCTGGCGAGACCATTCACGGCGGCTTCACCAACATTACTCTGGGATGGGGACTCGCAGTGACGATGGGGATCTACATCGCAGGCAAAATCTCAGGCGCACACCTGAATCCCGCAGTGACCTTGGCGTTTGCCGTGTTCCGTAAGTTTCCGTGGAGCAAAGTTGCGCCTTACACGATTGCTCAGACCGCGGGAGCCTTCGTAGCTGCGGCGCTTGTCTTCTGGAATTACCTCCCTGCATTTCATCGTGTGGATCCTCAACTCGAAACTACGGCTGGCGTGTTCACAACCTTTCCCGCATTCCCCGATTTTCCTCAGGCGGGCTTTCTCGATCAGTGGATCGGTACGGCTCTGCTGGTGTTACTCATATTCGCGATTACGGATGAATTCAACATGCCTCCCGGAGCGAACCTCGCGCCCCTGATGATTGGCTTGGTCGTCGTCGCCATCGGAATGAGCTTCGGCGGAATGCACGGTTACGCCATCAATCCCGCGCGGGATTTTGGACCGAGGCTGTTTACAGTTGTCGCAGGCTTTAAGAATAACGGCCTGACCGACGGCTCTCGTGTCTGGTGGGTGCCCGTAGCCGGTCCGTTGCTGGGCGGCCTGACCGGCGCAGCCGCGTACGACTTTTGCATTCGCCGCTTTCTGCGAAAATTGGAAAATCATCAAGGGCAAGAGACTTCATGACTATTGCTTCGCAGTACGTTCTAGCGCTCGATCAGGGCACTACCAGCTCGCGAGCCTTGTTGTTCGATCAGCACGGTGCGGTACGAGGCGTCGCGCAGCAGGAATTCGAGCAGATCTTCCCGCAGCCCGGATGGGTCGAACACAATCCAGAACAGATTGCCACCTCGCAGATTTCGGTCGCGCTGCTGGCACTTTCGAAGGCGGGGCTCACCCGCAATGATGTGGCTGCCATCGGGATTGCCAATCAGCGCGAAACGGCGATCGTGTGGAATCGTGAGACCGGGCAGCCAATTTACAACGCGATCGTCTGGCAAGATCGGCGCACCGCCGATTTCTGCCAGCGCCTCCGCCGCGATGGTCACGGACCGATGATTCAACAGCGCACCGGCTTGCTGATCGATTCCTATTTTTCCGCCACCAAGGTTTCGTGGCTACTCGACAACGTCCAGGGTGCGCGAAGGCTAGCAGAGGCTGGCAAGCTTGCATTTGGGACAGTCGATAGCTGGCTGGTGTGGAAGTTAACCGACGGACAAGTGCATGCAACGGACGTGAGCAACGCCTCGCGCACCATGCTCTACAACATGCACAAAGGCGCATGGGATTCCGAACTGCTGGCACTGTTTAACATTCCCGAGTCGATGCTCCCGTCGCTCAAATCATCGAGCGAGATTTACGGCGAAACGGCTGGCGTTAAAGACTTGGAAGGCTTGCCAGTTGCGGGAATTGCCGGAGACCAGCAGGCGGCCCTCTTCGGCCAGCAGTGCGTTGTGGAGGGCATGACGAAGAACACCTATGGAACCGGATGCTTCATGCTGCAGAACACGGGCGCAAGAGCCGTGCCTTCATCGAACCAACTCGTCACAACCGTCGCTTGGAAAATCAAAGACGCAACCGAGTACGCCCTGGAAGGCAGCGTCTTCGTCGGCGGCGCGGTTGTGCAGTGGCTGCGAGATGGTCTCGGCCTGATTCGCAAGTCAGAAGATGTCGAGGCGCTGGCGAAATCGGTTTCCGACAACGGTGGAGTGTACTTCGTTCCGGCGTTCGTCGGCCTCGGCGCACCGCATTGGGATTCTTACGCTCGCGGTTCGCTGTTCGGACTCACACGCGGAACGACCGCGGGGCACATTGCCCGTGCTGCGCTGGAGAGCATCGCCTATCAGGTTGCCGATTTGCTCGATGCCATGCGCGCGGATTCCGGAGATGAGGTGCTGGAATTACGCGTGGATGGCGGCGCGGCAGCGAACAACGCCCTCATGCAATTCCAGGCTGACATCCTAGGCGTGCCGGTCGTGCGTCCAGCGGTGACGGAGACGACCGCCCTCGGGGCCGCATACCTGGCCGGCTTGGCCGTAGATTTCTGGACGAAGGAAGCGCTTCGCTCGCATGGCGGATCGCATCGCCGCTTCGAGCCCCAGATGCCGCAATCGCAAGCGCGCAGCCTGCGCGACCGCTGGAACGAAGCCGTTTCCCGCTCGAAAAAATGGGAGCAGTAGCGAGGCCATCGATGACCTTGGCGAAGCCTAGCGGGGATCTCGCAAGGCGCCAGCGGGTATTCGTCGTTTCCGTGCGGACAGGTCAAAGTATTGATAATAAAGCACTTGATGCGTGACAATGGCCCAATCGCGCTGTAAAATATTGAATCAAAAGGACTTGCTCGCAAAATCTTGCAGAATATGGACTTAGATCATATTCTCCCAGAATCGGCTCATTGTTATCAATATTTTACGGGCAAAATCTTGATGTCAAAGAACTTAGACGCCAAGCCTGCAACAAATTCTCCAAGCGCCGCCCTTAGCCCTCGGCGCACGCTTACGGCCTCGACCACGATTGCCGATTGCGAATATCGGACGCAAGGTCAGGTGTCACAAGAAGGTGTGGATAAGCTCATTTTCTATGGTTCATACCAGAAGACTGCGCCTCTGGTGATTGTCGGCAGTGTAAATGTGACGGAGTCTCCACTACGCGCTCCCTTGACCGACTGCACCTGCCCGAGAAATGGAAGGAAAGAACCTTTCAAGTCCACTCCGGATTTCACGGTAACGGTCACGCCGGTCTGCGGAGTCTGAATAGGATTCGATCCCCCGACCAGTCCAGCAAAGTTCGCGAGGAAGACGTTCGCGTGCCCATCGGTGGTGCGAGAGATCGACGTCGCGATCTGCGGCGAGGCTTGAATGCGCACGGAATCTCCACCCTGTAGATTGCTGAAAAATTCGCGCTGCGCGTCCGGCGACGAATGTTCAAAGTCCTTCTCGATCGCTGCGTTGTAGGTTTTTCCAGGACACTCCGGCATGCGAACGACGTTCTTTGACTCCCCAAGTTCGGTTACGTCAGACCCGGTGACGATAATTCGATTGCCAGCGGTTGCATAGTCGCGAAGCCAATTCTGCTCGCTGCTTCCCAACACGCGGACATCGGGCAGAACCAAAGTCTTCCCGTGAAAATCAGCCAGAGTTCGCGGAGTGACAATCTGAAACGACAGATGCTTTTGCATCAGCAGAATCAGAACGCCGCGATACGAATCGAGAAAATCCGCCGGATACAGATTCCTGGTCTCGGGAGAGAAATAAACCCCGACAGGATCAATCGGCTGACGAGGCAAGAAGAAAGTTTTTTCATTCTTCTGAATCCAGTCAAAGATGATCTTCCGCGTCGGTAGATCGTTCGATCCGGCCATCGAATGTCCCGGCGCATCCCAGAAGTTCGCGCCTGCCATGATCTCTGACATCGCCAGATTCATCATGGCCTCGCGCTTGTCGACATTCTTGTCGCCATCCCACGAATAATTCAGAATCCATGTCGCCTTGCCTTGCGCAAACGCGCGAAACGAGTGCATTCCCACCTGATACCGGAACCAGTCGATCGGTTTTCGCTCCGAGGCCATGTGGTTGCCGTTGCCGAACTCATATTCGTGCGCAATCGCATCTACGACCGAATAAAGGCTATAGACGTCCGCTCCCACTCGCACCGCTTCTTCTTCAATTCCGGGATAAATCTCGGGAATCGTTTTGATCTCGGGGTTCACTGCCTTTGCCGTTCGATCAATCTCTGCCAGAAAGTCGGTGAATGTCTGAATCCGGAACTCGACCCACTTGCGAAATCCCGGATCCGAGAAATCTCCGATCTTTACATCGTGCTTCGCATCGAGGCCTGTCTTCTGTTTGAAGGCTGCGACCGTGTAATCGTCGAAGCTCGCCCATGTATCCTCCCAACCATCGAAGTGGGTCATCCAATATGGGATATCAATGTAGATGCCGTCGATTCCGGTCGACGCGATCTGCCGCACGCGCTCCATATAAGTCTTGCGCCACTCAGGGGCATACGGACTAACCCAAACATCTTCGTCTCCCTCCCTGATCCAGAAGGCAGTGCCGCCGCCAAAGACCGCTGGCTCACCCGTGACCTTTCTCTGCAACCAATCCGGATGATCCTTTGCCATGGTGTGCTCGACTTTGTCGCCGTGGGCCGTAATACACTCCGTTCCTGCGATATAGACGTAGGCATAATTGCCGACCTTGTGGGCCGCTTCTGCCACATCTCGGATGGCCTTGAGCTTCGCCTCTGGATTCAGAAAGCTTTCATACCGACCGGGGATATCGTTGTCGACTTCGATGCCGTATACATTGCTGTCCTGGGCTCGTTGGACGATCTGCTGGGCATCGCCACCCCTGAGGCCGTAGGCGCCGATGCGCACGTAATTCGTCCAATTCTGCTTCGTGGAATCAGGCGCGGCGACCAGGCCTAGAGCGAACAGTAGTAAGGAGAGAAATACGAATGAAGCTCTTCGTGTCATGTTTGCTAATCCTCGGCGGCTAAAGCCGCGGGTTGTTTTGCGTTCATACGGCACCGCTGAAGCGGTGCCCTGATACGAAGCTCGGTGCCCTGGTACGGAACGCGGTGCCCTGATACGAAGCTCGGTGCCCTGATACCAGGCTCGGGGCGCGGATTGAAGCCGCGCGCTTTCAAAACATAGTTGCAATCTACGGGAAAGCCGCTTAAGTCCTTGGAGGCATCCCTCAGCGCCTAAAGGCGACACTAATTCGAGCATTCATACGGCACCGCTGAAGCGGTGTCCTGATACGAACCCTGCGGCGCTGCTTGAAGCGGTGCTCTAATACGAACCTTGCGGCGCTGCTTGAAACGATGTCCTGATACGAACGTTGCGGCACCGCGTGAAGCGGTGCTCTGATACGAAGCTCGCGGCGCGGCGTTACAGCCGCGCCCTTTCAAACAGATTTGCAAGTGGCGGGCGACTATGCCAGCCACGGTTGAAGGAAGAATCGAGGCCGTCCAAGTTCTAGAACTCGAATCGCAATCCGAACTGGAAGGATCGCGGGTTTTCGCCTGTCGCATCGCTTGTGACAGTTCCGAAAAGTGGATCGCCCACGGCTGAATTCGGCTGTCCAAAGCGCGGGTGATTGAAGAAGTTGAACATCTCAGCCCGCACTTCTATCCGCATCCCTTCCTTGGGCACAAACGACTTGTAAATGTTCATATCCACATTGTGGATACCGTCGACGCGCAACCCGGAAAAATACCGTGGAGCATTCCCTGGCACCTGGTCGCCGGGGTCGGAAAAGCAGTTGGCGTTGAGATAGGCGGCAGGAGTCGAGTCCTGCCAGGACAAGGCGGCGGCATGCAAGCTGGTCCCCGTCTTAAATTGGGAACACACAACCTCAGGACGTTGGGTGCCATTCGCCAGACGGGCGTTGGACATGCCAAGCGCCATCGGTTGTCCCGACTGCTCGGTGATGATGGTCGAAAGCGACCAGCCTCCGATAACGGCGTCGACCGCTCGATTCATATTGCCGCCAATCCATTGCTTGCGCCCGATTGGCAAATCCACAACCACGGCGAGCGCGAGCCGTTGTGGCGTGTCGTTGCCTCCGATACTGCGTTCCAAGAAAAGGCGGTCCAGTTGTTGCGGAATGCCATTCCCGAGCGAGCCCACCCAGTTGTTCCTGCCCGCCGACGAATCGTCCGTTGCCTTCGATATCGTGTAACTGCCCTCAAAACTGATGTGGTGCGTGGTGCGCTTCTGGAAGCGAACTTGTACAGCGTTGTACCAGGAACTAGCTTCCTCAATCATGAGCCCTTCAAAGTCGCCGTTGAATTGCGGGTACTGGTTCAACAGGGTCCCCAAGGGCAGGGTCCCCGACGGATCGCCATAGTTCGAATTCGGCTCGTTGAAACAGGGATGGGAAGCGCTCGACGTGCAAGGGGCCGTGAACATTGTGAAAAACGGGTTGCCCACTGGTGTCTGAAGAAAGTTGCTTACGCAACCATCCGTGATGCAACTCGAATCCGTCGGCGTGACCGCCGCGGCCACCTGCGCCAGCAAGGCGGAAGTCATGAAAGAGCGGTTGTTCGTGCCGGCCCAGGGCAGATGCGTGCTTCGGTTCGCGGAGTAGTCCACTCCGAGCACAATCTGGCTGGGGAGCAGTCGCTGGATTCCCAGATTCCACATGTAAATGTTGGCGTCTCGCGGCGCTGTTGTGCCGAGATCATTCGGGTTCTGATAACCCCAGTTCGCAAACTGGCCGTACTGCGTGCCTTGCGGGCCAGTAAAGCCTCCCGGAAACGGATTCTCGAGAGTGGCGGATTGGGTGGCAAAATTGTCGTGCGTAAAAAACACGTTGGCGGTCTTGCGGAATGCCGACCCGGGATATTGGAAGTTTGTGGCCGGGCTCATTCCGAAGTAAATGCCCGCTCCGCCACGCACCACTGTTTGCGAATCGATCTGGTAAGAGAAGCCCAGTCTCGGCCCGATGTCTTTCCTGTAGGTCGGAACCGTCCTCATGCTCGACGTGGGGAATTGCGTTGTGCCAAGCAATTCTTGCGACGCAGGGTAGTTCAGCCCATAGCTCTGCATCTGCCCCTGTACGCTCATGGTTCCCGTCGGCGCAACGGCCGGCAGACTGGTTAGGTCGAGCTTCACGCCGCTGTCTGCGGCGAAATTGCTGAACTCGATTCGGTTGCCACGCGACGTGTAAGGCGAACTCCACTGGTAACGCAATCCCAGATTGACCGTGAGTTTCGAGGTTACCTTCCAGTCGTCCTGTACGTAAAACCCAGTTTCCAGCGACCGGTTTGCCACCGAAGGAGTCACGATCAGCTGACTGGAGGCATTGACATTATCGCCGTAGCCAAAAGCCAGGCTGGCGAACGGATTGCCGGTTGGGTTCCCCGATGCATCTGTATCGCTGTTCGGATTCGGCGACGTCGTGTCATCCGTAAAGGTGAGAATGCCATTAGGGTTATTCGGCTGCCAGAAATTGTTGTAGAAAATTCTCTGCTCCCCTCCGATTTTGATCAGATGAGATCCTTTGGAAACCACCAACTGCGAGGAGTAACTGAGCAGAGTGTGGGCAAAGGTAGTGTTAATGCAGCATTGGTCGTAGAGATTTGTCCAAGGGGAATTTCCCTGCATCTGAAACGTCGGCATATTATCGAGCCCATTGGCCTGCTGGAAGACCGAAGGTAAGCCCTGAACTCCAGCTGGCAACGAGGCGTTGAAACTGGCAATCGTCGGGATACTTGGGACCGACAGTTCGTGCACCCGGTCGACCGCGACATGGCTGGTCCAGATGATCCGCGGGTTGATGGTTCGGGTATATTCGAACGAAGCGTTTTGCGCCACCGTCACAGCGCTCTTGATTCCGTCATTATCGAAGCCGTCGCCCAGGGTCAGCGGAGTCGTGCCGTTGCTCCAGCCTCGGCTGTAGCGGCCGTTAATGCGGTTCTTGTCGTTGATCTGGTGGTCGATCTTGATGTCGAACTGATAATCCGGACCATTCGCCAACGTCGAGAAGTTGTAGTTGTTGAACTCATTCCCATTGCTGGGCTTCGGATAGAGATTAAGGACGGCCATTCCAATTGGGTCCTGTTCATTCGCGGGGATTACCCCGCCTCCCTGGACCAGCGGCCGCGTACAGACAACGTTGGGCGGCGGAGTGCAACTGATTTGCTTCGGGTCGTAAATAGGATTGGCCGTTGCCGAGAAGTCGCCTTGGCGCTCCGCCAGCGTCGGCACGGTCACAACTCCGCTTTGCGAACTGGAGCTTGCAACCTTCTCGAAATCGACAAAAAAGAACGTCCGATTCTTGATGATCGGCCCGCCCAGCGAAAATCCACCCTGGTCGCGCTTGCTGTCAGGTTTCGGGCCGACGTTGGCGGGATTGAAGAAATCTCGAGCGTTCAGGTCTGCGCGCTGCAGGAAGTACCAGCCACTGCCGTGGAACTGGTCGGTCCCGCTCTTCATCACCATGTTTACTACAGTGCCGCCGTTGTTGCCGAACTCAGCCGAGAAGCTATTGTTCTGCACCTTCATTTCCTGCATGCCCTCGACCAGGGGCTCGTAGTAAACGTTGGAATTTCCCCCCTCACCTTGTTCTGGAGCGCTGAGTAAGGAGCCGTCCAGCCGTATCTCGGCGGTCGCGTTGCGCTGGCCGTTAGAAGTGAAGTTTGTTCCCGACGGATAGTTATCACCGGTGCCCGATCCTGCTACCTCGGTCACGCCCGCTGACAGGAACGTCAGTCCGAAGAAGCTGCGGTTGGCCAGCGGAAGTTCGTGCACATATTCGCTGCTGATGTCCGTTCCCAGCGTTGCGCTCTCGGTGTCGAGCAATGGCGCGGTGGTGCTGACTTCCATGGTTTCGTTGACGCTCAGGGGATGCAGCACGAAGTCTACGGTGGTCTGCTGGTCAACCTGCAGCACGACATTCGTCTTTTCCGTTACGCGAAAGCCGGGCATTTGGACCCGGACTGAGTAGTTCGCGGGGCTCAACCCGGTAAAGAAATATTCGCCGTGGTCGTCGCTGTGTGAGGTTTGGGCAATGTTCGTGCCAACATTGGTGATGGTGACCGTCGCGTTCACCACGATTGCTCCACTCTGGTCGGTGACTTGCCCACGCACTTGTGCCCGATATGCGCCTTGCGCGAGAAGGCCTGTCGGAAGCAGCAATCCAAGTACAACCACGAGGAAACAAAACAAACGATAGAAGGCACGCATTGGGGTCCTCCGGGGCAGGGGAGCTTTCATATTATTACGAGTCAAAACTATTACTTTCGTTTATGGCGAAAGTCAAGACAATTCGCAGGGAAAGCGCAATCTTTGCAGGAGGGTAGCTCCGAGGTGGGATTAACTCACGGAACGATTACGGCGGCACCATCGATGGCATCATTCTTCACCGCCAAGAGTGCTTCATTTGCTTGATCCAGCGCAAACACCGTGACTCTCGGATGCAATCCAATTTGTGCCGCGAGGGCCAGAAAATCGCGCGCATCTGCACGCGTCATGTTGGCCACGCTTCGAATTTGGCGCTCACCCCAAAGCAATTTATCGTAGTCGAACTGCGGAATGCGGTCGAGATGAATCGCGTTGATCGCAACCACTCCGCCTTTCCGCAGGCTCGCAAGCGCAGCCACGACCACGTCGCCGGCCGGCGCGAAGGTCACCGCGCGATCGAGTTCAACGGGCGGCTTTTCGGTCTCGTCTCCCACCCATGTGGCTCCCAACGACTCAGCGAGCTTGCGATGCGACTCTCCTCGAGTCGAAACATAAACTTCGCAATTCCACGCCTGAAGCACCTTGATCGCAAGGTGCGCCGACGCGCCGAAGCCGAACAGACCAACGCGTTCTCCTCGCTCAACCCCGGCTACTCTCAGGCTTCGGAAACCAATGATGCCGGCGCAAAGCAGGGGTGCAGCGTGTAGATCGTCGAGTTCCTCTGGAAGTGGAAATACGAAGTCATTGCGGGCAAACGCAAGCTCAGCGTATCCGCCCGCCACGGTATAGCCGGTGAATGTTGGCGAGTCGCAAAGGTTCTCCATGCCTTTCTGGCAGTAGAAGCAGGTGCCATCGGTTCCACCTAGCCACGAGACACCTACGCGGGCTCCCAGTGGAAGGTCCGGTGTGGCGCCATCGATGACATCTCCTACGATCTGGTGTCCCGGAATCAGCCGCAATTGCTTGGCGGGCAACTCGCCTTCAACGATGTGCAGATCGGTACGGCAGACGCCGCACGCGCGTACGCGGAGCAGCACATGCCCCGATCTGACCCGCGGATCTGCTACGTCAACGATCTGCAGGGGACGTTCTGAAATAGGTGCCGGCGAAGTAAGAATAGCGGCTTTCATGGGCAGGACTTACTACCATTAATGATGCCAGAGAGACTATCGTCGCGCCATCGTCAGCAGTATGCAAACCGAAGACGGCGCTCCGCTGTGCAAAGGAAGACCGCCAGCCTATCGCACCAATGTGAACGTCGCCACGAAGAGCACACAAAATGCGGTGGCGTGCTTCACTTCGCTCCAGCCTAGTCGCCGGACGAGCAGAGGCCCTGGCTCCTGCACAAAGTAGAACCATCCGCGGAAGAGAAGTGGGGCGAATGCGATCGAGGCGATGGGAGGCATTAACCGAGCCATGCAGGCGAGGGGATGATCGCAGTCATTAGGGCTTGCCCCACGGCAAAAGCCCAGCCACGAGCGAGCTTCGCGCGGAAGCCCTCGATCTTGGCCGTGTGAATGCGCAGTTGAACATAGTGAATCTGATCGCCGGCAAACAGAATGTTGGCCAGCCAGAGCATCCATGCGGTCGCGTTGAAGTTCCCGGTGATGACGTAGTAGGCGGCGGGGGCGGATGCGGTTAGTCCGATTGTGCCTACCATTTCGGAAAGCATCCGGGCGCGGCGTCCCAATTTCTTGAGCAACGCTTGCCCGATAAAAGCGGCAGCGACAGCGGCGCCAAGCGGCCACAAGTCGATGTTTCGCCCGGCCCAGAGCAGCGCACCAAGAGCCACTGCTGCCACCGCTCCAAGGATCGCAATCAATGACTTCACCGTGCGCGCCTCTTCGCTCGTCTCGGCTTTCATCGCGGAAGTGCCCAGCAGGCTCTCGACGGGTGTTCTCAGCCAGAAAAGCGCAAACGCCGCAGCCGTCAGCAGGATCAACGGGAAGATATGACTGCATTCGCGAAACGCGACTCCGGCGCCGGTGATCATGGGAACCAAGAGCAGTCCCCAGGCTCCGTGCTCGCGGGGCACAATGAGTCCGCGATGCCGTTCGCGGCGAACCTTCTCTATCGCGGCATCCTGTTGAGTCGAACCTAGCTGGCTGTTTCCTGGGAGATGTGTAATCGCTGACATTAGTGCCACCCCACCATGTGAATATGAGACATCCCTTTGACCGCGCGCATATATTGCGCGCGCTCGAAGGCGCCCGGGTCTGGGCAGCGGAGCTGGCTCATGCTGCCCTGCATCTGCTGCACCGATTCGTACTCGTGCTCGTCCATCCACTCGCGCAGTTCGCGCTCCACGTGCCGCAGATGATTGACGCCATGCCGCATGAGTGACGAGCAAAGCATCGTCACGTTCGCCCCGACCATCAGCAGCTTGACGACGTCTTCCGCGCTGTGAACGCCGCTGGTTCCTGCGAGACTGGCTTTCAGGCGGCCATAAAGAACCCCGATCCAGGTCAGTGGAAGACGCAACGCCTGCTGCGAGCTCAACAGAACATTGGGACGAATCTCCAGCTCTTCCAGATCGATGTCAGGCTGGTAGAAGCGATTAAAGAGCACCAGTCCGTCGGCACCGGCCTCGTCGAAGCGGTGAGCCATGTTGGCGAAGTTGCTGAAGAACGGACTCAGCTTGACCGCGACCGGAATCGTAACTGTGCTCTTCACCGCACGAACGATGTCCAGGTAGCTCTTCTCGACGTCAGCCGCGGTGAGCTTGGGATCCGTCGGAATGTGATAGATGTTGCACTCAATCGCATCGGCTCCGGCCCTCTGAACCTCGGCCGCGAATTTCGTCCAACCGCCCAGCGTCGATCCGTTGAGGCTCGCGATGATGGGGATCTTCACCGATGACTTGGACTTGCGGATGTGATTCAGATATCCGTCCGGTCCCGTGTGAAACTCGCTCGGTTGCGGGAAGTACGTCAGCGATTCGGCAAAGCTCTCGGTCCCCGCGGCAAGGTGATAATTCAGGTCCGCTTCTTCCTGGCGCAGTTGCTCCTCAAAGAGCGAATAGAGAACTACCGCGGAGGCACCGGCATCTTCCAATCGGCAGATTCCATCGACGTCGCGGGAGAGAGGCGACGCCGAAACGACCAAGGGAGAGGCCAGCTTCAGGCCCAGATAAGTCGTGCTGAGGTCGATCATGGAAGTCTCCTTTTACTTCACGCCTACCGGCGTTGGTTTGGCCGCTGTCGGCTTCGCGGCTTCTTCCTTTGCTGGAACGCTCTGCTCCGGTTTTCGGCTCGCCATGTATTCGTACATGTGGAAACGGGTTTCAACATCCTTCTGCGCCGCTTTCCATAGGCGTTCCGCATCTTCCGGCTTGCTCTTGGTCAGCATCTTGAAGCGCGTCTGTTGCAGCAGCCACTCCTGCACCTTGCGGCTCGGCGCACGCGAATCCAGCGCCAGAGGGTTCTCGCCGATCATGGCGCGCTCCGGGTGGTAGCGATAGAGCAGCCACTGTCCGGACTCGACGGCAATCTTCTGATCGCTCATCGAAGTCTTCATATCGATGCCGTGCGCGATGCACGAAGAGTACGCAATGATGATGCTCGGCCCGTCGTACGCCTCGGCCTCGAGGAATGCTTTTAGTGTGTGCTCGTCTTTCGCGCCCATCGCGACGCTGGCGACGTAGACGTTGCCGTACGTCATCGCCATCAGGCCGAGGTCTTTCTTCGGACCAGGTTTCCCGCCGGCTGCAAACTTCGCTACCGCAGCGCGTGGTGTGGACTTTGAAGCCTGTCCGCCTGTGTTCGAGTAAACCTCGGTGTCGAGCACGAGTATGTTGACGTTGCGCCCGCTGGCCAGCACGTGGTCGAGTCCGCCGTAGCCGATGTCATAAGCCCATCCGTCGCCACCGACAATCCATACGCTCTTCTTCACGAGCATGTCAGCGAGGACGAGTAGCTGTTTCGCCTCGGGCGAGTTCAGCTTGTGCAGCCGCTCTTTCAGGACATCGACCCGCTGGCGCTGATCGTAGATATCCGACTCATCTTTCTGCTTGGCAGTGATGATCGCCGTGGCCAGTTCCTCACCTACGTTGCCCGCAACCCGCCGCAGCAGTTCTTGCGCGAACTCCGTCTGCTTGTCGATCGAGACGCGGAAGCCCAGGCCAAATTCGGCGTTGTCTTCAAACAGCGAGTTGGACCACGCTGGACCGCGGCCGTCAGTGTTCTTCGCCCACGGAGTCGTCGGCAGGTTGCCGCCATAGATCGAGGAGCAGCCGGTCGCGTTCGCTACGACCGCGCGGTCGCCGAATAGCTGCGAAACCAGCTTCACATAAGGAGTTTCGCCGCACCCCGAGCAAGCGCCCGAGAACTCAAACAACGGCTCCTGCACCTGTTGCTGACGAATCGTTCCGACCTTGATCTTGCGCCGATCAAGTTCGGGAATCTCGAGTAAAAATTCCCAATTCTCTTTTTCGGGCGCGCGCAGCGGAGGCTGGGGCACCATGTTGATCGCCTTGAGCCTCGCCTCGCTCTTATTCTTTACCGGGCAGATATCGACGCAGACGCCACATCCGGTGCAGTCTTCCGGTGCGACCTGGATCGTGTACTTCATGCCAGCCCATTCCTTGTCGCGAACGTCGCATGACTTGAACGTCGCTGGAGCCCCTTCGAGTTCCTTGCTGTCGTAGACCTTGATGCGGATCACAGCATGCGGACAGACCATCGCGCACTTGCCGCACTGGATGCAGATCTTCGAATCCCAAGCCGGAATTTCGAGAGCGAGATTGCGTTTCTCCCATCGCGCCGAAGCAGTGGGGAATGTGCCATCGCACGAGAATGCGCTGACTGGAAGTTCGTCGCCCTTCCCTGCGTAAATCGCTCCGAGCACATCGCGCTCGAA
>Ga0070734_10000593_pt1 | contig 70026 bp, 57 predicted proteins | sample Coa_R1_8_FD_66444 | JGI IMG/M metagenome (GOLD analysis project Ga0070734, IMG submission 66444) | Surface soil microbial communities from Centralia Pennsylvania, which are recovering from an underground coalmine fire - Coalmine... | ecosystem: Environmental > Terrestrial > Soil > Unclassified ...
CCTCCAACAGACTGCGAGGTCTTCGGATGCGTTGAAGTTTCTCCTCAGCAGGTGGCAGAGCTTCTGGAAAGAGGTCGTATCAAAGGAAACAAGAAACGTTAGGAACGTATTCAAGCGTGGCTGTATCCAGAATGGGCATGTCCAGGATTTAAAATTGAGATGCAGATTGAATTCATGCCCACAAACCGCGCTGTAGTGTTTCAGCTCGAAAGATGGACCACGACGGCGCGAAAGATAGCCTGCTCGGGGGAAAAATTCACCCTTCTATCATGGCCAAGTGGAGCCCCTGAACGACGTTGCTCCTGAACGAGATTAAAGATGGCTCCAAAATGACTGTTCCCGTTTTTCCTGCAGAATAGGGCTGTTTCTCCAATCGCGCAGAAACCGTAAAGATCAAAAAATAAAAAAGATAGATGGATTTGGCTAGAGCAGCGTTATGCGTTTTCTTGAAGATTCTTAACTCATGAATCGCTTGTAACCAATTCACCCCAGAACCGTCTTAAGGAAAGGAGATATTCCGTAGAGCTCAGGAGCAATCTTCAGCTTTCATACTGTTTTCACATATGCGCTATAGCATGAGAGCATGAAAGCGCAATCGCCTCTCACAAATTTTTTTTGTAACGCTCCGATACCGATCATCACTACCTCTATGGAGGCGAAGCCTCAAAGAAGTAGCCGCAAGGAAGGCCATATGAGCAAGTTTTTCGCAATCATCGTTGAAGACGCGGGAGACGAAACAGGCAAGGTGTTTGCCGACGCCAGAAAGTTTATGGTTCACTCGAAGATCGACCTGCCGGAGGAATGCGAGTTCCTTTCGTGTGTGGAAGTGTCCCCTGAACAGGTGAACCGGCTGCTTGCCGGAGACGAATCCAGAGAGCACATTTACCACCACGAAGAGTAGGAGCGGCTAAGAAGCGCGACTCTTGAAATAACGACTTCGCAGTTTGAAACGGGCATGGCAGGGGACAATTAGTTCCGGCAAATGCCCTCATCGCAAACATCGAAAGCCGGCAACGCACCCGATTCAAGGCTGACCAGAAGAACGCTCCTCCCCCTAATTAGCCTCTCAGCCCAAGCTGACAAAAGCCTGAAGGGCTTTGAGTTTCACGTTTACTTGGTGACTGGATCGCCCCATTGGGTGCATCCAGGGACATCACGGCCATTTGTGACGAACTCTATTTGTAACGAGCTTTATGCATTGCCTTGTTACTAGCCCTTGCCCCATCCGTCAAAATGGCTTGATCCCGAATCGCACGATCGAGTTTGTCGAATGCCTCTGTTGGGAAGGCATAGTGCCACGCAAGTTCGTACTTCTTCGCTCCCAAGTTGAGTAGGGACGCAAAAGCACTGCGCACCTGTTCGGCGAAACTGAGCCAATCTGTTTGAACCGCGAAAACAGATTTCCCGCCGTCTCCGCGACAGCCAGGGCAAGAGACATGATCAAACGCAAGAATCTCGATTTCCAGCTTCGCACTTCTGCGACGAAACCTCCAATGCATCTCGCCCGGCTCCTGAAACCAACAGCAATCGGCTCTATCCGTAGTCACCAAGCTCTGCACGGCATCGATAAAATCGCGGAGCACATCTTTGGGCGTGCTTGAAGCGCTGATCGCCACCACCTTATTGCCCGCACCGATCCTAGCGAGCGCCCATCCGGCATGAATTTCAGACAAGGTAAAGACCAATTGCCTCTATCCTCCGCTGGAAATACGATCCTGGAATTGTAACGCGCAGTGAAGTTCGCATTTTGCGTCTTGAGGCAAGCTGGAATGTAAACGAGGCCCGACGGACTTGGCTTAATGCAGCCTAGAGGACATTCTCCAAGTTCCCGCTCATGGATTTGCGGGTGGACCGGACACGATGGCGTCATCAGCCGGGAGCGTGAGCGTCATCAAGGCCGTTTCGCCGGCAATCCTCGCCCCGATCGACTCGTAGAAGCGGATCGCCGAGTGGTTGTCGCGTAGTACCAGCCAGCGCATGTACCCGCACCCCGAATCGCGGGCGATTCCGGACAATTCCGTCATGAGCGCGTGAGCGACGCCTCGTCTCCGAAACTGGGGAGCGACATACAGATCCTCCAGATAACAGCCCTTGCGGCTGGTCCAGGTTGAATAGATAGAGAAGTAAACTGCAATTCCCGCGGGCTCACCATCGCATTCGGCAACCAGGCACTGGAATCTTGGAGTGGAAGAGAAGCCATCCTCCAAGAGATTTTCCGGATTGGCACATACTTCGCCGGCGCCATTTTGCGAGACTGCCGATTCCATAAGCATGCGATAAATGACAAGCACATCCTCTTTGGTTGCGTGGCGCAGACTGATTGGGCTCATTTGATCACCGTTGTTTTTCTTAGTGTATCTACGAGTAGCCGAGATGGATATCAGCGGAGACAGGAATTCGGTTTGCATGTACGACGAGCGCCATCGGAACGCTCATCAAACTGGAAGGACTTCCGTGGGATGAATCGGGAGTACAGCAGCACTGGATTGGTTGAGGGAACGAGCGCGGTCGACGAACTACCCTTTGTGGCGGGCATTTTTTGGCGTGCTCCATCCCCATCCGGCGTGGCGAAAAGCCCACACGTTGGACTAGATCCGACGGCGCTTCGGGCCGTTAGAAAACCAACAACAATTCCATTGAAGCGATCTTAACGATTTGACTGCAAAGTTTCGTTGTCTGAGAGATAACGATGACTAAGAAGGGTACACATTAGATGTACAGAATGAGGAAACTTATCTGGCGGAGAGGGGGGGATTCGAACCCCCGATAGAGCTTTTGACCCTATAACGGTTTAGCAAACCGCCGCCTTCAGCCACTCGGCCACCTCTCCCAAACGCTTAACACGGAAATCGGGTGATAACACCCATCCCGCTTTGCAGCGCCGTGCTGCGTCAAAGCGTCATCGAATGCAGCCCTTTCATTGTATCAGCGACCCGGCGCTTTGTGGCTGCCGTTTTTGGTTTCTCAAGAATCTCCGGCCCCAGATCCTCCACCTTGATGTCCCATTTCTTTTTGATATTCCCTGCTCAACCTTTCTTCGCGGCGGTCGCGCGGGTGGGCACATCCAATGCATGCTCCTCTTGTTCCCCGCTTCCTTCGCACCTGGCGCAGGATCTACCGGCAAAAAAATAAGCAAGCTCCCGTCGGTACGAACATCAAGATCGCTTCGATTCTTGCCGGGTTTTTCAAGTCCTTACGATTCCCTTATGCTCCCATTGATATAACTTCCACGCCAGCAAGGAGTTGAGAGCAAAACTCATAGGTCTCAAGAATTTACAGGAGAGTGGAGAAACCGACACCCGCAAGCTTTTGATTCCATTCCTTTTATTTTTAGGGTCTACTTAAAACCGGCTTTCATCCGCTATGAGTGCCGGGCAAAGGAGGCTGAGCGAAGTGAAACTGGGCATGAAGATGGCTCTTACCGTTTGCACGCTGGTGGTTTCATTCGTGCTGCTCGATCGTTTTCTGCATTGGATGAACCAGCCGAGCGACCTGTTTTTGTATTCAGGACTGATCGCTATCATCGGTCTTTTGATTGTGGCGCCCGCGGCGCTTTCGGCAATTTGGACTCAAGGGAGAGGGAGAAGAACATGACAACGATTGATGGTATGGAATTTGGCAGGAGCAAAAGGAGTCTGCCGGTGCGGCTGCTTGGACTCATTGTGGGAGGTATTGTGGCGCTGATACTGCTCTCCTTCATCATTACGGTAACGCGCATCGACGCCGGACACGTTGGGGTTGAAATCAACCTGGCCGGCAGCCAGAGAGGAGCACAGGACATTCCGGTGCGCACGGGATGGGTATTTTTTAGCCCGCTCAAAACCCAGGTCATCGAGTTTCCGACATACGTACAAACAGTGAAGTGGACGCAGGATGCAAACGAGGGGCATCCACTGAACGAAGAGATCGTTTTTAACTCTAAAGAGGGACAGGAGGTAAGGGCCGATGTTTCGCTAAGCTATGCGATCGAAGCAGCCAGGGTCCCGGAGTTCTATGTGAAATATCGCGTGAACGACCTGGATAAGTTTACTCATGGAATTCTCAAGGACATTGTCCGCAACTCGCTGAACGAAGTAGCTTCGACCTATAGCCTGGAGGATATCTATGGAGAGAACAAAGCCAAGTTTCTGCGGGAATCGCGGCAGCATATTCAAGACCAGGTAACCGGTGTTGGCGTCGGCATCCAGCAATTCGGCTTTATCGGAAAGCCACGCTTTACGCCCGCGATAGAAACAGCAATCACGCAAAAGACACAGGCCATTACCGAAGCCGAAAGAGCCCGAAACCAGCTTGCGGTGACGCAAGCCGAAGTAGCCAAGACCGTGGCCCAGGCAGAAGGCGATGCGCGCTCACAAATCGAGCGTGCTCGAGGCGAGGCAGAGTCCAACAGACTGCGCAACTCTTCGATCACTCCGCAGCTACTGGAACTGAAGCGGCTGGAAAATGAGAGAGCCCGCATTGAGAAATGGAATGGCGACGTTCCCCGCATGGTGGTGGGCGACAAGACGGGCATGATGCTGCAAATGCCTTACGACTCAGACAGCGGGACGACACGTCGAAGGTAGTTTTACCCCGCACGAAGCGAAAGCGCTTCAGCCTTTGCCAGCTCATTTTGCCAGTCGGATTTGTGCAGGCGGGGCCGCTCACCGGCGGCCCCGAGTTTTTGTGAAATGTTTCCTTCCCTAAAGCCGTTGCTCGCCGTTCTTATTGTCCGGTCGTCGCCCTGCCTTTTTCTAGCGCTCGCAATTCCTCGGAGTCAAGATCACGCCACCCACCGGGCTCAAGCCCCTCTAAATGGAGACCGCCAATCGCAACTCGAATCAATCGGAGCGTTGGAAGCCCAACAGCCGCAGTCATTCGGCGCACCTGCCGGTTTCGTCCTTCAATCAAGGTGAGTTCAACCCAAGCAGTAGGCACACTCTTGCGAAAGCGTATCGGTGGCTCGCGAGGCGGTACATCCGGCTCCAAAGGGAGCAAATGGATGACAGCCGGACGGGTGCGGTAGCCCTGGATATCGACGCCTTCCGCGAGATGCCGCATCATGCCTTCGCCTGGCACTCCTTCAACCTGCGCCCAATAGGTACGGGGATGGCCATACCTGGGATCGGTGAGGCGGTGCTGAAGCCTTCCATCATTCGTCAGCAAGAGGAGGCCTTCACTATCCTTGTCCAGCCTACCCACAGGATAAACATTCCGTACGGGGATATAATCCCGCAGCGTGCGGTCCTCGCCAGAAAATTGGCTCACCACACCAAAAGGCTTATTGAAGAGGATATGACGATAGAGCAAGCAGTAAAGATTATCCGAAGTGCATCGATTGACCTAGCCCGTCCATGGCCGGGCGCAGGCAGTGGTTGAAACCCGGTTCCGAAATGGTTCAACCCGTCATGCCTCCCAATAGCCCCTGCGCAGAGTTCCTTAGCTTTTTCCTAAGCAGAGGTGACGGCCTTCCAAAAGGGGGTTCGCCGCAAAATGAATCCTCCACCCAGGAATTAATGATTTTTAATCACTCACAAACTTTGGAGCCGCAAGAGACCTTTTTGGCTTCAGAAGTCCAGCCGCCATAGTGATGGATTGATTCGAAGGTGCATGAACGCTAGTTCCAGCTGTGCCCTATCTATAGCGATCATATTACTGGCAGCTAAATCTTTAGCGAATCTGCTCAGTTCCACGCCTTCGTTTTTCCCATTTCTTAACTACATATTACCTATTTCCCATTTTGGAATTCTCTTTTCTTTAATTTAGGCCAATCCTAACGTTAACAACTCTTAACGCTGCTAGACTCTGCGCCGTTGATTACGGTTCCATCGACAATTACCAACTCGTCGCGCTCCCTGGAACCTGTGAAAAAACAATTTCAAAGCATAAGGGGAACAAACCGAATGAAGTCCTTCGCTGCAAATTGGTGTAGAAAGACGTTTGGGTGTTTTGTCATGATGGTTACGTTGTGGTGCTGCGCGGTAATGGCGCAAACACCTACAACCAGCAATCCGACACCAACTACGTCGCCGACTCCAACTACCGGAACGCCGGAAGTAGACGGAACGGTTCCGACCGGCGTAACCCAGGGCGTCACCAATGTGTTTGATCCTGGTCCGCGTCCCGCCGGAACCGCGAATATCCGGTTTATCGGCGGCACCAGCCCTTGCAAGGGCGTTCCGGACGTGGTTGAACCCGCAGGTCCCGCAGGCCCCGGAGCGGGTGATGTGGTCAATAACATCACGGCCAATGAGACAGGATTCTGGTTCGCAGCACTTGCCGTCTTTGGAACCACCGCGACCGTGAAGCCTGCAACCGATCCCTTGACTTGCGGCCCCAGCATCGTTGGCCTAGGACCCGGGTTTAACGGCGAAAGCTGCTTCCAGTGCCACTCACAGCCGACTATTGGCGGCAGCAGCCCAGCGAGTAATCCTCAAATCACGGCTGCCCACGATAAAGGCGCTACCAACGTAATTCCTTCGTTCATTTCATCAAACGGTCCAGTCCTGGAAGCTCGTTTTGTCTTTAACGCAGACGGTACGCTTGATGGCGGAGTACACGAACTATTCAGCATTCAAGGCCGCTCAGACGCCACCGGCTGCACTTTTGCGCAGCCGGACTTCCAAACACAACTGACCAACAATAATATTATCTTCCGCATCCCGATCCCCACCTTCGGCGAGGGCTTTGTCGAGAACACCTCGGAACTCAACCTCGAAACCAATCTCGCCTCACTCACGAGCACCAAGTCAAGCTTGGGAATCAATGGCCGGTTTAACCGCAGCGGAAACGACAGCACCATTACCCGCTTTGGCTGGAAGGCCCAGAATAAATCCCTGCTCATGTTTGCCGGCGAAGCCGCCAACGTCGAGATGGGCGTAACCAATGAGCTTTTTGGCAATGAAAAATTCCCAAATACCGTTTCGCACGCCACAGGATGCGACTTCAATCCAACTCCAGAAGACTTCACCAATCCGGATGCGACGGTGACGGGCACTCCCAATCCGACGGCCGATCCCAAGGCTTCCGACATCGAGAACTTTACCGTCTTTATGCGCTTCAATGCTCCTCCTCAGCAGTGCGACTACCACAGCGGCACGGACTCGAATGGAAACGCTCTCTGCAAGGCCCTAAGCGCTGAGGCAGCAAACGGAAAGGCCATCTTTGGGACGCTCACGCAGACAACCGTCAACGGCGTACTACAACCTCCGAAGATCGGCATCGGATGCGTTTTGTGCCATTCCGATGTTCTCAATACCGGATCGGACTCGCCCTTTAACGGCTCCAATGTAAACGCAGCCGCCTTTACCGATGCCAACTTTGCACCCTTCTCGGATTTCGCCCTGCATCACATGGGCGCCACCCTTACAGATGGCGTAAACCAGGGCTTGGCGGGTCCTGATGAGTTCCGTACCGCACCGTTGTGGGGGCTTGGCCAGCGGCTCTTCTTTATGCACGACGGTCATGACACCAGCATCGTTCAGGCGATTTTGGACCATGAGACAGCCTCGAGCTCATGCACCACGATCAATACGCCTGGTGAGACGTTCATCCTGAATGGGCAGACGAAAACTCTCACCTCACAAACACAGCACTTCTGCGGTTCTGAAGCCAATGCTGTCATTGGAAAATTCAAAGCGCTTACGGTTTCCCAGCAGCAAGACCTGATGGACTTCCTACGCTCTCTGTAAAGAGCTTATGAAATCCTGACAACGTTGACCGGGCCATCCTGAAACGATGGCTCGGTTTTCTTGCGAACTCTTTTTGCGAACTCTAAAGATACCGACAAAATTCAAAAGCCAGCTTTCAATCGATGAACATACAGTCGCCATAGGAAAAAAACCGATATCTCTCTTTGACGGCATGCTCATAGGCTCGCAAGACGTTCTCGCGTCCTGCGAGGGCCGACACTAGCATCAGCAGAGTTGACTTGGGGAGATGGAAATTCGTGAGGAGCGCGCGTACTACCCTAAAAGGGAATCCAGGATAAATAAAGATATCGGCCTCTCCCGCTCCCGGATGGATTTCATTTCCGCCGCCTTGTAGAGCCGCATATTCCAATGTCCGAACCGTGGTTGTTCCCACGGCGACGATCCTGCGGCCTTCCCGCAGGGCGCGATTGATCTTTTCCGCGCTCGCCTCGGAAATATTAAACGACTCAACATGCATCTTGTGTTCTTCGATCTTTTCGTTCCGCACGGGCTGAAACGTGCCGAGCCCCACATGGAGAGTCACTTCCGCGACGTCAACCTCGCGAGCCTGGATTTCGGCAAGAACCTGCTGGGTAAAGTGCAGGCCCGCCGTGGGAGCGGCAACGCTTCCTCGGGAGCGAGCATAAACTGTTTGATACCTTTCTCTATCTTCATCGATATCCGCCCGGCCGATATAGGGCGGCAAGGGAATGTGGCCCTGCCGTTCTACCGCCGCAAAGAAATCGGCGACAGGCACAAATCGCAAGGTTCGCTCGCCAAAATCGCCTCTCCCAACAATTTCCGCATGAAGATCTCCGCCAAAATGGAGTTGCTCGCCAATGGGGATCTTTCTCCCAGGCCGAACCAAAGCTTGCCACTCCCACAAACCGGTTTGCCGGACCAACAAAACCTCAATGCGCCCCTGGAGAAAGCTATGCGACGCCTGATTTCTAGGGCTAATGACTTGGGCGTGCAAACCTTCCCGCCGCGCAAACAGCCGCGCCGGAAAAACCCGGCTATTGTTCAGGACGAGCAGATCGCCCGCCTCAAGGCAGAGCGGAAATTCGACAAATTGGCAGTCCTGAAACGCACCTGAACGGCGATTCAGGCGCAGCATACGGGATGCGCTCCGATCCGCCAAGGGTTCCTGGGCTATTAATTCTTCATTAAGATAAAAATCAAAGTCTGAAAGCAGCACTTCTTGGATTATAGTTATACGCATCCGCCTCGATTTCCCCCTGAATCTTTGTACCCCTGCTCGGAGCATGAAAATATGGGCTATGAAAATGAAAACAACGTTCGCAAGGAAATCTGCCGCATCGGCAAGTTGATCCACGAACGTGGCTTCGTAGCGGCTACAGACGGGAATATCTCGGTTCGGCTCACACAAGATTCGGTGCTTTGCACTCCTACCTCGATTTCCAAGGGCATGATGGAGCCTGACGATCTGGTGGTCGTCGATATGAACGGCAGGCTCCGGAGCGGAAACCGCCATGCTTCCACAGAATTGGGAATGCACCTCTTGTTTTACAACTTGCGGCCCGATGTCCGGGCAGTGGTTCACGCCCACCCTCCTACAGCCACAGGGTTTGCTGCAGCCGGCATCAGTCTCGAAGAACCGCTGGTCGCGGAAGTTGTGGTGTCTTGCGGAAAAATCCCGTTGGCGCGCTATGGAACTCCTGGAACGCCGGAATTGGGCGAGGCGCTTCGGCCGCTTGTGCCCAAGCACGACGCAATCCTGATGGCGCACCATGGAGTGGTGACTTGCGGTCACGAGCTGTTGTGCGCCTATATGAAGATGGAAACGGTAGAGCACTACTCGCAGATTGCGCTGGTAGCGCGACAGCTTGGCCCGATGCGGCCGCTTCCTGAAGAGGAGGTACGCAAGTTGATGCAGGCGCGCGAGAACTATGAGGCGAACAAGCGACCAGCTAGAGTCGACTGGGAGAATTGAAATGCGGCCTGCCACCAAGGGAATCGGCTTGGACAGAACAGCCTGCGCAACAACTTCTCTGCTAAAAAGAAAAAGGCGGCCCAAGAGCCGCCTTTTTTGAAACCTGATCGAATTTACAGCAATTGCACGTTTTCTGCCTGCCAGCCTTTAGGACCCTTGACGACATTGAACTGCACGGCCTGGCCTTCCTTCAGGCTGCGGAAGCCGTTCGCCTGAATTGCCGAGAAATGCACGAAGACATCTTCGCCATTTTCCCTGCTGATGAAGCCATAGCCTTTCGCGTCATTGAACCATTTAACTGTTCCTTGTTCCATTGTGTTACACGCATTCCTTATTTCTCAAGATGTGCGCCTTTCTTCAGGGTAGTGCAGGCAGGTTGCAGCTCGTGCATAACTGCTGTACAACGCTTCGAAACAACGCAGCGCACATTATACCCACGGCCTCCAGAGTTGTCTCTACGAAAAGCCGGGCCCAAAGGGCCACCAAACCTTGCTCCTTTCGACTGTTATGTAACAGTTGAAAAATGAAAATAGTTGGACTAGCGAACCTGGAACGAGGGATTCTAGCCAAGCAAAAGAAGAGGAAGGGGCGGTGTGATACCTTGAACTCTTCATTCACCTTCATGCTTGCCGGAACCGAAGTCGATATCAATGAAGTTCGCATGGACTGGAGAGGCCAATACGCGCCGTGGGCGAAATTTCCAGGGCCCTATGAATCGGCATTCTCCTTTTCCAAGCTTTTCCAGTTCCGGCAACCAACCGCTTTTGCGATTCTTGGGTCTTGAGGATTCTAAAACCAAAACGATGAGTCAACTTACTGCCATTCCTGAAATTCAGGGTGTCCAAGCTGTAGGCCAGTGGAACCGGCGCGCCACCATGATTGCGGTGGCTCTGGTTAGTTTTGCCAGTCTTTTGCTGGAATTAGCAATGACGCGGCTCTACAGTGTGGTGCTGTTTTACCACTTTGCTTTCTTTGCCATCTCGGTAGCCCTACTCGGTTTGGGGGCGGGAGGAGTTTTTGCCCATGTTCGCAGCCTCTGGCTGGCAAAGTTTGAAATAGGGACACTCGGCGCCCGCTTGAGCCTCCTCAATTCCTTCGTCATACTCGCCGCCACCGAAGTAGTCTTACACATTCCTGTGGCACTGGAGGTGAACGGAAGGAACTTCGGCAGACTGACAATCATCTACCTTGTAACAGCTGTCCCATTTTTCTGCACAGGACTTCTATTTTCCGTTCTGTTTGCCCGTTCGAGCCATCAAATTTCCAGCTTGTACGGGGCGGATCTTTTAGGAGGGGCTTTGGCCTGCCTGGCGGTAGTGCCTCTCTTGAATATACTCGGGGCCCCCAATGCGCTGCTGTTCTCGTGCCTGGTAATGGCGATTGGAGCGGCGCTATGGTCTTCCATCGACGCTCCTTCTACGGAGAACACTGCCCATCTCAAAGTCGAGCAAAGCAGGATACGGATGGCGGCGATCATCACGGCGGCCGGTTTCGCCGTTCTCATGGCGGCCAACCATTCAGGACGCCTGGTGGATGTGGTCTATGCCAAGGGAATATTTCGTGATTCCAAGTGGGTGGAGTTCGCCCAGTGGAATGCGATCTCCAGGATCGAGGTCAACAATCAAAATGGTGCGCGCTACGTGGTGATTGACGCCGATGCCACCAGCGCAATCATGAACGCCGATCCCGGCCACTGGGACCAGGAGCAGAACCAGAACCCCACGCCAGTCTTCACAGGATTGCCGGAGCACAGCAGCTTTAACTGGAAAAAGAGTCTGATGTCGGCGGCCCCCGCGGTCGCCAACGTGCTTCGTCCTCATGGCGAATTCGCTATCATCGGTCCCGGCGGCGGGGTCGATGTGCTGAGAGCTGCAGCAAACGGAAGCCCCAACGTCACCGGCATCGAGATCAACCCGATCATCATTCAGAACGTGATGCGGGGCAAGTATGCCGATTATTCTTACCATCTTTATAACCGGCCCGAAGTTCACATACACATCCAGGACGGTCGGTCCTTTATCCGGAATGCACCACAGAGTTACGACGTAGTTCAGATGACCCTGGTAGACACCTGGGCCTCCACGGCGGCAGGCGCATTTGCCCTGAGCGAAAACAACCTTTATACGGTGGAGGCCTTCCGCGAATATCTAGCGCATCTCAAGCCCGATGGGATGATTGCCATTACTCGTTGGGAGTTCAAACAGCCGCGTGAAGCCCTGCGGGTGGTTTCTCAGGCGATGCAGGCCCTACACCAAAGCGGCGTTGCCGATCCAAGGAACAATTTTGTTCTCATCGCGGACGGAGGTCTCGACGAAGACGGACGCCCGGTATTGGCGCTGGCGAAGAAGTCGCCTTTTACCTCCGCGGAATACGCGGCGGTTGCGGAGCATGTCAGCAAGAATCCCAATCTGGTGTGGCTGAATCCCACACCGGAGTATGCAGGCAGGCAGGAGTTGCCGGCAGCGGCCTTTGTCTTCCAACGGCTTATCCAGTCGAACGAACCTGAACGATTCGCGCTCGACTATCCATATAACGTTGCGCCCGTAAGCGACAATGCGCCTTTCTTCTTTTTTACTCTCAAGACACGCCATGTGATTAGCAACATTCTCGCCGGAACCGGCCATGGAATGGATTGGCGCATCAATCTTGGGGTTGTGGTTCTCGGCATGGTGCTCATCGTCTCGATCATCGCTGTGCTGGTCTTTCTCATCCTGCCCTTGTTCTTTCACCGTGGAGACAGCCGGCACGGGAATGTTGCCTCTCTTCTCTATTTTGTCGCCGTGGGAGTGGGTTACATTTTGGTGGAAATATCCTTGATTCAGCGTTTTGTCCTGTTTCTTGGCCATCCTACCTATGCTTTGACCGTTGTGGTTTTTCTACTTCTGCTCTCCAGTGGCTTTGGCAGCATGATGGCCAAGCAGTGGATTCGCGATAGCCGCCGGATGCGCCTGTTCCTATGCGCCTTGATCGCTCTGATCGTCCTTAACGTTGTTTTGCTTCCGTCACTGCTGCCCACCGCCGTTGGTTTATCATTCATTGCCAAGCTCATAGTCAGTGTTGCCATCCTCTTTCCTCTTGGCTTTCTGATGGGCCTGCCTTTCCCTTCCGGACTAAAGCTGCTGGCAGACAGCGGAGATTCCACCCTTGAATGGGCCTGGGCAATGAACGCAGCCGCCAGCGTGCTGGGATCGGTGGCCGCCATGGTAATCGCGCTCCACTATGGGCTTTCCGTGGCCTTGGGGTGCGCGGCCGGAGCCTACATGCTCGCAGCGCTGTGTTCCAGAGGATGGAGGCATACGCTGGGACAACAGCTCCGCGCTTCCTGATATTGCCGATGAAGGCGACTTCGGGTTGGGCGCCTTCGAACCATCTGTTATGATTTTTTTGCTCAGGACAAGAGACACACATTGCCCAGCCAACAGCAGCTTAGGTGGTCGGAACTCAGGGTTGGAATAACCGTAATTGCGGCTGCCCTGACACTTGCTGTGCTCATTTTTCTTATGAGCGGCACCCTTGGGATGTTCACTCCAAAACTTACGCTTCTCGCCTACTTCGATAATGCTGAAGGATTGGCCAAAGGCGCTCCGGTAGACTTGCAAGGGGTTGCGATCGGCAGCGTGACCGATATTCGGGTGGTTGGCAACCGCCGGATCGACCCTGTCCAAGTGACCATGAAGGTCAATACCAAGTACCGGTTTCTTCTGCGGAAGGACACGACGGCTACCATCGCTACCCAGGGAGTATTGGGACAGTCGTTCGTCGACCTCACCAGCAAAGAAGCAAAAGGCGGCGAAATCCAGGACGGGGAAACGCTCGTAACCACTAACTCACCAGGGCTTGAAGATGTCGTGCGTAGCGGCCAGGGTACATTGCAGAACTTCGATATTTTGATCAAACGTCTTGACCGAATTGTGACGCAGGTCGAGAGTGGCCAAGGATCGATCGGGAAGGCCATCAACGATCCGACGCTTTACAACAGGGTGAATTCCACTTTGGGCCAAGTACAGCAGGTGATCGGAGAGGTGAGTAACGGCAAGGGGAGCATCGGCAAGCTGCTGACCGACGATGAGCTATACCGCAAGGCAAACGATGCGGTTGATAAAGTCAACGCCATCATTGATCAGGCAAACCGTGGTGAAGGAACGGTCGGCATGCTTTTGAAGGATCCCACGCTTTACCGCAATGCCAACCAGGCCATCACGAAGGCGAACCAATTGGTTGACAGTGTCAACGCCGGCCACGGAGCCCTGGGCAAGCTGGCAAGAGATGAAGAATTTGCCAAGAAGCTGGACAACGTAATCACTAGAGTTTCGCAAATGGCGGACAAGCTGAATGCGGGTGAGGGTTCCGTAGGAAAGCTGCTGCAGGACCCCTCGGTTTACAACAACACGGACCAAATGCTGATCGAGACGCGAAACTTGGTGAAAGCGATCCGTGAAGATCCCAAGAAATATCTCACGATCCATTTCCGCATCTTTTAAGCACCGACGCGCTAACATTACGTGATATTTTCCGTCTAATAGGGTTTTTGTCTTTGAAAGCAGCGCATCCCTGCAATCTTAAAAAAGACCAAAATATCGTTTGTTACGGCAATCCGGACATTTTCCTTTGAGGCAAATCAGCATGCAGATTCTTCGTTTCTTGACCCTCTCGGTGCTAACCGCGGGGCTAGCCGCCGCACAAGCCAATCAGACCCCAAGCTTCGATCCCGCGGCGCTTGATCGAAGCGCCGATCCTTGTGTCGACTTCTATCAGTTTTCATGTGGAAGCTGGATCAAGAACAATCCAATTCCCGCCGACCAATCGGGATGGGGCCGGTTCAATGAGTTGGCGGAGCACAATCGATCGGTGCTCCACGACATTCTGGAAGATGCTTCCAAGGCCACAAACCGGACTTCCAACCAGCAAAAGATCGGCGATTACTACGCTTCCTGCATGGATGAGGATGCCATCAACAAGAAGGGCCTTGAGCCGCTCAAGCCAAGCTTCGACAGGATCAATTCGCTTAAGAGCAAGTCCGATCTGCCAGCTCTTATGGCCTACTTGCACCGCAACGGAATCGGGGGCCTCTTCGACTTTGGATCGATACCCGATTTCAAGAATGTGAAGCAGGTCATTGCTGGCGCCGACCAGGGAGGACTCTCCCTGCCCGACCGGGACTATTACCTGAAAGAAGATGCGAAATCTGTGGAGCTACGAAAGGCATATGTCGAGCATGTCGTCAACATGTTCAAGTTGCTGGGCGACTCGCCCGAGAAAGCGACAGCAAATGCGGGCGTGGTTATGTCCTTTGAAACGGCACTCGCAAAAGGCTCCATGGACCTGGTAAAGCGCCGCGAGCCTGAAAATATTTATCACAAGATGTCGACGAAGGAGTGGCAGGCGTTGACGCCTTCGTTCTCCTGGCAAGCGTATCTGTCTGATCTCGGGGTAAAGGATATTGCCAGCCTCAATGTCTCAGCTCCCGATTTCTTCAAGACCCTGAACGAAGAGCTGAAATCGGCCAGCCTTAACGACATCAAGACTTACCTCCGCTGGCACCTCCTCCGCTCACAGGTCCAAAACCTGCCCACAGCGTTCGTCAATGAAAGCTTCAATTTTAATGGCAAGACGATGCGCGGAGCCAAGGAACTTCCTGCCCGTTGGAAGCGCTGCTCTTCCGCAGTGGATCGCAGTGTTGGCGAAGCGCTTGGCCAGGCCTACGTCGACAAAACTTTTCCACCAGAGGCCAAGGCTAGGATGCTGAAGATGGTGCAGGCCTTAGAGACAGCTTTAAAACAGGACATCTCCAGTCTGCCCTGGATGACGGACGCCACCAAGAAGCAAGCTTTAGTCAAACTGGCGGCCATCCAGAACAAGATCGGCTATCCCAATCAGTGGCGCGATTATAGCTCGCTCAACGTTGTCCGTGGCGACGCTATCGGCAATTCGATGCGCGCGGCAGCATTCGAGGTCCAGCGTGACTTGAATAAGATCGGCAAGCCGTTGGACAGGCAAGAATGGGGAATGACGCCGCCCACAGTCAACGCCTACTACAGCGCTACCGAGGACAACATCAATTTTCCCGCCGGCATTCTGCAGCCTCCCTTCTTTGACTTCAAGGCCGACGACGCCCTGAACTTCGGAGGCATTGGCGCCGTCATAGGACACGAGCTTACGCATGGATTCGACGACGAAGGGAGAAAGTTCGATCCCGAAGGAAATTTGCGTGACTGGTGGACGGAGGATGATGGAAAGGCATTTGAAGAGCGCGTTAAGTGCCTGGTGGATGAATACAGCAGCTTTACGGCGGTTGACGACGTCAAATTGAATGGCAAGCTTACCCTTGGCGAGAATACAGCCGACAATGGGGGATTGCGCATTGCGCATATGGCGCTGATGTCAACGCTTGCCAATAGCGCACCAGTCGAGAAGATCGATGGCTTCACGCCTGAGCAAAGGCTCTTCCTCGGATGGGGCCAGATCTGGTGCAGCACCCTGACTCCTCAGTCAGCCCGCTTGCAAGCCCAGACCAACGAGCACTCTCTCGGTAAGTTCCGCGTAAATGGCGTGGTCCGCAACATGCCGGAATTCCAGAAAGCATGGGGTTGCAAGACCGGACAGCCGATGGCTCCGGAAAACGCCTGCAGAGTCTGGTAAATAGAAGCCGTGAAGGGCCTGGGATAATATCTCGGGCCCTTTTTTTCGCCGTAATACCCATCTAGGAAGCAACTTCTTTGGGCTCCTCTGCCCAGACTGCGAATCTGGCAGGCCACAAGCCCGCACATTTCCCCAATACATCCGCAAAAAAAAGAAAATCAGTGCGTGTCGATTCTGCCGTTTTGCATTCGACGTCCAAATAGAGCAGGGATCGGCGTTATGAAATCCCTGGCTCTCAAAGCCAATCAAACTTACAAGGAGACACACAAAATGCGAGTCATGGTGATTGTGAAAGCATCGAAGGAATCGGAAGCTGGAGTCCTACCCAAACAGGAGATCCTGGGGAAGATGGGCAAATTCAACGAAGAACTGGCCAAAGCCGGAATCATGCTGGCGGGAGAAGGCCTGCACTCTAGTGCAAAGGGCGTCCGTGTGAGATTTTCAGAAGGAAAACAGACCGTGATCGATGGGCCATTTACAGAAGCAAAAGAGCTGATCGCCGGCTTTTGGCTGTGGCAGGTGAGGTCGATGGAAGAAGCGGTCGAATGGCTGAAGCGGGCGCCCTTCGGAAATGGAGAAGAGGTTGAAATCCGGCGTGTCTTCGAAGCGGCAGATTTTGGGGCCGAATTTACTCCGGAATTGAGAAAGCAAGAAGAGAACATTCGCCAGACCATCACTTCAAAAAAGTAATGGCTGCCGAGCACCTTCGTACCGGCCCCTTCCGCCGATAGCTCGACGCCGACGATAAAAGCTCGATGCAAGGGCGGATAGGGACGGAATCACACTGGCCGGCCGTAATGTTCCACGAGGCATGGCGCAAATTTTAGAGCTTGGGATTAAAGAGCCCTACGTTTAAAGGAGAAGGCAACAAATGCAGTTCTTGTGTGTGTACAAAACCAGCAAGCCCGAAGGTATTCCTCCTTCTCAGGTGGAAATAGCGGAGATGGGCAAGCTCATTGAAGAGCAAACAAAGTCTGGAATATTACTCTCCACTGGAGGCTGCCAGCCAAGCGCAAGAGGCGCACGCGTACGGCTCTCCTCTGGAAAGATCTCCGTGACGGATGGGCCGTTCACCGAATCGAAGGAACTCATCGCCGGCTTCGCCATTATCCAGGCGGACTCGAAGCAGGAGGCAATCGAGCACGTAAAGAAGTTCCTCAACGTGGCGGGAGATGGGGAGACGGAAATTCGCCAGATGCACGAACCTGCGGATTTTGCTCACTGAGCCCGATCCAGAAGAACCCTCTCCAAATCAGCCAAGGCAACGAGCGGAGGTTTTCCCTGAAAGCCGGCTGCTCGAAACCAGGAGAGACCACAAACTTGCAAGACGGGACTTAAACATGATGTGATCGGTGGTTGTGGCTCCCACCGAAATCCATCGCACCATCGACGCAGTCTGGCGGATAGAATCGCCCAAACTGATCGCTAGCCTCACGCGTCTCGTACGAGACGTCGGCATAGCCGAGGACTTGGCGCAAGATGCCCTGGTCTCGGCCCTTCAACAGTGGCAGGAGTCAGGCATCCCGGACAATCCGGGCGCCTGGCTCATGGCCGCCGCAAAACATCGCGCCATCGACCATTTTCGCCGGAACCAGATGCTGGATCGCAAGCACGGGGAGCTTGCGCGGGACATGGCGGAACGGGAAATGACCGTGCCCGATCTCAATGCATCTCTGGACGACAACATCGGCGACGATCTGCTCCGCCTGATCTTCATCGCATGTCATCCATCGCTTTCTACCGATGCCCAAGCCGCCCTTACTCTACGACTTCTGGGCGGCTTAACCACGGAAGAAATAGCGCGAGCATTCCTGATCCCGGAATCGACCATCGCCCAGCGAATCGTCCGGGCCAAGCGCACCCTTACAGAAAAACAAGTTCCCTTTGAAGTCCCACGCGGCGATGAGCTGCACGCACGCTTGTCGGCAGTCCTTGGGGTGATCTATCTCATCTTTAATGAGGGATACACTGCAACCGGCGGCGGCGATTGGATGCGGCCGGCGCTGTGCGAAGACGCTCTTCGCCTGGGGCGCGTTTTGGCAGGGCTTGTGCCAAAGGAACCCGAGGTGCACGGCCTGGTTGCCCTCATGGAGATACAGGCCTCCCGGTCCAAAGCCCGTGTAACACCATCGGGAGAGCCGGTATTGCTCTTCGACCAAAACCGCGCGCTGTGGGATCAACTTCTCATCAGGCGCGGCCTTGCGGCCCTTCAACTTGCTGAAGATCTGGGCGGAAGGCGCGGAGCCTACGCATTGCAGGCGGCCATCACCGCATGCCATGCGCGGGCGCGCACTCCAGAGGAAACCGATTGGAAGCGCATTGTGCGGCTTTATGACGAATTGGCTGAAATTGCTCCCTCGCCGGTTGTCGAACTGAATCGAGCTGTGGCAGTTTCCATGGCATTCGGTCCGTCCGAGGGTCTTAAAATCCTTGACGCGCTGCTCCACGAACCGACGATGAAGTCGTATCACCTTCTGCCAAGCGTGCGCGGCGATTTCCTTTTTAAATTAGGCCGGCTCGGCGAAGCCCGCGAAGAGTTTGAGAAGGCTGCGGCATTGACTCACAACACGCGAGAAAGAGACTTGCTTCTAGATCGGGCAGCCTCCTGCGATAAGAAACAACCGTCAACCTAACGCTATCCAAAGGTGCGCAAATAGGCTCCATCGACGGGAGCTACGCAAGACAGCTTCCACCTAGTGCGTTGAGTGAGCGCGAGCAATCTCGATCATATTATCGAGATCGGCAAGAACCCTACTTAAGTCGCCCTTCGCGCGATATGTGTCCTGCAAGGCAACAATGGGATAAAAGAGCGTGTGCTTCAATAATTCTTTTAAAAATTCCTCCTCTCCACGTTTTCGATAGTTCTCACTAAGAAGTTCCAGTTCCTTGAATGCCATTTGCCTATTTTTCAGCATCTGCTCAGCAGCCGCAACGTCACCCCAACTTGAACCATCTGAAAACTGGGCGAAGGCGACCTCTGCACTTGCCGATGGCTCGATTTGAGCCAGAGAATCCTCTTTGTGGATTGGACCACCGAGCTCGGTTCGAGCTGGGTATTTAGCGCTAGCTCCCGGCTGAAGCATATTCGCGTCGAAAAAATAATCTATTTCCACAGGATCTTTGAAATTCATCGGCAGCCCACAGCGAATGTCCGTACGAACAACCAGCAGCAGAATAGACTTATCCGATACATTGATCATTTCTATTTCACTCTCATAGCCGGCTGCCGATGGTTTGTTCTTTGCGCTCACGCGTCCCGCGATTTTCAAAGGAACTCCAGCCTTTGAAACATCCTCAACGTTCAACACAATTTCGCTCTGCCCTAGAGCAACGGTAGTGGCCGCCAGTAATACAAAACACATCATGTTAGTTCGATAGTTCATGCCATCATTATCTTAATTCAGTATTTTTAAGGCGTCGGCACGGCCTTCGGTCTACCATCTGGCAGTCCGCCAAATCATGCTCTACCGCACGAATACAATAACGGTATGAATGACCTGAAAGGTCGTATTGCACTTGTGACCGGCGGCAGCCGGGGAATTGGAGCAAAGGCCGCCATCGAACTTGCGAGGGCTGGCGCACACGTTGCCGTCAACTATCGCGAACGCTCCGATGCCGCAAACGATGTCTGTGCGGAAATCGCCCACATAGGACAGGACACGGTGCAAAAAACAGGCCAAAAGACAATCGCGGTTCAAGCGGATGTCTCGGTCGCCGCCGAGGTGAAGCGCATGGTTGCGGAAGTGGAAGCGCAGCTTGGCGGCATCGATATCCTGGTCAACAATGCGGGTATTGCCCGTCCGCGTAAGCTCGAAGAGATTGCCGAGGCGGAATGGGACGAAGTGCTTACCGTAAACCTGAAATCGATGTTTCTGGTGACACAAGCTGTGATTGGTGGAATGCGCCAAAGACGCTGGGGACGAATCATCAATCTATCGTCGGTTGCGGCCCAAACAGGAGGCGCCGTAGGAGCGCACTATGCCGCCTCCAAAGCGGGCATTCTTGGGTTGACCCGCTCTTGTGCTTCAGCATTCGTCAAAGAGGGGATTACCGTAAATGCAATTGCGCCTGCCCTGGTTGAGACAGACATGGTAGCCAGCCTTCCCCATGCAAGCACTAATCTCATCCCGATGGGGCACTATGGGTCGGTGGACGACGTTGCCTCCGTGGTTGTAATGCTTGCGATGAACGACTATATGACGGGACAGACTATCTCGGTCAATGGCGGATGGTATATGAGCTAGCAGAGGAAAGCACGCTCGCTGGAGGAAACGGTTAAATTGGGGGCGCGAAACGCGCCCCCTGCCGGTATCACAGCTACCGCTTAAGTGATAATCGCCAGGCCGGTGCTCGCCGCCTGTTCATGGGCATGATAAGAAGAGCGCACTAACGGTCCTGACTCCACATGGCGAAAACCCATGCTTAACGCCTCGCGCTTCATCAGCGCAAACTCTTCGGGCGTGTAGTAACGTGTCATCGGCAGGTGATCCTTCGATGGACGCAAATACTGGCCAACCGTGAGGATGTCCACTTGGCGCGCAGCCAAATCACGGAAAACTTCCAGCAGTTCATCCAAGGTCTCGCCGATTCCCACCATAACTCCGGTTTTGGAAACCATTCCGGGGGCAAACTGCTTCACATTTTCCAAAAGCCGGAGCGTTCTCTCGTAGCGCGCGCCGGATCGCACAGCACGGTAGAGGCGCGGAACGGTTTCGGTATTGTGATTCAAAACCTCCGGCCGCGCATCGAGCACAGTCTTCAGGCAATCATCCCGGCCCTGGAAGTCGGGGATAAGCACCTCAACCTGGCATCCAGGAGTCTGACGATGTATCTCACGAATGGTTTCTGCGAAGATCCTCGCGGCACCTTCGTTATCGTCGTCGCGATTTACGCTGGTTACCACCGCATGCTTTAGGCCGAGCGTCGCAACCGCTTCCGCCACTCGTCGTGGTTCATCTTGGTCCAAAGGCTCCGGCTTACCTTTTGGCACCGCACAAAATCCGCAGCGACGGGTACACAGATTTCCCAAGAGCATGAAAGTTGCCGTTCCATGGTTCCAGCACTCCCCGATATTCGGACAGTGAGCCGACTCGCAAACGGTATGCAAGTCGAGCGTGCGCGCGAGCTTCTTCAGCTCATGATAATTGTCGCCCATGGGAGCACGAGCCTTAAGCCATTCCGGCTTGGGCTGAGGCCGCTTGGGCGTGAGATCAATCTGAACGAGTTCTGCTGCGCTTGCCATGAGTTTCTATGTGTCCTCTATTGTACATGCGAGAGCCGCCCATCTCGGGCAGGCAGCATCGGCCTTTACCAAGGGTCACAGGCTGTGCAGGTAGGCGATTACATCGTCGATCTGCTGCGGGTTGAGGGAGGTCCCCAGGGCCGGCATCATCTTTCGTCCGCGTGAGATGGTCTCGCCCACAAACCGGTCATTGGCTACGAGCCCGCTGGGCAGATACTCCCTGCGAAAGACTCCTTTCAAGGACGGCCCTTTCGATCCTGAGGACGAATAAGCGTTGTGACAAACGGCGCAATACAGTTGATAGACGCGGCGTCCCTGCGATTGCTGCGCGTTAAGTCCCAGTTCGGCATCAGTCTTTTCCGAAGGGTCTTTTCCGCAGCCTTGCAGCAGGAAAACCGCAGCGGCGAGAACCACTGGGGCGAGGATGGACGTTTTGCGTGTCAAATGTCTATTATGTTCTGGGCGACGCTTTTTGAAAACCCCCGTGTACGCCATGCCTGTCTCGGTCAAACGCGCTTATGATCCGCCAGCCGCCTCCGATGGGCAGCGCGTGCTTGTCGACCGCTTGTGGCCGCGCGGCGTAAAAAAAGAAACCGCCAAGATTCATCACTGGCTGAAAAACCTCGCCCCCTCTAATGAGCTGCGCCAGTCGTTTCACGCCAACGGCAATTGGGTAGCCTTCAAGAGACGCTACTTTAAGGAACTCAGCTCCGAAGAAGCCTCGGCAGAGCTAGAAGCGCTTTATAAACTCATGGAGCAGCATCGGCAGGTGACCCTGATTTTTGCCTCCAAGGACGTGCAGCACAACAATGCCGTGGCGCTGAAGGAGTTGCTGGACGGAACGAAGAAGCCGCCCTCAAGCAGCGGTCCAGCCAAGGCGGCGGTGGCGCAAGGACGCATGGCCAAACGGCGGCCGAGTTCATGATTCTACGTCCTATCGATCCACCCAGCGCCTCAAGCGAAGCAGTCGTTCCAGCCTGGCCGATCCTTGAGCGAATCCAAAGACAGCACTACGAAAGCTGCTGGCTTGTGACCCAACCTTCGCACGCGGCCCTGGCAGGCGAGCTTGCGGCCAAGATGGAATTGCCTCACGTTCCCAAACCCGATGCCAAGCTGCTGCAAGCCATCGCGCTTCACGATGCCGGATGGGGCCCGTTCGACGCCGAGATCATTCAGCATTGCAGAAGCGATCGGTCCTTTCGCCCGGCATCATTTTTGGAAACACCCCTTGCCCATTTTCTAAACGCATGGAAAAGGTCGATTGAGACTGCGCAATCCGTATCAGCGGCGGGGGGATACATTGTAAGCCGGCACTTTCACAGGCTGGGAGAGCACAGGGTTGCGACTTCCATCGACCAGGGACCAGACAAGCGGGAAATTGAATCGTTCGTACAAGCCGAAAGCAGTCGGCAAAAAAAGCTGGCGGCCAAACAACAGCTTTCGCTTCAGGAACTGGAGCTATTGACCGATCTGCTGCAGCTATGCGACTTGCTGTCTCTTTATGTTTGCATAGGACCGAAAGACAAGGCGCTCATCTCCGAGTATTTCGGAATCGATTTGCAAGTAAACACTACGGAGCAAGGCGTTGTGCTCGATCCTTCGATCATCCCCTCCGGCACACAGTTCCGCGTTGCTGCGCTTCTGCATCCTGCCCAAGCGGGTACGTCCAGCAAAGAGATTTTGATTCAGATTGCTTGAACCGGCTTTCTTCTATCTGCCCAACATTTATCTCCCCAACATTCCAAGGTTTTCACCGCCAAAGCTTCAGGCTATAGTTACGATCTATGGCGTCCCACATCGATTGGCTACGTGCATTCTGTCACACGCTTCCCTACACGACCGAGAACGTGCAGTGGGGAGAGAACCTGCTTTTCCGCGTGGCAAAAAAGATGTATTGCATCATGAACCTCGATCCAGGAGATGGTCATGGGAGATTCGCCTTCAAATGCACGCCGGAAAAGTATGCCGAACTCGTGGAGGTTGAGGGAATCATCCCCGCCCCATACATGGCTCGCAACCATTGGGTCTCAGTGGTGGATGTAAACGCGCTGCGCCGCACAGAAGCCGAAGGGCTCATCCGGGAGTCCTATCAAATTGTTTTTGAGAAACTGCCCAAGAGAATGCAGGTGGAGTTGCAAACGGGAAAATCGCAGGCTAAGAAAGCTACTGCCAAGAAGCGCACGCCTACCAAGAAAGCGGTACGAAAGAGAGAATCCTAGCCGGCCCCAGCGTGCTTCTCAAAAATTCCCCGCCGATTGCCCCCAAACTCTTAATTGATTAATCTTCATTTTTGGGGGCTTTTGCGGAAATGCAAAATAGTGAAGTGGAATGATACGGCTTTTGCAATCAATGAGTTACCTGATTGATTTTCTCCGCTTATGCGATTCGAAAATCAATTTATGATTCCCGCCCCCGCATTTACACGCTGCCTTATCGCGTATACCGCGTTTGTCTATTATATCTTGTTCTACCGAACTTCCGCTGCCGGTCGCCAAGAAGACGGCATGCGTCCTTCAAGGGCAAAAAGGGGTTAGAGGAGCGGGGCGACGCCCATCTCGACGTTCTTGGCCGTGGCCGCCACTACTTTTTCTGCTGCCAGTTTTGCGGATTTGACGCAATCCGGGATACCAACTCCGTAGAGAGAATTTCCGGCGAGATGAAGCCCAGGAATTTTCGCCGCGTACGATTCGATCTCCGCTGCTCGTTCCAGATGCCCAACTTCATATTGGGCAAGCGCCCGTCCCCAGCGGAAGGTATGGGTAAAATCAGGCTGGGCATCCAAGCCTAAAATATCTTTCAGTTCCTGCCGGGCCAGCATTTGCAGATCGTCATCGCTGCGTTCCATCACATCCGCCATACGCGAGTTGGAGAAGAAACAGCGCAGCAGGCTCCGGCCTTCCGGCGCGCGGAACGAAAATTTTCTATGAACGAATGTACACGCAAGCAATTTTCTCTTCTCTGAGCCAGGCACCAGGAAGCCATGTCCCGGGGGGAGCGCGATCTTGGTGTAACCAAGGGCGACCGCAGCCGAAGAGGTATACGAGATTGTTTGCAAGCGGGTGGATATCTCAGGGCTTATGTCAGTGAGTAGAGCGGCCACAACGGGCGCGGGAACCGCTATCAAGACATGATCGAACTTCGCTCCGTTGACGCGCCACTCGTTGCCCACGCGCCTCAAGCAGACCTCCTGGTTGGTGCGTAGCGAGGACGCCGGTAAAGCCGCAACCAGAGCATCGATCAATTGCTGCATGCCGTTTTTCAAGGAGGTGAACAGGGGCTGCTGCGAAGAAGGCGTGGGAGCCGATTGGCGAGCCTTCAGAGTTGCCTTGGCGAGGCTCCCGTGGCTGCGCTCCATCTCCACAAACCGGGCGAGAGTCGCCCTTACACTCAGCTTCTCCGCGTTGCCGCCAAATACGCCGGCCAACATCGGTTCGGCTACGCGATCCACCATCTCCTGTCCAAAATGGCGACGCACAAAAGAGGCAACCGACTCATCCTCCGCTTGGCTTCCAGCAACGGTAAACCACTCGCGCATCATGCGAAGCTTGGTTCCAAAAGAAAATAACGGGGTGGTAGCCAGCGGCCAGATGCGGGTGGGCACCATGAATTGCAGGCCATCCGGAATCGGAACAAGCCTTCCGTTCACCACGATATAAGTCTTTCTGTCAGAATCGTTGGAGGGAATCATCTGGTCCGCAATACCGAGTTCGCGGCAGAGCTTGGATGCCTCGGGCTTAGCCGTCAGGAAAGAATCAGCACCGGCCTCCATCACGTGGCCCTGATAGTGCTCCGTACGAAGGACCCCACCGAATCGCCCAGACTTCTCCAGCAAAGTCCATTGCAAGTCGGCTCCATCGCGGCGCGCCTTTTCGAGATAGTAGGCGGCGCTTAAGCCGCTGATGCCACCGCCGATAATTGCAATCTGTTTCATGCTCTTGAACCGGATACATTCAATCCGGAAGCAGCGCCGAGATGGGTGGACGCCAAGGCTGACAGAGCCGCAACAAATGTAGGTGACGAATTCAGAGATGGGGTACGCCAGAATCTCATTCCCTGCTCCGACGCAAATTCCTTGAATCGAATGTCCACATCATAGAGCACTTCCACATGGTCGCAGACAAAACCAATGGGGGCAACGATCAAACCCTTGTGCCCTTCTTTCTTGAACTCCAGAATCACCTTCTCAACGGTGGGCCCCAGCCACGGACCGCCCGACATTCCCTGGCTTTGAAAAGCAAAGCGCTGCAGCCCAGCTCCTAAACCCTCCACATGCTTTCCGACCAAACGGGCCGTTTCTTTTGCCTGAAGATCATACGGGTCACCGGCCTGGACCGTGCGCGTGGGTACGCTGTGCGCCGTGAAAATTACCGGCGCGGGCGCGCCTAGATCCCGGGAGGCGTCCTTCCATAAAGGTTCGAGCTTTTCCACAAATGCCTGGATCAGGAGGGGATGATCGTGCCAGGCTTCTACAAATTGAACCGATATATCGGGCCGCAGTTCAGCCATCAAAGCGCGCTTATACAGACCGACGCTCGTGGAAGAGTTCTGAGGCGCAAGACAGATCGCCAGCACCTGCTCTATGCCAGCTACGGTCATCTGACGCACCGCATCCGCAATGAACGGCTTCCAATTGCGCATGCCCACGTAAACCGGCAGGCGCAGCTCTTTTTGCATGGCCTGCGCCTGCGCCACGGTAAGCTCGGTAAGAGGGGATTTGCCGATTCGCACATAACGGTGGCGAATCTCTTCCATCACCACCTCTGGAACCAGCCTTCCCCCGGTGATGTACCTCATGAATTCTGGAACGTCCGCGGGCGAGTCGGGACTGCCATGAGCAAGAAGCAAAATGGCAGTTCTCTGCTGACTCATTGCACCGCTCCCGTGGCGGAGAGTTTGGCGCTCAGCTCCCTGACAAAATCCACCAGGGCGCGCACATTTTCAACGGGAGTTTCGGGCAGAATTCCATGTCCAAGGTTAAAGATGTGTCCAGCGCGCCCGCCGGCCTGGCGCAGAATTGCTTCGGCGCGGGAACGAATTTCTTTTTGACCGGCAAACAAGAGAACCGGGTCCATATTGCCCTGGATGGCACCTTCATAATTCAGGCTTCTCCATCCGTCTCCCAAGGGAATACGCCAGTCCACCCCCATGACTTGCGCTCCTGTTTCTTTCATAGAGGGCAATAATGTGGCGGTGTCGGTTCCGAAATAGATCACAGGCACACCGGTGGCTTTGAGTTTCTGCACTAACTCACGGGTGCGGGGGAGAACGTAACGGCGATAATCCTCAATGCTGAGGCAGCCAACCCAGCTATCGAAGATCTGCAGGGCATCCGCGCCGCCCGTAACCTGTTCGGCTGAGTATGCGGCCAGCACTTCGACCAGCTTAGCCATCAAGGCTTCCCACGCGGCCGGATCGGTGTACATCATCTTCTTGGTATGAATGTAGTTGCGCGATCCGCTACCCTCGATCATGTAGCTGGCAAGCGTAAAGGGCGCGCCACAGAAGCCAATGACCGGCAGTTTCTCCCCAAAGTGCTTCGACACAAGCTTGATCGATTCAGCCACGTAGCCCAACTCCGCGCTTCGATGGGTCTGCAGCGCATCCACAGAAGCCCTAGAGCGCAGCGGCTGCTCGATGACCGGGCCTTCTCCAGCGGAAAAATGGAAAGGCAATCCCATGACCTCAAGGGGCAGCAGCAGGTCGGCGAAAATGATGGCTGCATCCACGTCAAGCTTTTCCGCTGCGGTGATGGTGACCTCGGCAGCGAGCTGGGGGGTTTTGCAGATATCGAGAATAGAGTGATGTTTGCGAACAGCCCGATACTCCGCCATATAACGGCCGGCCTGACGCATGAGCCAGATCGGAGTCACATCGACGGGTTTACAGCGGCAAGCATGGACAAATCTTGAATTTGGGGCAGACATTTCCCTTAGAAATGTAGCATTTTTCCGGCCTGCGCGTCCTCCCGCTGGGGAGAGCCGGGCGGTCAGGCCCAAAATATGACCGGGGCTTCCACAAATTCGCCGCAGACGCCCCGGTGTTGGGGCTTCTTTAAGGTTAGGGCTTCTTTATAATATTTGCATGAAGCGTGTGGTACATGCTGCCTGCTCGCACGATTGCCCAGACGCCTGCGGCGTGCTGATTACCGTGGAAGACGGCCGCGCCACAAAGGTTCAGGGCGATCCCGCCCATCCGGTCACTCGCGGCTTTCTCTGCGCCAAAGTAACGAAATATCTGGACCGCGTGTACGCTCCAGACCGGCTGCTGTACCCAATGCGGAGGATCAAGCCCAAGGGCGCGGGCAGCGCCGAGATTACGGACTTTGCGCGGATTAGCTGGGACGAGGCTCTGAACGAAATCGCCGCTCGATTGCAGAAGATTTCCGATGAGTTCGGGCCGGAGGCAATCCTGCCCTATTCCTACGCCGGCAACCTTGGCCTTTTAGGCTATGCGGGCATGTCGCATCGGTTTTTCTACCGCTTGGGGGCGTCGCAACTCAACCGCACCATCTGCGCCGCCGCCGGAGGGGATGCACTGATCTCGGTGCTTGGCCGCAAAGTCGGAACCGAACCAGAGCAGTTCCGGCATTCGAAGTACATTGTCGCCTGGGGCGCGAACATTCACGGAAACAATATTCATTTGTGGCCGTTCATCGAAGAAGCCCGGCGCAAGGGCGCAAAACTGGTGGTGATCGATCCCTATAAGACGCGCACCGCACGTTGCGCCGACTGGTATCTGCCCGTCAATCCCGGCACCGATGTTGCGCTGGCCCTTTCCATGATGCACGTGATCGTCAAGGAGGGCTTGTATGATGCCGACTATGTTGCGAAGTACACTCTCGGCTTTGATCGGCTCAAGGAGCGCGTAGAGGAATATCCTCCAGCCAGGGCTGCTCAATGGACAGGAATCTCTGCCAGCGATATCGAGAAGCTGGCGCGTGAATATGCTGCCGTTCGTCCGGCGGTCATCCGCCTGAACTACGGCGTGCAGCGCAGTGAAAACGGCGGCATGGCGGCGCGCGCGATTGCCATGCTTCCCTGCATCACCGGCTCATGGAAAGAAGTTGGAGGCGGCCTACAGCTTTCGACGAGCCAAACGTTCCGGTTGGATGATCGGGCCGTCGAACGCCCCGACCTCATGTTACGCAGCCCGCTTGGGCGGCCCGCACGTGTGGTTAACATGTCGGAGCTAGGTAAGGCGCTTCACCAACTGAACGATCCGCCGGTCAAGGCCATTTTTGTTTATAACTCCAATCCGGCGGTCGTCGCTCCGAATCACAACGACGTGACTCGCGGGTTGGAGCGTTCCGATCTTTTTACCGTGGTGCACGAGCAGTTCTTTACCGACACTGCGGCTTACGCGGATATCATTTTGCCCGCCACCACATTCTTCGAGCACAAGGATCTCCAGAAGGCCTACGGCCACACCTACCTGCAAATGTCCCATCAGGCGATTGAGCCTCTGGGAGAATGCCGTTCCAATACCGATCTTTTCCGGGACTTGGCACAACGCATGGGCTTTGAGGACGCGTGCTTCCGCCAGAGCGTCGACGAGATGATCGACGAAGCGTTGGCTCCGGCCCACCAGGAAGGCTGGCTCCAGGGATTGACCCGCGAGCGCCTGGAAAAAGAAGGCCATGTCCGCCTGAATCTCGGTGAAGGGCCGTTTCTCCCCTTTGCACAGGGAAATTTTCCAACAGCTAGCGGAAAGGCCGAGCTCTATAGCGAAAAGCTCGCTTCGCAAGGGCTTGATCCTGTTGCCGTTTTCATTCCTCCCAGCGAGTCGCGCCACACTGAAAAGGTCAAGAAGTTTCCACTGGAATTTCTCTCACGCAAGGCCGACAACTTTATGAACTCCACGTTTGCGAACATCGGCTCCATACAGCCGATGGAGCACCCGGATGTTCTGGAGATCAATTCCACCGACGCCGCGGGACGCGGAATTCGCGAAGGAGATTGGGTACGGGTTTTCAACGATCGCGGCGAAGTCCGCCTACGGGCGCACGTGAATGGCTCTGTGCAGCCAGGCGTTGTAGCCGCAAGCCTGGGCTGGGCGAGATTCGCGCCCAATCGCAAGAGCCTGAACGCGCTTACATCAGAAACCCTCACCGATATTGGCGCCGGTCCTAGTTTCTACTCGTGCCTGGTGGAGGTTGAAGGGCTTGCGGGGAAGGCCTAATTTTTTGTTGCCGGAAGGTTCTCCGGTCTAACCCAGCACCTCCGACGCTAACAAATAGGCCTGCACTTCACGCTGGATATCGAATCAGGCGAATATCGAACCAGGCATCGAAGCAAAGCAATCGTCCGGTTCAGGGCCGGCAACATATTCTCTTACGAACGCGACTGGAAGCCGGCTTACCTTTCCTTTGCCTTCCCGGCAGATGTTGACAGTAAAGGGCTTTGATTTGGGAAGGGCTTTCGTTAGGAAGGGCTTTCATCGGGCATCTTTCATTTTTGCATCTTTCATTTTTGCATCAGGCATCAGGAAAGACGTTTCACAAGATTTGGAGCCTTTGGGGATACCTTTGCAGCAGGTTGACACGGAAAAGTGTGTAAAGATTTGGTTCGCGAGCCGCTTTCGTAAGAATTTTCCCTGCAAGTTTTTCCAGCTTCTCCGTTCTACTGGTGCGGAAGTGTCTGCAAAACGACACGATGGGGAGTCTCTTTAGCAAGAGCATGGCCGAGCAAGAACATGGCCATAGCGCCGGATCCAAATTGCGACTCCCAACGGATGCAATTTAATCAAATATTGACAAGGTTCATGATCCGTTGCGGAGGAGCTTGTCAGGCTGCTCTGCGATCAAAGTCCTGATCGCAGGTCAGCGGCTCGGCGTTAGCCGAAAGCTGAAAAGCGACTCGGGAACCACATTTGTCACAGGTTGGAAATGACCGCCCTTGGTCGATTAATACGTCGTGAGGCATACGATGTTGGTAGTGGAAGACGCGGTAGAGGCCGGTCTGTGGAACTTGTTCGCCGGGATGGTACGTTCTTTCGGCCAGCATGCGTTTTACCTGCATCCAAGAATCCTGGTGGAACTCTCAATTTGTGTTAGATGAGAGGCCCACGTAGGGCGGTTGGCTGCGCCTATAAGTGGCACTTCAGCAGTGACTTCCGTATAATCGTGGATTCTCAAAACTGTTCTGAGGTAGTCAGATTGCCGTTTTCTAATGAAAGTAGCCCGAAACATGCTGCCGGGATGGGGCTAGCTGTGCACGTTCTTGCCCTCATCGTTCTCTGCTTGGCTCAAACGGCAACCATGACCGCCCAGGCCGGCAAGATCATTGAGGACATCAAGGCCAAAGGGAACCGCCGTATCCCGAACGAAACCATTATGGCCAAGGTCTATACACGCCCGGGCGACGTCTACGACGAGGCAGCTCTTCAGCGCGACCTTCGTTCCGTATGGGCCACCGGTTACTTTGAAGACGTGCGGATCGAGCGTGAAGAATCTCCCAAAGGCTGGCGCATCTGGATTTATGTCCGGGAGAAACCCACGATCCGATCCATCGACTACCACGGCCTTAATTCGGTCTCGGTGAGCGACGTTCTGGAACGATACAAGAAGATCAAGCTCTCGATGTCGGTCGAAAGCTCTTACGATCCCACCAAGATCATCAAGGCCCAAGTGGCTCTCAAAGAACTTCTGTCCGAGCACGGGCGGCAATTCGCCACCATCACGTCGCAGATTCAACAGTTCCCTCCCGCCTCAGTTGCGGTAACCATCAACGTGAAGGAAGGGCCCAAGATCAAGGTTGGGAAAATCACTTTTGTCGGCAATAAGCACATCACCGACCGGGTTTTGCTGCGAGCGATGAAGAACCTGCACCCCATCGGTATTCCCAACTCCATTTTCCTGGAAAGCATCTTCGCCAAAACTTTTGATTCCTCCAAGCTCGAAGAAGATGCGGAACGTGTGCGCTCCGCCCTTCAGGAACACGGCTATTTCAAGGCCCTGGTAGCAGACCCCAAGACGCAGCTTCGGGAGAAAAGCAGCGGATTCCCGCTGGTCTTTAAGCGTTCCCCGGGCAAGTCGATGGACATCACCATGCCGATCGAAGAAAACGACAAGTACACGCTCAAATCCATCGTTTTCAAAAACAATAAAGCCATCGTGAATACACAGCTTTTGCGCAACCTGTTCCCCTTGAAAGACGGCGAGCTTTTCGACATTCGCCAGGTGCAAAAAGGCATCGAGAACCTGCGCAAAGCCTATGGCGAGATCGGCTACATCAATTTCACCGCCGTGCCGGACACTCAGATTAACGAAGAAAATAAGTCCATCACGCTCAATATGGATCTGGATGAGCAAAAGCCGTTCTTTGTGCGCCGCATTGAGTTTCAAGGCAATACAACCACTCGCGACCGCGTGATCCGGCGTGAGCTGGCGGTCCAAGAAGGCCAGGTCTTCAACAGCCGTTTGTGGGATTTCAGCGTGCTGCGGTTAAATCAGTTGAATTACTTCAATACGCTGAAGGCGGAAGAAGATACGGAACGCAAGATCGACGAACAAAACGGAACAGTAGATCTGCTGGTGAAGGTGAAAGAAAAAGGCAAGAACAGCATCGGCTTGACTGGAGGCGTGAGCGGCTTGGCCGGTTCGTTCATCGGGTTGAACTATCAGACGAACAACTTCCTAGGGCTGGGTGAAACCCTCACGCTCGAAGGAAATATAGGCAACCGCCAGCGCAACCTGCTTTTCGGTTTTACCGAGCCTTACGTGCTGGACCGCCCCATCCAGCTCGGATTCACCGTTTACAATCGCCGCTTCGACTTTAACCAGGCGCAACAGACGCAAATTCTTACCGGAAGCAAAGTCAATCTCCCGAACAGCGTGCTGAATCAGCTGCAAAATTTCAGCCAGTCGAGCTACGGTGTAACCGGCTCCATCAACTATGCCCTGCCGAGGTCGTTCAAGCGGCTCGGGATCACCTACTCCTGGGACAATTCGAGCTTAAAGACCTTCAGCACTGCATCACAGATATTCTTTCAAACGCTGAATTTCCGCAGCATCTCCGGGCCAAACTCCCTCGACGGCATTATCACCAGCAAAGTTACCCCAACATTCGGTTTCAGCACGATCGACAGTCCGATTACGCCTCATCGAGGAAAGAGCTTCTTTGTGACCACTGAGGTGGCGGGGTTTGGCGGAAATGTGAGCTTCTATCGTCCGGTGGCCACCTTTACTGAATGGAAGCCGCTTTACCACGAGAACTCTCTGGGTTTCCGCCTCCAGGGAAGCTTTGTGAGCGGCTACGGCGGCCACGATACCCCACCCTATGAGCGTTCCTATATGGGCGGCGAGAATGACCTGCGCGGGTTCGATATCCGCACCGTATCTCCCTATGTCTTCGTGACCAGCGTGCAAAACCAGCCGCTGCTGAACCCCGATAACACGCCGGTTCCGTTGGACCCCGCCAATCCCCGCAGAGGCAGCGTCCAAGTTCCGCTGCCGGTGACCAACGTGACTTTCCCCGGCGGCGATACAAGCCTGCTGGCCAACCTGGAATACCACATCAAGATTGTGGGCCCGGTGCTGCTCGAACCCTTCATGGACTACGGCATGAATTTTGCCCTTAAGACTTCCGAGCTTCGTCTGGCTCCCGAATCCCTGACACAGCTCAATTCCACCAGCTTCGGCTGCCCGATTGTTGTGGGATTCCAGTGCGCGGGGGGAACACAGGTACCGTTTGGAAGCAACTTAAAGCCGATTGCAGGCACCAATTATGTGCCACGCATGTCCACGGGTCTCCAGCTTTCTGTATTTCTTCCGATCATTCAAGCCCCGTTCCGGATTTATTACGCTTATAATCCTCTGATCCTTGATTCCACGGTAAAATCTCCAAGCCTGATTACCCGGAGCATGTTTCCTCCGGGCGGAGCCGGCGACTTTACTTTTCAGCAGAGTCAAGCGATCTTCGCGCCGAACTTCATCCTGAAAGAACCAAGAAAGACGTTCCGCTTTACCGTCAGCACGACGTTCTAGCCAGGAAGGATGAGAACGAAGGTGAGCTGAGACGCATCGGTGCGCGGGTAGAGAGTTAGCGAAAAATGTTCTGAGTTTGAGGAAAGATTGCGACACAGGTCGCAGGGAATGAATTGAAGGAGTCGATGATCCATGTTCGGTACGTCCACAGTCCGCCGTTTAGGCTTCAGTCTGGCACTCGGGTTGGTTCTTCCATCCTTAATGGCCGCCCAAGGCGCATCTCCAGCCTCTGGTAGCGCCACCGCCAAGATCGGCATCGTCAATATGGAAGAGGCAATTGTTACCTGCAATGAGGGCAAGAAAGAGCTGGATGCCTTGCAGCAGCGATTTGAGCCGAAGCGGGCGACGCTCAAGACCCTGAACGACGAAATCGAGGGACTGAAGCAGCAGCTCCAGTCACAAGGCCCGAAGCTCAGCGACGACGAGCGGACCACGCGGGAACGCACGATTCAGACAAAACAGACGACTCTACAACGCAATTTTGACGACGCTCAGGCAGAATTTCAGCAGGCGCAGCAAGACGTGGGAAACAAGATTTTCCAGAAGATGCGCACCGTCCTTGAAAAATATGCCACCAAGAATGGCTTCAGCATCGTCTTGGATTCGTCGAGCCAGCAGAATCCGGTATTGTGGGCCGTCCAGGGTGTCGTAATCACGAAGGACTTGGTGGATGCTTATAACACCGAATCACCTGCCACGCCGACTGCGGCAACAGGCGGATCGTCTTCCGGAGGAGCTGCGAGCGGTACTGGAACGGCTGCTAAAAAGCCCTAGTTTTCCTAGGGTTTTCAAAAGATCCGCAAAGAGCTAAGCGTTCGAAAGAGCTAGGGGTTCTAAAGAGCTAAAGCGCAGAAGATTCAAAGCACTTGTGAAGCCGGCCAAACGTGGTATTCCATGCAGTACTAAGGGGCAAGAGAGAGGGCTCTGTATTGACGTCCCAGTGTTTGACGTTGACAAACTGCGGAACCTATAATCAAAGTATTCGTCCTCTCTGCCGACTCCGTATCACATTGCTGTTGACGTAAGTTGTGCTTCGACGAATAACCTCGCAAGAAGAACTATTGAAGGAGTTCATGATTCAATGCCTCGTTCGTCAAACATCCACCTGCTAGCCCTCGGTCTCGCGCTGAGTGCGTTCTTTTCCACGACTGCTGTTGCCCAAGGAACTGGGACCGCGGCCGCAAATACCGCACAGGGCAAGATCGGCATTGTCAACATTCAGGAAGCCATCTTCGCTACCAACGAAGGCAAAAAGGAAGCTGACGCCCTGCAGACAAAGTTCGCACCGAAGCAAGCCGAGCTCAAGAATTTGAACGACGAAGTGGATGGCTTGAAGAAGCAGCTTCAGACCCAGAGCGACAAGCTGAACGAGGATGAGCGGAACAATCGCGTCAGGACCATCGAAACCAAGCAGAAGTCTCTGCAACGCAGCTACGATGACGCGCAGTCCGAGTTTCAACAAGCGGAGCAAGAGGTTTATGGCCGCTTGGCCCAGAAGATGAGTTCTGTTCTGGACAAGTTCGCCAAGGACAACGGATATCTGGTGGTTCTGGATGTTTCGAACCCGCAAACTCCGGTGCTTTGGGCCAATCAAGGCACAAATATCACCAAAGATCTGGTGGACGCCTACAACACTGGAGCACCTGCCGCGGCTCCCGCTCCTAAACCCGCGGCAACCGGCGCCGCCGCACGACCCGCAGGAACTGCAGCGCATACCCCTGCCGCTCCCGCAACGACACCGAAGAAACCCTAAGGGTTCCCAGGAATTGCCAATAGCCGCCCCTTTGGGGGCGGCTATTTTTTTGCTGTCTCAGGAACTTTGTTGAACACCTCCGGTGTCTGATATTTCAGAACGGAGGTAATCGCAAATGTTTCGGGAAACGCTGATCGAGTCTTCACCGGCGGTGGGAAAAACCAATCGTTGGCCCATAGCTACCAGCTTCGTCCTGCAGTTGATCGTGGCGAGCGCACTGGTGCTGCTCTCCTTGATGTCTACCGGCATTCTTCCCACATCCATGCCCATGCCGGTTCCTCCTACAATCTACACGCCCTTGGCTGCTGTTCCTCGAAGCGGAGGCGGCCACGCAGGCAGCGCGCCGGTATCACCAATGGCGCACGCTGCAAGCACCGCAGTAGTCTCCATCCACAACTTGGGATCCTTGATCTTCGGGAATAAGCCAAGACAGGGGACCGAGGATAGCTGCCCCGGATGTCCAACCGGCGATGCTCCGCAGGTAGGTGGCGGAGGTCCAGCCATGCCCACTGGCCTTCTTATTACCGATTTGCCAAAACCGAAACCGCCGGAGAGAGTCGTGATGTCGCATCTCTCCGAAGCCTTGCTGGTAAAGAAAGTCGTTCCCCAATACCCGGCAATCGCTATCCGCGCGGGAGTGCACGGTGACGTGCGGCTTCATGCAATCATTGCGACGGATGGCTCGGTACAGAGCCTCAGCCTGATTGACGGCCCTCCCTTATTGGCAGGAGCGGCAATCGATGCCGTGAGACAGTGGCGTTATCAGCCTTATGTACTGAATGGGCAAAAGATCGAAGTGGAGACTTTTATTACCGTAACATTCAAACGGAACGACTGATCTCGGAAGCGATTGAGCTGCGGAAACAGATCTTGAGAACAGCCGATCTTTAGAACGACCGGATCGGGAGAACGACCGACCTTCAAAACGATCTGTCTTCAAGACAACCTGTCTTCAAAACTTACCTATCGGGGGCGGAGTTTTCTTGCTTCGTTCTTCGATGGCATGCCCAAGGGAGCCCTCTCCTCTACTCCCTTGGGCCTTTCCACATCAGTCCCGGCTGCAAGACCTCTGTTTCAGACCCTTCCTTTTCCTAACACTCCCCTTTCCTCTTAATTTTTTCTTCCAGGTCTTAGACAAATTCTTCGTTCTGCCGTGTGAAAGTAGTGAATCGTAAAGAGGCCAGCGGCGGATGAAAGACTTAAATCGCAATGAAGTTGAGGATTGGTATACCCAATACGGTCCCGCGCTGTTGGCCTACGCGGTGGCGCTGACCGGAGAAAAGGGGGCAGCCGAGGATGTGCTGCACCAGGTTTTCCTGAAGCTGCTGGAGATGGACCAACCTCGCCCCAACGACCCCAAACCCTACTTGTTTCGGGCTGTCCGGAACAGGGCATTCAATGTCCGCCGCTCGGCATCGCGGAACGTTCCTTTGGACGCCGATCAATGGCTCGACGCCCCAACTGACCTTGTAGATGCCGGGCTGGCTTTACAAGCGGCACTGCGCGAACTGCCCGAGGAGCAACGCGAAATTATCGTCATGCGGATTTGGGGCGAGATGACCCTGGAACAAGCAGCTGCAGTACTTGAGGTGCCGACCAATACCGCCGCCTCCCGTTATCGCTACGGGTTAGCCAAATTGCGCAACGCGATGCAATCCATGAAGGAGTGCCATGAACCCACATCAAGAGGATAAAGATTTTGAAGTGTTCTTGCGCCGGTTTCGGCCAAAGACGCCCAGGGCCTTGCCTGAGGAACTTCGCGCCAGTCCACGCATGCCAATATCCCGCCAGAAGCAACCTCGCCTGGCAAGGCGTATCCGGATCATTGCGGGCATAGCAGCCTTGGTGCTGATGGGGGTTACCAGCCTGCTCCTTATGAGGCCGCGCCAGACGCACCTGCTGGATGCTCAGGCGCGAGTGGAGCCGATTCCACGGGCAACGATCGGCGAGTTCAGCCGCCTGATACGCGAGGATCGGTCTGAGGCTGAAGTCGAAGCAAGAATAGGGGCGGCCATGGATGAAATCTCACGGTCACTTCTTCCTAACGAAAAGAAGAGCCGGGGGTTACTGAAAGCCCTGGCTGCCGAAGCGCCTTGAACGGTCGAGCCGAAACAGGCAATGGGAGAGATCGGGAGAGAACAAAGAAGCGGAACGAACAAAACAATAGAAGCTCCGGAGAGAAGAGCAACAAGAAGAAATAAAGACAGGGAGAAATCGCATGACCAAAATGACCACCACAATACTGATAGCAATCGCTGCCTTACTGGCCATCGGCGCACAAGCACAGCAAATCAACCTGCCGCAAAACCGGAATGCCGCGCTCGCATATTGGATGGCTTTTGCCAATCTGAACGACCAGCCAACGGATGAAAAGACCACGAAGCTCATCGACAGCGTGCTTGCCGGCTCCGCCGAATGGGATGACGCCAACCTTGGCCCTCTCGTTCACCAAAATGAGTATGCCTTGACCCTGCTTCACCGCGCTACGCAATTGCCCGATTGCGATTGGGGGCTAGACTATAGCCAGGGACAGGCCACAGACCTCGGCCATCTTCCCAAAGCTCGAGCGCTGGCACGCTTGAATACGCTCCTCGCCTACCGGCAAATGGCAAAGGGAGACAACACCGGAGCCGTTGAGACCCTGCTAAGCGGTCTACGGTTTGCCCAAGACATGTCTCGTGGGACAAGCTTGATCGGCGCTCTCTCCGCAAAAACCACGCTGCTTGCCGACCTTCGTTTACTCACGAAAGCCGTAGAGAGCGGTTCACCCTCCAGCAGCTCCCTGGCAAAGATCGGAGCGGCGCTGAAAGCGGAGCCAGTGGAAGGACTCGATTGGATTAGCTCAATTAAGTTCGAGATCTGGGCCGACAAAGATGCCCTGAAATCTTTTGTGGAAGCAACTCCGGGAGAGTTTTCCTCGCAATTCCGTAGTTCGTTCGGCCGCGATCCTGGCGCGGTAACGCAACCCACGGCCGCCGATCTGGCAAAGTTCCAGACAACAATGAACGACGTAGCCGACGCATTTCGCCTACCGACCGGACAGACCGCCGAAAGGATCGAACAAATTCAAAGCAAGGTAAGGCAGATGCATCAAGCCGCTCAGGACATCGTGCCGAACTACCTCCGGACCAACGAGGTCCGCCGACAGATTGCGGCGGAGCGCGACGCTCTTGTAAAAGCGCTCGCAGGCTCCGGCGTCCTGAGCACGGCGAACCGCAAGCTACACCCCGCCAATGCCCGTTAAGCACTCGACACCAATCACCTCGTAAGAATAAAGCTTCTTAGATCCGGGGAGCCGAAGGGAGATTCGGCTCCCCGGCGTTTTTCGCAAGCTCCCACAAGGTTCTAAAGCACCCCACCTTTTAGTTCAATGTATTGTCCAGGCTGAGAACTGCATAGATTTGCGCATGTTTGCCCAACTATATTCTTGACAGCAAAAGACGATTCGGATCAAATGTCGCAACATCTTTGCAGGCATTTTTGAAAAGAGGACAACGATGTCGTGTTCGCTCGACCTTACCGGGCTGCTGCCCACGTGCAAGCCCAATGCGACCGTCAAAATCAGGTTGATTGCCGATCAATCGATTCTCCAGCGAGTCTCTTTGAATAATGCGGACTTTACCTCCTCGATCAACCAAACCGACATGAGCGTATCGTTTGCCGTGCCCGCGGGTAGAAATACCGTGGTGCTAGTCTTGCTACCACCGCCCACCTCGGAGCCGATGCAAATCGTAGAGGACTGCGGCGGAGGAAAGACGCAGCCGATCCTTAGTTTTGGCAGTGGTATCCATGCGTCCGTCAGCTTCGATATCATCGCCGGCTAAAGGTTTCAGCGGGGCTCTTCAGTATGGAGCACCTATAAATCAAGATCGCAGCGCCACTTGCGTCCAAGAAAAACCGACCCAAAAGAAAAGCCGCCAAAACGCATACGACTGGGCACAGAAACACTATAGGAATTCAAAACGATGCAGAATCGCTTCTTCTTCTCCCTTACCTTGTTCTTTTCCTGTTCTTTCATGCTTTCCTTGCCGGCGCCCGCCCAGACAGCGCGCCAATTCAACTGTGCGAAAGAGGCAGACCCTTTTGCCTCCTATTGCCAGGATGTAAATAACTTTCTGGCTACCGCAGGAAAAAACAAAGTTAACGGCAAGATCGACCAGACAAATCCGGAGGTCAAGAGCGCCCTGCAGTCATTCCTCTTCGTAGATTCCGTACCCGATCGGCTTGTGTCCTTACTCGCTCGTGACGTGGCTTTTCAGGACGCTCTGAATACCCTGCCCAAAACGCCGGATTCGTCGGCGATTGGAATGGCTACGTTGGCAGCGGCAAACCAAAACAGGCCGGATAAACAAACCGGGGCCGGGACCAATGCCAATGGCACCACCGACCTGGTGGAAAAGGCTGGAGTACCGGCCATCCTGGCGTTTGCGCTTGAATCGGGCTCTCTTATCAGGTCCGTGAATGGAACTACGGCAAGCCTTAACGGCAACCTTGACGGAATATTCCGCACGATCACCGGGCAACAGGCCCTGTGTTTCGATTGCGGGAGCTCTTTTGGGACCGCGATTTTGCGCGATGTGGGCGTATCCGCGTCTTATCTCATCAATCAGCAGGGCACCACTCCGGTGACGACGAACGGCTCGGCGAATGGCGCAACGCCGGCGGTGGCGAATGTAAATATCCCTTCAACGGTGGGTAAACTTTCATCGATTAAAGCTCGCTACCAGATATGGAATGCCTATGATCCCCGTTCGCCCCAATTTCGGGCGGCGTGGCAGAAGGCGGTTCGCGATGCAAACGACAAGATCAATCAGGCGGCGCAGGATTTCCAAAGTTCCTTGCAGACCCTTGAGGTCAACAACCCCATCAAGTCCGACACGCTTTACCAAAAGAACCTGAGCAACTTCGCGGAGGCTTTTTATGCGGATGCGGATAACCAGAACCTGGACAAGCTGCGCCAAGATTTTCTTTCCTTATTCAATGCGACCGTAGATGCACTTAAGAAAGACGATCCCCAGTTCAATCAGAAATTGGCAGGAGCCAGTGTCTCTCTTGCAAGTTACAAAGACCTATGGAGCCAGATTCTTAACAACGCAAAAGGCCAGCCGTTGCTAACGCTGGAATACGCCTTTTCCGAGCCGCAAAACCAGCCCGAGTCGCATGATTTTCGGATTATCTCCGGATATACGCCCAAGAATGGGCAAGGATTGCTCTCGATCAATGCAGCTTTATCGCTTTATGGAGGAGCGCTCCCCGCCGGCGCAAAGTATGGCCGGATTCGGGATGGCCAGATTTCCGCAGAGTTCGACCGCCCCTTTACCTTGACGGGCGGCCAGAACCAGGCGGCATTTTCACTCGCGGGTTACTGGCAATACCAGCCCGATCCAACCGTCCTGAATATTACGCCGGGAAATCTGGCTCCCGGCACGAACATTCAGTTACCGGCTGACGCCCAGGTTCTCCTGGGAACCGCGGGCTCGCTATGGGTTGTGCAGGGCAAGGTAACCATCAATGCAAAATCGGGTATCAAGATTCCTATCGGCGTAAAGTGGTCGAATAAAACCGATCTCCTGAATGGGAATAAAGTGGGCGCGCAAGTTGGAATTAGCTATGACTTCTCTTCTCTGAGCACGCTCTTTGGAGGCCAGTAGCCGTAGCTTAGAAGAAACATTGACTAGCACAAAAGGGGGCGCCCATCTAGCGACGCCCCCTGTGATCTGTACTCTCTTCCCTCAGACTTACACGGTGATCTTGGTACCATCGAACTTCGTGAAGGTAAACCCGCCGAAGTCCTCGTTATAAGTATCCTTTTGGTCTCTCAAGATGCTGATCGCAATTGCTTCTCCCAGCAAGATGGACTGGGCGTGATCGGAGCGCCAGTGGACGCCGGCGCTATTACGCGCCAAGCCCACATTGCTGGCGATCTTGTTTGCCTCGGTTCCGACCGTTAGTTTGTCCGCGCCAGGACCGGTATACGAAACCAGTGACTTGCCATCGTCGGAAGCGACGACAGGACTTGTAACAGGGTGGTTCTCATCAAAGAAGGCTTTGATGAAGGTTGCACACGCACCCGCAACCGTAGCATGTCCTGAGCCATAGGAGGGATGCGTCGGACACCCTTCAGGAAACGCCATGGGCAGGAAATAGGTGCCATACTTATTATAAACCTGCTGCGCCGCCACCGAATTGAGCACCTGGGGATGGAGAGGATAGTCGCGGTTCTTAGTGATCTTGTAGTGAACCAAGCCGGAAAATGCCTCAGGGCGAAGTGCGCGGTGGACAAACCATTTTTGATACCAAACGCCCTTCAGTGCACGAGTGGAGACTTCCGCCACGAGTGCGACGGCATGCGGGTTACCGAATGTGCCAAAACCAACTTGCGTCTTGGAGTTGTTGTACGGGTTTCCCGGGTTAAAGGCCACATTCATCTGGTCGAGCAGGTTCAGCGTCGCCATAAAATACGCTTGATAAAGCTCATCGACGTGGACGAACATATTCAATACGCGGGCAGCATTCAGATATCTGGGACCAATCGTTTGAATCGTGCTCGTGGGGTTGGCACCGTTCTGAACTGCCAACCATGACGTTGGATCCGTCATAAAGTCCACACCCGGCTGAGCGGCAATGTACTGTTGCGCAGGCTTTCCCGAAGAATCAAGCACAGCCAGCGCCCCAAAAGGGGCAGGCTGAAGGAAGAACTGCGAAACATATGGCCCAACTATGTCGCCCGTCGTCGTGCCTCGGAACAGTGTATCCGCGGTGACCTGTCCATTGATCTTCGGCCCTTTAAAGTCGGTAAGCTTGTTGAGTTCTGCGATTGCCGCTGTGGTGATCGGCTCTTTTCCATACTGGCTGAAAGGCACATCGCGAGTCAGAGCCTGCCAATAGTTCTCTACCATCTCAGCGGCGCGTTCCGCGCTGGAAAGAGCGGGAGCGGCCGGAATGGCAAGCTGGTGCGAATCGGTCCCCTCTAAATCGAATGCCAAGCCGGATTGGGGATTGGTTAACTTCTTTCCGACCCCCAGTGTGATCTTTTCAAAGTCGTTCGGACGTCCGGTTTCCGCCGCGTGCAGAAGAGTTTTATATGCGGCCTGGTCTACCTCGCCGAACTCATTGTGAGGCAGTCCTTTCGAGTAGTTTCCGATTCTGGTGTTGTAGCGCTCTTCATCGCCATTCGTTGGATGTTGGGGAATGGGAACTTGCCGCTCGCGCTCGGCCGCCTCCTTTCGAAGCTCAAGGGACTCGTCGGCGCGCTCCGTCCCGGTTAAGGCGCGGTGATCGTCTCCATCTCCATGACGCCGGGCTCTCCTGGCGCCTGTGCCTGTCTGCATGCTCATGATCTTGCTCCTTGCAATTTTTGTGGCTATCTAAGGTTGGAGGAGCAGAGTTCGCGCACGTATACCGCGCGTTGCTCTGCGTGCAATGTTAGCCCGTGGCTCAAATTCTTTCTAAGAGGGGAAAAATGATTCAAGCCAGTTTTGATTTACAACTTTGGATCACTAGGGGGATGGAAATACAAAAACTAGGTACGAGTTAACTGGACTATACCCGCAAATTTCCGCAAGAAGCAAGCAATCTTTAAAAAATTTATTGTGAACCGGATCCAGGAGAATGCGGCTCCGCAAAGCAATTAAAATCTGCTCACAATTCCATACTCCTCGTGATAGAGGAACACAGATTCTGAAAGCAGTTTTAGAGATAAGTCATTGATGAAAAATTTGACCTAGCAATACCGCTAAGGACTACGATCGTTGCAAATCTTGTCTCCAGCCCTACTATTAGAAGAGCCCGCTTCTTATTCAGAAGCAGGCTCGATCTTCCCGCGTAGAATTATCACAGATGCTTTCGGAAGTTGAAACACGGTTTCGCTGCTGGCGACGGCGGTGGTTGCAACCGGAGGAAGATCCGGATCGGCGTGGCTATTGATACCGTCATTGATCCAGACATACTGCTCGCTGCCAAAAATCACCTTTGTCACAGGCCCGGCAAATGATGTGGCGCGCTTGCGCGCACTATCCTCAAACACAACCCGAACGGAATGAGCGTTCGTCTCATCCCGATTGACCAGCATGATGGACCAGGCTCCATCCGGACGCTGGACCGCATACGAGGTGACAAGCAAATTACCATCCACGTCCTTGATACCAGTGGAAGATCGAAACATGGTGTGCATGCCGGAACGGTGCTGCACCCACTCCAGATTGATCACTCGCGCCGCATAGTAGAGCGCCGTGTAGCCTTTGATCGAGTTGCCATCGAAGATGAAGTTCGACCAGGACGCCCATCCAAGGCAACTATTCTGGAGACCTTGCAGCTGAATCGGAGAATGGTAGAAAGCCGCGCCTCCGCCTTCAAAGAACGAGCCGATGTTATCGGCCAGCCACAACCCGGAAAAGATGGTGCTCATGGGCCCGGTAAGCTGGGCGGCCAGATGGCTTTCACTGACCATGAGCGGCACGTCTTTCGGGACGCCATCGTCTCTCCAAACCTGGAGAATATGTTTCATCAACTGCGGTTCCCGGTACAGAGTTTTCCAGGTGATATCGCATTGATCGAATGGATAATGCTCGAAGGATACAAACCCCAGGTCTGCGATGCGGCCATGCGCTTTGAGGTAATCGACAAACCTTCCCATCCATGAAGTCTTGCCCTGCGCATCCGGCCAGACTCGAATGTCCTCATTGACTCCCTCGAAGATTGGCCCACCGAGCTTCAAATTAGGATCTACTGCATGAATGGCCTTCGCCCATTGAAGATAGAGAGCGGCATAGTCTTCGGGCATGGCATGCTTGCCATCCGGCTCTTCGCCCATTTCGATATAGGAAATGGGATAGCCGCGCTTTTCGATATAGGCGATTTGAGCGGCGGCATCCTCGGGCGTGCCATAAAGCATGGTGACGGGAATCATTGCGGGAAGATTATTGGTAAGCCCGCTGGTAAAGAGCAGGTCGAATCCAGTGTGCTGGTAGGCCCCGCTATCGTTCACGTCTTCGGCGGAATGCCACGGATCGATGGATGAGACGCAGAAGGTGGTGCGCCCGTCTTTTGCTTCCTTTGCGCCTTTCGCTCCTTTTGGAGCCTCGACAAAATTTCCGTGACCATCGAGCATGCCTGCGGCGATCTGTTGAATCGCATAACCAACACAGTTGCGGACATCTTCGCTACCGTGTTCGTCGCAAGTGTTGGAGGACTCCGTCATCCAGATGCGAAGATAGCGCACGGCGGCCTGAGTTTCCCCGAGATTGAGAACGGCAGTTCCTCCCTTGGCATTCTTGACCAGACCACCACGAAAGATTTTCCACTCGCCTTGGGGCCCGGCATCAAAATCCAGCGGGTCGTTATTCTTGTCATTCTTTCCAGCGGCCTGCCAATACTCCACCCGATATTGAGTTGCGAAGGGGCTGGCCCACTGGATTCGAACTGCATTTACTTGCTTCTCGGCCTTCAGATCCATTACCACCCACTGCGGATGAAGGCTGTCACTCTCACCCGTAAACTTGCTTGAAAGATAAGGATTACTCTTCCAGTAAGTTAGATTGGGCCCTTGAATGGGACGGTCCCCACTGGTAGCGAAACCGCGATGCGGCAGGGCATAGGACAAGATGTAGCGAAGAGACTGCTTTAACTCGGTGCTGCCGGTGAAGTACCCGCTTTGGTGGGCAGAGTCGCTCCATGCCCCATTCTCCGTCCAGTGCCAAGCCGCCATGCGCAATTCGGAGTTGTTGCGGTAAGTGAGTGGGCCCCAACCCGCCGACAGCGATTCCTGGATGATGTGGGGCGTATAGACGCGGTCGATCTCCTGCTTGGATAGCACATCGATGGAACTACCCAGCGCCTTATCCGGATCAAAGGAGGTAATGGCATGGCTCGGTGTGGTATCCACGTGGACCGTGGCCACCTGTGAAGATTGAGCGGTTGTAATTCCACTTTGGAACAGGAACGACAGGCCAATCGCAGCGACATTGCGCATTCTTACAAACGAAAACGACATTTCAATGCAACTCCCAGCAGGATGACTTGCGTAGATGAGGCAGGAGCGATCTTGACGCGGGTATCACGGCTCCAGCGACTCAACCTTTGTCTCTTAGTTTGCCCTTTGATTCATCGCGAATTTTTAGGACTTAGGGCTTAGCCTTCCCGGTACCATGCTCCAGATACGGCACGAATCCCGCGACCTTCATCCTCAAACGATAGACCGAAGTCGTAGCGGTGATATAGAGCGTCCGGTAGTCTTTGTCTCCCCAAGCCAAATTCGCAGGCTGCTCCGGAACCACAATCGTGCCGATATGATGGCCTTGGGGGTCCCACACCCAAATTCCCTTGGGTCCGGTGACGAAAAGATTTCCCTGCCGGTCGACTTTGATTCCGTCGGGCACACCATCGTCGTGTGCGCCCGGCTCTTCGCCAAAAATGCGCCCATTCTTCAGAACACCATCGGAAGCAACGTCGTAGACCCTGATATTGCGTTGCTCGCTGTCGTCGACATAAAAATGAGCTCCATCGGGCGAAAAAGCCAGGCCGTTCGGCTGCGTCAAGTCTTTTGTCAACAGGCGAACACCGCCCTTGTCGTCCAGCCGATAGACCCCCTCGAAGGGAATCTCCTGCTTTTCTCCCTTGGGCAAATCAAGCGTGGGGTCGGTAAAGTAGATTGCGCCGTCCGGGCCGATGATGACATCGTTTGGACTATTGAACTTCTTTCCCTCGTAATGGTCCGCCAGCACGGTATGCTGGCCCTGGGGCGAGACGCGAATGATTGCCCGCAGGACACTGGCACAGTCGAGCAACTGGCGGTTGCGATCGAAGGTGTTACCGTCGGGATCGCCAAGGGCAATCAGTTCTTCTTTCCGTCCATCGGGGAAGACACGGAAGATCTTGTTGATTTCCTCATCGCTCACATAAAGAAATCCTGCTGTGTCCCAAACAGGTCCCTCGGTAAAACCAAAGCCGGACGCAATCAAATCAAGCTTTGCATCCTGGCTCACAAGCTTCCAAAATTCCGGCGATTGGGCTTGAAGCTCGAACTTGCGAGGAGACTTGCCCTGGCCGAAGCATTGGAGAGCAAACGCAAGCAACAATATGGGATAGAGCCAACGTAGTTTCATAAACCAGCTTCCTTAAAAGAAAATGTGAACGCCAATCAACGTGCTTTGATCTTGCCGCGTAGTACCGTCAACGATGCAGGAGGCAGGTTGTAGACGGTATTTTGGCCCCCGGTGACGGTAGATTTTGCCGGGGGCAAGCCGGGATCAGCATAGCCTTCCCTTCCCGCCGAGTGCCATTGATACTGAGCGCTTCCGAAGGTGACCAGTGTCACCCGCCCCTCAAAAGAACTTTGGCTCGTCCCCTCCTGCTGAAAAACGACCTTCACCGGATGGGCATGATCGTGGTCTTTGTTAATCAGCATGAGAGACCAATCGCCATCCGGACGCAGCGCCGCGTAGGCCGTAACCAGAGTATGTCCCTCGCCGTCTTGAACATCGCTGGCGGCGTTATAGAGCTTATGCTCGGCGTCTTTCGGCTGCACCCATTCCTGGGTAATCATTTGCGCGGCGAAGAACTGGGCGATCGGCTGCTTAATTTGGTAGTTCCGATCTATCATGAACATGTGATAAGTGCCCCAACTGTTCTTGCACGCGGGATGAGGTGGGGAGTACGGCAGAGCATGGTAGTAGTACGTCGCCTTTCCTCCGGCGGTCAAGAACCCAGCAAAGGAATCAGCCAGCCATAGTGCTCCGAAAATATCTACAGCCGCATCCCCGCCGTGGCAGTTGGTCTCGGTATCGAACATGGGGATGCCCGGCGGCAAGCCATCGTCACGCCAAACCTGCATGATGTGGGTGATGAGGCGAGGCTCGTCGTAAAGGTTCTTCCATGGCGTCTCGCAGCCATCGTAGGGATAGTGCTCGAACGACATGAATGCCAGATCGCCGAGACGGCCGTGCGATTTCAAATAGTCGAGAAATCGTCCGAACCACGACGTCCTTCCCTGCGCGTCACGCCAGGCTTGAATGTCCTCGGTGACTCCTTCAAAAACAGGTCCGCCGAGCTTCAAGGTAGGATCAAGCCGGTGCAATGCAGACGCCCATTGCAAGTAGAGTGCACCATAATCCTCAGGCTGCATGTACTGCCCATCCGCCTCTTCTCCCATTTCGATATAGGCAATCGGATATTTCCGTTTCTTGAGATATGCGATTTGCGCCACCGAATCTTCCGGAGTGCTATAGAGCATGGCGATCGGAATCGTGGCGGGTAATCCTCGCGTGATGCCACTGGTAAAAAATAGATCGAAGCCCGGCTGGTCTCCGGATTCCATCCGGTCCGGGGCCACATAAAGATCGGAAGGCTCATGCCATGGATCGATCGATGAACAATAGGTGAGGGTCTGGTTCTGATCGGGCGTGTGGCGCATCAGGTCTTTGAAAGCGCCACCATCGTCAATCGTTCCCAGGTATAACTCCTTGATGGCGTAGCCCAGGCAATTGCGCCGATCCTGCGATCCGTGGGTATCGCAGGTGTCGGAAGATCGAGTCATCAAGATTCGAACGAAGCGGGTATTTACCGGAGCCGATCCAAGGCGGAGCGTAGCATCGCCACCTTTGCCATTGGCGACCACACCAGCCTCGAAGTTCTTCCAGTCCCCATTGCCTTCGTCGTCCATGGCGTTGGGCCCTGTCCAATATTGCACTTGATACGCTTGTGCATACGGCTCGGCCCAGGTGATGCGAATGGCATTGATCGCCTGCTCGCTCTCCATATCGATCACCACCCATTGCGGGTGCAGTGCGTCGTCTTCCCCGGTGAAGGGCTTAGTCAGATAAGGATTGCTCTTCCAATAGGTATTGAGATCGCCATCATTGAGGCGAGAGAAACCGTCGAATTCGGTCCCGTTATTACGGGTAAAGCCGCGGTGACGAAGACTGTATCCGTAGGAATGCCGAATCGTCTCCGTAGGCGTGGAGCTACCGACAAAATAACCCTTCCCTGCCGGATCACTCCATGTTCCCTTTGGGTTCCAATGCCATGCTTGTACGAACAACTCGGTATTTTGCCGGTAGCTGATTGCGCCCCAACCTGCCGATAGAATCTTCTTCAGCGCATCTGGACTGAAAAAAGCGTCTGTGGCATTGCTCGGCACTCGATCGACTGTGCTCCCCAAGGCGTAAGGTGGACGGATGGAGTTCGCCACATGGCTTGGAGCGGCGTCGACCGTAACTGTTTGGCTTTTGCTTCGATCCTGGCTTTGATCCTGCGCCTGAATCGTTCCCGCCAAAAGGAACGCCGCAAAGGCTATTTGCAAATGCGATTGAATTCTTCGGTTGTTCTGTCTGTTGCGCATGATTTCTACAACCCTTTGTATTTCTGGAATTGCTCTAAGATCCGGTCCTGATTCTTTTCGATTTCAATTACCGTCGACGCTGCATGATTTCTCAGATTGGCCTGACTTAAATCGAGCGGGCTTTAGATCGACCTGGCTTACATTGAGCGAACCAGGTCCCGCTCAGTCGCACTGGTATTTCTCACCAACAACAAAACCAGAATCATTCCAGTGAGCGGAACTAGTCCGGCCACAATCATGATCGGGTCGAAGGAGTGCCCCTGCTCCAGCACGCGCGCATCGGAGAAGTGCCCGATGAGCTTGAATGCAATGATTGTGCCCAACCCCGCTCCAGTTCCCGCCAAGCCGCTGACCGAGGCGACCGACTCACTGGCATACAGATCGGAAGGCAGCACGTTGGCCATGGTCGAGAAGACAGCGTAAGAAAAGGTAGCCAGGGCGAAGAGCAGCGTGAGCCAATACAGATGGGCGGTGAAAATGGTAGGAATCAGGAGGGTGACACCCATTCCTCCCAAGATAACCATGGCCCGCCGGGCGGCTCCCAACGACCAGCCGCGCTTGATCAGCCATCCTGAGACGATCCCGCCAAAGAAATTGCCAAGGTCGGCGGCAATAAAGGGAATCCACACCGCCACCAGGCCGCTCTTTAGCTCAATGCCTTTTGCAACGAGGTAAATAGGAAACCAATCGGTCACAAAGAACCAAACAGGATCGGTAAAAGTGCGGGCGACAATTGCACCCCAAGTTTGCGGAAGCTTGAGCAGATCAGCCAATCCGGCCCGCGCAATAGTCTTTTGTGAAAAGGGCGGCTGTGACAAAGGCGGCTCGCGATCGGCCATGATCAGTTCGAGTTCAGCAGTGCCGATACGCGGATGACGCTCCGGAAGATAGTACAGCCGACGCCAAACTATAAGCCAGAGAAAGCCTAGAATGCCGGGAATCATGAAGGCTGGACGCCAGCCCCAGCGAAAATAGATTCCCAGCACAATGAAGGGAGCAACGGCTCCGCCCACGGAAGATCCGCTATCAAAAAAGGCTGTGGCCAGCGCGCGCTCGTGCTTGGGAAACCACTCCGATACAGCCTTGGTCGCCGCGGGCAGGTTGGCGGATTCCCCTCCGCCAAGCAGAAAGCGAAAGACGGCGAAACTTCGCAGGCCGCCCGCCAGGGATGTCAGCATAGCAACTACGGAATAGCCGGCCACCGCCAAGCCCAAACCTAATCTTGTGCCAACGCGATCCAGGAACCGCCCCATCAAGGTCTGCCCCACTGAATAGGCCACCCGAAAGGCAATCACGATGTTGGCATAGTCGCTATTGCTCCAGTGGTAATCGCGCTTCAGATAGGGCGCCAGCACCGAGAGGGCCTGCCGGTCAATGTAGTTGATGGCTGTGGATGCAAAGAGTATCGCCGCAATCCACCAGCGCAGACGAGGAATAGGGCGCAGCGAGGTCATTGGTCTTCTATGCCCTACGCCGATGTCCGCAGGGCGGGGTTCAGCAAGGAAGCAGAGTTCTTATCGAGGTAAATTGTGGCGTTGCCATGCTGCCGCAGGATAGAAGCGGGAGCCATGGGGCCGATTTCGCCCTCAAAACAGGCTTTGATCGCGGCGGCTTTACGGGTATCCGGAACGACCGCCAAAAGCTCCCTGGCCTTCATGATCTGGCGGACGGACATGGAGATGGCGTGCGTTGGAACCTGAGAGAGATCGGCAAACCACGCCTCGCCTACCTGCTGACGGCGGCAGGCTTCATCGAGCGCAACAATCAAATAAGGTTCTTCCGTCTGAAAATCGGCCGGTGGGTCGTTAAACGCAATGTGGCCATTCTCTCCGATTCCAAGAAATGCAATGTCGATTGGCTCCGCGGCGATGGCTTGATTCACGCGGCGAAACGTCTCTGAAACATCTCCCTCTCCATCAAGCAGGTGGTATTGCACAACTCCAGTTTTCTGGATCAACTGTTCCATCAACATCTTGCGGAAGCTGCCCGGATGCGTGATCGACAAACCAACATATTCATCCAGGTGAAAGACCTCGACCTTGCTCCAATCGATCTCCGGTTCGCTCGTAAGATGGTCGAGAAATACTATCTGCGATGCAGCGGTTGCGGCCACTACGCGGGCGCGTCCCTTCTTATGAATCGCTTGGCGAATCGCTTCTGCCGCGTGGCGCGAAGCGGCCTGGCTGAGAGATTGCTTGTCGTCGAATACCTTGATCTGCATCTCCGCTCCTATTTGGCGTCTTCTATTTGGCTTCACCTTATTTGACGTCTTCTACTTGGCGCCTTCTACTTAACCCCGGCCACCGATTTTCCTGCGGAGTGTACCTTTCCCCGAATCACGCTCAATGAAGCCTTGGGCAATTCGAAGATTGTGTCGGCGCCAGCATTCAGCGTAGAGCGTTTCGCGGGACCATCGGGATCGGCTGTGCCGCCGCGAACATTTGGATGCCAGCGGTATTGCTCGCTTCCAAACGTGACCATATCGACTTTTCCGGAAAAGGAGCTATCCTCGGCGGATTTTTCATCATGAAAGACGATGCGGATGGAGTGCGCGTTTTCCTGGTCGCGATTCACGAGCATTAAAGACCACTCGCCATCGGGGCGCAGCACAGGGTACGCTGTGACCAGAACGTTGCCCGCCGGATCGAGCACGTCGCTAGCCGCGGGAAATACCTGATGGCGGCCATCTCCAGGCTTTACCCATTCAAGATTGATCAACTGGCTGGCAAAGTATTGGGATGTGTATCCCGTAATTTGATGGTGGTCATCGGCAGTGAACATTCCAAAACTGCCCAGCGAATGAGTGCATCCCGGATAAACCCCAGTGGAGACATAGTGAAAGTAATAAATCTGGCTTCCACCCGCAGTGAGGAACGAGCCAATGTAATCGCCCAACCACAAAGCGCCAAAGATATCCACGGCATACTCGGCACTATCGGGCGAGATGTTGGATTCACTAATAATCAAAGGTACTTCCGGCGGCACGCCATCGTCCCGCCAAACCTGCATGATGTGCGTGATGAGCCGGGGCTCATCGTAAAGGCTGCTCCACTCGATCTTGCAGGGATCGAAGGGATAGTGCTCAAAGGAAAAGAAAGACAACTCGGCGAGCCTTCCTTTATTCTTGAGGTAGCTCAAGAATCGCCGCACCCAGGATGTGCGGCCTTGGGCGTCGGGCCAGGTTTCGATATCTTCATTCACACCCTCAAAGACGGGTCCACCCAGCTTTATTTTGGGATCGACACGATGAATTGCCGCGCTCCACTGCAAATACAACTCGGCATAGTCTTCCGGCTGCATGTATTGCCCGTCTGGTTCCTCGCCCATTTCCACGTAAGAAATCGGGTAGCCGCGCTTTTCGATATACGCAATTTCGGCCGCCGCGTTTTCCGGTACGTCATAGAGCATGGCGACGGGAACAACGGCAGGCAGGCCACGGGTAATTCCGCTGGTATAGAAAAGGTCGAATCCAACCTGGTCTTTCTCGGCATTCAGGTCTGAGGGCTCATGCCAGGGATCGACGGAAGAGCATAGTGTTTCCGTCTGATCGGGATCGGGGGTGTGCCGAACCAGATCGTGAAATTGCCCGCCGGCGCTGGAGGTACCGAGAAATAGTTCGCGAATCGCATACCCCACGCAATTACGCTGATCCGCCGAACCGTGTGAATCGCAGGTATTGGAAGATTCGGTCATCAAGACGCGAATGAACTTCACCGAGACCGGCGCGGTGGCCAGATGCAACGTCTCTGTTCCGCCTCGCCCGTTGGAGATTGCGCCGGAGGGAAATGTCTGCCACACGCCCTTAGTGGGCTTCTTGATTGGGTCTTCACCAGTCCAATACTGCACCAGGTAACGGCGCGCGAACGGCTCCGCCCAGGCAATGCGAATCGAATCGACCTGCTGATTGCTCTTGAGATCGATTGTGACCCATTGGGGATGGAGTGAATCGTCCTCGCCGGTGAACGCGTGGGTAAGATACGGATTGCTCTTCCAATAAGTATTCAGGTCGCCATCGGTCAGACGCGAGTAGCCGGAATCTGCACCGTCATTCCGTGTGAACCCGCGATGTGGAAGAAAATACCCATAAGAATGGCGGAGCGGCTCCGCGAGGGCGGTGCTGCCCGTAAAGTAACCTTTGCCGCTGGGATCGCTCCACGTTCCTTTTGGGTTCCAGTGCCAGGCTTCGATGAAGAGCTCCGTGTTTTGCCGATAGGTAACGGGCTGCCATCCGGAAGACTGGAACTGTTTGATCATCGACTCCTGGAAGAGCCTGTCGGTGGCTTCGCTCGGCAGGCGATCAATACCGGCACCCAAAGTTTGATTCGGAATGAAGGAATTTACGGAATGGCCGGCAGTGGCATCGACGCGAATGGTCTGCCCAAATACGCAGGCCGAGGCGCACAGCAAACCAAACATACACCCAACAAAAAATAAGGGCCGGCGCGGCCGGAACGCTTTTTTGCGCAATCTATCGTCCGAGATGGGAGCTACATCAAAATGGGTTTCCATGTTTTGCTTTCGAGTGCTGAAATGTTGTGCTTTGCGACTGCTGAATTTAGTCAAAATTTCTTCATAACCATACGCGGCGCCATTCATCGCAACGACGCTATGCGGACATGAAGGCTCTCGTGACGGAAGGATATAGCGCTCCGATTCGACGTTACCGAATCAATGCAGATGCAGCGCTTTATCGCGCTCGATAACCCAGGCCGGAAAGACCGGGAATCCCTGCGGCACCTGCCCTCGAGTGAGCGCCCAGTGATCGAGCCAACTTGTTCCCTCTTCGCCAACGTAAGTATCCGGCAGGCTGTAGGCCTGATCGCTCAAAGCCTCATCCAGCGTGACGAAGCGATACCCTCTTTTCCGCATCACTTCCAGAATCTCGCCAAGATGATCGGCCTCCAGCCAACTCGCGTGCAGCAACAACACCTGCTTGGGTTCATATCCCAATAACTGCTTCGAAAATTGTTCACAATAGGCGAGCACGGCATCCGTATGCGCAATGTAGGCCGCAACTACCTGTTGTTGAAGAGCGTTGTCTCCACGCTTCCGGGCATCGGCATAGACGCCGGCAAACATCCAGTCCCACGCATCCACTGTGATAGGCGCAATTCTGTATCCACGATTGGCAAGAAAAGCTTCTGCTTCGCGCTTGGTTTGCAGATCCTTGCCCGTATCAAGATATGGATGACGGAAGTATCGGAGCTTCATGGCGTGCTGCGAAAGCAGCAGGCTGGTGACGGTCTCGCCTTGAACAACCTCGTCTTCAAAGGCCTTCAGCCCAACTCTATTCAGCGATGCATGGCTGAATGTGTGGTTCCCCAACTCAAATCCGTTTTCGGGCCACATGGCCAGAGCCTTGATCCTCTGGTCGACTTCTCCCCACTTGTAGAGCTTCCTCTCATTAACAAAGCCAACCGCTGGAACCTTTTGCTCGCGCAGCACGGACAACAACTTTGCAGTCATCTCACTCAGGCTGGCGGCGGAAAGACCGCTTGAATCTCCCGAGGGGAGATCGTCAATGGTGATGGCAATCTCTCGCTCAGGCCCGTTTGACGCCGAGCACACGGAAAGGCCCGCAATCAGCAACGCGAGCAACGGCAAAACTGACTTCATTCTCACGCGGATCATCGATCATCCTCCGGCCCTGCAGCTCTTCCTTGACGGTGTTCACAAGCAGCTACCTGATGTCTTCTATTTTTGCTTTTGTTTTCTGCAGGATTCTTTGACACTACCACGATTTAATGACGTTCGCGACCACGATCTCGCGACCGCCATCTCGAGGCAATGATCTACGGCGTGTCTCATCTCCAAGGATACTGTTCACCTTGCCACGATTTGAGACGGAACCGGCGAGGCTCACTACGCCGGTCCCGGCTTGGATCAATTGTCTAGAACACGATCTTGCCCGCGAGTTGAAGAATGCGTCCCGGGTTGGCGGAGGTCACGACACCGAAATTGGAGCTATCGACCAGGCCTGTTGGATTGTTGAATTGGGTATGGTTGAACACATTGAAAGCCTCGGCCCGCAATTGCAGTTCCTTGGACTCGTTAAACTTAAAGCTCTTGAGCAATGCCATATCGAAGTTGTTCAGGCCGGGGCCATGGAAAAATCGCCGGCGGGAATTTCCCAGTTGACCCAGATTTTCCAGGCTGAACAAGCTTGTATTGAAATAGGGCTGGCCGCTGCGAGGATTGGTGTTTCCAAGAATCTTGCCAGGCGTAAAGTTCGGCTCATCAACGCCTGCGCCGGTGAGGGACAGATTCCCATTCTCGCGGATGGAGATTGGAAGGCCGGTAGCCAGGGTGGTGATGCCGGAAACCGCCCATCCACCGAGCACCTGCCGTGCCCAAGGGCCGTTGCCAGCAAGTTTCTGAAACGGAAGTTGAATGGTGTAGCTGCCCACAAAATTGTGGGTTACATCGAAGCTGCAAAGGCCCCGGCTCACGCTCGGATTGAAGGGATTCGTGCGCTCTTCCAGGCCGGAGGAGTTATCGAGGCACTTGCTGAACGTATAACCAGCCAGGAACTCAACGGCCGCGGTGCTGTGCCGCACGCTCAATTGAAGCGAGTTGTACGTGGAGTTGGCGTCCGTCTTCTCAAACGCGTTGCTGCCAAACGCGGCGCCAAGAACGGGATTGCGCACGGTAGGCACCGCCTGCCCTGACGCGCTGACAAAAGGATTGCCAGGACCAGGGTCCATGTTGTTGGGCCCGCAAACCGGACTACCGGGCGCAACCTGAGTTGGATTGCTCAGAGAGAGGCAAAGCCCAGCATTGGCTGGATTGGACTCTACGAAGCTCACGAGGCGATGAGCCTGGGTCCCAACAAAGCTGGCGGAGACAAGAGTTTTGGCGCCAAGCTCACGCTGCAACGATAGCTCATAGTGCTCTGCATACGGCAGACGATTCTTGTGGAAAAACGAAACAGCGCCGTTGCCGGAGATGGGAAGGAACTGTGCCCAAGGAAAGGTGGTATCGGGATGGCCGGGTGAAACGTTGCCGGGAGGGAAGGTAAAGGGAAACTGCTGCGGCACGAAAGACCCGTCCGCACGATTCTGATAGGGCGCTTCAAACCGTGAAGCATTGGCACTAGAGTAAAACAGGCCGTAAGGAATGTCGCCGACTTCCTGGAATTGGGACAAATCTTCAATTGCGGTGTAGAACAACCCGTAACCGGCGCGGATGCTCGTTTTTCCCGGACCGCCCGTCAGCTTCGACAACCAGCCCTTGTCAAATCCCGGTGAGTAAGCAACGCCGAGGCGAGGGCTGAATGCGTTGTATTGCGTGGGCGCAAGCGTTGGCGGAATCCCAGGATCACCGGGAAACACGAGGCCAGTGGGAGCGCCGGGAAACACCTTCGACTGCTCACCAGGAACAATCGTGCCGATCTTATTCTGCGTGTCATACCAGGGCTGGCTGGTTTCATATCGCAGGCCATAGTTCAAAGTCAGGTTGGTCCGCGCTCTCCAGCTATCCTGAAAGAAAGCGCCGAAGTATTTGCTGCGAGAATCCAGAATTTGCTCGCTTGCCTGATTAAATCCCGCTGCGGGGGCGCCTAGCAGGAAATCGGCAAAGTCGTTTCCGGTTTCCGATCCGTCGAAAGTAAATGAACCATTTTCGCCAAAAAAGTTGCGATAGTTGATCTGGTCGTAGTGGAACTGCGCTCCGAAGCCGAGCGTATGAGTTCCGATCACCTTCATCACGTTATCTTGCCATTGGAAAGTGTTGTTGAACTGGTTGGGCGTATCAGTCGGCAGACCGAAGGCCATGCCAAGATTGCCGAAGGCGACGCTGGGAACACCCTCGAATTTTTGCAGAATGGGAGAGATGCCGCCGGGAGAGCCAAAACCCGATACAAATCCCAAGGAAGCCAGAGAGACTCCCAGGCCGCCCTGAGGCTGGAACAACAGATTGGTGGTCCGCACGTAACTGAAACGGAAATCGTTGACCGCGTTCGCTCCGAACGTCTTGGTAGCACCCAGGTTCAGCAATTGCGCCCTGCCCGTTGAAGTCGCATTAAAACCGGGAACGTTCGCTCCCGCATTGGGAAAGGGATCGCTTCGGGTAAAGGTATCGTTGAAATAGTAGGCAAAAAGCTGCCCAAAGCGAGTGTTGAAATCGACGCGAGCGCCGCCCTTATCGTCATTGAGCCTCTGGTTCAACACAGAGGTAAAGAGACCGCCGGACTGGGCGGAAAAAGACGCGGCGGCAGGGATGAAGCCAGCCTGCAGCATCTTCGACGCAACCGGCGAAAAGGCGTTTGTAGGAATGACTCCGCCTGGAAAGACGCACGTACCGGGACCGCACCCAGGGGTGAAGTATGGCTCTCCATTGGAAAATGTCCCCGCCGGAAGACCCATGCGTCCCGCAAGAGCATCGGCCCACGCCTGTCCGTTCACCGTACTTGGCGCATTCCCCAAGGTTCCGAAGATATTCGCGGCCTGGCTTTGCGTATCGTTGAAATTGCCACCTAAATTGCTCTGCGTTGGCGCTCCCACAGTCTGCGTCTGGCCGGTAATCTGCCGAGTGCCCTGATAGTCGATGAAGAAGAAAGCCTTATCGTGCTTGATCGGCCCTCCAAAAACACCGCCGAATTGGTTCTGAATAAATGTCGGCACCGTGGAGGAGAAAAAGTTGCGGGCATCGAGGTTGGTGTTGCGCAAGAACTCAAATGCGGTTCCGTGCCATTTATTCGCACCGGACTTGGTAACTACATTGACCTGACCGCCGCTGTAGTTCCCGTATTGAGCGTCAAAGTTATTCGTAATGATGCGGAACTCGGCGATAGCGTCAAGGTTGGGTACGATACCCGCGCCATTGTTCTTGCCTTCTTCGACGTTGGCGCCGTTGACCATGAAACCATTGGAGGTTTCGCGCTGCCCATTCACCGACTGGTTACCTGCATTCAGCCCGCCTGAAGGCGTGCGATCGCCAAGATCGCCAGTATTGGTTCCACCACCACCTCCCGGCGCACCGTTCACCGAGTATGCGGATGGAACCACGCCGGGCTGCAATGACAATAAATCGGTATAAGAACGGCCGTTGAGGGGAACGGAGGTAATTTTCTCGCTGTTGATGACCTCGCCCATCTGGGTATTTTGCGTTTCGACCTGCACAGCATCGCTGCGCACGGTCACTTCCTCGGTAACGGTCCCGATTTCAAGCTTCACGTCCACACGCAATGCCGAGTTCGCATCGACAACCAGGCCGGTCTGCTTGAATGCCTTAAAGCCCTGGATCTGAACCTCAACAACATAGGTTCCAATCGGAAGGACTGGAAAACTATAGAAGCCCTTATCGTCGGTCTTACCCTGACTCTTAATGCCAGTCTGCGAATTGGTGGCGACCACCGCCACGGCAGGCATGACAGCTCCGCTGGAGTCTTTGACGAAACCGGATATGCTGCCGGTAATGTCTGCCCAGACGCTCATCGTTCCTAACAAAACAATGCCCAACAACATACAAAGCGATTTCTGCCCAGTCATCATCCTCTTCACCTCAATGAAGTCCATGGTCCGCGCAATTCAAATTTTCAAAAGCTGGAAAACGATAAAGACCACTTATGAAAGCGATCTCGAAAAAGGTTCCGCGCCTCGGTCCGCCAAACCGCACTTACAGTCTGAACCAGCTCCACGCCCTTTATTCAAACGTTATAATACTCTCGAATTACGATTGCCAAGAGAAAAAGTTTTTGGTAAGTGCGCGAAGCAACCGAGGATCAAACCCCAATCGATGGATATGAAAAAACGGAAGCGAGCCGCGCCGCTTCCATCGGGAATTTCACTTAATATCCTTAACCGGTTAGATCGGTTTGCACTCCAGCGAATGAAGGCCCGCCTCAATCGGCCATCTCATCCAATGGAACAAAAACAGATTCAATGGTTGGGACTTCGGCGATCGGCAAAACGCCGCTTAAAAGAAAAGGTCTAAGAATCTGCTTATTTCTTGATGATTCCCGCGCAGCAATTCCCGATCCTGCAATGCTTAGCCATTGGAAGCGGACCACGGAAAACGCTTGTAGACTTTGTCGTTCCTGCCTGGGCGTTGTTCCGGCTAATCGTTGTTCCTGGCTATTCCTCGGCGGGCTCGCTCTTAGGCTGCTTGCGGTTGGCGGACTGCGTCTTCCGGGGCTGGGCATTACGAGGTAAAGGTCCTGCCGCCGTTCCCTCAGAAGTATTCGAAACTTTTGAGAGGAAGCTCACAAGATCGTCAAGCTCGCCTTTGCTAAGGGTAGAGCCGTAGTTCGACGGCATCAAGGACTGACTGCGATATTCCACGTTCTTCAGATCGGATTTCTGAAAGAGATGGAAAGCACCGTCCATGGTCTGCAACTGCAGAGAGAAATTGTCTTCGTTGCGAACGACGCCGCTGTAGGTTCGCTCATCGCCAGCGGTCAAGGAAGCGCTCTTCAACACATCGCGGCCTTTCCCAGGTTCAAGAATCGCCTTGCGGACCTCGTCCGGCGACTTGAACTGACCGTATTGCGAAAGCGCCGGCCCAATGAACCCGCCTTCTCCGTCGATGGTATGGCAGGAAGAGCACTGAGCCTTGCTGAAGAAAAGCACACGGCCCTTCAGAGGATCACCTGGAATTGCGCGGACTGTCTTGCGGCCCTGCAGGACATGCAGATAGTCCATGATTGCGCGAACCCTAGACTCCTCCAGAGCCGCGCGAAAGCCGGGCATGCCCGCCGATGGAATTCCATCTTCAATGATCCGAAACAACCGGCCATCGGAGATTTGCAGCGCCTTTTGGCTAGCGACCAAGTCGGGCGCTCGCCCTCCGCCGCGCCCATCCAGGCCATGGCAAGAGGCGCAATTCGCAGTAAACCATTGGCGTCCAGGAGCGTGGTCTGGGGTGTCCGCCGATCCCGTAACGCCGGAACGCCGCTGCAAATTCCATCCAGCGACCGGGACCATGCCCACAACCAACGAGATGAGGAAAACGGAAGGCAAACGGGACGAGAAGGCTTGTCCTATTTTTGAAGCTTTGTTTTTGCGATAGGACTCTTCGCCACCTATCATGCGCAAGCTTGAAATAAATCGATGAAGACGAAGACGGATATTTGCTGCCATGAGTGAACCACCAGCGTGTTATAGCGTTTTCAGCGTTACTGTATCCTGTTTACTTGCTCTCCGTGCGGCTTTTTCTTTAATCGAAAACCAGATGGAAAAGCCGCGCAGTGACCCTTGATTCCTGATCTACACTTACGCTGAAAACGCTTTAAAGTCCGAGCTTAATTTGAGGAGGATATCATGCGCCAGTTTTTTCTCTCACGTGGAAGAGGGTTTGTAGTTTCACTTGTACTACTAGCTGGTATGTCTCTAATAGCGGTATGGCATAGTTCGGCGCAGTCGTCCCAAGCTGCTCCGGTGTCCGCCCCAGATTCAACTCTATTGGAAGGATTCCGGCATGTGGAAGTGGCGTCCGTCTCGGACGCTGTAGAACAAATCGTGGGCCGCAAGATGTACATGAGCCATCAAATGCGGCCTATCTTTTCCTCTAAGTTCGCGGGCTTTGCCCTTACGGTGCAACTCAAGAAAGACGAAGGCAACAAGACCCCCGACGCGCTGAAGGGTATGCTTTCAGCGATTGACCAGGGTTCTCCCAATTCGGTTTATGTGATGGTGGTGGAGCAAGGCGTGGACATTGCCGGGATCGGCGGCCTGATGGGCACTGCTATGTCGGCTAGGAGCTTTGCGGGGGCGGTCATCGACGGCGGTGTCCGCGATGTTACCTACCTGCAAAAGATCGGCTTTCCAGTGTTCGCACGGGGCATTGTTCCTTCAACGTCCGTGGGGCATTATCGCTTTGCAGGCGCCAACATTCCCGTGGTCTGCGATGGGGTACAAGTCGCTCCTAACGATATCATCGTGGCCGATAGCGATGGAGTTGTAGTGGTTCCAAGAGCCAATGCGCAAGAAGTACTGGCTCGCTCACAGGAGTTGGACTATAAGGAGCACTCCATGTACGGAACCATCGAAAAGCTGAAATCGATTCAGCAGGCTGTGGAAAAATTCGGGCGACTCTAAAAATTCGGGTGCCTCTAGGGCGTATAGGCGCGACACCAGCTTCGAATAGAGCCCAAATCGAACTTACCCATTATTTGCATATTGCGCGGAAAGAACTTTCGGCAGATAATCGGATGCCATATTCAAACGTTTGAATACCAAGCAGTGAACCCATTGTCGCCATCCCCCAAGACTCTGCTCGCAGCTTCAGCCGCCCGGCAATTACGCTTTCGCGCGGGGCTCTTGGCGATTTTTACTCTATTTGTTTCTTCCATGTGCCTTGCGCAATCACCCGCAAGAACGGCGGCGGACCGAACTCCTTGCAAGATCGAACCGGTGAACTTCGAGGGCTGGAAGGCCCAGCAACTCTCGAACCGATGGCTCAAGCTGATTCTTGTTCCACAACTCGGAGGCCGCTTGATGCAGGTGATCTTCGGCGGCCATCCCTACCTGTTCGTAAATAAGCACTATCTTGGCCAATACCATCCGCCCTCCGAGGCCACAGCTAATCTCAACTGGTTCAACTACGGCGGCGACAAGATTTGGCCTCTGCCCGAGGGCGATCAGGATGAACGGCATTGGCCCGGCCCCATCGCTGACGCATTGGACGATGGCGAGTATGGATTCAAGATTCTCTCCGAACAGCCAACCTGCCGTGTCTTGCTGGAAGGGCCTCCCGACCCGCAAACCGGGCTGCAATATTCGCGTGAGATCGGCGTACGCTCAGACTCGCCCGAGATCTCTTTCCATGCGGTGATGAAAAACATTACGGGCCATCCGATCGAATGGTCCATGCAATCGGTCTCGCAATATGACACATCGGATGGAAAAAACGGACTGAATGGCAATCTACGGGCCTACGCTCCGGTGAATCGAAGCAGCGCCTACCCCGATGGGTACTACGCGCGTACAGGACTTGGCCACTCTCCTGCCTACTCCGTCAAGGACGATTTGTTTCTGCTGCATTGGCTCAACTTACAGAGCGAAATATGGCTCGACTCAACAGGTGGATGGTTGGCCGTGGCGGATGGCGCGAGCCGTTATGCGATGGTAGAGCGATTCAACTACCAACCGACCGCTTCCTACCCTGGCAAAGCAACAGTGATTTTTTACAGCAATGGCCCGACATTGCATGTGAACGAGAAGGGTGAGCCTTCTTTGTCAAAGGACAACCCCGACGATGCACTGCACTATCTTGAGGCTGAAATTAACAGCCCGTTGGTCAAGCTTTCGCCTGGTGAAACCTACGCGATGGACACAAAGTGGTTTCCAACGCGCATTGATGCCCCTATCACCGGCATTGAAGACGCGGGCACGATTGCTGGCCCTATCCACGTTTCGCCGGGCGCCCACGGACTGCTTCTCACGGGCTCGGCCGGGGTGTTCTTCTCTGGCAAATTGGCGCTCTATTTTTACGACCGGAATGGCATTAGGAGCAGCGTTCTGCCGCTGCAAGCTGTGGATCCCCTGGAGCCACTGAATCTGCACGAGGAGTTTCAAGTTCCGCCTTCGACTACACGAATCTCCCTCCACCTGATGGACGATGTGGGAATGGACAAGGGGTCTCTAGGTGAAGCGGTAGTTCCATCAGGAAATGGAGGATCGTAGAAAATGTCGATGCAACGAAACGCCGCTGCCTTTGCGCTCCTGCTCGGATGCCTATTGCCGGTTGGACGAGCGCAAGACGGGCCGAACGCTGCCATCTCCACCACCATCGACCTTCTTCCCGCCGACCTCGTTCAGCCCGCGGGCCAAAACTGGACCTCCTATAACGGCGACTACTCCGGACGCCGCTATACCAGCCTCGCCGAGATCAATACGGGCAATGTAGGCCGTCTTCGCGCACAGTGGGTCTTTCATCCGCCTAACTCGGCCATGATGGAGGTCACCCCCGTAGTTGTGAACGGCATCATGTTCGTAACCTCATCGAACGATGCCTTTGCCCTCGACGCTAGAACCGGCCGCATGATCTGGCACTATTCCCGCCCGGTCACCGAAGGCCTAATCGATGATGCCTCGCAGCACATCAATCGCGGTGTGGGCATCTGGCACGACAGGATCTTTCTGGAAACCGATAATGCGCACCTCCTCTGCCTTGACGCTCGATCCGGCCAGCTTCTCTGGGAGGCCGCCTATGCCGATCGCGGCAAGAACAAGAACTATGGAGCGACCAGCGCTCCGCTGGTAGTGAAAGACAAGGTGATCGTGGGAACCTCGGGTGGCGATGATGGCGTGCGCGGCTTTGTTGCGGCCTTCGACGCCCGCACTGGAAAAGAAGCTTGGCGGTTTTGGACGATCCCCGGACCGGGAGAGGTCGGAGCTGCGAGTTGGCCGGGCGAGCTTTATCTGCGCGGCGGAGGCACAACGTGGATGCCCGGAACCTACGATCCCGAACTGAATACTCTCTATTGGGGAACCAGCAATCCTGCTCCGGATTTTGACGGCACGGTCCGCCCCGGAGACGATCTCTACACCGACTGCGTGCTTGCCCTTGACCCCGATACCGGCAAGCTGAAGTGGCATTTTCAATTTACCCCGCACGATTTGTTTGACTACGACGCAACGGAAACCCCGCTACTGATCGATGCCGTGTACCAGAATGAGCCGCGCAAGCTACTGGTGGAAGCCAATCGCAACGGCTTTCTCTATGTGCTCGACAGGGTCACGGGCAAATATCTCGCAGCAACCCGCTTTGTCGAAAAATTGAATTGGGCCACGGGCATCGATCCGCAAGGGCGGCCGATTCGGACCGACGTACAGCCATCCGAAACGGGATCGCTTGCGTGCCCAGGCTTTGCCGGCGCCACCAATTGGTACTCTCCGTCCTACGATCCGGCGACTCGCACCGTCTACTTCCTCGCCTTAGAGGATTGCGCCACGTTTTTTAAACATCCCCAAAAATTTGTGGATGGAAAGACCTTCTACGCCTCAGGCGTCCGCCACCTCTCCGCGGACAAACCCAAGAAAATTCTGCTGGCGTACAGCTTGGATCGCGGAGAGTTTTTGTGGCGCTCACCGCAGGTGGGCGAAGGACATTCATGGGGCGGCACAATGGCCACTGCCGGAGGGCTTGTGTTCTTCGGAGATGATGCAGAGTCCTTCGAAGCCGTTGACGCCAAGACCGGCAAGCCGCTTTGGCACTTCAATACCGGGCAATCCTTGCACGCCTCGCCAATGAGTTATGCCGTCAACGGCAAGCAATATGTCGCTATCGCTTCAGGAAGCGACCTTTTTATTTTTGCACTACCGGAATAGATCGGTATGGATTTCTATCTATCAGAGGAGACCGAGCATGTCGTTCTTTCGCTATACCAGCAATAGCTTTACCAGAAGGCGATTTGGCCTGGGGCTGGCATCACTGCTCCCCTTGGGAATTGCCAAAACCGCACTCGCCCGCTCCACGCCTGAACAAGAGAGCGGAGCCGTCCACAAAATGAACTCCGATGGCAAGCCTGCCAGCGGTAAAGACATGATTACCCCCATCGTCGCCCACAATGGATTGATCTACGTTGCCGGGCAGGGCGCTCATGACGACCGCGATCCGAAAGAGTGGACCATCGACAGCCACACCACCAAGGTAATGGATAGCGTCAAGAAACTTGTGGAGGCCGGAGGGAGCAATGTAGACAACATCGTTCAGCTCACAGTCTTTCTGGCGAAGATCGATGACTACGACGGCATGAACAAAGTATTTAAGACGTACTTCCCGCACGGGGGACCGGCTCGCACTACGGTGGCGGTTGCCGCGCTCCCCGGAAACTCTCTCGTGGAAATCAACTGCATCGCAGCGGTAACCCATCGCTAATCGGTTTTGAAAGGAGCAGATCATGAAATTACGTTATGAGTGGAACAGGCGCACTTTTCTAGGCGGCATGAGCGCCCTTGCGGGGGCCTTCTTTACCCGTAAAATGTCCGGCTTGTCACAGCCGGGTAAAAGCTCCCTTACCGGTTTTGGACAAAGCAGTAACGTCTACGAGGAATTGGGCGTTACCACCGTGATTAATGGAGAAGGCACGATGACCATGCTCGGTGGCTCTCTGATGCGCCCCGAGGTGGAGGCCGTGATGGCCAACGCATCACATCACTTTGTCCACATGCCCGAACTGGAAGTGGCGGCGGGTAAGCGCATCGCCGAACTACTCAAGCTTCCGGAGGGATACACTACGCTGGTAACCTCGGGCGCGGCGTCCGCTATCCAAAATGGCCTCTGCGGCGTGCTTACCGGAGACAACGAAGACTTCATCCGACAACTACCGGACGTGACCGGCATGAAGTCCGAAGTCATTATTCAGAAGTCGCATCGCAATCCCTTCGACCATCAACTTCGCGCGACCGGAGTGAAGCTGGTGGAAGTTGAAACCAGGGAGGATGTGTTGCGAGCAGTCAGCCCGCGTACCGCCATGATGCACTTCAGCAACTTTGCCAACGACAACGGGCGAATCAAAGTGGATGAATGGGCGAAGCTAGCAAAGGAGCATCAGATTCCCTGCTTCAACGACGCCGCCGCCGATGTGCCGCCGGTCTCACATCTTTGGGACTATACCCGCATGGGCTATGATCTGGTGGCATTCAGTGGCGGCAAGGCCATGCGCGGCCCGCAGTGCGCCGGGATATTGATTGGGCGCAAAGACCTGGTTTCCTACGCACTCCTCAATATGTGTCCGCATGAGGATACGTTGGGGCGCAGCCAGAAGATCGGCAAAGAGGAAATCGTGGGAATGGTGAAGGCGGTGGAACTCTATCTTGCTGAAGATCAAGAGCCGCTCATTCGTGAATGGTGGGCGCGCCTGGACAGAATCTCCACTCAGATCACCAAAGTGCCCGGAGTGACCACATCATTTCATGTACCCGGCATTGCCAACCACGTTCCCCACATGAACATTAATTGGGACCCGCGCCGCATCAACCTCACGTCTCGTCAGGTTTCCGAGGCGCTGCGCAGCTCCAAGCCCGCAATCGTCCTGGGCCGCTCGGAAGAAGGGCTCTCGATGTGTTCGTTCATGCTTCAGCCGGGCGAGGACAAGATCATTGCCGAACGCTTAACGCAAATCTTTCAGGGACACTCGGCGTAACCGCCGGGTGTCGCCTTCTATAAATCAAGGAGAGCAATGCAGGGCGGCACAACGCGAATGCGCTGGTACCTGGTTTTCTGGCTGTTCGTTCTCAGCTCCGTGGCCTTTCTCGACAGGGTGAATCTTTCCATTGCGGCAGGTTCCATCGCCCGGCAATATCACCTCACCGATGTCCAGTTGGGTTGGGTCTTCAGCGCTTTCCTAATCGGGTACGCAGCCTTTCAAGCTCCCGGCGGCTGGCTTGCCGATCGGCTAGGATCACGCTACGTGCTGGCTGTGGCGGTGCTGTGGTGGGGCATATTTACCGCCCTCACGGTTGTGATCCCGCCGGAGATCGGTGGAGCGATTTTTGCTCTCGTATCTATCCGCTTTCTTCTTGGCGCTGGTGAGGCCATCATGTTTCCGGCATCCAACCAGTTCATCTCGCGGTGGATTCCCCAGAAGGAACGCGGCAAGGCCAATGGCTGGATCTTTGCCGGCGTTGGCGCAGGCTCCGGCATTGCTCCTCCTCTTGTTACGTACATCATGACCCACTATGGCTGGCAGCGGTCTTTTGAAATCTGCGCGGTGATTGGCGTAGCCGTGGGACTGGTATGGGTGCTGATGGCGCGAGATGCGCCGGAGCAGCATCCTCTGGTCAGTTCATCAGAACTGGCGCTGATTCGTTCCGGCCTGCCTACGCCGGCGAGGTCCGGTTCGTTTCCATGGAAGATTCTGAAGAACCGCGACCTGGCGGCTGTTACGCTCAGTTATTTCTGCTACGGCTATTGCGCGTGGATCTTCTTTAGCTGGTTCTACACTTATTTGGCGCGGGTACGCGGCTTAAATCTCAAAACAAGCGCGTTTTATGCCATGCTGCCGTTCCTCGCCATGGCGGCCGGGTGCGTCATCGGAGGAATTGTTAGCGACTCGCTCACCCGCACCTATGGCAAGCGCCTGGGGCGGTGCGGCCTGGCCTCGGTTGCCATTCTGGCGACTTCGGCATTTTTGCTGTTCGGATCGCGGGCCCAAAATGCGCGTGTCGCAAGCATCGTACTAGCCTGCGGCGCAGGCGCTCTCTATTTGGCTCAAAGCTCTTTTTGGTCGGTATCGGCCGATATCGGCGGCTCTTCATCAGGCTCGGTCTCCGGAATCATGAATAGTGGAGCGCAAATTGGCGGAGCCGTAACCGCGTCGCTCACGCCCGCAATTGCCAACCGCTTCGGGTGGACGGCATCTTTTGCCGTAGCCGCTGGGCTATGCGTTCTTGGCGGGCTAGCATGGATAATGGTAGATCCCGAACGCAAAGCGCCTGACGCTGGCTTGGCCATTCCTGTTGCAGCCACCCCCTCGCGGCAGAGTTCATGAAGGCAAGCAGCCTTTCCGGAGTCGGTCTGGTACTCTGATATCGCTGAACTTTCTACATGCTCGAACGAAGCAGGCCCACGGGCTTGCACCCCATCACCAATTAAGCATTCAACCATTGCATACATTTACATAAATGCTTTCAGGTCATTGAAAATTGAAAATTGAAAGCGGAGGGAGATCACCATGATTGATGTTGGACTGATTGGCTTCGGCTTTGCTGGACGCGTCTTTCACGCGCCCATCCTATCGGCAGTTCCCGGATTGCGGCTGCGAGCGATTCTTCAGCGCACCCCTCAACACGATGGCAACGATGCCGCCGATATTTATCCTGAAGCCCAGATCGTCCAAACGGTGGAAGAGCTGCTTCGCATCGACACCATCAGGCTCGTGGTTGTGGCTACGCCCAATACCTCCCACTACCCGCTGGCGAAGCAATGTCTATTGGCAGGACGCGATGTGGTGGTGGACAAGCCGTTTACCACGACTTATGCGGAAGCCGCCGAACTCGTGGAACTTGCGCGGAAGCATAACCGGCTGCTCGCGGTGTACCAAAATCTTCGATCCAACGGAGATTTTCGCACCATCCGGCAGCTTACGCAGGCAGGACGTTTCGGACGCATTGCTTCTTACGAAGCTCACTTCGACCGATTCCGCCTGCAGATGAGGCCCGGAGCCTGGCGTGAACGTCAAGAGCCCGGAAGCGGCGTCTTTTTCGACCTGGGCGTGCATCTGATCGATCAGGCATTTGTGCTGTTCGGTCTGCCAGAAGCGATCACGGCTGACATCCGTATGGAACGGAAAGAATCCATTGTCGACGACTCTTTCGACGTGACCTTGCATTACTCCAAAATGCGTGCGCTGCTGCGAGCGAGCATGATCGCCCTGGCTCCCGACGTACGCTACGTCGTGCGCGGCGAGGAAGGGGCTTATGTGAAGTACGGCACGGACCCGCAAGAAGAGGCGCTCAAACGGGGCGAGATTCCGAAAGACGATAGCTGGGGCCGTGAACCAAAAGAGAAATGGGGCGTGCTCTCAACGCCAGGGGTCTTTTCCATCTCTGCCGAAACTATCCCAACGCTGCCCGGAGATTACCGTCTCTATTACTCCAATGTGCGAGACGCAATGCTGGGCAAGTCCCCAATCGATGTCACAGGCGAACAGATGCTCAATGTGATGGCCGCCTTGGAACTTTCGGTTGCGAGCAGCCGTGAACGGCGCACGCTGGACTGGAAGAATATTGGCGGACAGAGGAACTCAAAATGAACGATCCACAGAAGAAAGAGCAGTATTCTGACGCACGAGATAAAGAGATACGCGCGGCACTGGATCAGCATTGGGCGGCATCCGATGCCAACGATTTTGAAACGGAGCACCACATCTATCGCGAGGACGCGGTGCTGGAGTATCCACAGTCTAACGAGCGCACTCGCGGCCGAGCGAACATACAGGGCCAGCGTGCCAGTCAACCGAGCAAGAAGCGCTTTACGGTGCGGCGAATCATAGGCAGCGGTGATCTTTGGGTCACCGAATTCATCCTTACATATGACGGCAAGCCATCCTACACCGTGAGCATCATGGAGTTCAGCGGCAACAAGGTGGCGCGGGAAACACAGTACTTTGCCGATCCGTTCGAGGCCCCCGCATGGCGTGGTCAATGGGTGGAACGGATGGAAACATAGTCTCGAATTGCGAAAATTCGCTACGGCTCCATCCATGCCCATTGGACCCAACAATGGGTGCAGTTCGATCCCTGCGATTGCTTATAGCGTTTTCAGCGTTACTGTATCCCGCTTGCATGCTTTCCGTGCGGCTTTCTTTTGAATGAAGAACAAGGGCAGAAAAAGCCGCGCAGAGACATTGGTTCCTGGTCTACACTTACGCTGAAAACGCTCTAGCGATTGACGAGACTCTGTAAGTGCGCGGGATACCGCTCGCCCTGCACATCAATCGCTGACACCGCATCGTGGATTTCCTTCAGGTCGCCGGCAGTCAACGATACGTTCGCCGCGCCCAGGTTCTCATCAAGGCGGTGCAGCTTTGTGGTTCCAGGGATGGGTACGATCCACGGCTTCTGCGCGAGCAGCCATGCCAGCGCAATCTGTGCCTTCGTCGATTTCTTCTGGTCGGCAACTCTTCCGAGCGCATCGACAAGGGCCTGGTTTGCTTTACGCGATTCCTCTGAGAAGCGGGGAACCATGTTGCGGAAATCTGTCTTGTCGAACTCTGTTTTGTCGGAGATTGCTCCGGTAAGAAACCCTTTTCCGAGGGGACTGAAGGGAACAAATCCGATACCGAGTTCTTCGAGTGTCGGCAGGATCTCTGACTCCGGCTCCCGCCACCACAAGGAATATTCACTCTGGAGCGCAGCTACAGGCTGGATGGCGTGCGCGCGGCGAATGTTCTTGGCTCCCGCCTCGGACATCCCAAAATGCTTTACCTTGCCCTGGCGGATCAGATCCTTAACAGTTCCGGCGACATCCTCGATCGGCACGTTGGGATCAACCCGGTGTTGATACAGGAGATCGATAACGTCGGTGCGCAGTCTCTTCAGTGCCGCCTCCGTGTGCTCGCGAATACGTTCGGGCCTGCTGTCCAGGCCTTTCGCCGGAGTGCCTTCCTTAAAACCGAATTTAGTGGCAATGATGACTCTGTTGCGGAAAGGCTCAATGGCCTCCCCAACCAATTCCTCGTTCTCATAGGGACCATAAGCCTCGGCCGTATCGAAGAACGTCACGCCGTGTTCAAACGCGGCGCGGATCAACTTGATCGCCTCTCCCCTTTCAGTGGCCGGGCCATAGCCAAAGCTCAATCCCATGCAGCCGAGTCCCAGAGCCGAGACTTCCAGCCCGCTTTTTCCCAATGTGCGCTTGTTCATTTGCCTCTCCTGTCGTGATGTTTGCCTGTATAGACAATAGTTGGCCATGACCGTGCCCGGTCACAACGAGGGATGAAAATATGCACTTGGGGTAAGGTAGTGTTGGACTGCGCCATGTCAAGGCCGTTGTTGGGAATGGTG
>Ga0070734_10000596_pt1 | contig 69887 bp, 68 predicted proteins | sample Coa_R1_8_FD_66444 | JGI IMG/M metagenome (GOLD analysis project Ga0070734, IMG submission 66444) | Surface soil microbial communities from Centralia Pennsylvania, which are recovering from an underground coalmine fire - Coalmine... | ecosystem: Environmental > Terrestrial > Soil > Unclassified ...
TTGGATTTCGAAGTAATGCGCAGGCTTTTTTGGCGAGGTCATGGAAACGATCTTCACCGGTTTGCCCGTAGTCAGCATCCCATACATGCCCGCAGCGCTGATACCGATTCCCTGTTGTCCACGACTCATCCGCAGTCTATGAAATTTCGAACCATAGAGCAGTTTTCCGAAGATTAGCGGGATCTGTTTTTTGACAATGCCCGGCCCGTTGTCTTGGACACCGATTTTGTACCGATTGGGACTCGCCGCTTCGATATGAACCCAGACCTCGGGAACAATGCCCGCTTCCTCGCAAGCGTCGAGCGAATTGTCGACAGCCTCTTTAACCGCAGTCAGGAGAGCTTTTCTCGGATTGTCGAAGCCAAGCAGATGTCTGTTCTTCGCGAAAAATTCGCTGACAGATATGTCGCGCTGTTTTGCCGCCATGGTCTCCGCCGTGACGGCGCGGCGCTTTGGCTGTTCACCGGTTTTATTGACGTTCGGCATATTTGTGTGCACTTCCATTTTGCCAGACTTTACTTGGTTACTCATGAGGAAACCTGTTGGCCGCATAGCTCCCAGCATCAAGACCGAAATTAGTAACGACAAGCCCTGGGGCTGCATCTGGAGCGCCAGCGCGCGGGGATTTGCGGATTGACCGCTCTGTACGGGCGCTTCAGATACAGCGACTTGAAGGAAGCCGTCTTCGGGGCTATGGATTTTGTATGTGCTTGGGCCGGGTTTGAAGACTATCCGGCTTCCCAACGAAGACTGATCCGTCGGTTTGAATTCAAGAATTTTCCAAACCAAAAATGTGCGGCTGTGTGCCGCAGGAAGGGCATATCTGTGCAAGATACGTATACCATCGGCGCCCGCGTGGGCGCCGGCATTCTGGCGAAAGCCGACCGGCTCTTTCGGAATGATGATGAAGGCCTATTTGTGGAATTGCTTCAGAACAGCAGACGTGCTGGAGCCACGCGAGTGGAGGTGACCATCAGAAAAGTCGAATCGTCATCGCGCACTGAATCTGAGGTCACGGTTCACGACAATGGCGAGGGGATCGCGGACTTCGCGCGTCTGCTTGTTCTCGGAGAGTCGGGATGGGATTCTGCTACGCAGGAGAAAGAGGATCCAGCCGGTATGGGGTTCTATGCTCTGTGTCTTTCCGGCGCGCGGGTGGCAAGCGGTAATCAATACTGCGATATCGCGCCGGCCGCTTTCCGGGGAGAGGTTAATCCGGTCGTCGAAACCCGAGATGAATATGTATATGGAACACGCCTTGCATTTCTTCGGTCTTCTCCGATACAGGCCCTCGAAACGGCGCTCAAGACGTCCGCAGAGTTCTACCCGGTTGCGGTTTACCTGAATGGCGAGGAACTGGCCCGACACGATTTTCTTGAGGGAGCCCTCCACCGGGAGGTCATCGACGGAATCGAAGTAGGCCTTGCTACCCGTTTCGCTCATAGTTGGACGGCATATGGGGACGACAAGAACTGGAACTTCTATGGCGCTCGCATTCAGGACTACTTCCCCGGCATTTCCGGAATCGTTCCCGAGTCCGGGTCTCCTTCAGACGTGTATCCGCTCAAGGCCCGGTTCAATGTTCTTGAAACCGGCCGGCTCAAACTTCAACTTCCGGACCGGCGAAGCGTCATTCAAGACAAGTTCCTTGCCGAGTTCAAGAAGAAAGCAAGAGCCGCAGCCTATCGATGTTTTCAGAAACAGCGGCGCCATGCCCTTGCTTTCGCGGATTGGCAGGAAGCACGTAGCCTTGGTGTCGAGCTGCCGGAGGCGTCGCCGCTCCTGACCACCTGGGAGGGCCTTGCAGCCGACGATTCCGGACATCAGATGTTCGGTGAAGATTCGACTCACTTCGTTGCCGATCTTGAACAGGTGATGTTGATTTCCAAGCACGTCGTAGACATTCACACCCTCCAGGGGGCTCTGCATTCGGGCGCATGCCTCGATCGCACTCTCTATCGTGAGGACTCGTCTCTGGATGGATATTGCTGGTATGACTCCCTGCCGCGTCTCAAGAATGTGGCTGTGGTGATAGATGGTATCCCTGCTGCGGAGCATCTCTCCACCCGGAAAGAACGCCCGGAAACGATCGAGTTGCACGTTACCATCGAGCAAAAGGGGAGGAAAGATCGCCGGATGGTGCTGCCCGCTTTTATCCATGTCGATTCCGAGGATCTCAACGCGGCATCGTTTGCAGCGATTAAGAACAGCCCTTGGGACAACGATGATAACTCGGGCGTTCCATTTTCGATCGAGGACTTTCTGACCTATGCAAACTTCTGTTACTTCGATGAGGGAGATCTATGGAACACGCAGATGGATCAATATCAGGACTGGATCCTGGAATGCACCAACGAGTACTTCCGCGGGCCGCGCACCAGCTTGATTGCGATTCTTAGGCGGGATTTCTCGCACGATGCCCGTAAGATCGCTGCCCGCCTCGACATTTCCAAGATTAGCTTCACGCGCCAGCCGGAAACGCCCGATGCCTGGACAATCAACTTAATGGACGGAAGTGGAGAGTCTACCTAACTGCCTCATTTCGATCTTCGGTCCTTTTTTGCCCGCACCATTTCTCATTCACAAGAGGAGATCCATGTTTCGCGAACTCATGCCCCTGATTCAGCGCCGTCCTTTGACAATTACCGTGGCGGCTCTTGATGACAAACAAATCGCCGTGAACGTCGTGCCCAAACCGCTAGAGAAAAATAAGGCAGCCAACGGCTCGATCAAATACAACCACAAGAAGGAAGTAGCCGAAATACCCGAGGTAGCAATTCATGCGCTCACGACCCCATTGAGCATCACCGGAACTCCAGAGGAAATTGATGCACAACTGGTCAAAACGCTAAGTGACTTTACCGCACTTCATCAGGGTTTGCAGAGCAGCTACGATGCTGCCGCCAGTGCTATCCAGGAGGCAGTGAGAGCCATTGATGAGCGAGATAAGCAGAAGAAGGACGCAGACAAAGGAGCCCGGAAATCTGCAGCGGCTAAACCCGAAGAAAAGAAAAGGCCGGCGGAGCCGGAGCTACCATCGCTGTTCACGGCGCCTGGCGCAGTGAGTGCGAACGATGACCCTTTGCCATCTGGCAATAGTGCTGCTTCAGCGCAGAACGATTCTCAACCGCAGAAGGAAGAGGGGGAACAGCAATGAAGGTTAATGCGCTGCGGCGCCGATTTGTCTTTAACGGGATGGAACTGCCCGATCCCGGAAATACTTTAACCGTTGAGGAAGTTCAGGAAATGTATACGACCGCTTATCCGGAACTATCGACCGCCGCTGTCAAAGGGCCCAGCCCGGTGAACGGAGCGATGGAATATACCTTCACCCGGGAGGTGGGCGTCAAGGGATAGCTAGGGAGAAACCCGACGTCGCTAAACCGGAGTTGGTGGCGATAAGGGCGTCCACCGAGACTTATCTGTCACTCATGAAACTGCCGTACGAGACAGCAGCAAGGCCCGGCATCACCCCAGCTGGTCCGCGATTACAGTTACCGATTCCGCCGTCAACCTCTCGGACCGTGCCGAAATTTGACGCTCCGCGATCTCGCCTTGGCGACTCCGGTTCTTTTGCGACAGCGGGTCCCACCTTTCGAACCCGGCGGGTGGCCCAGGCTTTTGATCTCGCTGGGGTCACCAACACAGGAGGCATCCTCGGTGGGCATGGTGCGCGCAAAAGATCTGTAAAGGCCTAGTTCGTCACTCCGGCACGAACCGGCAAACCCCGCCCGATTGAACGATCCAATCACAATTGTGAGCCTGTCCCGGTTTTGGGCTTAGCTTCGGTGAGCCGCATTGATCTGGACTCGCGTCCTTTGGACTCTTCGGCCCGACCCAAAGCACAAAATCGTTACCTGCATCCGGATCGATCGAGAAGAACTTCTTGTGCTTTATTCCCGCGCCCTGGAAAGCATCAAGCAGCGTCCGCGCTTGCGCTTCCTGCCGCTTGTTTCCGACAGTGATCTGCACGTCGATGATCCGCTCATCTCCGACCGGGACCACTGAAACCTCGTTTGTCTTCCAACTCTCCGCGAATAGCTGCTTCAGTTCCTCGGCGTAAGCGAACGTATTGGGTCCGCCTGAGTAGAACACTCGGAGCCGTGAACCAGCGTATTGCTTGATAGCAGGGCGGAGTTGCACTTTCTGGTAATCAGAGATGTGACGTTGATCGGATTGCTCATCAAGCTCCGATGGCGAGGGCAGAGTCCGCACCTTGCGCACCGTAACGGAACCGTCTGGGTGCTGGTAGCTGTACACGTCGAGCGTGTTCGTCACGTCTGTCGGCAATTTCATCGGCTCAGCGCATGAGCGCGTTTCTTTCGCAGCGAGCGTGTAAGAGGAAGCGAGGAGCCTGTCGCGACAGCTCAGAGCCGGTGATGCTTCGTCCTCTATGGTGACCTGTGTGGCCAACTGAATCTGATGCTGAGCACCCCGGACAATCAAGTTTTGTGACGAGTCCGATTCTTTTGAAGTGGCCGTTATGGTGTACTCTTCGTCCCACGGCGACGATGGCGTAAACCAAAGGTACTGATCGGATCGCAGCGGGCCGGGATCGATCTCGGGAAAGGACTGAACGATGGTGCGCCCAGATTTGTTGTCCTTCAGCGTTACTTCGACTCGCGAAAGAGCGTGCGGCCCGACGATCTTCACAAAGAACGCGCGCTTCTGACATTCCATCAACTCAGTGCTGGGAGCCAGGTAGATGAAAGTCTGAGCACTCGCCACTTCCGCGCGCTGAACCCCAAGGGCGAGGAGCGCCCAAAAAAGCAGGCACACGAAAAGTAACAGGCTCAGCTTCGATCCGGGATGTGAAGCGGGCGCTGGTGGGCGGCTAACCTCTTTCCACAGCTTCCACGTCGCACCTATTAAGTGTCCTGCGCAAATGGGAGCCCACACCCAGAGGAGCGAGGCAAGTCTCTCCCAGCTAGAGGCGTTCCTGGTAGCAAAAAACCATGCAATAGCGATCACAGCCCCGAGCGAGTCAATCCACTTCGCTTGGACCGTGGCAAAGAAGCTGCGTACGAATGTTGTGAGCAGGCGGCGCAGTAATATCCAGGCACCGTATCGGGGATACACGCAAAACGCCTTTTGGCTCTCGTGGGGATGAAAAAGAAAGATTCTGTCAAACACCTTGGGGTCATCTTTCAGCGCCCGCGCGACCTTCTCGGCCAACTCCAGGAAGCCGAAATCAACCCCATGAGTAGGCGTGTTGTGCAAGAGTGCTTCATCGCAGAAAAAACAGAGCAGATCGAACTCCGCCAGGGAGTATTTCGCCCGATGGTTAGCACGTTCATATTTTTTGATCTTGTCTCGGATGCGGTCGATTGCCGCATGAACCATCGCATGCGGCGTATATGCACCGCCACCTAACTCGAACATCACCCAGGGCTCCTCGGGAAAATCAAACTTCTCTCGCGGGTAAATCCACATCTGGTCAAGATACTTTGCGAGTGTTGGGAAACCTGTGAAATCTCTGACGGGACCACCTTGAGGAGTGTTCCATGATGGCACGGAGACAGGTGGCCTTTGCGGTTCATCAGGTGGGTCCGGCGTCGAGCTTTCCTTCACAACAAGTGCGAAAAGTTCACGCCTGAACTGGGCCTGATCCTCTGACTTTAGCCGTTTCGACTTATCATACAGGACTACCCTGCCGATGCGATCCGGCTTGGGCTCATTTTCGCTTTTGATGACTGCAAGATAGCTGTCTTCTAAGAGCTTCCGCCCGCTGCCGCCAGTGATCTGCTCATGCTCGACCCACTTCGTGAGTTCGACGCCAATTTTCTTTCCAGACTTACCAACGCAGAGGACATCTGGCGGATCAGGACCGTCGTCTTGGCTTGCAAGTTCTTCACTTGCGAATTGCGGCTCAGCGGCAAGAAAGGCATTCCAAGCTCTGCGCTCGTCATTGCGGAGCATAACGTGATTGTATGCCGGAACCGAAATAAGTATTCGAAAATGTCACCTGCCAACTAATACTTGATGGAAGGGATGCCGAGACCTTGCTCGCGCGCCGCTCCCGATTCCATATCCAGCGATGCGACGATCCTGGTTTTGGGACGGCAAGGCTATGAAACAGTCTGTCCGAGGAAAGAACGGCCTTGGCATGATGTTCGAAGTCGGCACATCTGTAAGTACCGATAAGTAAGAGTTAACGGGAGGTAGCGCGAAGGGATGAGCAAGCCAAGGCCCGCCCTGCAGAAGAAATGCCGCAACTGCAGTGTCGCTGGAAAAGTCGGCGGTTGTCTTTTTGGCTGCACGGCGAAAGAAAGATTGACGAGGGAGTTGGAAATTAGGATCCAGGGAGCCGCGCCCCGTATTGATCCGATCCTGGAGCAACTACAGAAATGTCCCGAAGCGTTCCATGCAGGCAAGACCGTCGAGCGGCTATTTCAACTCTCAAGGGGTCAAGACCAGGAAGACGGCAGTCGTCTCGTGCCTCCGCTTGCAACAGTCGTGAGTCCATTCGTGTAATTGGCAAGCCGGTCGGGCTCACGCTCCCATCGCTCAAGGATTTACGGTCTTGCTACCGTTCCATCACCAACGATCAGCTTGCAGCCAAAATCGCCGCAAGTATGGTGCGGCTTGGGTTTTGCGAAGTAGACGACTGGAAGGGCAATGCAGTCGATTTTGTCCGTAGTGGGCTTAACCGGTTTTGCTGCAAGCATCGCATCGAGGTTGTGTCCGAGGTGTTTCCTGAAAGCCAGGTTCTCCTGACCGACGATCTCTCCGAAAGAATTGGCGACGAACGCGGACCCAGTTCACGATTGTTTGTGCTCGTCGATTATCAGGGCGTTGCGATGGTGCAAGCTGGACGGACGCTTGAGCTTCTTGGCTGTCAGGATGCAAATCTTCCAAGGGCATTTTTTCAGGTGTTGGCTGCCAACCTGGGGCGCTGGATGCGCACTTACGACTACCGAGATGCGGAGCACTATGCTGAAAATCAGATTGAATGGCTGGATGAAGACGAGCTGAAGGAGTCCTTCTATCCGCAGGTTCCACAGGCAAGGCCCGCGTGTCTCAAGGATTTACCCGACTACGATGAGGCAGTGAAGTTCCTGAAAAAATCGTTGGTCAATGGAGGCAGCGGGGAAGTTGCTGAATTGCTTCGCCTATGTCTTCGGATGCATGCAGAAGGGTGTAAATACGACCTTGCTTACCCTGCAAAGCTTTGCCAGGAGATTCCGGAAATTGAAGATTACATCGAAAGCACCGACGATCCTTTGCCTGGGGCTCTGATCGTGGCTGAGGAAGGCGATCTGACCGAGGCGTGTTTTACAGAGGAAATACAGTACCTCGGACAGGAGAATTGGATTTCCGCATCGCTGATGCTGGCTATCAACCTGGATCAAGGTGCATTGGAGATCGACCGTAACGTGATGAAGGTGTTCGATCATCTTGGGGCAATGTTGCGTTCGCTGGCGGTGGCTGCCAAGCTTATTCAGACGATGAGGAGACTTTACGATGGAAGCTGCAGTCCGCGTGGGCCAGAGCCAGGAATTCAAGCTGAGGCAGGCGCTCCTGCTGTACGGGGAGAGTGGCTTTGATATGCATCAATATCGGCGGCCATTTGTGACGCTTCACGATGTGATTCATGAAGACGGTGAAGCGAGGCTTTCCGCGGCCCGGTTGCTCACCCCCGAAATCCTTCGTTCGATACTTGTCAACCTCGGAGAAACGCAACCCCTGGAGATTCTGCCTGAATGCGTTCTGGCGCGCACGGCCGACTCAATCGTCTGGTGGAGTCCGCCAAAAATTCGCCCCCTGTTCTTCACTGGTGCGGATCCGCTTGCTGCAAAACTCAACAGCAAGCAGTATCCTCATCCGCCGCTGGTGTTCAAAGTCTCAGGCGACAACCTTTGGATCCGCGCCTTTGCGAAGAACCGAAGGCCCACCGGGGCTACAAAACTCTGTGTCGCGCCGTACTGGAACGTGTATGACAATGGTGCTGTTTGTACAGGAAGCGTGAGGCTTCCCACGAAGAATTCCGTTGCCGCGATCGAGGAATGGGAAGGCGCATTCTTCCATAGCGCGTTTTCGCACGCTGGAGGCGTCATAAAGCACACCCTGTATCCAGGGGGCGTTTTGGCGCTTTGGAAAAGCCTGCGGGGACGGATCGGGTTCCCCGTCAAGTACCTCAACCCTCTCGACGACACCCTGGAACAGTTCGTCACGTCCAATGAAAAAGGCTACCAAGTCAGGCGCGCCCGTCCGTGAGCATCTTCTTCCATCGAAACTACTGACCAGGCAAATCAAGATCCTCGTCGCCGGTTGTGGCGGTACCGGGAGCGCCATGGCAACCGGTCTTGTCTATCTGCACCAAGCCCTCTTGGCCTTTGGCCATCCGATGGGCCTACACGTGACCCTCGTCGATGGCGACAAAATCAGCGCTTCCAATTGTGTCCGCCAGCCTTTTGCTGAGAACGAAATTGGCTTGTACAATGTCGAAGTTCTGGCGACCCGCATTAACCTGTTCTGGGGCCTAAACTGGGATGCCGACGCCAGATACGTCAACTCGTCTTGGAGTCCGACGATTCACCCCGACTTCCTCATCAGTTGCGTCGATAGCCGGTTGGCGCGTAAGCAAATCGCGGGCAGCGACGCTTACAAAGCGGCTTCCCACTGGCTTGATCTTGGAAACAACACGGATACAGGCCCAGTTCGTACTTGGACATGCCGGAGCTGCCAATGTGGAGAGTGGCCAGCGACGACTTCCAAATGTCGCGGAACTGTTTCCCGAGATCATCAACGAAGAACTGGATGCGCGGGATAAGCAACCCTCTTGCAGCGCACTGGAGGCACTTGAGCAGCAGTCGCCCTTCATCAATCAGGCGCTTGCTTATCCGGCTCTAGCCATGCTTGCCCAGTTCTTTCGCAAAGGGAGACTGTCCTATCACGGCGGTTTTCTGAACGTTAAGAGCGGAAGGCTGTCGTCGCTGCCAGTCTCTCCAGCGGTCAGGCCCGGTATAACGGCTCGGTAGCACTACTCCTTGGCTCCATCGAGGCCAGGCTAATAGCGCCTATTCAACCAACCAGGAAAGCGACTCTCAGCAATTTAGAGGTACAAAATGAGCAACGACCGCCGCAGGCGGAGACGACGTTCGCCGCCTTTCACCTAGTACGGCCTTCTTTATGATTTTATCGGTCGCTGTTTCGCTTCAAATGGCAATCATGAATGCAGAAGATGCGTCTGTCAGGATAGTCCTCCCGCTCAAAAATACCGGGACATTTTTCACACTCACCCATTGAACATTCGTCTGATACAGAGGTCAGCACTTCGGGTTCTTCACCAAGTGGGAAGTAAAAGCGCTCCATGGCGCCCCCTCAAGGCCGATGCATTGGATGATCGTTCCCTCAGTCTAACGCTTTTCGGTAGAATCGGCTTAAACATCCCCCCTGGATTTGAGCTGTGCCCATTCACCTCAACAAAGCCAAGTTCCTGGAACCCATGCTGCTTCTGCCAACTCTAGAATTGCCCGAAGGTCCAAGATGGACTTACGAGCCAAAGCTGGATGGATATCGAGCGCTTGCTTTCAAGACAGCCGGCAACGTCCATCTGCGCTCAAGAAACGATAAGAGCTTCAACGGAAAATATCCAAGGGTCGTCCAGGCGCTTTCTGGCCTGCCTGATGAAACCGTAATCGATGGCGAGGTCGTTGCCCTCGACGAAATGGGGCGACCGTCGTTTAACGCTCTGCAGAATTTTCGCTCTGCTAGTGATCGGATCTTCTACTACGTCTTTGACGTGCCATTCTTGGCCGGCCACGACCTAACATTTGAATCACTTGAAAAAAGGCGAGAGTTGCTCCGACAGCGGGTCCTCCCCACACTCGCCGATCCGGTGCGGGAATGCCCAGAATTGAAAGCAAAGCTTGTCGATGTACTTCAGGCCGTACGCGCCCAGCAGCTCGAAGGTCTTGTCGCCAAGAACCTCGACAGTGCCTATGAATCAGGCAAGCGGTCGGGAGCCTGGCGGAAAATGCGGCTCAACCAGAGACGCGATTTCGTCATCGGCGGATACACAATAGGCGGCGATACGTTCGATGCCATCATATTCGGCTTTTACGATGGCGATCGGTTCATTTACGTGGGACGAACTCGCAACGGATTCTCTTCGATCGCGCGGGCTGATTTGCGGGAGCGCTTCCGCTCCATACAACTCACAGAGTGTCCTTTTGTGAACCTGCCCGAGACCAAAGCCGGCCGCTGGGGATTGGGCTTGACTGTCGAAAAAATGAAAGCCTGCCGATGGATTAGGCCGGAGTTGGTTGCGCAATTCGAGTTTGCAGAATGGACTCCTGATCAGCACTTGCGCCATTCAAGCTTTATCAGTCTCAAAGAAAGCGTAAATCCCCGTCAAGTTCAGCGAGATTAGACCATCGGTCCTGCCCAAAGTCTTCCAACTAATGAATGAGATCGGCGCTTGAGACGCTATTGCGCTGCTAACCTTCTGGGCACATTTCAGCCTGCTGACGCTAGACTTCATTGTGCCATCGTAGCCCGGCCCGACCTCAGCACTTGATATCTAATCAATCTGTTACGCCAACGGCCGTACAGCGATAGCGGCTACCTTCACTCCCCAACGACATTGAACTATTTGAGGTACACGCAGATGAAATCTTCCACTGAGCGGAAGAAGTCTTCGCCGGCATTCACCTACCAGGAGGCCTGCACCATCCTTGCAGCTCTTCGAGTCTTCCAAGCGCATGAATTGACGGACTTTCTTCCCAACGATCCTTTTACACGGATCCGCAACATGGAGCACTTCGACGACTGCGCTCCGCTCACCGACGAAGAGATTGACGAGCTTTGCGATCGAATCGAAATACCTCCGTTTCCAGAGTCCGGCATATCGTCCGGTCCAGACCTTGATGGATAGCTGGTGGCGCGAAATTAATTCAATTCTTTAGTCGCGATCGTCGTCGTCATCGTGATGTTTTTTATGCCAGCCCTTGTGCTTTCCGTTGTCTTTGCGCCAGCGATCGCGGTCGCGCTCCCGGTCATGATCCCAGTGGTGGTCGTGCTCGAAGCGTCCGCGCGGACCGCGCCAGTAGCCACCGTAGTAGCGGCTCTCCTCATAGTATGGGGCGACCCAGACCGCGCCAACATACGGCGGCCGCGTCCAGTAGCCTCGATGCCAGTAGTAATGACCATCCACCGGATACCAGTAGCCGTTGACCCACACGTACCCGTTATCTTCCGGATTGGGGTTTGGCGGGCGAACGGCAATCACTCGCGGCGGAGGAGGTGCGCCGATCTGAATTCCGATTGAGACCTGGCTGAGCGCGAAAGGTGCGCCGACAAAAAGTGTCCCTGCGAGCAGCAGCATTCCCATATACGTTTTGTAGGTGAGTTTCATGTTCATGACTCTCTCCGTGTTCCTGAAGCGCCGCGGGAATTGCCTCCGGCGATTCCGGATAGAAGCAGGGGCCACAGCTGAACTGGGTGGTTGCGGCGTCAGGTCCCCATTCCCATCGTACAAGCGTAAAAACACCTTTGAGCGGTTTTTGTCGCGAAGTGTGATTGGTAAGGCACGCGCACACCCCATCCTCAATATGCGCTCTCTCTCCGATTTCGAGCAGTGAAAATTGCGTCAGTAATGCAACTCCCTTCAAAATTCCCTGAACGACTTTGTAAACACCAAAGGCGGAGTGGGCGAAACAAACTAGCAGCTTTCCGCACATGAATGAAACATTACTCTTTCCCGTCTATGAATAAGACGTTACTAAGGTGTGTATGGTGTTCCACGTGGCGATGGCAGTCATCAGGACCGCCCCGACGACGTCATAGCTTGTCGACCAATCGAAAGGAGCGTACGGTCCTTACCCGGATCGTAGGCGACCGCACGATTCGGAACGACCTGCATATGGTCATCGAAAAAGAGCATGTGCTTCATCCCAAGTGGCTCCGAAGATGTCTTCGGCGGCAAATTGCGCGACATTCGGCGAACTAGAAACGGACGCTGAAAAAATTGCGTACTTGAGTCGCAACAAATCTGTACCTGGTAATCCCTCCTAAACGCTCTTCTTTTCATTTTGATCTCCCATTTTCTTTCAAAACAAGACTCTCAAATCACCACACAAAAGGACTACCTATGACCAATGGAACGCTCGTCGCTGGTCCGCTTCGGAAGATCGGGCGGCCCGAGTTATCACTTATTCAGGCTCCTCCGGCTACGCTGACTCATAAGCCTGTCCCCCATCACGAAATCGTTGAAGCTCTGATTGAAACGCTCAGCTTTCGCCATATCGGCGTCGTTAACGAGGAATACGCTGTTTCAAACGACGGCATGAAGATGTTCGGCGTCGTTGACCTTGAAACTCAGATGGCGGGGTGCAGATTCTCGATCGGACTCCGAAACTCACACGATAAGAGCTTCCGGTTGGCCCTCACGGTCGGTTACAGGGTTTTCGTGTGCTCGAATATGGCATTCAGCGGCGACTACACACCTGTGCTGGCCAAGCACAGCCAGAATTTCAATCTCCTCGACGCCCTTTCAGTCGGCGTTGATCGCATTCAGCGAAACTTTGAGCCCCTGCAGCGGCAAATCGAGACCTGGCGGGAAACTCAGCTCACCGATGACAGAGCCAAATTGATTCTCTATGAGGCCTTTGTTGAAGGAGAGTTGGAGGCGCCAAGGAGCTTACTTCCTTCCGTCCACAGCTTGTACTTCGATCCAAGGTATCCGGAGTTCGCGCCGCGGACTATGTGGAGCCTGTCGAATGCGTTTACCAGCGCTTTCAAGGAACTGGATCCTGTTCCGCAGTTCAAGGCGACCGCCAAGCTGGGGGAATTTCTGGGCAGGCTTCAGAGCTAACTTAAGACCTCTCGGCCGAGCCCGCTTCAAGGAGAAATTCGAGGAGCGGGCCGTGTTGTTCCGCCGCATTCGGCGTAAACCTTCGGCATCAGAATCACGACGCGCTGCCTTCCTTTGTTGATCTGATGATCTACTCCCGTCCCACTGTAATTGCAAAAGGAATTGGCCCGAAGCTCGCTTGACCATCCTTATTGCAAGCGTCCCTAACTCCTTAATCTTCCGAGGAAACAACTTGCCAGTATGCTTCAACGAAATACGAGTCCGTGAACTGCAGCCTAGAAGGTCCTATCACCGTTAATGGCCGTTGCTCCACATGCGGTTCAGACGCTGTAATCCTGATCAATGAAGGAAACAGTACACGCAAATCCTTCAGCCCATCGTTCGAATCGGGGAATGGTCCGGTCGATCAATGAGATCGGGCACCTGACCGGGAAGCAGACGATCGCCGAGTTCGCGGAGAACGCGGAAATCATTGAGATGCTCACCAGCCTCGGTGTGGACTATGCGCAGGGCTATAGAGTTGCGCAGCCGCAGAGAGTGTTGAAGTCGCCTGTCGCCTAGCGAGCTACAAACTCCAGACGCATTGACAAGTCCACCGCCCGGACGTGTTTCGTGATGCTGCCTATGGAGATGTAGTCGACGCCGGTTTCCGCGATTGCACGGACTGTCTCCAGCGTTACGCTCCCTGATACTTCGATTTTGACACTGTGGTCGCTGGCTTTGTTCAGCTCTATGGCGGCTCTCATGTCGTTCAGGCTGAATTCGTCCAGCATGATGATGTCCGGTCCTGCCCGCAGGGCCTCCGAGAACTCCTGCAGCGTTTCGACTTCCACTTCGACTTTCTTTGAACCTGCCGCCCGGCGCGCTGCTCGGATTGCCACTGTGAGGGAGCCGGCCGCAGCGATGTGGTTTTCCTTGATGAGGACTTGATCGAAGAGGCCGATCCGGAGGTTCTGGGCGCCGCCACAGAGGACTGCGTACTTCTGGGCGGTCCGCAGTCCGGGAAGTGTTTTTCTCGTATCGAGGATCGCGGACGCGGTTCCGGCGATGGCGTCTACGTAACGGCGGGTGGCGGTGGCAGTTCCGGATAGGAGCTGAAGGAAGTTGAGGGCGGCCCGCTCGCCGGTGAGCACTGGTCGGGCGAGGCCGGCAATCTCGAAGAGAGTTTGGTTTGCGGCGACTCGGTCCCCGTCATCGGCGGTCCAGGTCAGCTGGACCGATGGATCCAGCTGATGGAACACCTCGGTGACCCAGGGGCGCCCGCAGAGGATGGCGGGCTCTCGGGTAATGACCTTTCCGGTCACACGTTGTTCGGCGGGCACCAGCTCGGCAGTGATATCGCCACTGCCGATGTCCTCGGCCAGGGCAATCGTCACCTGCTGGGCGAGGTTGGAAGGGAGATTCAGCATCCCCCCAAGCATAATTTAAAACGGTAGGCCGTGCGATGCCGATCCCATTTGCCTGGTTATCAACTAAATAAGGACGCAATTGGAATATCGAGCGCATCTGCGATTTTGCGCAAGGTTGAAAGCTCAGGATTTGTAGCGCCATTTTCGATTTGGCCCATGTGGCTTCGGTGGATTCGGCAAAGATCTCCGAGACGCTCTTGAGACCACCCTTTGCTGCTACGGAACTCGCGAATTCTTTCTCCAATCGCCCTCTGAAGCTGCTCCTGTCGGGACGCCGCTTCGTTATGAACTGTGCTCCCTTTCATAAATCGTTCCTCTCGGCTATGCCTATTATACCAAGACCTGTAAATACTGTTACACGAGAGAGGACTTATGCACAGCGACCATCCCTGACAACTCTGCTTTCTCGCGGACCGAGATCCACGGAATTATTACGGTCGAGGTCATCCACGCGGATGCAGAAGGATTTTGAATCGAGAAAGGTGTCATATGAAACTCCGTAGACGGGAATTCTGTCCAATCCATCATTCGCTATTCTGTTGTGGACGCTCCAAGACATCCGGAACGAGCAATTCTTTGATAGCTCTGCGTCGCATTGATGATGCGCATCATCCCAGAGGCTATCGAGAAATCCGCTCACCCTCGGAAATGAAGCGACTGCTCAAGCAGAAAGTCAAAGAGCAAAACTCGACGTGCGGGATATGCGGGGAGCGCTTCATAGATATTCGAGATATCGTGCCCGATCACAAAGATCCGAGAGGCATGGGCGCAGCTTGGCGCGACGATCATCCGGACAATATCCAGGCAGCGCATCGGCGCTGCAATCTCGAGAAGGGATCGAAAAGATTGCCTGGGACTCTGCCGAAGAGTGAGACGAAACCTCTTTAAATTCCTTAGAAGGGAACTCGCGGCTGCTTTAGTCGTTCACAACCTCTTCAACTTTCATTGCGCTTCGATCTTGACGACTTGAGTCTCGAGCATCATCCCTTTCGTCTCCGCAGTGTCTTGCTCACACCGCTTTAGCCAATCCATAGCTCTAAGGACAATTCATGAGCGCTCCATTGTATGCAGTCCAGCATATCCGCAGGATGCGCGGCGGTTCCCAGGCGCACCTCATGCGGGCCTCGGACGGCGCATTCTACGTCCTAAAATTCCAAAATTCTCCCCAAGGATGTCGGATCCTCGCCAACGAAATGTTTGCGACGTCACTCGGACTCTGGCTCGGTTTGCCCATGACGCAACCAGCGACAATCGAAGTGTGCGATTGGTTGATCGACAATACCCAGGAGCTGCGCATTGTGCTTCCAAACAGGGAAGTGCGATGCAGCAGCGGGTTACAATTTGGGTCTCGATATCCTTGCGATCTCCTCAGTGAATCCAGAGAGATCCATGACTATCTCCCTGAGTCCTTCATGGGTAGTATCAACCAATCGCTGGCGTTCGCACGGGTTCTGGTCCTCGATAAGTGGTTAGCGAACGTCGATGGTCGTCAAGCGATCTTCATTCGCAAGAAACGATCAGATCCCTTCAATGCCGTCTTCATCGATCAGGGATATTGCCTTAATGCCTTGGAATGGACCTTCCAGGACTTAACTTTGCATGGGGTGTACTATCGAAATTCGGTCTACAAGAATGTTATGGGTTGGGACGCTTTTGAGCCAACGCTAACGAAAGCGGAGCAAGCAGATATCAACGATATTTGGCGCTGTGCAAACTCGATAGCGCCAGAGTGGTATGACCACGACATTCCCGCTTTGGAAAAGATGGTGCAAGCGGTGCACGCTCGTCGTGGAAAGATTCGCAGTCTAATTGATGCTTTCCGTCAGTCCACTCGTATGCCGTTTCCAAACTGGAAGGGGAATCCTTAATTTTGGAACGTGCGCATCAAGAGGTTGTATAAATTCAAAGACCAGAAATAAGCCGAGCAGGGCACCTGCATCCCGGTCTGTTGTGCTCGCCCATGAGGACGCCGTGTTAGTGCTGATGGGAAAGGTTTCGCCATTTCAGACTATCGCAAGTTGTTGCGTCCACGAGTTGCACGCTTGCGCACGTGACGGGGGCGGGGGGGGGACCAGCGCAGAATGCGACGGGGTTGTCATCAAAGGCTTTCGTCTTCCTCCGTGTTTCGTGCGTTTTGCAAAATACTGTTTTGGATATCTTGGGTGCAACCAGGAATGTTCCGTGCTCATGGACTGAGGTAGCTTGGATATTTGTGAAGGTAGATCTTCAGAAATTCATTGACATCGTCCGCATCGACATGAAGGATCACCACACGATTGCCGCAGGTCCAGAGGTAGTAGGTCTGGACGACCCCATCGTGAGTCTCCGATTGAGCCAGGACACGATTGCCAAATTTCATTGGCGTTTCCATGTCGTCCAATGTTCCGACCGCTAAAAGAACTCTGTCTTCAAGGCTGTATCTCGCCCACTCTGGATTGGGATACTCCAGCACGATCACAAGGGCGCGAGTTGCAGGATTTCTGCGTTGATCTTCAGGTGCGCCGTCCAATTCATAATTAGTCCAATACACTTGCGCTGGTGGCTCTGAAGGTTGTCCAGTCTTTGGATCCAGGTGGGGGGCGGTTTCGCCAGAAGCCAGCATGATTGGGCGATAGCGACCAATAGGCGCGTTAAACAGTACCTTTTCCTTGGGCGGCGCTTTAACCAGACCCAGATTTTCAAGAGAAGGTCTGGCGGCCAGATGTTGCTGGTACGCTCTTCTGCGACGGATTTCCTTTGTGAGCGGAAATCCAATCCAGGCACGATAGGCCAAGAAAAATGCAGCCAACAATGTCGCTATTGAGATCGGTTGCCAATAGCGGCGACTGACTTTGGTTTGCGAGGAAGGCTCCTGCACGATTCTTTTGACCGATCTGCACATCTAGTGCCGTGAAAAATCAACAAAGGACCGTTGCTGCTCGCGAAGAGAAAACTCCAAAAGCCGATTAATCGGTACATCGTGAAACATTTCTTCGACTGCCAGCCAGAAGAGTCCGCGCATGATCACGCAATCTTTCAGGCAGTAAGCCGCAAAAAACTCGGCCTGATTCACGAAAACAGTTCTTCCGTCGAAGTAAAATCCAGGTTCAAAGCTTTTCAGCGGACGCCGCTTGCGGTCGGATTCGTGACAAAGCCAGCGCAAAAGTGCGGCTGTTTCACAGGATTGAGCACCCCATGGATCATCTTTTGCCAATCGACTCCACTGTGGCGCACGGCTAGATGCTTGCTTATCGTTTTGATCGTTCATCTTTCTACTGGATACCCTGAAGGAGTTCCGAAATACCGATTTGTAGGCCCTTGGCGATTGCAATCAATGTAGTAAGTCTCAGATCGTTCTCGCCTCTTTCAATCATTCCGATTGTGGACACGACCGATTCCGCATATATCGGCAAAGCTTTCCTGCGAATAACCCTTCGCGGCGCGTTGGTCGCGGACGTGCCAGCCCAACTTAGCCAGTAGGTCGTCGATTGGCCGAGCACCTTTTGTGCGGGGATTTTGCTTTAGCATTTTGCGCATTTCCTTCTTCCAGGAATTTGGCTCTTGCAACCGGACGCAGGAAAAGACCGATAATCTTTGCTTCCAATTGAGTGAGAGAGAAAGACTTGGACAGAAACCGATGTTCGTCTTCGGCGGAAGGAAAGCTAGCGGCTACCGTCCCCCGATCTTCCGCCGATATGAAGAGCGTCTCAATTTCGGGATAACGTTGCTCAAAGATCGCCGCCACATTCATGCCCGCCACATAAAACGTATAGGGATCGGCGATGAGAGCGTGGATAGGGCCGGAATGAGCTAGACCGGCGATAAGGGCATCTTTGACAGACTCGGCAGGCAGGAGATCGAAACCGCGTAGAGTCAGGCCAGCTTCGACAGTTGCCACGAGAACTGAGTCCAGATCGAGGAATAGCACGGTCATCGGCCCTTCTGGGACCCGGCTGACAGCAAATTCAGGTGATATGGGGGAGGATTCTGCTTTTCGGAGAGACGGATCGTCGATCTCCGTTTCGTGGGCGAGAGAAGCGGAATCTGCGGAAATCCTCAATTGATTGCGACGGTGGAGCATGGCTACGATCCGCTTGGCTAGAGTAGATGGGCGAAATGATTTTGGAAGAAATTCAGCATCCTCCAACAGGGTTGGGTTCTTTGCCAACAGGTGATATTGATCATAGCCAGAGACGAGCAGGACTCTAAGGTTGGGATGGCGTGTACGAACAACATTCAGGAAATCATGCCCTTGGTTTTGGATCGTTACGACGTCCGCCACCAAAACATCGATCGGTTGGGGATTGGAGAGCGAGAGTTCAAGCGCCAGAGGAGCGGTATGCGCATTCAAGACGCAAAAGCCATGGTGAAAGAGGCTCTCGGCAAGCATCTCGCGCACATCGGTCCGCGCTTCCACCAGCAAGATGGTTGGAGGCACCATCAGACTGAACCTTCGGAACTGGATTCGCGCAGTAGCATTGGCAGCACGGTTACTTCAGAGGCTTGGGGGCCGCGCGGGCCTTGCACGATGTCAAACTCGACATCATCCTCTTCGGTAAGGAACTTGTATCCGGATTTTGCAATGCCGGTGAAATGGACAAAAACGTCCGGCTGGCCGTCGCGCCCGATAAATCCGTAGCCCTCCGCGCTGTTGAACCACTTGACTCGTCCTCTGAACCGTGACATTTCTTGGGTTTCGTTCCTTTCAAAATTCCAACCGCAACTTTCTATCCATGAAGTTGGGCCCCAGCATAAAAATGGACCGCCAATAGAGTTCGCATGGCGGTCCCCCGCTAAGTAAAGGAGCATTAGCAACGAAGGCCGGAATCCCCGAGGTCTGCAAGTTCTGATGGTCAGTACGCACAACCCGGTAATTGACGGCCATGGGCGGGAGTGTATCAGAGAAATGAAAGCAATTGCTAATATTTTTATTAGCCAATAATATCTAGGCAGCGTAAAAACCAGTCGACTGGAGAATTCCTGTGGCAGCGTGGAAGGACATGCCGCCGAATCAGTAAGTCCGGGCATGGACTCTATGGTTCAGCGGGACCGGATCGCTATCCGGCCAATGGAGTATCAAGCCTCCATCCGCAGGTGTTTTTGAAGTACGGCTGACGATGACGCGCTCTCGGCCGGTCAGAATAGATCCAGTCTATGCCCTTGTATAATCGGTGGCCGATGGAAAGCTTGGCTCGTGATTTGCGTTACGCCTGTGGGCTCTACAGTAAGAACAAGTCCTTCACGATTGTTGCTCTCTTGATTCTGGCGATTGGGTGCGGAGCAACCACAGCGCTTTTCATCCTCGTCAACGCAATTTTGCTGCGGCCCTTGCCGTTTCCCGACTCACAACGCATTGTTGAGATCAAGCGGCGTCTGCCGGTGCGGCCGGAAGTCGCAGTTAGCTACCCCTGGTTCCGCTATGCCGCCCGAAACAGCCGGACGTTTGAATATTTCGCCGCTTGGGGTGGGTCCCCTGGAGTGAATATCTATTTTGGTTCCGCAGCTCAAGCGGTCCATAGCCTCAATGTGAGCGCCGACTTTTTTCGCGTGCTCCATGTTCAGCCATTGATGGGAAGAGATTTCAGATCCCAGGACGATGTGCCGGGAGCTCCGCTGGTGGCTGTTGTCAGCCATGGACTCTGGAAAGGGCTATTGAATGGCGACGAAAAGGTTGTTGGGCAACACGTCCGCATGAGCGGCGAGGACTGCACCATCATTGGCGTCATGCCTCCGGGTTTCACTTCAGGCCCGGAAGTAGATGTCTGGCTTCCATTCCGCAAAGCGGAGGATGCCAACGACACAGCAAGGGCGTACTTCTTAACCGGGCGGCTGCGCCCTGGTGTGAGACCAGCAATGGGCGAAGAGGAATTGAATCTCCTTTGGAAACGCTTCGTCGCGGAACACCCTGGCAGCACCGTGCCTCAGGAAATCGGGATCACGCTCACCAGGTTTGTGGATTTGCAGGTGGGTAGCTATCGCTCGCCGATGATGCTGCTGTTGGCGGCTGCCGGCTGCATCTTGATGATTAGCTGCGCCAATGTCGCGAATCTATTGTTGGTTCGTGCTGCTGGTCGCCGCAAGGAAATTGCCGTCCGCATAGCTTTGGGCACAAGCCGGTTGCGCTTGTTAAGGCAGCTATTCACGGAAAGCTTGTTGCTCTCCTCTGTTGGAGCCACCGGAGGATTGGCCCTGGCCATGGTGCTGCTGCGTATGCTCCGAACTTGGCTTGTCCGGGAAGTCAATCGGGGCGTCGAAGTATCGATTGACTTTCGCGTCCTCGGGTTTGTGCTGGCTCTTTCTGTTCTTACGGGGTTGGTTTTTGGCCTGGCTCCGGCGCTGCATTTAATTGGAATGAATGCTGCGCAAACTCTTCGGGACTCCGGTAGGGCATCGTCCAACCGTCTCGCGAGTTGGATTCGAGGAGGGCTTGTAACGCTCGAAATCTCCTTATCAACAGCGATATTGGTTGCAGCCGGGCTGTTATTGGCGAGCTACCAAAAGATGCAGGGAGGGCTAGGTTTTGAGCCAGGGGGAGTGCTTACTGTACAAACTTCGTTTGCCGGACCTGCCTTTCAAACGACCCGAGTGGTCGCGAGCACCGTCCAGCGGATCACAGAACGCTTGCGAACGATTCCCGGCATCGAATCGGTGGCTGCGGTAAGCAAGCTGCCCACGGCTGCTCCACGCATTGCGTTTCGTTTTGCGCTGCCCCAATCGCCTGCCGGTGCAGACTCGGATGCATGGATTGCCGATTGGAAGATGGCAACGCCTGAATATTTTGCCGTGCTCCGAGTGCCAATGATGGCGGGTCGCGCTTTTACCGAGCATGACACGCAAGACAACCACTTAGTTGCCATCGTAAATGAAACATTCGTCCGGCGATTCCTGCATGGTGCTATAAATAGCGCGGTTGGCCAAACCGTCGCCATTGTCTCAAAGTTCGGTCCTGATTTAGATGACCAACCTCGTGAAATCGCCGGTGTTGCATCGGATATCCGCGGAGACATTGGACTCGATGAAGACCCTCGGCCAGCGATCTTCCTTCCGCTGGCGCAGGTCCCGGACAGGACGTTGGCGCTCATGAATCGCCGGTCTCCCCTTTCATGGGCCATACGAACTCATGGCGAACCACTGTCGTATGGCCAGAAGATCCACGATGAAGTGCTTAGAGCAGATCCGGCAGTGATCTCGGCGAATCCGCGAACTCTTGAGCAGGTTCTGGATTCTTCGTTAGCCACCAGAAAAATGCAGTCAGCTCTGATTACCGCTTTTGCTGGAATCGCGTTGTTGCTCGCCAGCATTGGCCTGTATGGGGTAGTGTCCCATTCTGTCTTGGAACGAAAGCATGAGGTTGGGATAAGGTTGGCCTTAGGTGCTCGGGGCAGGGACGTGCTCCGACTCATTTTTCTCTATGGTACTAGGCTGTTAGTGGTAGGGATCGGTATTGGATTGCTTACGTCGCGGTTGTTGCGATCGGTCTTGGCCGCTTTCGTCTTTGGTATACAGCTCGCAGACATCCGAGTTTATTTATCGGTGCTTGCAGTTCTTTGTTCGGTAGGACTGATTGCCGTCATCCTACCCGCCCTGAGGGCCGCGAAAATCGATCCTATCATTGTTCTTGAGCCGTGAGTGAGATTGGCAGGTGGCCAGTGAAGAGATGTTCAAAATCGGGCGTCAGCCAGATCACAAAGAACAGTCCGTCAGTATATAGTAAGACTAACTTAACATTTACTTAATATTCCGCATCATTCCAGAATCGTAATTCGAATTCATAAATAAGCCATCAACTCGTCATAAAACTCCGGGTCAATGGCCGCGAATAGTTCGCCGGCGGCTTCCTTCAGGCGTGCATACGTGGGTAGGCAATTCAGTCCGAGAGTTTCTCCTATATCTGCAATTCGAGGAGATGGAAAGGGCATCCACCTGGGAATCCGCACAAGGCTCCAGAACCGGATACGGGCTAGACTGAGCAAACTGTAGATATAAAAATCGACTGCCGCCACCTGGAGATTTCGGGCTAGCTCGATGAATTTCTCCGTGTCGTCAATTCCAACGCACTTTTCGAGTTCGATGCTCAATTGAGTATTGGCCAAGAGGATCAGTACAAATGCGTTGTGCGACATCCGCAAGAGATACTCTCGCAGTTTGAAAAGATCCCGACGCTGGGCAATCTCAAATGATTCTTTCGAGAATAAGGGACGGATGATGTCTTCTGTGGTCGGCTGCAATAAAAGCCAGACAGCCCGTAGGTCGATGGGGCGCAGAACCTCGCGCATATCGGTGATATTGAGCCGTGCGTATCGGGCATGATACTCAAGGGCGGCATAGATAGCTGCCAGGCATGCGAGCAGGAGAACAAGGTAACCAAAGATCTGGGCGTACATCGTTCGGGTTTAACCTTTCATCTCTTCCGTAGCGTCTTTCAGCGCACCGGTGAGTCTTTCAATCTGTTCCGTCGTCAGGCGCGGTGCATTTGGGCCAAGAAACGGATCGAGCGGCTCGGCCTTAACAAACGCAGACAGCCAGATAACTACGGCAGTAATATACGCTAGGGGAGGCCCAAACCGAATCGCCGAGTTGAATCTTGTTCCGAAAACGGAACGCAGCATGAAAGTCAGCAAGATTCCAAATCCTGCTACGGCGAAGCCAAGAGAAATACCAAACGCTTGGTTCTGCAAGCTGACGCGATGTAACCGAACTAAAATCGACAACAAGCAAAAGAGTGCGCCTTGCAGGCATCGCACCGCGATTTCCGCTGCCACTATGGTTGCGAGCATTGGCCTGGCATCGATTGGTGGAAAGAAGATTCCGTCCACAACAGCAGCGGTAAGAGTGGCCGCCCCGATCGTGACGGGAAGAAATTTGAACCACTTCAAAGCGATGAATTGGACCCGAAAGATTCTGCGGAACGCTTCATTAATGGCAAAAAATCCTAAAACGGCATAGACAGCTTCAGATGCCCAATAGACGTAATAGTAGGTCCTCCGATCTGCATTTGTAATAAATCGGAGAATTTGGGCAAGCACAGAGAAACCTGTATACAACGAGAAGAACTTGAATTGATGGGCGACCCGACGAAGAAATAAGAGATAAATGAGCCAAGCCTGCAACACAATCGGACCAATGAGCAGAACGGAATTAATGACGTTCATCATGTGAAGGGCTAGCTTACAACTCCAGCCCTTCACTTGACACGAAGTATTTGCCGGTTGTCAATCCGTCAGGACACTCAACCTATAAAGCAGTTGCGATCAGGCTCGCATAACGGTGGAAACCCGCCACCGTCGTGCAGCGCGGAGGCGGATTTGATCGAGACGGCCATTTGCAATGGATCCGTGAAGCAATTGCGATCTGGCTCGCATAGTGGGGGAAACCCGCCACCATCGCGAAGGTCGGAAGAGGCCTCGTCGAAGAGAGCAATCTGCAAAGATGCCGGAACGCGGTTCGTGGCATCTTCTTGCGACGCAACCAACTTATTCCGACTTGCGTATGAAGTGTGACAAAATACGGCCGGCAATAGAACGGCCAAGGAAAGTCCAAGAAGAATGTTTTTCATTGAGTTTGGCTCCTTTTTGGGATTCTGTTTGAGGTCATTTTGACTGCCTTGATTTGCGGGGGAAATATCCCAGATATTGTCTGGTAATCGCCCTGCAAATGCCTTAAGAATCTTTGAATTCCGCGAAATGTCTGGTTTCAATATTTCGGATGAGGGAACAGCCTCCGGAGCCTCGCTGACCGACGAGCAAATGATTCGGAGGTGGACTGTTGATATAACAGTCGAAAGGGCTTTAGCGCCGGATATCCTTGACGCGACCTGTATGCTTGTTTCCAAAATGAAACGCAACGAATTCAAGACAACTTCACGCGTCAAGCAATAGGAAAAACATGGGAACAAAAATTGAGGGCAAGATACTGGAAGCCTCGGAGGAATTGTTCGCTCGCCAGGGCTATGGGATGACCACAACCCGCGAGGTAGCGTCACGGGCGGATGTAAGCGAGCCCTCAATATTTCGGGTCTTTGCGAACAAAGAGATCCTTTTCCAGCGGACGGTCAACGAGGTAACAGAAAGGGCGATGTCTCCCGCGGAGTTCCACATGATTCTTTCCTCGGCTCGAAATGCCAAGGAGTTTCCGGGGCTGGTAGTGAAAGGAGTGCGCCAGTGGTATTTTTCAATCTCCGCTCAGTCCGCGCGCCTGTTGATGCAGGCCATGCTTACGGGAAATGCGAAATGGAGCAAAATGGCTTATGTTCCTCTGAACAATGCAATAAACGTACTTGTGAGAAATTTGGAGCGTGAGATGGGCCTTCCGCAAGCCAAGGCATCGGTTGCGAGCCGCACGCTGATCCTGGCGCTATTCCAGTTCAAGATTGGCCGTGCATTGTTAGGAGTTTCCGGCAAGGAAACCGTCGTGGTTGAGAGCATGATTCGCCAATGGCTTCCTGGCATCTCCGGCACCAGCGATTGAAGGGACGATTCTCGATTCGCAGTAGTACTGAAACGCTCACCTAGCGGTTATCTGCTATTTCATTTTCTTCGGTCAATGTTTCATATTGTTCTCGTCTTTTTTTTTGATGGTTCCCGGACAGGATCACGCAAGTGCAAGATCATATATTGCTAAACTATTTTTAAGTACATGCTTGCATTTCTAGCTTCGGTGGTGTAATGTTCGATTCGATTTCTGATAGAAGTTTGACGCAAGGTACGAACTGTGCGCAAGCAAGAGGGCTCCTTTAAAGGCTAGACTGGACCAAAGATTCAAGACTGTTCAAGAAAAATTCGTTCGTCTTCCGAAAGCCTCCTCCTTAACCTTTGCCTCACCTGCCTTGCGGTTCCTTTCATTTGCGCCAGGAGCCTTGAGTGGCCCTGTGTTGTTTACTTTTGGAGTGAGAAAAATGGGTTGGATGGATTCATTGCCTTTGAAGTGGTCTGCTGTTGGTCGCCGTGCGTGTGACTCGCTGCTAAGAGTTTCGCCGCTATTGATCGTGGTACTGCTGGCCGCATGGCAGTTGGGTGATGCTCAGAGTTCCGGCCCGGATCTCACCAGCGCTGCCTTTGAAGCTGGATTGAGGCCGTTTGGCAGCTACCACTCCGGCGCGATCGATGCGGTTAATCTGGTAAATGGTTCGCCCACTATCGATATCCCCCTGATTTCATATCCGCAACGAGGCGGCAAGCTTGGTCTCAACTTTGTGCTGCACTATCAAAATCTTCCTTGGTTCGAGTTCCAGTCCTGTAATTCGAGTGGCCCGCTCACCCCCTGCACTTCTTTGGGGCCGCCCGCTTATGAGCATTCGTTTCAAGTGATTGAGAAGGGGGCGTCCCTCGGGCCATTGCCTGGTCTTGGACCGTTTGTGCAGGCCGTCAATTCCAGTGTCCCAAGTTTGACGGCCGTCGATCTAACCGGTCCTCATTGCCAGCCGACTCTTCTCGGATCCGGCATTTCCTATTCTTGCGCCCCGGTCGTGGTGGAACCAGATGGAGCTACGCACCCGCTGGCGCCGGTCAACAGCGGCACTTATGAGGCCGTAGACGGCAGCGGCTACCGGATGGATTTCAATCTTAGCCAGATCCTGGCGAACAGCAGCGGCGCTAGTGTGGTGGTTACCAATTCCGACGGGACGCGATTCACCTATCCCACAAGCTTAACGAGCACGCTGATTTTGCTGACCGAGGACGTAAATGGAAACCAGATCTCTTTAAACAGCTCTTCTTCGCCGAACTCCTTGCTGACACCGGCGTCGTGGACCGACACCATGGGCCGGGTAATTCCGACCCCTCTCCAGCCAACTTCTAGCGACAGCACCGGATGCTCTGGTCCGCTGCCGATCGCTGCGGCGTCTGTCTGGAACCCGCCAGGACTGAACGGAGGCACATATCCGATTAAATTCTGCTATGTCTCGGTCTCAGAGACCTTGCCCGCAGCGGTGGGTGTAAATCCCCAAACCTATAACGCGACCCAATTGCAAAGCGTGGTTTTACCAGATGGCCATACATGGACGTTTCAGTACACCACAGACGGCAAAGGCGATCTGGCGCAGATAACGTTTCCGACCGGAGGGACGTTGTCTTATACATGGACCGATGGGCGAATCGCCAACAATTCGTTTTCGCGAGCCATTCAAACGCGGGTTTTGAATCCGAATGACGGTGGTCCCACCCAGACATGGTCTTACACATATGGAGGGGAGCCTTTCACCAACAAGGGACAGCTCACCACCACGGTAACGGATCCTGCGGGCAACGACACGGTGCATACGTTCAGCACCCTGGGCAGCGGAAGCCTGTCGCTGCGGTTTTCGCAGGAACTCAAGACGCAGGTGTTTCAGGGCTCAGCCTCGAGCGGCATACTTCTGAAGACCGTTCAATACGATTATCAGTTCACGAATGCCCAAACGCGTTCGGGCGCTTCAGTGCCTCCGCCCAACCAAGTGCCGGTTCGAGCTACGACGATCTGGCCGAATGGGCAGACCAGCAAAGTGGAATATAGCTATGACCAAGGATTCCAGGTTAGCTGTTTTCTTGGCAGCTCCTACGATACGAATGGCAACCCCAACTCTTGTAGTGGAGGCAGTCTCGGCACGGCAATCTATGGAAAACTCACGAGCACCACGCAATATGATTTTGGCCCAGGCGCTCCTAGCTCTGTCCTCCAGACAACGAATACGGCTTATCAGTTCGTTGCCAACGCGGCCTTTCTCGCCAACAACCTCCTGAACCTGCCGGCACAGACAACAGTGACTGATGGCTCAGGAAACGTCGCGGCCTCCGCCACCTATGGCTATGATGAATCGAGTCTGGTTGCGTCCGGAATCTCCAGCCAACACGATGCCAGTCCGCCAAGCGGCGGCGTGCGTGGCAACCTGACTTCGGTTAACCGCTTCCTGGACACCGACGCCAAAAATGTCAGCACCCACACATTCTGGCTCGATACAGGAGAGGCTGCCCAACAGGTCGATCCGCTCGGGCATACCACTAGCTTTAGCTATGATGCCACCGGAACCTATCCGTCATCCGTTTGCAATGCGTTGAATCAGTGCGGCAGCGCGGTCTACGACCTGAATACGGGGCTGGTGTTGAGCAAGACCGACGCGAACAACCAAACCACCAGCTTTTCCTATGACCAGGCTTTGCGCCCCACGCAGATCGTAGATCCGCCCACGCCGGTCAACGGAAGCATGCTTTCCGGGCAGGCAACCTTCAGTTATCCCGATGCGGTTACAGTGCAGATTCAACAGACGGTAGATGCCAGCGATACCAGAACCGCATTTCTCCAGGTGGACGGACTTGGACGGAAAATCCGGCAGGCCACCGGCAACGGCGAATCCTCCAATCCCTTCGATCAGGTCGATGTTTGTTACGACGCCTTGGGCCGGATAAATTTCCAGTCGTATCCCTTTCAGGGACAAGGATTATCGGCCTCGCGAGTGTGCTCGGGCACTGGAGATACCGTTGCCTACGATGCGTTGAGCCGTACCACCAGCGTGACCCATTCCGACGCAAGCGCCATCGCTACGGCATATACGGGATCGGCAACCAGCTTGACCGACGAAGCTGGAAGTCAACGCATTTCTCAGACCGACGGCCTCGGCCGTCTCACCTCAGTCTGCGAGGTGACATCCGCTACGCAAGGTGGACCCAACGGAACTCCTTACGATTGCGGGCAGGCGATTGACGCAACCGGCTTCCTGACCAATTACTCGTACGATGCGCTCGGAAACCTGCTATCGGTAACGCAGTCAGGGTTGAATCCACGGAGTTTTTCCTACGATTCGCTCTCGCGGCTTATCACCGCCAGCAACCCGGAATCGGGGAATATCGTTTATAGCTACGACGCCAACGGCAACCTGCTCACCAGAGTTGCGCCCGCGCCCAATCAGAACGGCGCGGCGACCTTGATCACCAATTATGTTTACGATCCTCTCGACCGGCTTACCCAAAAATCCTATTCAGACGGTGTAACTCCATCCGTGAAGTTTGTCTATGACGCCCCTTCTACATGGAACAACCTCTCTCCCCAATTAAATCTGACTGGCCGGTTGTCGCAGGAGTCAACGGCAAGTTCGTCGGGAGCGCTTCTGACTGGCTCCATCTTCAGCTATGACGGGGTGGGCCGCGTGCTGGCCAACAATCAATGCACGCCCCTGACTTGCGGCACAAGCAGCGCCACGATTGCTTATGCATACGACCTGCTGGGGGATCTGCTGAGCGCCAGCAATGGGGCAGGCATCACCTTCAGCTATGCCAACAACAGCGCCGGACGCTTGAGTTCGATGAGCAGCAGCTTGGTGGATGCAAGTCATCCCGTGACATTGTTCTCAGGCGCGCACTACGGACCTTTTGGACTCGCGCAAGCCAACCTGGGAAATGGCTATGCTGTAACCCGTGGCTATGACGGACGCGGACGGGTGCAAAGCGAAATCGACGCGATCCCGGCAGCGGCAGCGTCCGTTACGGTAACAGTTGGCGGCTCAGAGCGTACCACGCAGATATTGACGCAACCGGCCACGCCTGGAACCGGAAGCGTCGCGATCAGCGGCGCTTTGCAGGCTCCGGTGGCCATCTCGAATCCCAGCGCCAGCACTTCTACCGCTGGAACCTCCGCGATCACAGTCAACGGCTCCGAACAGCAGTTTCCGCCCGGAGCCACGCCGGGCACGGGAGTCATCACCTTAAGTGGTACCGAGCAGTCGATTCCACCTACCACCGCAAGTGGGTCATTGACCATCAATGGGACATTGCAGTGGGCTGCGACCGGGAGCGTGAGTATTGGCGGGTTGGAGCAGAGCAAATCGGGGGTCGGCGCGGCTCCCGCCACCGCCGGCACCGGTACGGTGGTCATCGGTGGTCCCGGATCGCAATGGGTGTGTTGCGATGGAAATGGCGCTACGCTCTACGATTCAGGAAACGTATACGTGACCATCAACGGAGTCACCTCCCAAATACCGTTCAGCAATGGCGCTCCGTGCTGCGGGGGGTACATTGCGAACTATATGGTGGCAACGATCAATCAACAAAATCCCTACGTAACGGCGGCCTGCCAAGCTGGAAGCTGCTACACCGACACCGGCGGCCCCGGACAGACGATTGTCCTGACGGCGAAAAGCTCTGGAGCGAACACCAATTATTCGCTTTCCGCCTCCACGACTTATGATTCCGTGGATTTCTCCGCGCCTTCCTTTACCGCCACTGCTTCGGCTGCGGCTTTGACTGGAGGAACCAATGCGAATCCCGGCTCGACTATTTTTGACGCTGGAACTTGCTCGGTCACTGTCAACGGAGTCAGGTATTCGACCGACTTTGGCGCAAATGACAACACAAGCGCCATTGCATCTCGTCTGGCGTCCGCGATCGCGTCCGGCACGTTGGCCAATGCCACAGCTTCTGGCGGAACGATCTCGCTCGTTGCCAAACAAAGCGGGTCCGCGGGAACCTATTCTTTGAGTTCAAGCTGCACTTTTGACAGCTCCAATTTTGGAAGCGCCTCTTTCTCGGCGGGCGCCTCGGCATCCGGGCTCAGCGGTGGAAGCAACGCGCTGTTTGATTCGGGAACATGTTCGCTGACTGCCAATGGCCACCGTGACCCAACGCCCGTTTGGTCGGGGAGCGGGACCAGCACTTCCAGCATCGCCTCCGCTCTTGCCAGCGCCATCAACAGCGACAGTTCGGCTTCGGTCACGGCTACTTCATCTGGAGCTGTTGTCTCCCTGACGGCCAAGGGCATCGGGTCGGTGGGCAATTACGCGTTCTCGTCCTCATGCGCGAACGATAGCAAACACTTCAGCAGCGCATCGTTTACAACCGGCAATTCGGGCTCCGCTCTCACCGGCGGAAAAAACACGATTTTCGATGCTGGCACAATCACGGTGACAGTGAATAGCCACGGCGACTCGTACACTTTCAGCCAGACTGACACGTCCGGATCCATTGCAGTAGGTCTGGCCGCCGCCATCAACAAAGATACGGGAGCATCAGTAACCGCAGTGGTTTCGGGAAGCAGCGTCACCCTTACGGCAGTGACCACCGGAGGCATCTCCAACTACCCCATGAGTGCCCAGGTCGGCTACGACAGCAAGGATTTCGCGCACGCATCGTTTTCCGTTAGCGACCCATCGGCCCTGGCGGGTGGAACGCCTCCCGCAATTGCCATGGACGCCGGCTCTTTGATCGTGACCGTGAACAACAACAATTATTCGGTTTCCTGGGGAGCGAGCGACACGCCCGGCTCGATTGCCTCGAATCTCGCTGCCGCTCTCAAGTCCGATCCCACGGTTGCGCCTACGCTTTCTGGCAGTACTATCCTGATGAACCCCCGCCAACCGGGGACGAGCTATAGCTTCGCCTCGAATTTCACATACGACACTAGCCATTTCAACAAGTCTTCGTTCGCACCAGCGGGTAAGGTCTACGATTACGGAACGGCCTCAGTCATGGCGGGTGGGGTGACCGACAAGGCCTTTTGGTCGTTTGGCGCGACCTCAGCAACGATTGCCTCCGCTCTAGCGGGCGTCATCAATGCCGACCCGAGTGCAGTGGTAAAAGCCACCGCTACCTCGTCTGGAGGCATCTCGCTTACCGCCAAAACCGCGGGGGCTAACACTAACTACGCTCTCTCCTCTGCTTCAACCTACGACTCACCGGTATTTAACACGTCTTCCTTCACCTCAGCCGCGTCGGCTGCGGCTCTTGCTGGAGGACAGAACGCAGTCTTCACGCCTGATTCCGATAAGGGCACAGTCGCCATTACTATCTCTGACCCCGCCATCCCGACTTATAACAAATCCATCCCGTATGGCGCTTCGGATACCTCGGCAACAGTGGCTAGCGCCTTGGCCAGTGGTCTTCACAACGACGCAAGCTCCCCTGTGGATGCTACTGCCTCTGGCGCCACGATAACGCTGACAGCAAGGGCCGAGGGCGTAGCAAGCGGCTATTCATTTTCCATCAATTCTGCCAGCACCGACTCAAACTTTTCCGGCGCTTCCTTTCCCGTTAGCCCTGGGAACGGCAGCCTGGCGGGCGGTGCGAACGGCTTTCAATACAGCTTCAGCATTGCCAATCCCAATGGCCAAAGCGGTTATGCCGGCAACGGTAACGTGCTCTTTGCCAATGACAGCGTGAACGGAAATTGGGCTTATACTTATGACAGTTTCAATCGCCTTATGACCGCAAGCCAGAATAGCGGGCAATCGGGATACAGTTACGTGTACGACCAATTCGGAAATCGGTTGCAGCAGAATGTCGCCGCGGGCGCGGGGTTTGCCATGATTCTCAACGCCAGCGGGAACAACAACCGCCTCGATCAGTTCACCTATGATGCTGCCGGAAACCTCTTGAATGATGGTAACCATAGTTATACCTATGATGGGGAGAACCGCATCATCTCCGTCGATGGCGGCTCGACGGCGACCTACGTTTATGACGCCGAGGGTCGGCGTGTGCAAAAGACTGCTAGCGGGACCACGATTGGTTACCTCTATGATCTCGCGCAGCATCCTGCTGTGGAACTGAACTCGTCTGGCGGCTGGAACCGGGCCGAGGTCTACGCGGCGGGCAGGCACCTCGCCATTTATAGCGGCGGCGCATCCGGACAGACTTTCTTCGCACACACGGACTGGCTCGGAACCGAGCGTGGTCGGACCAACCTCGATGGTGTGATGTGCGAAACGGCTACCAGTCTCCCCTTCGGCGATGGCCAATCCGAAAGTGGCAACTGTGACTTCAGCCCGCTCCACTTCATCGGCAAAGAACGAGACACGGAGAGCGGACTGGACGACTTCAGAGCCAGATATTATTCAAGTGCAACGGGCAGATTCACATCGCCTGATCCGCTGCTCAACTCCGGCAAGCCGTGGGACCCACAATCGTGGAACCGCTACTCTTATGTCCGCAATAATGTGCTATCCAGAATTGACCCCACAGGTCTCTACGATCTAAAAAATACCTGCAATGCTGCCGATAAGAAGTGCAACAAGCAGTTTCAGCAGCACGCAAAGGACCTGGGGAACAATTTGACAAATCTCCAAAACAAACTCAAGGATCTTAAAGACCCACAGCAGAAGGCTCGGCTGGAGGCCGCACTAAAGGCCTTTGGAACAGAGGGTGATCACAACGGTGTGAACGTTACCTTTGGGGCCACTGGCGATGGAGCAGCGGCGAAAACTGATCCGGTTTATAACCAAAAGACAGGGCAGGAAACTTTTAATGTGACTCTCGATCCAAACGTTATCAAGGAAGGGGCAAAATATGCCATCGACGCAGCCCACGAAGGCACGCACATTGACGATATAAAGAGTGGGATCAGCAATCCGAATTTACCTGTATTGAGTCTCTTCTCCCTTGAATATCGTGGATACCAGACGTCCGCTTGGGCTGCTCAAGCACTAGGAGCCGACACCGAGAGTGTGAACGGCAATGTGATCTGGAACAGTAGCTGGAAGGAAGCTGACCGTGCGACCCTTCAGGATAGGGGGATCACGAACACAGTTACCGGCCTCGATCCATCTGGACACAATGATCATGGAGAAACCAACCCGCATAATCCATTGCCGAACTAAGGAGGAAAGATAAAATGCGAAATCTAAAATATGTACTTGTTCTGCTGCTCAGTTCGGTTGCATTCGCCCAAAATAAGATTGCCGATTGCAATCTAAATGCCTCGCACGATGGCGATACAATCACTATTCGCGGCGTGGCTATTCGGCAACCTCATGATCTCGCATTTGCTGTAGATGGTTGCAATGATTTAGTGATCCTCACATATGCGGGGGATCAAGATAGCGGAGTGACCGCAGACCTGCTAAAAAAGAATGAGAGCTTAAGACAGTTCCACAAATATACGAATTCGACATATAGGAGTCGCGGCACAAACGTCTGCACCCTGTGCATGAAATATGCTGATGTGAAAGCTACTCTTACGGGGAAACTCCAAGTGGCAGCTCTCCCAGAAGGTACGACAAAAGATAGCTTTGGTTTCCTTCACGATGCCTCTGGTAAAGTGGTTGGAACATCTGGCTTCGGCCATCCAACCCGTCAGTTCAAATATCGGTTGGTGATTTTATCAGTGGAGGATGTGAAAGCTCACAAGTTACCGCGTCCAGTTGTTCCGGCAACGAACGCGACGCTTCCAGCAAACATGATGTCGTATTTGCAACATTCATAATCTAGTGGCTGTTAAAGATATTGGAAAGTGAGAATTTGTGGCCACTTGAATTCTATGAACCCTATTTTCACGATAAGCTTAGCGACGGTGACCCTGAGATGAGGAAGCTGTTGGAGTCAGTCATAAACAAAATGGGAGCCGAGTTTAGCAATACAAATGCCGCAGCCGCTCCGCACCATAAGTCCTGATCCGGAGAGGCCCTAGCAATCCACCACATCAGGCATGAGATTCTGGTGTTCCTGGAGTGCGATTTTCGGTTCGGTGGCGGAATCGACGAACACGAAGAGCGACCACCCTGTGCCATCGCCGGTTTGTTCTGTCAGCTTAGAGAGAGACCGATGAGAACCAAATACATTGCTTGGTGGCTGGTCGTTTTATCTAGTGCGAATGCGGTTGCAAACGGAAGGTCGCACCTGACTTCACTCCATGGACGCATCGTTGCTTTTCGGCCTGCTGAACGAATAGGGCAAGTTGTGTCCGGCGCCGTGAACCGGGAAACGTTCCTTCTGGCGATTGATGGAAAGGCTCGGGAGATCGTCAAGTTGATTGATGAGCATGATGGTTACTCCGAGTTATCGAACTCAACGAACGATCATGTGATACTTGAAGTGCGCAGAGATCGATCTTGTGATGGGAGCTATGGGCAATTCATTTTGGAATCGCCGGTCATGACCAGTGAAGACAAATCCAGCGCTGTCCCTCCTCTGACGAGGCTTGGGAGCTTTACTGGACTGCCTCCCTCCTATCAACTCAAGTGCTATCGCCTAAACCGAGGAAACATCCACATGGATATGAAAAACCCCTGAGATCCTCGCAATCTATCTTCTTTGGGGAAACCCGACACACCGATGTTTGCCGGTCGGGTGGTGGGGAGTCTAAAGCCGCACTCGCACCCGATGCAAAGAATGACGGTATCGTGCGTTTCCCGCATTCTCCACTCGCCTCCAGCGTCAAAAATTGTTTGGCCTTTCCTTGCTTTTTGGCTGCGCCCGGCTTCATACTGCGGCCAGAACCAGAAAGGAAAGGAGTTGAGTGATGATTGAGACCGATTACGATAAGAGACAGAAGGCGGTTCTTCGGGCAGAAGCGGAGCGGGATGAGCGTGTGCTGGGCGTATTTAAGCAACGAAACGCTGTGGTGATCAGTGGTAGAAAAACATTGGCCGAAGAAGGATGGGACGCACAGTATGTAGTCGAATATGACGGACGCCGTCTTACTATTATGGACAAGGCCACTATTCCGTTAAACGAACTGGCGGCGAGTATTGAAAAACAGCTGACCTAGAAGCATTGATCGGCTATGCCGGGCGCTGCAAGCGAGCTGCTTCCAGCCGCGGCCATAATAACGCCATCTGGAACCACTTCAAAACGTCGCTGCTTCCCATATCGAATTACTCTACCGCGTAATAAAAACTGAAGCGCGGAATGCACGTAACGCTCAAAGAGATCATCGGCTTTCCCATCGACTCCGGCAGGTAAGGAAGGGTTTGCTAGTAAAGTGCTGAATCGAAAGAAGAAATTTTCTGGCGGGGGTCGCCAACGACTTTCGGACTCTTACATTTCTTAACAGAGGCGGAGTGCCGTTCGAAATTGCAGCCCTCTAAAACCAGCCCTCTTTAGCCTCCAGCAGAGCTTATCAAAAGCCCTGAGCGATAAGATTTGTCTTTTGTTCAGCAAAAGATTTTGCGGGCGCTCGCCGCCCCGCCCCCAGCTCTCTTCCACCCCGCCCCTCAAATCGCCCCTTGTCTTGCAAGTGCCTGCGGCAATAACCTATCCATTAAGCACTAAACCAAGAATCGCAAACATAAAGGTGTCCTCATGTACACGGAGTTGCACGCCCTCACACTGACTCACCTTCAGTCGGAAATAGTGTCATGTTGGCAGAATGCAGAACGAGAAACAGCAAAAGATGTTCTCCAGAAGTACTATGACCCACCCGAAGAATTTGTTACACGGCTATTTTGTGGGGAGCTTCGTTATGTCGTTGGCAGCGCAAGTGAAGCAGGCTTAATAAGTCAAGCATTTGTAAAAGATTTACTTTCGATTCCAGATATTGATCGCAGTAGCGTTTGGGACATTCAAAGAATGCCTCTGGTGGCGACGGTAAACTTTCATAATCAAAAACACGAGTCTAGGATTAGCGCCTCAGATTTGGGCATCGTTATCACCCGTCCGACCGTTACCGTTGACCCCTACGGCCATGGCGGAGTGCAAGTGCGTACCGGTCACGCCAGTGGTTTACTCGCACAAGCTAAGCTTGGCCGATACAGCAAAGATCGTTTTAAGTGGGGCAGATTAAGGAAGCGGCAGGAGTCTCTCTTTCCTGAGGTTAACGATTTCTATGCAATTCTTTTGTACCGCCTCACGGGTGAAAGGTTTAACGAGTTACAGCCATTTGGATGGCACCTTTGCAAGGACCACAGTTTGGACGAAATCAAAAGCTGGTTACGATCAGATGGTTTTCCGAAGCAATTGTTATCTGAACAAATTATCGGGGCTCTATTTTCCGATGTCACTGTTGGCATTCAAGATCAAGAGATAATTAAAAAGGTTATAGATCCTAATAAATCGCCCTTACAAGTCATTGACATCGAAATTTCGTGGCCTGACGGGCCGCCGTCTGACGGGAGTTTGCGTCTAATCACCAATCAAGAACAGCAGGTTGAGCAGCATCTCAAATATTGATATTTGACCTCTCAAGACCTGAAAGAGTCTCGGGAATTATCGTGGAATCCAATCTCACGCCAAACATGATCTGCAAGCTCAGACTGCCAACCCTGTGTTACTGCTATTGAGGCAGCAGAGCCACTGACAAAGAACCAAATGTGCTTGGAGATTCAACTATGTTTGGGAATTCAATTGTCCAAAGATCCGCTCCAACTTGTGTAAACGATGCGTTGAGATGCCCGAAAAATTTGTTGGCAAAAAATGTAATTATATGGCGTTTGGCAACAGTCCTATTACAGGGAGACCTGAATTCAGCGGATTTCGTGACTGCGGTTCAGATCATCCAAGTGTGATTCTGATACCAATTAAGCTAAATAGATCCTTCCCGTCAGCATCCAGCAAAGCGAAATTCAACTGGCCAATGCGACCAACTCATATCCAGATTTTATCCGGTGATTTTGTGTGTGTTCGCGCTGTGCGCCTATTACCCTGCATTTATCCCCAATAGCCCATCCCAATTCTCGACTGAATGTAACCAACTGCGATATAGTCTTTTTCTCGAAAGGCAGCGGTCAGTGCAGATACCAGTTGGTTAATTCGAAATAGGATGTTGTCGACATCCGATTGTAGCCACACACACTCATAGCAATGTTCAGTTGCTGTCATTTCTAATTGAACCAATTTAACACCGGTTGGAAAGGCCATCGCCAGAACCCGGTCGAAAGGGCGAATAGGTTGGCCTGACAATGGCCTTTGCTTGGGGTTGACCCAATTGGGGGAATCGCGCAAGTATGAGGTCGCGCAAATCCTTCTCTCGTTTAGATGCAATTTGTGAGTAGTTCGCGTGGAAAATTAAGAGGCCTGTCCCATCGCTTTTTTTCCTTCGGATGAGGATTGCTGGAGGTGCTGCCTGGAGTGCTGGCGTTGGGCGGATATGACTGCTTCTTGAATTCTAAGCAAGCGTCGGTGGTCGGCATTGATACGCCTAAGGGCAGCATCATCGCCTGTTCGTAGCGCATCCAGTTCCGCAGATACTAGCTCCTTAAGGCTATAGAAGATGTTATCCGCACTGGTTGCCAATCGAAAGCATTCATCGCAATGTTCGACGCGCTTCATAATTGAGAAATCAGGTTATTTTTCGTTTTAGCCTTAGATATCAAACGCCGAGTTGCGCCATTTCCCCGCCAAGCCATTGCAGAGCGTCACACCCCCTGAGTATATTCAAAGAGACACATAAATAGGGTAACTTGTCTTTCCTGACTATAAACCCCGACCCTTCAGGCAAAGGGCCGGGGAATTTTAATTCCACCGAGGTTGTACATCCCCAGTAAGCAGGGGGACGCATACCTGAGCGGCCCCCTGATATTTTCAATGTTGCCTGTGCGCCGAGTTGCGCTGTTTTCGGACTGGCCATTGCGTAGCCGCATACCGGTGGGTATTCTCAACAAAGACAATAGGAAACCTTCGCTTCATTAACCCCGGCCTTGCCTGCCAATGGCCGGGGAATTTATTCCGGGCATCGACGGCTTCTCAAATGGAAAGTATTGGTCGGAATTACGACCCAAATGAAATTTCTTACTTTGAGAACCGCTTGGTCCAGGCCGGAGCCGTTTAGATTGTCTATGATGGCGACGGCAATCGCGTTCAGGAGACCGTTAGTGGAAACAGCACGTTCTACGTGGTTGCCGACGTGAGTCCAACCGGCTATCCACAGGTCATTCAAGAGCAATCGGTGACCGGCGACTTCCAGAAAGCCTACCTCTGGGGGCTGGATTTCCTACGGCAGGACACTCTGGTCTTTGACCGGAACCCGTTTTGCGCCGATGCTCCACGATAGCTAGTTGGTTAGCTTGAGCCGGCGGCAAGCGGAATAATCGCAAGACGGAGCGCCGCTCTGGCAAGCATTAAAATTACGTTGTTGGTCAGGACGTGGACCAAGCTACCGCACGGTCCGCGTGACCCTTCGGCATGTACCCATTCGCCGCCAACAGCGGCTACTGGCATTTATTGTCCCCGCATTTTTGTTGATAGCCGTTTGAGACTGACGCCGTAATGCGGCCAAGCCGCTCCGCCTCCTGGAAGCCGGCTTTGCACTGAGCGCCCTGCGCCGGAATCGGGGGGACGGCGTTGAGCCGGGTTACCCAATCCTGCACCTTGACGTTGCAGATCGTCGCAGGCTGCCCGGCCTGAATACCGAACTTGCCGGGAAACGTGCCCGTCAGATAGGAGTTGCCCTCACATGCCGGCGGCTGGCCCGACGGTCCCGGCACCCTCACCGTTAGGTGTAATGCGGCGGTGGCGTTGAACGTAACGTGGATGTCGGGATTACCGGTTGCCAGTTCACAAACCCAGTGGGTCTGCGAGATGGGACTCAGTGACTTGCACAGCCCGCTGGCCGCGGCGGCTCCGTACAAGGTGAGCGAGTTGCAAGTATTGACCTGGGCAAGCGCGGTGGTTGCCGCCGTCAACAAGGCTGCCATCAAGAGCGTGCAAGAAATTCCCTGGCGCGAGAGGCGCAATCTCCGGCGGAAGCCGGCAGTGAATTTGCTGGAGTAGAGGTAACCGTTCATATCAAGTCTCCTGCTGTTGGTCTATCGCCGAAAACTATCTGGCCCACAGGGCCTTGACCGGCTTGGATAGTACCATCGCGCTTTTGACAACAACAAAAGAATTCACGCTCCGGTTTCAGTCATCGGCTTCAGAATTAGACACTACTCATCATTGCCCCAAGATGAAACTGGTTTCCTCTTTCGAAACAAGTACGGATGAGCGGGCCAGTACTTTGTTGACCTCCAGCTGTCCGGACTCGTCCACTGGCCCGGTTTTGAGGGGTGTGCCTATCATCACGCAATGCGGCGGAGTGGGACACTGGATTTTAGCTTTGCGTCGGCACAGCGCTTACGGTGAAAATCGGGCGAAAGTAACTTCGGTAGGCGTAGATGAGAAAGATCTCTAGCACGGTGAACACCAAGCCCGGAGCGATTCCATGGCCGCCGAGCACACAAATATGGAACGCCAGAATGTTCACGAGAACAGGTCCAAGTAGGACCAGGCCCAATGGAGTCGTTCGACCCGCTAAGACAAGCAGCCCGCCGATAAGTTGGACCAAACCTATCAGAGCCATCCAGTGAGTTGGACCCATGACGACGAGGAATTGCGCGGCTAGTGAGCCTTCCGGCGGTGGCGGAGCATTTAGAAAAGGATGGATGATATTGAGGCCAAAGATGAAGAACCCCAGACCTAGAAGCACCCGACTTATGACACTTGCGAGTTTCATGCGATCTCCTTCATGTAAGTTAGTTAACCAGTCGAGTCCAAGAAGTATGTCACTCGTTGGACGTGTCTAGGCCACACGAAGCACGATTTTGCCGTGTGACCTGCGTCTTCCCTCTCCCCGCCCACTGGGCGACATCCCATGAACCCATGGCAGGTTCCCGGCGATGTCCTTCCAGGCCTGGGCGACATCCTGGAGCGCGTACACGCTCGCGACGTCTGGTCGTATCGTCCCCTCTTCCAGCAGTCGTGCGATTCTGCCGAGCACGTCCGCTGACGGCGCGAGCCTCATCATCTCGCCCGACACACGGTGTCTCGCGGTCTCTTCCTGCGATACTGGCTGGGTAGCGGAGACGATATGGCCGCCTGCCTTTAAGACGAGGAACGACCGCTGCTGTGTATCGCCACCGACTAAGTCGAAGACCACATCGACCTTCTCTCGCAGAACCTTCTCAAACTGCGTCTCTCGATAATCGATAACTCGGCTGGCTCCGATGGACTTTAGGTACGCCTCATCGTCGCCGCTTGCCGTAGCAATTACGGTGGCACCGGCATGTGATGCCAATTGCACCGCATAGGCGCCCACTGCGCCGGCACCACCATGAATCAGGATCGTTTGTCCCTTTTCCAGGTGACCGTGGGTGAAGACTCCCTGCCACGCGGTTTGGGCCGCCACCGGCACGGATGCCGCCTCCTCAAAGGAGAGGTTAGATGGTTTCTTCGCGATGACCGCCGGTTTGACCGCCAGATAGTCAGCGTACGCGCCGCCCATGTCGTTGGCACCGAACAAGGCATCACCTGGGGACCATGCCGCAACGTCGCTGCCAATCTGTTCGATGACGCCCGAAAATTCATGACCGGGTGTCCACGGCAAGTCGATCGGGAGTATCTGTCTCGCCGTTCCGGAGGCCTTAACAAGATCTATATGATTGACGGCGGTACTCTTGGTCTTGATCAAGATCTCGTCGCGTGCAATCGTCGGCGTCATTACTTCTTCGAACACCAACTGCCCACTGTATTCCAACAATCTGACAGCTTTCATGCGAGCTCTCCTTGAGTCTGCCCGGAGAGCGCCACGCGCTCAGGCGCATGGCGGCGTGCCCAGTCTGGGAGCTTCGTGAGCGCGCGACCGAATTCGCGTTCCAGGCCGGCGATGTCCGCGCTGTAGCCGACGCGCTCGAACCATTCCAGCATCAACGCCATCTCCTTGCTATACTGCTGGACCTGTTCGATTGGCGTCTGCGCGAACTCAATTGGCCGACCCAGCGCCTTCGCCAGGATCTCCGCAGACTCCGGCATCGTTCGTATGTCACCGGCGAGATCGATCTCGCGGCCGTTCAAGGCGGCATCGGTGAACGCGCGCGCTCCGAACCAGCCAATGTCGTCCACCGCAATCATCTGTAGCTTCGTGCCTAGCCCGAGCGCCCAGGCCAGCGTGGAGCCCTGGAGACTGAAAGGCGCTAGCAGGTTCTCCATGAAGAACACGGGACGCAGGATCACATGCGAGGGAAAGTGGAGGCCGCGCACGGTTTCCTCGATGCGCCACTTATTGTCGAAGTGCGGGACGCCCGTCCGCCGGTGCGCCGATCCCACGGATGTATAGACGTAGTGTTCGACGCCGGCCTTGCGCGCCAGCGTCGCAAGACGCTTGCCCTGCGCCTCTTCCTGCTCGACGCCCGCCTCCCCCGCGTTCTGCACGCCGAAGACGCCCCACGCGCCGGCCAACGCAGGGCGCAGCGTTTCCTCATCATCGAGATCGCCCTTGAGGACGTCTATGCCGTGGCGAGCCAGCGCCGCCGCCCGCTCGCTATCCGGGTTGCGCGTCAGGCCGCGCAAATGGAATCCGGTGCCCTGCAGCGCCTGCGCGACCGCGCCGCCCTGTTTACCTGTCACTCCGGTGATGAGAATCGTTCGATCGTGCGCCATGGCTGAAATTCTCCTTATAAGTTTGACGGCCATTAAGTTGGCGTCAATTATCTTGATGTCAATAGAATTGATGACATATACTTCTTGAAGATTCAGATTCTTTATGGTCCAAGGCATTGAGAATTCCGACCACGTCTGGCTAGTAATGATGAAGGCGATGCGCGCCCTGACGAAGTACGCAGCCGCTGGTATTGAAGAGACCGGACTCGGCCTCTCGGATTTCGGCGTGCTGGAAGTCCTACTGCACAAAGGGCCTTTGCCCGTCAATATGACAGGCCCGATCGTGGGTCTCACCCCAGGCTCGATCAGTATCGCCGTGGACCGTCTCGTCGCGAGGGGCTTGGTTAGCCGGGTCGAGAGCGCCGAAGACCGGCGCGTTCGGATCGTTGCCCTCACTCCACGCGGCAAGGGCCTTATTGTTGCAGCCTTCCGAAAACATTCCGGGCAGATGAAGAGAGTGTTCTCTGAACTGAACCCCAAGGAGCTTCGTGGTCTTGAAGTGGCTCTTAAGAAAATCGGCAAGCGCGCTGTCGCGCTAATGAAGTAGAGCGGTTAGTATCCCTCTCACCCGTGAGATTCAGCGACGTCAGCGCATGGCCGTTCGCCTCGTAGGAACCTACTGTCAAATGATGTGATCCGGCACCCATCGAAACTGGAGGTTGAGAGGGTCGATCCGTCGATGGAGGTTCCGCGTGGTCGGCTCGATGCGGCTACCGCAAAAAAGGGGAGATCCACCGTTGAGCCTGCCGATGGCACACAGATTCTCACTCCCGCAGTTGGAGGGTAACAGCACGGTGAGGGCCGTCTTGTAGGTTACAGAGAGGGCGTGGTTAGGAGAAAGCGAGTTGGGAGGCAAGGTTCGAGGGGAGCAGGGCGGTCAATGCGGCTGACGGGATGATTAGCGCTGCGTGCGGGAAGTCCAGCCGACAAGGCGCTGGAAACGCGAAAATGGTTGGAGTGTATGGCGAGGGGAAGAAATGCGCTCACAAGGATGGTGGTCAGAGGGCTTCGGTTCTTCATGGTGGCGTATCCGTCAATCCATGTATTCGTAACAATAGCGGCGCTACTGTTTTTCGATATCGGGCAGCTTCCAGCTCTTATCAAAAAGGGGTTTCTCTGGTCCGTACAGGCGAAAGAGAACTTCAAACTTGTCTTTGGGGTCGGTTGGAACCCAGTTGGCGTCTTTACCAGAAGGCGCTTGGGGCGCGAAGTAAATATCTACCGAGCCGTCCGCATTTTTCTGTAGCCCTGGGTCATTGGACGCACGGCTGGCACGCGGCATATTGCGAATAAGAGCATGGGTTGCGCGATCATATGCGGTTGCCGACCAGTATTGCGTTGTGGGAGCATTCGCAGGGATGGTGAGCCGGTAGGTGGTTGCTCCCCAAAGGGGCTGACCGTCCTTGTCCTTGCTGGTCATCAGATAAAACTGGCCGCCACCGAGATGCTTAATGCCGATGTATCCGATGGAATATGTAACTGCGCGCGCATCGACAGCGTACGAGCTGGGGTCAGCGTAGAAGTCGGATTGCCCTTTAACGGCGTCGGGTGCGGCAGGAACTGCCCAGTGAGCGCCATCGAAATAGGGAGTAAACAGAGTTTCGTAGCGTGCGTCGAGCCACGCATGCGCCTCGGCGGCCGCCTTTTTCAGCATAGCCTCGGTCGCCGCATCCGGGCTGAAGGACTTGCCCTTCTCGATACCGATACTCTTGAGCTGATCGATCATAACCTTGTCCCGTTCAAGCCACGGCTCGTTCTGCACGATACGGTTGAGCGACTCGTAATAGCGCAGATCGTAGGGAATGGTTGAGTCAAAGATGACGTTGGAGGCGTCGAGGAATGTGGATGCAGATGGATTCGCTGCCTGAGAAAGCGGATAGAGTTTCGCGCGCTTGCCGTAGGCAAGTGCCTTGGCAATATCAGCCTCGCTACCGCTGTGAGGAATGGATCGAAGGAGCGCGTAATTCTGATAGGTATCGGATGGCATGGGCAGATACTCTGCAGGAACCCTCTGCTTGTATCCCGGCGGCAGGATGAGATATTTGCCGCCCTTACCTCTATCGGCTCCTAAAGGACCGATGTCCTCTAGAGCAATTTGCCAGGCATCATCCAGATTGCCCGTAATCGAGCCATCAGTGCTGGCGGGCGGAATCTCAAGCACCATCGGCCCTACATCCTTCGTGTTGATGAAGGGCATCAGGTAAATCGCATTCGGATTCGGCGTAAGCGTCTGGTTTTTCCAGTCTGGCGGGCGTGACCAAAAGACGATCTGGTTAAAGTTGCCGTGAACTTGGCTAAGCACTGCCTGAAACATCAACTCATAGTTCACCGCAGGCATGCCCCAGATCACCGCCTGAACAGCGCGATTCTGAGCAACCTTCTGATTGACGTCGTCTGTAGAAAGAGTTGTTGGGCCAGGCTTTCCGGGTGAGGGATGTTCCGTCCTACAGCCAATGAGCGCAGCTGCCGTTAAGGCGATTGCCACAAGTTCCCACCGCATATGGCGTCTCTCTGAGTTCTCGCAGTACAGCCTCTTCACCATGATGTTGGATTGCAGGCAATTCCTCGATGGATGTCCCGTCGGGATGGGAAAAACGCTAGAAGCAGAGTTGGAGGAGCACCGTAGGGCATTGCCGACAAAATGCCGAAGTAATGCTATCAGCGACTTCCTGTGACGGATATCATAAACCTCTCTTACAACAGTACTGAGCGAACATCTTTTCTTGGGAAGGCGACATTTTATGGGTGGACATCGCATAAAAATTATTGGATCGGAGCAGGTGCAGAAATTGACAGTCTATAATCCCGAGCGTGGACATATTAAACGAGCTAAAACAGGAACGTGACCGAATTGACGCGGCTATCAGAGCTCTGGACGGCACTCGTAGCGGTAAATCAAGCAACGGAAGAAGACATGGCCAACGAGCCGGACGCCCGTCTAGCACAGTGAATGCTGACATCGGAGACCAAGGTCGCGGGAGACGGCGGAGATTGTCCACCGCGGCCCGGAAAAAAATTTCAGAGGCTGCAAAAGCTCGTTGGGCAAGGGCTAAGAAGGCCGGTAAAACGTCTGTTTCCAAATAAATCACAAGGTGCTCCCTGCAAGTCCTCACGGTTTAACCGTTGATCACAGCGTGTTCGAAGTGGATCTCAGTCTTACGTGACTTTTGGTGGTGCCGGCCCTGCATACCGAGGGCTGAACGCACTGAACCTCCAAAATTCAGTCAAAGGCAACTCAAAGTAATTCGCGATGCGCTCCAATTACTTCTCTAGATACGCGCCGTTCCGTGCTTTTGCGCATTGGTCAAGCCTGCTACGTTGAACCTTTTCTTGTAGGAGCACTCGGGTGGGGGTGCCTCTAGCATTTTTCGCCATGGGTTTGCCCGAATCGATCAGGAGAATCCGTGACGTTTAGGCTCTGTGCTAACGTTAGTGCCGCTCGATGCTGGAAAAGATGTCCGGAGCGTCTGAACAAGAACGAGGCTCGTAAGTGATTGTTTTGGGCAGAATTGTGGCTATCGAAAAGTAACTCTCAAAGCATCTGGATGGCTCTCACTGATTTCGGGAAACTCGTTGCCGCCTGACATTTTCGGTCCCATTTCTTCGACTTGATCGCCCGACCTAATTCTGCGAGTAAATCTGGGACGACATGAATTAAGCAGCTAAATTGACGGGAACATACAAGTAAACTTCTTTCCGAATAGATTTGGCAGAGGAACGAAAATTTCTCCCTCAGGTAATGTGCAATGACCGCTAAATAACAGGCTACTCGGCGATCCACCCAGACCCACGGTGCTAGGATCTAATATCTCGAGCTCGTAGATGTTAGCACCGACCATTCGATGGAACCGATAGTGCGCATATAGATTACCACCATGACCTAGATGCTCGACTAATATCGTGCCATCATATTTCTCAGGTAGAGTATGTAGTTTGGTTGGAAGCACTACCGTTGGCGGGCCAGGATCCATAAACCAGACGATACTAACCCGATCCTCGTAGAGATTGATGAGAAAGGAGGAGTCCTGATACCTTATGGTTATCGGTCTTTCGGATCCCCATCGGGTAATCCCCCATGGACCCGCATATTTGAGAGGAGCAAGAAATCTCTCATGAGGAACTCCACTGACGTCCATCATGCGGAGGGTAATCATTCTGCTGTTGAACGAGTGAGCAGCCATTGCCATCTTGTGTTGGGCATTTGCCTGCGCAAGCGGTATGGAATCCACTCTGCCATGAACGCCGTATACCTCAAGCGCTAGATCTGTCACGGCAAATGTTTTCCAGGACACCTCAACTTCATCCGGTTGCAAGAAGATTTCGGCAGGAGAGCAAGAGGCTTCAAATATCATTGGAGGCGGAAACACTTTCAGGATCGAGACCGGAACGGTGCCGTTCCTATACCCCGGGAAATTGAGATAGCTGATCTCAATGGCGCTCATACCTAGCTGCTGATTCGCTCGTACACCCTTCAAGACGAATGATACGATCTCTCCTTTCTCGAAGAAATTAGGGCCGGGGGAAAGGCAGGTCAACTCCCAGAATGACGTGCCGCCTTCACTGCGCCGAGTAACCTGCCATCGGGTGTTGGCGCTGCTGCCTACAAATTCGAGATCGGCAGCATCAGTCGAGCGTTGTCCCTCAGAGTTTAGGGCAACCAGGGCCTGTGCCCCATCCCCAGCCCGAAATGAAACCTGGAACCGGCAACCCTCCTTTTTGAGGATGGGTTGGTCAGGATCGGTATTAGCAATGAAAAAGCCGATCGGGCTCATCAATACCAAATTACGAGTCAGATTGCTGAACACCTCGTTCATCTGCTTGAAGGGGATGGTCAGTCGTTCATTGTTTTGCTCCACATTCCAGTCCTGGCCTGTGACCGGCTGGCACCCAAATGTCACAGCCCGCATGTGGGAAGAGCCCGCACCCGGCTTGGAGCGCAAAACTGGAATGTTCTGCTGAAGGAAGTCTCCCCCGATCTTCCATTCAATCTTGAGGTCTTGCAAATCTTCTGACGTATCCAGCGGCAGGGTAATGTTCTCAATCTGGAACAGAAGCCCGGCGCCAGGAGCAAGGTCCATAGGCCGAAGTGGTGTCAGCGACCAGTATCGCAGCCGGCTAACGGTTTTGAATTCAGCTTTCCATTCCGGACGGTTTGGCTCGACCCGCAAATTTTCTTCAATCTCAGCTTTGCTAATCAATGAGCTAAAGGTAAGCCGAATCTCGGACGAAGTGGTGAAAGTGACCGCCTCACTGGTTGCCACCTCGAATTGGCAAACATTCTTGGATGGATCATCGGTTATATAGATAATTCTCTCGCCGCCAGCGTCGTCACTTATGTTCCTAAACTCAAACGACAGTTGCTGGTCGTTGGCAGCATCGACGAGGGGGTGTCCAGCGGTTTCGGATAGCATCCCAATTGTGCTCATTTCCAGTTCCTTTGGATGATTGACTCTAAAGATGTCGCTTGTAACCAGAGTTTACTAATACCCATTCGGGCTGCGCGTCTTTGAAACGCTAACAGCCCGTGGTAAAAGTAGTTTTCTGTGCAAATGACCCAATTTTTGCATTCTAGATTCAGCAACTTACAAATCGCATTTCGCGAGTTTGGTACTTCTATCACGGGCTGCTAAGGCTGATATCGGACCCAGCAGATCACTCGCTCCTTGCTGCCAGTACTATCGGTTGAAATCGTGACGACCCTTGCGTCTGGATATTGCGTGAGATCCAGTTCGTAACCTAATTCGACCGCGTTCAGATCCGGGATGGAGGCGGTGGTTCCATTAAAACCATGAATGTTAAGTTGGGGACGAGCTCCCAATGTCACCCACGAAAACCGAACGCGCGGTTGCGAAACGATTCCCTGAGATGAACACTGCGCAAACACAATTTCAGGATCATGAAATGTCTTGCGAATCCATAGTGGAACTATCCCATCCTGGTGTTCCGGAAGGCCGCAATAGGCGAGATAGATCGCTGCTGTTCCCAGATCATCATTCGGTTGAACACGAGCAAGAGTGAATGTCGCGACCTCGCCAATCTCAAAAAAGCTCTGCCCTGTAGGGGTCAAGATCCAGTGGGGCCAGCCGGACGTGGTAGTCTTCTTTTCCACCGTCCATAGTGTCTGTGCGCTGCTGCCCACAAATGTGATCTCAACGTCCGAGGGCAATTTTCCGGAAGAGTCAAGTCCCGCCAAGGCACTTTGTCCATTTCCCATTGTGAGAGCGACCTCAAGCCTAGAGTTCCCCCTTTTCGCAATCTTGCCACCACGGTTTGCGACATAAAACTGCAAGAAGTGTTTGAACACGAATCGAGGGTCTTTATTGACGAAAACCTCGTCCTTCTGGCTCCGCGGAACGACGACTCCAATTCCATTTTGCTCCAGCCCGAGATATTTTCGGAAATCGAAGTGAAGTGTTCTCATTTCCACAAATCCCGGTCCTAAGGTGGTTACCAGGAGGGGGACAACTTGGCGTGACGAGCCCAGGAGGCCAATTATAGATACCGCCGCAAAATGCATCCCGCTTGGGGTACTTGGCGGTACTGCGAGCTTTTTAATGGTAAAAATGATTTTCTCATCGGAAAGCCAGTTCCAGTTGCTTCTTTTGAATGACACGCTGGAGCCAGACTGACTGCCGCTCCAAGATGGTGGATAACCTAGCTCGGCTCCATCAATAGCCCATGGAAAAGAAATAGAAATCTCCAAGGTCCAAAGGAGTACTACTATCGGTATCCCCCTGTTTGCAAAATCAAAATCGAGATTGTTCTTCTCAACGTCATCTGTCAGATAGAGAATCGTCGCATCGTCGCTACTAGTGCTTGAGTTCCGGCACGCAACGGTTATATAACCGAATATGCCACTTCGTTCCTCCGAATTGCCCTGGTCATTTTCGATGCTTTCAGGAAAACTGCCGCTCGCTGCCATTTGGACATCGCTCCTTGAGTCAGGAATCGCAAGATCATTGGTGTGTCTAAAGCGAAGGCTGAATGAGTCTCACGCCTTGCGGCGTACTGATTTTGATAAGCGCCCCATCGTTGACGAAGCTGGGCACGTAAGATATGCCGTCAGACTGATCTCAAGTAAAATCCATCCGCCTGCACTCCCAGTTCACACAACTGATCGAGTTCAGGGTTGCTTGACGCCTCCACCGTGCCGCCATCTATTCTCTTTTTCGTCTCTTCATTTCTGTGCCGAATGCAACTCCATCGAACATGCGACCTAATGCAAGCGTTTTTGCCTGTCATTTGCGCAGGCGGTCCTAGTGAGATCCAATGAAGCTTCTCCATACATGACCCGGAGATGTATTCTCCCAATTGAGAAACCGAGGAGTCTTCTGAGATCGGTAACTCATCTCAAACTAATCGCCACGGCGGGTTCCTTCACGCTCGGGCACATGTTTGAGCCGCAGCCAGCCCTCGCGAACGGTCTGCGGACTATATGACGCCGCCACCTGGGGAAATGGTGGTGTGATGCTCGTCGCGGTCCACGTCCTGGGCCGGGGCTGCTCGAGCCACGACCACTCCCCCTGCTCGAGTGCCTCATCTGGAGCTGCAACGATCATGGCCCAATCCACAATGTCCGTGGCCCTCCCCGGCTTCTCTCCTTCGACGACCGGGACATGTCTGCCGATGACCGGCGAAATTAGGAATGTGGCCTCAATCCGTTGGAGAGTCTCGATGTAATGATCGGGAGACAGTTTAAGTCCCTGGACAGGGAGGATCCCCATGGTGGCGCGAACCTCGCCGTAGGGATCGACCAGCATTGTCATGTTCGCCTCCGGTGTTTTGGGATTGCAATTGAGAGCGAGAGTGGCGTCGGTGGGCGGGGTGACCTGGCTATGTTCGCCCGGTTTCGCGGCGGCGGCATAGAACTGCTGGAAGTCGTCGCCCTTGAAAAAGCCGACCAGGCCGTCGGTGATGTCCGCGAGTTCTCCCAACCGGACCGGCATCCGCACATTCTCGAAAGCCGCGGTCGTGCGTTGGATTACAGGAACGATCTGATCGATGGGCGCATCGGATGGCAATGACTTCGAAGCCTGCGCCACCCTCTTGAATTCCTCCCACCTCTGGCTGACCGGAGGCAAATCCAGCAGGTCGAGCTTCATCGAGGCCCGCACCAGAGCCAATGGCTTGCTTAACAAGATGGAGGAATTGGCCTCTACTGGAAGTTTATTCAAGCTCAGGGTCAGGGTGCGATCCACAGCGTGTAAAAAGGATTTGAGAAAATCGGCGCCTCCGTTTTCCAGCCGCTGGACGAACGAGCGCAAATAATGATTCTCTCCCCTGAGGGCCGATTCCGACGATCCGCCCCAATGAGGACTGTCGGGAGCGCCTTGCCATAGAACCTCATTCTGGTTCTCCCGTTCGATCAGGATCAGCGATCCCAGGAAAGCGCCATGATCGTTGTAGATCAAGAGACTGTTGTCCAGCCGGTTGAACATGATCCAGCCGCAAACTGGATTTTCCAGATCGCTCACCGCCGAACGCTGCTGGTCCTGGGCGGAAATCCAGCGGAACAACAAACGACTCGGAGGCACAATACGCGGCGGAAGACCAACCCAATTGCCGCCGGTGATCGAAGGAAGCATCGAGCGGGCGACGATCATGTTCCCGACCGGGATGTTCAGCCTCCGGCCAAAACAGTCCACCACCGTGAGACTCGATACCAGCAGATGGCCCGCGCGGATCGGGTTAAAGCTGTAAGAGCTCTCTTCCCCCAGATCGCCACTCCGGTCGACCACTTGGCGAACTTTCTGGCAGAAGTCTCTTTCGGTCTCGGTATCCCACAAAGGATCGTCAATCGGCAACTGATAGGACTGCTTGAGCATGACCAAGGCGGGGTTGATGCCCTCCAGGCTTCGGCCAAGAATTGGGCTGTCGTCGAGTTGGTCGCGGAACCGGACTAGTTTACCTTTCAGAGGTCCATCATCAAGCTGATCGACATATTCATCGATTTGCGATTGCAGGTTAATCGTGGCGTCGGGGCTGAGAGGTATCGTCGCCCGGTAACGCGCATTGCCGCTCTGCGTCTCTGTCATTCCAGAGTCTGCTGGGAGCGCCGGGCTGGACTTGGCTCCTGGCGCAGCTTTCTTAGCTGGAACCACAGCCCGTTCCGAACCGTCTCCACTGAGAGAGCCGGAAATAGGCGAGAGATCGGCTTCTTCGAAGTCGATGCGATAGTGATCGAGCACAAGGGAGGTGGGATAATTCTCACGGTTCTCAATCGGGTGGAACGGGTTGTATTCCACCGTCCATTGGAGCCGTAGAGGGATCCATTCATTGACCGATGTGCTCACTGCAACCGAGTGAGCGGGAATGGTCTCCGGCGCCTGCTTTCCGGCAATCAATTGGCTTGCTTCCTCCACCAGGGCGGAGATGGACTCGGTGACCGCCTGGGAAAAAGGATGCAGCAGTGATCCCGCCAAAAACGGGGCTTGAGAGCGGATCGAGGCCGGGGGACTGAGGCGGCATTCGAGAAATTCATCTTCCCGCAGACGGCTTTCCTGGCCAAAATGAGCCGCCGGACGGAGCGCGGGCCCGGAGAGGATGACAACCGGCTCGGCGGCATGGTGATACCGGGGCGCGGGCTCGAATTTCAAATCGTAGTGATCTGCAAGCCCCAAGGAAACGAACTCTCTCTCTACATGTGCGCGCTTGACGGAGATCTCTGCCTCCAGAGCACTGATGTCTGCTGCTCGATTATCGTGAACTTTAATCTGAGCATTGATCAGTCCGCGTACCGTACCAGCCGCATTGCCGTCCTCATTCAGCCATTGCTTCGGAATCGACCCATTTGGCATCTCGTCGTATCCAGTTCGTGCGATGTACTGGTACTTTTGCCAATCAGCGGCAATTTGCTGCTTTAGCGACCGAATCTCTTCGACCAATTCGTCGTGCTGCCATTGAACTCTGTTCAGGTCATCGAGCTTTTGCGCGAACGCAGGAGGCACCGGGGGCCGGGCGGCAGTCCGGGGGCGTCGCGATCTTCTTGCTTCGGAGTCCCCTTCTTTTGGTTCGACGAGCACGATAGTTCCGCCGGGCACGGTTCCAAAATAGCTTTGATGCATCAGACGGCGTAGCTTAATGATGCCGCTCGGCTCGTCCAGCACCGGCAACGCGCCCAATTGCAGCGCGTTCAGCATCTCTTCATCGCTGGCAATGCCCGACCGGTTGAGTTTGGCCGCGAGCCACGCAGCCAGAGCTTCTGCCTGAGTGTTCCCGATGGCCACGTCATTGCCCGCTTCCAACTCGGTGGGAGGATCGTAAGTCTGATTCGGGTTCCAGCCCACGTTGAGAACGACCCCGCTGTAGAGGCTGAAGTCGGGCTGGAGGGCTTCTGCTGCCGTGAAGAGCCACTTTTGTTCTTTGCCGTAACAGCAGGACTTTCCTTCTTCCAGGCTCAACCCTGAATCCAGATATTCCTGGTACGACGCGTCGTAAGCGGCAACGCTCTCGTCATCAATGTTGCGGGGACGCGCGGGAGGGCCGAGCTTGAACGATTTTTCTACAACAGGGTCGTCATCCCCATCGCTGAACCAGCCCACCACGTGATAACCCAAGAGATGGTTTGCCGCCACATAGCCGGATTGCGCCAAATCTCCCGCTTGGTCGCAGAACCCGAAAACACCACCGCAATCGGTGTAGCTCGAGGCAAAACTAAGCTCGCCGTACCCAACCGCGCTCAGTTCATAGGGGGCGGCAACCTTGGAGGTTGTTTGTCTCGCCCGCTTGCTCTGTTTTGCCAACCTCTGGTTTGTATACTTTCTTGCTTTGCCCAGATACTCGCGGCATTCGCTGGTGCGAACGCTCTCACTGGACTCCTGCCATTGGCTGGCTTCAAAAAACTGCCCGAGATAACGAAACGATTGCAGTCCGCCCACCTCGCCGGAGTCCGCATCGCCATCCTCGGCATACACCGGAACCGCGGGAGGCGGGGGACTGAGATTCTTTGCCGCGTCCGGCTTATCTTTATTGAGCCGGTCGCTCTCCATGACCCATGATTTTCGCGAGACCTCTGTCGAGTTGTTGCGGTTCACGATAATGCGGGTCACCATCCAGCGATTCGGCGCCACGGGGAAATCGGCGTGCTCCGAGTTCTCCCCTACCTGCCCCTGGCATAGGCCCGCCGGCAGTGACCAATGGAGATGCACGCCTTCGGAAAGAGCGACCGTAGTTTCGGCCAGAATACGGTGACTGGTATACGGGCCGCGGTTGCGGATATCGCTCTCCTCGTAGTTTTCCGAGGCGTAGTAAGGCACCTTGGAAAAATCCGCGGATTGCTGCAAATGAGTAACGCTGTTTCGTTTGTCGGCGCATTGCGCCGCGACATGGATAGGAACGATCAGACCTGTTGGCATTGGCTTAACCCATCTTGAAGTTGTTTCACTACCGCATTTGGTTCAGGCGCCGTGCATTGAAATCCATGGCCTCGCCCAAGTGTTTAAAAAGCAGCTCGAGCGTATCAAGCAACATCACCCAAATAGAATCCACCAGCCTCCTAGAAGTCTTTCTAGGAAACTTCAGGGGCCGTCCAGAAGATAACGATTGGCCCCTCATCGGCCATCTCGAGGGAATACTCCGCCGAAGTGAATGGATCGCTTGGGCTGACTTCGCGTTTCAGAGCGTCAGCCAGGTTTTGAACATTTACGACTCGTTTCGCCTCAATACGAAAAGGGATGTCCACACTCTTTTCCGGAAGCGGGTTGCCAAGGGGAGGCGAGACGGAACGCAATGGCTTCTTGCGAAATGTCTTGGTCGCTTCATTCCAGTCGACGCCAAAATTGATGCCCTCGGACGGCAACATGATGCGCACCTGTTGTACCGCCCCAGCAAAAAGACAGAGCAGTACATCCTCCGCAATTCGCTGGAAGTGAAAAATTTCAAGGAAGTTGCGGTCGGTAATATCGGCAGTCGCTAACCCTTGTGCTTCGATTCCCGGATAGTCAGTCACGATGCGGGAATGCAAGACGAACCCGGAAATGTCGCCGGCGGCTCGCAGGCTCCGTATCTCGGGAATATTGAGACGCGCCGCCCGCTCCCTGGTGCAGGCTGCGAGGGCTTCCTGTTCAAAATAGCCGAAGTTGGCGCGATCCTGTGAGAGCATTCCCTCCGTGGACCGGCCAATGCTCAACGCGCCGTCGGTAATGCTGTTGATCCAGTTGCGATCCAGGTAAATAAATCGTAGCGATTCCGGCGGTAGCATTCTCTCGTCTGGTACAAGATACGAAAATGGCACGCCCCGCAGCAGCCGCAACCGGCCGAGCCATTCTTTGACCAAATCGGGCAGCGGTTGGCGGTCGGAGTTTCCGTTGCGCCCCAGGGGTGAGGTAACGCGATTCAGCAGGGTATCAAATGTTATTTTCGGCAACTTGCTGGGAGAGACTGCGCTCCCGGAAGCTCCATTCCCATTGCTCCCGTTGGCCGTCTGTTCCAGCACGGGTGGCGCTTCCTCCGCTAGAAGTTCTAGCAGACTATCGGTCAGCCGCGCTGCAGCTCTGTTTCCGGTGGTGCGCCGCCTTTGCAGGCGCGCCGCCAAGCCGCTTCCCATCGTGCCTTCGATGATTTCCTGCTCGGCGTCGCGAATATCCTCAATCTGGCTGTTGAGCTTCCAGTTATAGAGACTGACCGCAAATTCCTTGTCTTGCAGCGCCAGGAGGCGGCCCAACTGCCATGCTGCCGCATAACTCACATCAAAGAGCCCAGTCTGATTGTCGTAGCGAGTCAACGAGTCGGAGTTGAAGGCCGGCAAGGTCACGGCGTTCGGCGCCGCTGGATAGGGAATCAGCGGGCCGCGATACCACGAGACCGTCTGGTCGCCCGCGCGGGTAAAATGATTTAACGCCGTGTAGCCCAACGACAAACCATTTTCAATGAAGCCGTCTTCCTGACCCGGAGATTGCACTGGTATGGAAGGTAGACGCAACGTTGATGGATCGTCTTTCTTCAGAGTCTGGAGAACCAGGAACTTGAAATCCTCAACGGGCTCCGCAGTCAGGAACTGCCAGTTCTCGATCGATACCAGGCGAACGAATTCCGTTCCTCCAGGGAGCGCCGTTCCTGAATTGGGCAGATACCTTCTCATGCCAACCAGCGCCACCAGATGAACCACGGTTTTCTCTGTTCGCGGCAGGCGGTTGGCGACTACCACGCCGTATTCTTCGGGGCTATTTTCCTGGTCGCTCGACTTCATTTTGCGGCTCTCCACTCCGACCACGCGAGTGTGCGCCAGGTACTTCAATTCGGCGGCGGTTGGAACAATCTCACGATACAAATCCACAGGAATATCGATCGTGAGGACGGTCGCATCAAGATCCTCCACATCACCGCTTAACTCCACCCCTGGATAACAGAGAACTCCTGTCTCCGCCTTGTTCAGATCCCCCAGTCGGCGGGGCACGACTTCAGGAATGGACTCCTCCAGGGTGAAGACCAGTAGCGCAAGCCAGGGCGTTGTATCTCCCGACCGGATTGGAGCGGAATCAAGTGTCCAGACCCACGGCAACATTTTGTCAGCGAGAACGACATGCGGCAAAACCAGACCAAAGCTCCCGTCGGCATTCCTAGGAGGAAACACGCTCTTGACGCTCCCCCTGGGCAAAAGAAAGCGGTCGGCGTTTACATAGAAACTGCGCTCCGCCTCATATTTCTTTTGCCCGTTCTTGTGCGCGTCCACGAGAAAAGACGACTTGTCTTTGAAGTCAACTGTCTGTTCGACGCTGATAGTGTGTTTGCCACCCTTCAGCGCTGGAAGAGAATGCTCGCAAAAAGTGATTTTGTCCGGGTTTTGCGTCTTCATCTCCGCTGCCAATGATTGACTCATATTCCTTCGCTCTCCTAGAAACCAATTCCGCCCTAGCGCCCCAGGGGAGCGATGACCGGGCTGCCCAATAGAAATTTCTCTGCTGAACCCGCCGTCTCCGTTAGCCGGAGGTCGGTCTCAAGATCCAGTTGTTGCCGCCGTAACGCCGCCACTAGCAGGTTTCGTTTCGACAAAACTGTCGAACTATTGATCGTCTGCTTGATTTCCTCGATCGCCGGCCTCGCCGGCTGATAGGGCGGCAAAATATCGGCGTCGATCCAATCGAAATGCCTGCGATTGCGGATCAGGTTCGCAACGTCGATCGGTCCCAGCTTTCGGCCTTCTTCCGGAGGTTTGGGCTTCATAGAAAAGCCAGTCAGAGTGTTGGTCACCGCTTCATTGCGGCTTGCGACAGGGGCCTTCCGTCCTTGCGGGTCCCACAAAGCCAATGGCGAGGATCCAAGATCAGGACTCCAGTTGAAGGAATTGATAGGTCGGCTGGTCCAATCCTTAATGCCGATCTGGCAGGCGGACTGCAACTCATCCTTTTTCAGATCGCAGGGCTGAACGCCGAACTCCTTGCTCCAGCTACCGCTGAGATTGGATCCGTTGAGCGTTGCCGTTTTGACTGGGACCTGCGTGTGAATCGAGAATGCAAGCTCTTCCGGATCGACGATGTAATCGGCCACCCTTGAGTCTTTGTGCGTCAAGTCAGTGACCACGCCCGCCTCGAACTGGATATTGACAACCGAGGGAACTGCGGATCGCGTCGCGGTCGGTTTTGGCAGAAGGAGTGAGTCCACAAACTGTCCAAACGCAAGCGGAGGCGTGTGGCTGGCCTTCCTGTCCCCAAAACTGAACGAAAATTTGATGCCGATTACCTTAAATTCTGCGCGTCCTGCGATCGGCGGCCCCCACAGGTACAGCTTGACGCCCAGCGACACGCTGATGGTCCGCTTGCCGAAAAACCAGATGGTGATGCCCGCTCCAAGGGAAATGCCCATCGCGATGTCAAAGTACACCGGGTCCCAGGAAACCAGGGCATCCAGAAAGAATAGCGCCCAAGCGCGTAGCGGCCCGGTTTTGAAGACAAACGACAGCTTGCCGCCGATCATGAAGGCGGAGCGCGCGATGGCAAGGTAAATCTCCGCCTCAAACTGAAGGGCGCGGGTCGGCGAGAAATAGACTCCAAGCCGCCGCTCCATGGGGTAGTGAGAGGGAACCGGATATCGAGGATGATAGCCGCCAACCGTGAATACCCAATCTCCGGCGTATGGAGAAGGCTTCCACCAGATGCAAAAAGCGATGCCGCCTCGTACTTGGCAATTCGGAGTAAGGAAATAGGAGCCGGCCGCGATCTGGGCCCGGATTTCCGCCATGCCGGCTTCCAGGGCTACGTGAGCCTTTACCAGGATGCCAATGCTCACGATCGTCTTGCCAGCCAGCTTCTTCTGCAGGTCAAAGGCCGCCAGAATAGCTATGTCGGTGAGTCCCTTTCCTTCCTTGCCCTGAAGGATCAATAGGACAAAGCCCCGAATCATGCCAAACAGCAGCATCTCGCAACCCGCCGCGCCCCAGTGAGTGCCGGGATCGGCCCCAAGCGCGCTGTCGATCTTTGCTAGGACCTCTGAAGGATCGGCCGCAGCACCCAGGAAGCTGCTGTCGGTGGCGGCGCGGATCAGTGGAAAATCCTCCAGCCCTTCAATCGTCGGAATGATCAGTTCATAGTTGAGCCCAAAACCAAAGACGATTGCAGTGATCTGAAAGGGGCCGCCCGCGGCCGCCAGTTCGGGGCTCTTCTTCGAGATACCGAGCATCGCGTATAGGAACAGCGAGAAGGCGTTGATCTTGGGATACTTGAAATATCCGCCCAAGGCCGACATGGACAGCTTGAAATTTCCTATCCCAACACCCACGAAAATGTGGCCGGTATAACCCTCTCCCTGAGCCGTGATGCTCCGCAGCAGCGAACCGCGAAGATTGATGGCCTTCAAGTCCATCGCCAAACCCAAACCCTGAAGAGCGACATTCAAAGTGAAATCCGGTCTTCCATCTCGCCACTTGAGCAGGAACGCCAATCCGCTCAAATCCACCTGGATCGGCCCAAGACCGGCCACGATCTGTGGCAGGATGGCCAACTCAACGCCTCGCCCTCCGCCGCCTCCGCTCCCGCCCCAGCCAAACGGCTCAATGGAAAAGCCGATCTTCTGCAGGCTCACAGAGGAGATCCACTTCATGACCTTTGACGAGCCTGAGACCGCTGGGTCCATAAAGGGCACATTAGGCAGCTTAGGAATTTCGCCGTTGCCCGTCAGTTCCGCCAAAAAAGGGAAGGACAAGAGACGTCCCAGATAGGCCACACCTGTCACGGCAAGCCGGAATTCCTTGGTCACGGCCAAGCCGTCCGACATTTCCGTGTCCCGGATGTTGCCAAACAGCGCCTTGTATTGGTTAGTAAAATCGACAGGCGTGGACGGAGTGGCGAAACTGACGGATACATCTCCGATCCCCACCTCGCCGCCTATCGCCTTGCTGGCTACCGGCAGGTCCACCGAAGCGACGTCAGGCCCGGGTGGCACGCTGGGAACTCTTAACTTCAACGCTACCGAAAGCCAGTTCCTTTGACCTACACGGCCAAAGCCTGCCACAAATAGAGGGGATCCCAAGCTGGAGGACACCTTCAGCCTCAACTGCTGCCTCGGTGCCTTGCTCAGAGTCAGAGTGGTTCTTCCTCCTGGAACCCCAAAACCAAGCAATGCCGCAGGTGTCCACTCTCCCCACCCGCTCCCGTCGGCTATGTTCTCTATCGAGAAGTCACCCAACGTAATCTCCGCCTCGAGCGTGTTGCTGTCGATGACGCTAAGCATCGCTTCATACGGCGTGCCGTTTAGCTCGAAGGTAATTGCCACCAGGGGATCGGGAATCGGAAGATTGTCTTTGATTCGCTGGACTAGATCCTTGAGGGAGACTGTGTTGGCAAGAAGCTCGGAAGAGAAAGCTGGGGTCGTCATCGTATGAAAAGCTCCGTCTGGGCTGCGCGCATTCCGCTGACGAAAGTCATTGTATATCGTTGTTGTATTTCCTAGTCCTCTCCGGGTTATTTGTTAGTCTGATTTATTGTTTACTCAACCTGGAGATCGAAGAGTGATCATTAAAAGATGAACATCTCCTCATATTCGAAACTGATTGACGAAACTCTTCAATCTCTGCGCAGGTTCTTTGTACACGGCTTGGACGTACCATTCGTTGGAACAAGAAGCGTACCGCTCGGCTCAGTTCGGTTGAGATCCAATTGCGACGATGGCCTTTGATCTTCCTGGTCTGGATTCTTGAGCATGGGAGCGAGTCTATTAGAATGCTGTTAGATATATTGCCAATATTCCCGCTGTGGTCCTCATAGTTAGTTAGATTTATCTAATATGCTCGCTGAGCCAGGGGAATACCCCAAGTCATTGCCTCGACGAAATTAGTGGCAAAATGCCAAAGGCGGTATTCAAGGAATATTGGACTCGTTTGGCGTAAACAAGATCTCAGGGAGAGCAAGGTGCAAAAGGCAAGACGCAAACCACGGCAAGGACAAAATCCGTTAGGCGATGTTCTCAACCAGGTACTCGGAAATGGAAAAAAATCGCAGCCCACTCCGACCCCTCCCAAATGAGCAGGGTTTTGAGGAGCAATTGCCTCCATCACGGGGACCAGTGACCCAAAGCCCAACCTTAGCATAGGAGTCGTTGCGCAGGGGAATGGAAGCTGGCCTTTCCTGGCACAAGCTTTCTTCGGGCATGGCAAGTCGATGATCCTGTTTTGCTTTGAAAACCCGGCCCTCTTTCCCTGAGGGGCCGGTGCATAGTTAGGTGAGTGACCCCAAATTTATGCCCTGTTGAGGCTATCCATAGGCGCGTCGGCGCACCATGTTCAGAACGCAAATGATGCTTGGCGCATTTGTCCTGATATGGGCCTTCGTCCTGCTCGTGTTAGCTTCACACTCTCCCGGTGGGCAGCGCAGTCGCGTATTGCGACGATGGAATCAATCACCTTGGCGTGATTGTCTTCGGACGATAACAAATCATTGTGTCCAAAAGGACGATCAGATTTTCCCGAAATCGAAGAATTCCTTTATCTTATATTTCTTTAATTACCCGCGTGATATTGTCACTGCATCCATCCGCCCTTACCCTGCTGGATATGCAGGATGTTCATTACTTCCAGCACATTTTGGAGTTGGCATGCACGGGAAATATATCCGCCATGTACAAGGCGGGGGTTTGTTACGAGCGCGCGATAGGGGTAGACCAAGACCTTGACGTTGCTCGTTGTTGGTTTTTAAGAGCTGCCGAGGCTGGCAATGTGGACGCGATGTACACTCTCGGCGCTCACTTCGAGCGTGGCATTGGAATACCTACGGACCTAGACTCGGCTAAGTTATGGTACGAACGGGCCGTCGCGGAAGGACATCCGGATGCCATGTGTAGCCTCGCTGGACTGTACTTCATGAGAAAAGAATATGACGAAGCATTTCACTGGTATCATCGGGCCGCACATCGCGGTGTGCAAATGGCAATGCACAACCTTGCAGTGCTTTATGAAAAGGGGTTTGGCGTTGACCGGGACTGGCATCAAGCATGGTATTGGTACTTAAAAGCCGCTTCGGGGGGTGACACGTCCGCAATGATCAATCTCGGCATAATGTATGAGAACGGCCGCGGCATCGAGCAAGATCGTCAGCAAGCCCGCTCTTGGTACCAAAAGGCACTTGTTGGTGGAGATGAAAGGGCAAGAAAGATCCTTCAGGATTTTGCTTGATTTAAGCGCGACATACTGGAAAAGGCAAGAAGCTATAGTGTCTCATACTCGCTTCCGAGATCTGGCTTCTGTCATGTCTCCATGTTCGTATTATTTGCCGCACTAATCTGACATACGCGAACCCGGACTCAGCGCCCTCTTCCAGCCACCCTCCCTCACGTCTAATCTTAAGATAGTGGGAATCTTTCGGCTTCAAGCTGGTATAGATCTCGTTTTTGATAATGTCTGGTATTCTCGGATGTGCCGCTGGACGTTGCGGGTAAACTCAGCAAACATGAAATTTGCGACATCACTGAATACCCGAGATCCCACTTGGGCAAGGATGCCGATCACGCTGATTTCGGCGGTGCCAGCAATCTCTGTGCTTCCGTCTGACAGCATTCGCAGCTTGCCCTTCATGACCAAGGATGCACTGCCTTTCCCTCTTATGTCCTGTCCTTTTCCTGAGATTTCGATCTCGTAGTTCCGCTCGTCTTTCCTCACCATCTGGATTTCGCCTTTGTATTTCGTGGACGTTGGACCAATCTTGACATTTATGCAGCCCTTATAGATACGACTGTTTGTCTGTTCGGTAATCTGTGCTCCTGGCACACAGCTAGCAACGATTGCCGGATCGCTCAAGAACTTCCAGACCTTCTCTATCGGCTCCTGAATCTTGAAAGTCCTCCCCATGTTGATTGCCATAGTATTTGCACGACCTCCACAATCTCTGATGATAGGCAAAATCAGAGTTGAATGACCTGCATTCCGTACAAATCTCTCGGCAAAAGGCCATGCCCTTTTGTCAGAGTACTGGCCTGCTTCTTTCAGAGGAATACTTACAGATTCGAAATGGGGCATAGATGTAGATGGGGTGTGTCCGCTAGAGATGACGAGGACAACGAAGACCACGGCGCAGCGGCTTCGCCGCAACACTTGACCTTAGTGTGGGCGGCGATCCTTTACGAATTATGGTTGGCAATTCAGGCGTACAAACCATCACCGTTACCAGTATCGGAGAACCTGCTACTGCCAGCGCTGTCCTCACCTACTACACGCCGATCTTCTGCAATTTAGCTACGACCCAACCCGCTCTGCCCTCTGGCGTATCCTCGCCTGTTTTGTATTCCAATGCAAATCGTTTTTATCCCTTCCGTAATTCAGTACACGACTACGGTCGTAGCACTCAACCGCTCTGGTTCTATTTGTGTTCCTGTGAGGCTTACAGCACAGTTAGGCTCGCCGCCTATGCTCTTGCGCATGGGCGAAGCCTGTTACGTTGAACCTTTTCTTGTAGGAGCACTCGGGTGGGCGCCTCGAGCATTTGTCGCTATGGGTTCGTCTGAATCGATCAGGAGAATCTGTGACGGTTAGACTCTGTGCTAACGTTAGTGCCGCTCGATGCTAGAAAAAATGTCCAAAGCGTGGCACAAGAACGAGGCTCGTAAGTGATTGTTTTTGGCAGAATTTATGGCTATCGAAAAATGACTCGTTAGTCGATAATAAGCTTGCCATTCAGGCCGCACTCTTCTCGATTCCGGATTCCTTCCCTTCGTGTTGGAGAATGCGGCGTAATTTCATCCGCGCTTTGTGCAGTTGCGATTTGCAATTGCCGATCGAACAGCCCAACATATCAGCAATCTCGTTGTGCTCGTATCCTTCGATGTCGTGCAGCACAAAGATGATTCGATATCCAGGCGGCAAATCTTTGATGGATCTTTCGAGATTAACCCGATCTATAGCGCCGGCCAAGGCGATATCTCGTGTTCCGAAGTCCTTGCGTGGCGCGTCGTCATCACGTGGCTCTAAGGTCTCTTCAAGCGATACCACCTGAATGGAGCGTTTTCGCAGGTGCATCAGCACAACGTTGACTACCAACCGATGCAACCAAGTACTGAAGGCCGATTCCCCCCGAAAGCTTGTGATTTTGCGAAACAAGTGGGTGAATGCATCATGAGTAAGGTCCTCCGCTTCAGACACATTTCCGATCATGCGCAGACAGAGGGAGTACACGCGCCGCTTATGGAGACTGTATAAAAAAGCAAAACATTCGGCGTCGCCATGTTGTGCTCGATTGATTGCTTGAGCTTCCGACAACCGGGTCGCAACTTTGTTTTGTTTGTATACGACTGCACGACCAATTGTGTTTGACATGAGATTCATCTAGCACTTCCTCCTAATGTGGCCCCGCTAGTTCATAGCAATGAAATTCTTCAGGTCGCTCCACCTCGCTTGCTTTCACTCCTCTGATTGAGAACAAACGACTCGGATATGCAAAGATCTGCGTTCCCTTCCGTTCGTTGTGGTGCAAGGATTGATTTGCAGATACGACGATTTGCAGATACGACGCAATGCGTCTCGAAGGAAAATGCAACGGGGCACTTTCGAATTACCTCTGGCCGTTGGGTACCTTTCGAAAGCGCCCCGATGCGCGCCACTTCGTCTGCTGCCTATAATTGCATCCTGCCTGCCATCCGATATCGATTGAAACTAAAGGCTCAATGCCGATATTCGTCTCATCTTTGGTCGTAGGAATTCCTTAACCCGGTAAATTTTGCATAGAGACGCTTGGAATCCATTTCAGTCCTAACGGTCACCTAAGAAGCAACGGGAGCAATTTCGAACCTTAATGGCGTGGCTAGGTGTCTGCCGTGGCTACAGTTTCGGCACACCACCAACCTACGATCAGTTGACCTGTCTTACGGCCAAGAGTGGCAGATCGGTTCTTATCGACTGGATCCTACCCGCAGGTGTCTGGCAAATTGGCAGAGATAGCGCGGCTAGGAATCGAATCGCCCTTCGACTTTGTCTGCTTGTTTCTATTTGATGGTTGGCCTGGTTTCCTGAAAGGGCCTTGGCCTCGCTCAGGCCCTCCGTTGTAGCTTTGTTCTGGTTTAGTCCTGAGGAGTGATCCGTCGCTTCTTTTCGTGAGTCAATTAACATACCAGGTAGTATGTACTAGATCATTTGAAATCAAGCAAAGGGCGCGATTCTTGGAGGCTCCGCATTCTCGAATTTCGTAGGCCTCGCCAGTTTGTATATGACAAGTTATAGAAATTGTCGATCGGCTAGTTTGAGGTCCGCCCCAGGGCATTGTTACTCCGCCACTCGTTTTCGAACTCTGAAATCTCAGGCCTGTCGTGTCACGGAATCGTTCGTGAACGTGGCGGGCCACGTGCTTCCTCAGTTTATCGCTCAGCAGAAGATTTGTGGGGTTGTGAAGGTGAAAAGAGGAAATATGAATATGCAAAGACAGTTGCGGAATTTCTGTATACCTTTGGTTACGATGATGGTTCTGGCTTGCATCAGCGATGCGTTGGCGCAAGGCAGCTACCGAGTTACCGATTTGGGCACTTTGAACGGTGACAATTTTAGTTGCGCCATGGCTGTCAATAATCACGGATGGACGGAGAGCATGGATGGGGTCGTGAACCCGCCCAGCAATTCGCTTTTCGCGCCCGTTCTAGTAGGCCACGCGGCGTTAAACATCGACGGGCTCAGGATCGACTTGGGCACGCTTGGAGGACACAACAGTTTCATGGGCTATAGCGGGCTCAACGATCGCGGGGAGGCGGTCGGTTTCTCCGAAACAGCTGTTCCAGACCCGGATGGTGAGGACGTTTGCGGTTTTGGCACAGGACTTACGTGTAGCGCGTTTCTTTGGAGAGACGGACACATGAGCGCTCTCCCAACGGTCGGTGGAAATAACGCGGAGGCCTTCGCCATCAATGACCGTGGACAAATCGCAGGATTTGCGGAAACAGCTGTTTCTGATTCCACATGCCCAGCCGGCGTCGTTTCCAAGACGAATGCGCCGGTGAAATGGGAACGCGGCCAAGCCCATGCTCTTCCGACTGTGGCTGGCGATCCAGACGGGCAAGCGCAGGGCATCAACGAACGGGGCCAAGTCGTGGGTTACTCGGGAAACTGCACCACAGCGCATCACGCCATGTTGTGGGAAGACGGCAATGCCATCCCACTTCCTGGCCTTGGACCCGAGCGTTCCAACATCGCCTGGGCCATTAACAACCGCGGCCAAATCGTTGGGGAAAGTCGAAGCGCTGACGGCACAACCTTCGTTGCGGTAATGTGGCAGGACGGTGTGGTCACAACCCTCGGCGCCGGCACTCTGCCGGGAGACCATGCCGCTCTAGCCAGCGGCATCAACAGCCGGGGCCAAGTGGTGGGAAGCACCGTTGACTCCGGCTTGAACTGGTCGCATGCCTTCATCTATCAGGACGGCGTGATGAAGGACCTAAACACGATGTTTCCTGAAGATGCCAATCTCTTTGCCACCATGGGGAACACGATCAATGAGCGCGGACAGATCACGGGCATGGCAAATGTGCTCAGCGGACCTCATAAGGGTGAGATCCACGCTTTCCTGGCAACTCCGGTAGAGGCGAGCATAAACAAGTCGATTGCCGACGTCGTACCTGGTGGACACCCACAATCCAATTTGCCTGCAAATCTTCCCAAACCACCTTCGATGTGATTCACACGCTGCCGATTCGGCGCACAAAGGTATTCGTCCCGTGAAGGTATGTGCGTTGATCGCGGCTTGGTTTAACCACCCGAGACGAGACGGCTTGCACGCTTAGCAACGAGCCCGTGAGACGTGATGAGCAGCACGCCTCACGGGTTTTCTTCTGGTATGCGATCGTGCGTTGCATAATATCTGCAAGCGCTCGTCCCGGTGTAGGATATGGCCATTCTGGAAGAACACAGTACGCCAGCCGCCGATCGAAGAGAAATTAGAAGTTGTGCAACTTCCGAGTTCTCATTGCATCTGATGGGGAAAGTTGACTATATTGGAAGATGTTGAAGCTTAGTGCAAAGATGTTGAGGCTGACAGCAAAGTTCGCCATATTTGGCCTGGTCGCGATAATCCTCGTGCCCTCGGTCATGGCTTGCGTCTTGCCGGCGTCATCTTTGAGTGCTGAGGAGAGAGCTTGCTGTCGGGAAATGGCAGGTAATTGTGGCGAGATGGACATGCCATCCTCGCATTCCTGCTGCAAAACACTACCGGCTCCTGAATTGGCCACGGTCGCTAAGGCACCTTTCAATCCCTCAATCCAGCTTGAAATAGCATATTTCGTTGAGCCGGCTGACTCCTCTCTGACCGTTTCGCTTCTACCATCTCACTTTGTTCTCAGTTTGGACCATTCACGACCTGATACACCTCCTGCTTCACCACAAATCCTGAGAATCTGATCGAGCTTCGCGGTTTCTCCAGACCGTAGCACACGCATTCGTGTGCTCACGCATTCGTCTTCAAATTGGAGGAAACATGGAAGCTCTATGCGCTTTTTCGCGTAGATGCAGGCGGCGCGCTTTCGCGACTACCCTGCTCGGAATGGGTTTGGTGTTAGGCAACTCAGGAATCGCTCAAGAAAATCAACAAATGAGTGCTTTGCCTATGAGCACTCAAGAAAGTGCTTCGGTTGCGCCTTCTGCACTTAAGGATTTGATGCATGAGGCGGAACAAAACAATCCGGAAATAGCGGCCGCCGAACGAGGTTATACCGCAGCAACTCACATCGCACGGCAGGCGTCAGCGCTGCCCGACACCCAGGTCATGGTGCAGCAGTTCTCGGTTGGAAGTCCTCGCCCTTTTGCCGGGTATACCAACAGCGAATTCGCCTATATCGGGATCGGCGCCTCACAGGAAATCCCATATCCAGGCAAGCGTGGCTTGCGCACGCAAGTAGCCAATGGCGAAGCCGGCGTGCGCCATACACAGATCGAATCGGTGCGGAAGACCGTAGTCGAAAAGCTGAAGGCTGGGTATTTCCAGTTGGCCTATCTCCAGCAAACCTTGCCGGTCTTGGAACGCAATGACCGGGTGCTGAAAGACGTTGAACAGATAGTCGAATCGCAGTATCGCGTGGGCAAGGGCAATCAGCAAGAAGTTCTAAAGGCTCAGTTGCAACTTATAATTTTGCAATCTACCTCTTCCGAAAAGTCAGCGAATAACACGTCTTGCCGAAATCTTGAAGGTGGAATTGGTTTGGTGCCTTCCGGCAAGGACACCACCGCCTTCTTAAGGAAGGAAATTGACTCTACCGTCCAGCAGGTCGCCCTCTGGCAATCTAATACTGCTTATGCTCAGGGTGCCAACGTTGCATTCGACGGCGGAGAATTCACAGCGATCCAAGCACACACGTCCCAAACCGGATGATTATCCGGCAGAGCGAAAGAAGAATATTTGAGAGGCCGGGCTCCGCGGTTGTCTACGCTCACGGCGGCGGGATGATCGCCGGCAATCTCGACCTTTACGACGCAGTAGTCGCCGAGTACGTCGCAGCAACCGGTGTTCCATTTCTGTCGGTGGATTATCGACTGGCTCCGGAGGCGCAAGGCCCTCGTCCGGCGCGGGACGTCTTCGCCGCCGTGCAGTGGCTGAGTGATTTGGCGTCTGAGCTGGGAGTCGAACCGGATCGGATCGCTGTCATGGGTGATAGCGGAGGCGGTGGTGTGGCTGCATCCGCGGCGATCATCGCGCGCGACCTCGGCGTCGGCTTGGCGCTCCAGATCTTGATCTATCCAATGCTCGACGACCGAACTGTCCGTGCCGGCGCCGTCGCGCCGTTTCTCACTTGGACTTCCGACATGAATTTCACGGGCTGGAGCGCACGCTTAGGTGAACAGTTCGGAGCCGATGGTGTGCTACCAGCTTCGTCACCGGCGCGGTTGACGAACTTCCGTGGGCTGGCCCCCGCTTACGTCGAAGTTGGAGATCTGGATATCTTCCGCAGTGAAAGCATCGGCTACGCTCAGCAACTTGCGGCTGCGGAAGTCCCGATTGAATTGCACGTGCATCCCGGAGCGCCACACGGGTTCGAACGGTTTGCGCCCGATTCTCAAGTCGCCCAGCGGGCAATGCACGATCGGCAACGTGCGATCAGGAGCTTCTGAAAATCACACGGAAAACCGAAACAATGCCGATCTGAATCGGCGCATCACAGTGGACATTAAGGAGACAGATATGGCCTGCAAAGTAATCACTCAATTTAGAACCAAGCCGGGACATGCCGATGACCTTCTTGCGCTGCTCAAGAAGTACGTCCCCGAAAGCGCGCACCATGCTGGTTGCCTGGAGATTTGCATTCAACAAAACGAGGACGACCCGAACGATATCATCTCCAACCAGTATTGGGAGACGCGCAAGCACTACGAGGACTACTTCGCTTGGCGTGCGGAACAAGGGGTCGCTGCCGAGATCCAGTCCCTTTGCGCGGAGCCGGTTTCGATGCGCTACTTCAATCAGGTTCTGGAAGCAAGGGCTCCAACCAAGCCAATCGGCGATGCCGAGGGGACGGACAAGGAAACGCTTCTGGGTATCGTCAAGGAGATGACCGAATCCATGACCGGAGCTCAAAGCACGCGGCACTGGGCTGAGGATGCCTTATGGTTCGACATCCCACCCTTTGCGTCGCGAGGGATTCAGCCTGCACTGAAGTTTTTTGACAAGGTGTTCGGCAATTTCCAGTCTTGCAAGGTGGACATCCTCGAAACGGACGCTGTCGTGAACGGCAACATGGGCCTCGTCTGCACGATCCAAAAAGTGAGCGTCGTGTTAAAGACGGGCGATGCGAAACGCCTCGTGGTGCGCGAGACTGATTGCTTCGAGAGACGAAGCGGCGAGTGGAGACTGATTCATCAACACGCCTCCGTCCCATCTGGCGGAGACTGGGACGGCAAAGTCACCACGGCCTAGCTCCGGGCTGGAGAGCATCTTTGAGCCCGGAAATAGTTCAGGATGAGTTCGCGATGATTGCGTAGCGAACGGGCGCCGACAAAGTCTTGTTATAGAGCGCACAGATTTCTTTTGGGATCGGCCATTTTTACGGCGTCCTTTGTTAACCTGCAAAGCGGTGGCGACCGGCGCCTCGTCCGCGACGGCCAAACCGGTAAGATTGAGTATAAGAAGCGCGCCCCTGACGGCATTCCAATGCATCGTGCGAACGTTCACGCGATGGAGCAGTTTCAAACGGGAAAATGCCGGGTGGCGATCATTAGCGATGCGGGTTTGCTCGGAATCTCTCTCCACGCATCGAACCGCTGCGCCAACCGCCAGCGCCGCGTTCATATCACTCTGGAGCTTGGCTGGAGCGCCGACAAGCAGATGCAATGCTTCGGACGGACCCACCGCAGCGACTAGGCCGTGCCGCCTGAATATGTGCTTCTTAGCACCGAACTGAGTGGAGAAAAGAGTTTCAGCTCCACCATCGCCTGGCGTCTGGCCAGTCTTGGAGCATTGACGAAAGGCGACCGCGCCGCCGCCGACAATGCCGATTGGGCGCGCTACAACTTCGAGACTGAAGAAGGAAAAGCGGCTCTCGGTCTTCTCTATCGGCGTATTACATCGGGAGAAGAGGTGCCTGGACTTGAAGATCCTCGCCAGACTCTCCGTGACATTGGCCTGCTCGTAAATTCAGACGGTGCCCAGCGCGTAAGAAAAGAGGACGAACGGAACGTCCCGAGGTTCTTAAACCGCATCTTGGCCCTCGACGTGGACGAGAAGAACACGCTGTTCGACTATTTCTCCGAACTGTTTGACCAGACGGTAAGCTATGCAAAATCGAGCGGCACCTTCGACGAGGGTGTGACCGACATTAGAGCCATGGCTATCAGGATTGCGAAGCCTCCAGCCGTCGTTCACCGCGACAAATTCACGGGTGCGGAGACTGTGCTCTACGTTTTGCACGTTGACCGGCCAAGCGAGAAGGTGTCGTTCGAGCGGGCAGACCGGCTGCGTGCTTCCGAGCACGGGGCTTTCTTTCGCCACAACACGTGAGGGGACTTCATCCTGGCGCTCCCATCCGGACGGCATACCGATCCTGAAAACGGCAGGACCTTTCTGACCTATTCCGTGTGGAAGCCAATAGCGCCGCGGACCTCATATGTACGCGAAGAGGATCTGAATGCCCGATATCTGGTGGTTTCTCCCACTGCCGTGCGCGACTGGTGGATTCGACAGCATGCGCTCGTTCCCGAGGTCGAGACGCGCGAGGCGTACATCGTTGCTGGCGCCATCATTCCGCTGTGGCAGAAACTAAAGACCAAGGATGGCGCAAAACTCAAGGTCGTGCGGGTCTCTACCGAAGACGGCCAGCGGATTGTCGGCGTGGAAATCCCTGGGACACGAGTAGGACCAATCCTGCGCACCCTCGGGATCAAAGGGCTGTCGTCTCCGAATCCAGAACAGATCTTTCATGAGTTGCTGGACGGTGGCGCCGCGTTCCTGGGCATCGCGTGGCAGCAGATCCGTCAGAACACGCGGGACATCAAAGGCGAGATTGCCGAGCGCAAGAGGGCCGACTCCGAGATCCGCGCTGAAATTGGGGTGGAGCAAATGTAATACTCATCACCTTTTCCCTTTCTGCCTCTATGTGCAGATCTGGGTGGCGGTGTTACGCAGGATTGGATAAAAATCTACCCCGGCCCTCTTTCGCAAGATGGCCGGGGTTCGCATGAGTGGAAAGCTACTGTCTGTATTGATAGTACCCTAGGCGTGAAAGTCTGCTCAATAGTCAAGCCCAAAACGGCACAACTTTACCCATCGTGGTCAATGAAAACGGCTGTTTTGGTTTATTATTGGGCCCGATCAGGAATGTGTTGTTCCCCGCATTCCTGATATGCTCGGCGTTTGCCGATAGAAAAACCGGCCCTCTTTCCCTGGAGGGCCGGCGGATTCATGAAGCACGAGTAACGTCTATTTGTCTTGTCGATAGTATCCGGGGCGCATGTCACGGCGCAATGGCCAGGAAGAAAACGACGCAAATTGGCGTTTGGTGCCTGAGCATACACTGCGAGATAATCCGTTTCCCAACTATGGATCCAGCAGACCATTGCGATGAATGCTTTCGGTTGGCAACGGATGCCGATAACATCACATATAGCCTTATTCAGCTAGCGTCCGCAGAAATCTATGCTCTACGAACAGGCGATAATGATGCTGTTGGGCGTATCAAGGCCGACAGCCAACGCTTGATTAGAATTCAAGAGGCAGTCATATCTGCCCAACGCCAGCACTCAAGCGAGCACCTCCAGCAATCCTCATCCGAACGAAAAAA